>CAJDVC010000006.1_pt1 | contig 43323 bp, 40 predicted proteins | sample 7391211 | NCBI WGS metagenome assembly CAJDVC01 (sample SAMEA7055683, study PRJEB34461) | soil metagenome | biome: terrestrial ecosystem; feature: Peninsula; material: soil | place: Antarctica | collected 2016 | reverse complement strand
TGACAAGGAAGTAAACGCCACGGAAAATCGGCAGCGCAGTCTTGGTCTCGGCATATCAACTCCGACAAGCAACAAGACGTTCGGCATCAACTCGAACAACGGCAATCAATCACAGAACAGCGGACTCGACGCGAGAACAAACCGCCTGACGACCGACATGAGCGCCAGAGTGGTCGCAATCGGGCCGAATGGAGTGATGCAGCTCAAGGGTTCCAAGGTCATCAAGGTTGAGGAAAGCAAAGTGAACCTCGTCCTCACAGGGTGGGTTCGCGTTCAGGACATAGCTCCCGACAACAGTGTGCAATCGTTTCGGATGGCAGATGCGGACCTCGACTATCAGGCAGAAGGGCCTCTCGGTAAGGCGAAGAGTGGGATAATAGGTCGGCTACTAGGAGCGTTCTGGCCATGAAGCGATATCTTGAAGCATTCATCACGACACTGGGCTGCCTGACGCTGTTTGCATTTCAGGCCGGCGCACAGTCCGCACGGATTCGTGACATTACAATCGCCGACGGCTCCATGCCGGTGCGATTGCTCGGCTATGGAATAGTCGTCGGCCTTGATGGCACTGGAGATCGCGGAGTCGGCGGAAGCCAGGGTGGTCAGACGGTCCAATCCGTCGCGAACCTTTTGCGTCGCTTCGATATTCAGATACCCGCGCAGGTCTTGCGCACTCGAAATGCTGCTGCAGTTCTGGTTACGGCGGAAGTGTCGCCATACCTGCGTCCTGGTGGGAAATTCGACATTACGATCTCATCTCTGGGTGATGCTCGTTCACTCCGCGGCGGCACACTATGGATGACCCCGCTCGTAACCGATGCAGGCGCACAATCCGTTGCAACCGCACAGGGTTCACTCATAATGAGCGATGGCAACATCAACTCGCGCGACTTCAACACTGTCGAAACATCGGGACGCATCCCGAGCGGTGGACTTCTAGAGGGATCGGTGACCACCGAAAGCTTTGCCAATTCGTCAAGGCTGCTATTGAAGGATCCCGATATTGGAACTGCTACGAAGATCGTTGCTGCCATAAATCAGTCCGTCGGAGCCAACACTGCAAAGGTAGAAGATCCTGGTTCGATTTCACTGACGCTCCCGGCGACGGGTGATCGCGCGGCTACCATTGTGAAAATCCAGGACCTGAAAGTCACCCCGGATCGCGCGAACAGATTAGTGATCGACGGACGGGATGGAACGGTCGTCGCTGGTGGTGACATTACGGTGGGCGAAGCAGTCGTAAGTCATGGTGGAGTCACGCTGACTATTGGGGGAGCAGCAGGCGCTCCGGCCGCAGCTGGAGCAGCTGCCAGCGGGGCTGGCCTTAACGGGAGTGGGGGCGGAAGCCAGGCGGTACGAGTCGCCACCGGCGCATCCGTCCAGGCTGTGGCATCTGCACTTCAGGCAGTGCAGACGTCGCCATCCGAGATCGCCGCGATTTTTGAATCGCTACGCGAAGTCGGCGCTCTGTCCGCCGAAGTTATCATTCGATGATAAGGATAGGTGGCCCCACGGCGGCCTTGAAAGATCCGTCCGGTGACCCAGCCGCTGCGGCCAGGGACGCCAAGTTGCACAAGGTCTCGCAGCAGTTGGAAGGGGTCTTTGTACAACAGATGTACAAATCCATGCGCTCGACCGTACCAAGCGGTGGCCTGACCGACGGCGGAGCCGGGGAAGAAATGTTCACCAGCCTGCTGGATGAGCACGTGGCCGCCGATACTCCCGAGAAATGGAAGCATGGCCTGAGTGAATCGATATATCGCCAGCTCAAGGCGGCTGTCCAGTCGCAGGGATCGGCGGTGCCACCAGAAAGTACCGCATTGATGCCAACCGGCATCGACAAGTGACCGGCACAACGTTGATCACGATGTCGAGCGAAAGAACAGTACAATGATGCAAACGTATCATCACGAGCAAACGCTTCCTGCCGACAGTTTTCGCACCAGTTCCGCTCCGGTATCAATGGCGGCACTCGATGCTTTGTCGGTAGCGCTGACGTCCGAGCGAAAGCTGATAGACGACCTCACGGAGATCGTGCTACGCCAACGCGCAGCGATTGCAGTCGACGACTTGCAGGCCATCGACGATTCTGTATTTGCCACTCACCGCATGCTGCTCACGCTTGGAGAAGCGCGGAAGGGTCGGCGTTCGATCAACGCGATGGCGGGATGCAAGGAAGAGACGGGCGTCAAACATCTCGAAGGAGCGCTGGGTCCGTGGATGACGCCTGCACTCCGCAGCGCGCGCGAAGCATTGCAGGTCTCTGCGGCGCGACTTTCGACCGAGATTGGCATCAACCGTCGAATTCTTCGCGAAGCAATCGCGAACACCGATTCAGTGGTTCGAGCGGTGGTTGGCGCACCGAACGATGCCGCACAACAGGGATATGGGTCCGCATCACCGGCTGCGTATACACGCAGTGACGCTTTTGCCTTCTCGCGCACAGCATAGAGGCTGATCATGTCACTAAACTCGATACTCGGGACCGCGACGCTCGCGCTGCAAGCGCAGCAGGCGGCAATTGAGACGGCCGCCAACAACATCGCGAACGCAAACGTCCCTGGTTACAGCAGACAGGTCATCAATCTGCAACCCAATACGCCGCTTTACACTCCGCAGGGGGCGGTGGGAACGGGTGTGATTGTGAAGGACATTTCGCGTGTACGAGACACCATGCTCGACACGAATTTCCGCGCGCAGACATCTGCAGCTGGCGGCTATTCTACGCAGAGTGATATCCTGAACTCGATCGGCCAGGTTTTCGGCGAACCATCGGACACAGGACTTTCCAATACGCTGAGTCAGTTCTATGCGTCGTGGAGTGATCTTGCCAATAACCCGACCAGTGCGGCCGCACAAAGCGTGGTTCAACAGCGTGGTGCAGCGGTGGCGTCGACACTCAACCAGTTCTCGACGAACCTCGACCAGCTAGCATCGAATACTCTCGATTCCGCTACGCAGCAGGTCAATCAGATCAATCAGTACACGTCGCAGATCGCGAGCATCAACAAGCAGATTGTCGCGGCTGAGGCCAATGGAACGACGGCCAACGATCTTCGTGACATGCGAGACAACGCGATTGATGCCTTGAGCAAGATCGTGCCTGTGCGCGTGATTGATCACGACAACGGCTCAGACACGATTTATGTTGCCGGCGCCACCGTCGTTGACGGCTCGGATTCGAAGAATTTCAACCTGCAGGGAACGAGTGGCTCAATAGTATTGCAGTTGAGCGGTCGTAACTTTGCCACGCAGTCGCCGGGCGGCTCTCTGGGAGCCAATCTCGACGCACTCAACAAGGATATCCCGAACGCGAAGAGCCAACTGGACACGCTCACAAACGGGATCGTCACGAGTGTCAACGCGATTCATACCGCCGGCTGGACCGCTGCTGGTGACGCGCTTGGTGGCTCCAACTGGAATCCTGCGACACCCCCCACTGGTTCTAATGTCAATTTCTTCGACCCGACCAAGCTTACTGCCGGATCGATCAGCCTCTCGGCTCAGGTTGCGTCGAACGCATCATACATTGCAGCTGGCGATACGCAGGGAGCTACCGGCAATAACAACATTGCCAACAGGATCGCCGCCGTTGCCAACGACACGACGACCATGACGAAGTACGGCTCCACCGAAACGACGTCCGTCATGGAGTATTACCGCGACCTGGTAACACGGGTTGGGGTAGCCACGAACGACGCGACTTCATCGTCCACGGTTTACTCGACCCTCGCCCAGCAGGCTGATACGCAGCGGCAGAGCGTCAGCGGAGTATCGACCGACCAGGAACTCATTTCCCTCACGAAGAATCAGCAGGCGTATGCGGCCGCGGCCAAGGTGATTACGACAGCCAACAGCATGTCGCAGACACTGCTCGACATGATTCGTTAGTTCCGGCTGACGGTAGTCCGACGGCCGTCGGGCAACCGGGTTATCTTCTGCTAATCGCATGTTGATTCTGGGGCGGCGGCCCGGTGACACGCTAATTATCGACGGTGGTATCAAGATCGTCGTCCTCCAGTGCGACCGTGGTGGGGTCCGCCTGGGCATCGAGGCGCCCAACGACGTGACGATTCTTCGTGGAGAGATCGTCAATCAGATCGCCGATGAGAACAAGCGTGCGAATGTTGTATCCGACGGCAAGGAATGGGCGACAGCCATTCCCCTCAAGAAGGCTTAGCCGGCCTACTGCGGGATCCCGACCTTCGGCGGGATGACGACTGCCTTTCCGCGGGATGACGAGTCTCTTTCGGCAGGATGACTACTCTCTGCTGACCTCTGGTTAGTTCCGGCCCGCACTGAGAAGTAGCGCCCGTACCGAAAATCGGCCCGCCGAGATAATCAGGTTGGGCTCCTCGGTCACAAAAGTCACCAGGATGGACGCCGTTTTACCGGGTTGACCGCCGTCGGAGGCAGCGGCAGTCAGAGCTACCACGATAGCGTGAGTAAGGACCGTTGGACGGGCGATAACGGGCGGCACATCGTGCCTCGCAGTCAGACTGAAACTGATGTTTTGACAGTCTGGATGGAGCTCGGCCAGCGAGATCGCATCGTCAACGATCCGGGTAGTCTCAAGCGCTTCGTCCCGTTCCTCCTCGGGAACAGCGAGCAGGCGAAGCAAGCGTATGCCACGCTCCAGCCGAGGGACCTCATCGGCCAGTGCGCGCAGGATGGGCGGAATTGTCGGATCTCCAGACAGGATGTCCGAAACACCCGCCAGCGTCGCCACGCGCCATCTGTTCGCCGATACTGACACCTATGCGAAGAACTTGGGCCAGTTACACGCTGGCTGACGGAAGTCAGGAAAGATACGCGTGTTCGTAATCATTGGTTTGGTAGTCGTATTCGGAAGCATCCTTGGCGGGTTCATAATGGAGCATGGCAAAGTTGCTGCCCTGATCCAGGTATCTGAATTCGTCGTAATTGGAGGCGCCGCGTTCGGGTCAATGATCGTCGGCAATCCGCCGGCGCTCATCAAACGCATATTCGGGTCGGTATTCGGGCTTCTCAAGCCGAGCCCGTATACGGAGAAGGCGTATGGTGAGCTGCTGCAGCTGTTGTACGATGTATTTCAGAAGGCGCGCAAGGAAGGTCTGATAGGCCTTGAAGCACATATCGAGGATCCGGAGAAGTCCGACATCTTCAATAAATACCCGTCAGTCGCGAAGAACCATCACGCCGTCGCGTTTCTCACCGACACGTTGAAGGTGCTTCTCACCGGCGCCGTCGAAGATCATCACCTCGCCGAAATTCTGGATCTCGACCTCGAGCGTCAGCATGAGGAGGCGATGCTCATACCCGCTGCGCTGAACAAAGTAGGCGACGCGATGCCAGGATTCGGAATCGTTGCTGCCGTACTCGGCGTCGTCATAACGATGGGCAGTATTGGCGGGGCGGCCTCCGAGATTGGCGAGAAGGTTGCGGCCGCGCTTGTTGGCACCTTTCTCGGAATTCTTCTGTCGTACGGAGTTGTTGGTCCAATCGCTTCGGCGGTCGAGACCCGCATTCGCGCGGAAGAGGCGTACATGATGTCGATCCGCACTGCGCTGCTTGCGTTCGCGCGCGGTGATTCGCCGATGACCGCAGTCGAGTTCGCACGTCGCAACATAGAGCCAGGCGATCGTCCAAGTTTCTCGGAGCTTGAGAACCTGACTCGTCGCCGCGCAGCTTGATCAAGCCGTGGCCATGCCGGGGAAGGAAAAACAGATCATCGTCATCGTCAAGAAAAAGCGAGGACATGCGGCCCACCATGGCGGAAGCTGGAAAGTCGCATACGCTGATTTCGTAACCGCCATGATGGCGTTCTTCATGGTCATGTGGTTGCTCAGCATGGATCAGAAGATGAAGGACGCGATCGAAGGTTACTTCTCCAACCCTGTCGGGTTCAAGAAAGGCTTCTCTGCTGGCACGAACATTATCTCGAGCGGCAATTCACCGGCCGGTGCAATCAAGCCGCCGCTCAGAATTCTGATTCGGACATCAGAGGAAAAGAAATTTGGAGACCTGGCGAAGGATCTTCGCAATCGACTCAATAGCTCTCCCGATCTCCGCGCACTCGGCGCGCATATCGAAGCGGTGAAGACAAAAAGCGGCCTTCGCATAGAGCTTATCGAGACTAAGAGTGGTCAGACATTCTTCCGGAACGGCTCTGCACAGATGCTTCCGATTACTGTCGCAGCACTCCAATTGATCGGCACTGAGTTGAGCGAGCTACAGACGCCAATCATCATCGAGGGGCATACAGACTCCCAGCAGTTCGGCAGTTCCGCAACCTACACCAACTGGGAACTGTCTTCTGATCGAGCGAACGCAGCGCGGCGGATGATTGAAGCATCGGGGGTGGATCCATCGCGCATTGTTGAGGTGCGCGGGATGGCCGATCGGGATCTGCGCGTGCCAAGTAATCCGCTGGACCCTGCAAACCGCCGAATATCAATCCTGCTGCCGTTCACCGTGCTTCCGGATGAACCTGACGTATCCGAACCAGTGTCGGGTGACGCGTCGATCGTCAAGCGATCCAGCTAGAGCACGCGTCTTCCGGCCACCGGCCATGCGTGCGATCCCTACTTGCCCTGACGTGATTCCGCAGTTGCATCCAGACTGCGCCACAGATACCACGACGCAACCGTACGATACGGCGCCCATTTTGCGCCGATTTCCGCCACGCGTTTGGGAGTAGGTAACGTGCGCATGCGGAATGCGCGTTGAATCCCCTTCTGGATTCCAAGATCGAGATCGGGGAGAACGTCGGGGCGCCCGAGCCGAAACATCAGGAACATCTGCGCAGTCCATCGGCCTATTCCCTTGACCGATACCAACGCCGCAATGACTTCATCGTCCGACAGCTGGTCGAGCGAATCAATGGGTACTTCGCCGGAAATTACGCGCGCGGCGAGGTCGCGCAGGTATCCAGCCTTCTGGCGTGAGAGACCCACAGCCCGCAGTTGGTCATCTGTCAGACTGGCGAGACCGAGCGCAGTCGGCGTGGCGTCCGGGAACAGATTGGCGAAACGATTGTAAATTGTAGTTGCGGCCTTCCCCGACAACTGTTGGAAGACGATCGATCGTGATATCGCGGTGAAGTGGGCAAGGTGTTCCGCCGGAGCGAATGTGCAGCTCCCGACCGCGTCGATGATTGTTGCGAGGCGGGGATCGACCCGCCTTAGATGCAAAATTGCGCGTCTGTTCGACATAGCAGAAAATATTCGATCTACTGAGAATCCGCCGGTCCGCGACTATATCATGAATGTGATATTGTCGGGCTCGGACGGGTGACTTTTACGAGGATGGCTAGCTAGCTTTCCAGATTCATCTGAAACCAGGCGTTGCCGGCGTTGCCGGCATTGCCGGCATTGCTGGCGTTGCTGTCGCCCAGGGAACGACGCCGGCTGCCGCAACTGCGGCTCCAGCATGTGATCCGGGGGTTAGCCAGGCAGTCGCGAAGGCAACTTTGTACCTCCAGCAGGCTGCGACGAGTGTCAAGGCAAAGCAGGATGCTTCGAAGCCGCTCAAGCTTGCTATCGCCGCCCTTACATCGCCAGCGAAGGACAGCAAGGAAACTGCTGACTCGGTCGGGCGTGCATACTATCTTGGCCAGGCATACATCCTCCTGCTCGAGCAGCCCGGGGTCACCATCAGCGGGCCACGTTCAAGTTACGGAATCGCCACCGATCCGTCGGCCCACATTGATCTCCTGGCAGCCGCGGATACGGCATTCAATCTCGTTGAAGCCGCGCAGCCAGGTTGCAACAAGGAGATCTCCGAGTGGCGTGAGCAGAAGCCATGGCTCGACGCTGTCCGGGCAGCGATTGATGCGGTCAACTCCCAGCAATACGATTCGGCTTCAGTTCTTGCCAACCGGGCACTCTCGATAGATCGGCGCGCACCATATGCGTATACCGTTCTCGCGTCGGTTGCGTCAAGCAAGAACGACTATCCGGCAGCGATCGCAATGATGCGCAAGGCGCTTGCGGCAGCGAGTGCTGACACGATCTATGAAGACGCGCGACAAAACTCGATGTACGATCTTGCGAATACTCTATTCACGCAATACGACGCGGCAAGTGCGGCTGATAAGGAATCAATCGGCCGACAGTCGATCGAGGCGTGGAAAACGTATATTGCACAGGGGAAGAATGATGCGCGTATCGCACGCGGTGAACTCGTGGCATCGCAGATCGCGCTCGCGCTGAAGGACACTGCCGAGTATCCCAAGATTTACGCGCCGGTAATTGCTGACCCGGCAAAGTACGGAGATCACTCAGTCCTCAATGCAGGGGTAATCGCAACGCAGGCAAATCGGACTGCCGATGCGGTCACGCTCTTCTCGGCGGTTGCTACTCGCAATCCGTACCAGCGCGACGCATTGAAGAGTCTGGCGGCGAGCTATGTCGGCGAAAAGCAGCCGGAGAAGGTTGCCCCCGTTGTTGACAAGCTCGTGTTACTGGATCCAAACAATGCCTCGAACTGGCTGCTGTACGCGTATGGTTATAGCGGATTGCTGAAGTCCACGAAGGACAAGGCTCTTACAAAGGCCTACACGGATTCGCTGATCAAGTACAATACGAAGTCCGAGAAGATGACTCCAAATCTCGAGGTGACGGAGTTTACGGTTGATTCGACTGCGAAGACTGCGGTGCTTGCGGGAACCATCGAAAATCGTGGTGCCGCGGCCAAGTCTTACACAATCAACGTGGAATTCCTGGACAAGACTGGTGCTGTAGTTGGAAGCCAGTCGGTGACTGTTGGACCGGTTGCGCCGAAGGCCAGCATGCCATTCAAGGCTACGGCAACGGCGACTGGTGTCGCCGGCTACAGGTATCAGCCAATCGTTTAGTCGAGCAACTGACAGGTCGACAACACCCACGTGTTTTCGTACGGCGATATTTTAAGAGGGCTCACGCGACGCTGGTGAGCCCTCTTTGAATTACCGCGCATTTTCCCGCGTCAATCCGCCAAACCCCGCTGCGCCAAAGTTTGGGCGTTCCACTGCTGATGAGAGCAACATCATGACCGTGTCTCCGATGTTCAAGAAGCTGAATCTCAAGGATCAGGCCGAGATTGTCGTCATGAATGCGCCTGAATCGTTCGAGACAGAACTCGTACGACTCGCGCCTGTAAGCGTTTTCCGCGACGCCGCGGAAGTGAAACGCGTTGACTTCGCGATCGCGTTTGCCGCGACCAGCGCGGAACTGGACGAGGCATCAAAGGCCCTCATGGACAAGGCAGATGAGGATCCCGTGTTGTGGATCGCTTATCCGAAGAAGAGTTCAAAGCGATACAGATGCGAGTTCAATCGAGATTCTGGATGGGACGTATTGCGAGCTGCAGGATTCGATAGCGTCCGCATGGTTGCAATAGACGACGATTGGTCCGCGCTGAGGTTCCGTCGCACCAGGTACATCAAGCAAGCAAAGTGAACTGGACGGTGACTCGATCGAGCTTGACTCACCCGGATTGGGATGATCGACTCACCACTAATACTTGAGGTTACAGAAACGTGGCAACTACAGAATGGTGGCAACGGGGGCCGATCGACGGAGTACCGGCACTCCTGCAACCGGTCGCGCACATCCTGCTCCAGGTTCGCGAGAGCGTAGGCGAACTCGTCGAGAATCTCACCGAGTCGGAATGGAATGCGCGACCCGCAAACGTGGCATCGTCAGCCTTTCATGTGCGACACATCACAGGTGTCATCGATCGACTGTTTACATATGCTCGTGGCGAAGCGTTGTCGCCGGACCAGCTTGCGAGTATCCCGCTGGAAGGTGCACACCTTGCAATTTCGGACGTCGACGCGACGCTCGACGCGTTGAGTGCTCGCGTAGGCGACGCGATCGATGAGTTGAGGAAAGTAGACATCTCGACTCTCAATGACTTCCGCGGCGTCGGCCGCGCGCAATTGCCGTCGTCAGTCATTGGGTGCCTGGTACATGGTGCGGAACACTCGATGCGGCACGTGGGACAGTTATCCGTCACCAGCAGAATCGTCCGGTCGGTTTAGCAATCAGCTGGTATGGCGAGCGGGTCCGGCGGGCGACGAAACCCGGATGGCAGCCAGCCGCTGACCCAGGTAGTAGCCCCCCGGTTGGTACGGAAGCGGATGGTGACAAGCCGACCGTCACACCGCGCTGGCTTAATACGTTGGCGAACGGCGTCCGGCTGGTACAACATGTGCGGCGACTCGACGGTACATTTATACGACACTCAATTCATTGCTTGCCAGAAGTCATTAGTTCGCCCGAGTCTCTCGTCATTGTGAAAACGTCTAAGGTATCCAGACGGTCAGGCGCCAGGTTCCTCGCCGCCTGCGTCACTTCTCTGGCAGCAGCGGCGCTGTCGGCTCAGAATCCTCAACCAATCCCCCACGATTACACGGCTGCAGATGCCGCTTTTGTGCAGGGCATGATCGTGCACCATGCCCAGGCGGTGGTAATGTCGGACTGGGCGCCCTCCCGCGCGGATCAATCCAACTTCCTAACTATCTGTAAGCGCATAGCGCTTTCACAGCGTGACGAGATCACGTTGATGCAGAACTGGCTGCAGGCCCGTCACCTGGCTGTACCTGATCCGCTGCACATGCTCGACGGGCAAGAGGGTCCGGTACACGACTCAAGTCCCATGTCCATGCCTGGCATGGACATGGGCGGCCATCCGATGATGATGACCGGTATGCTCACGGCCGCTCAGATGCAACAACTTGAGGCATCGAAGGGGAAGACGTTTGAGCGGCTTTATCTCTCCGGAATGATCAGACATCATCAGGGCGCGCTCGACATGGTTGCGGCGCTTTTCAATGCCCCCGGATCCGGCCAGCAGTCAGAACTTTTTAACTTCGCCACGGACATTGACGCCGGTCAACGTGCAGAGATGGCACGCATGCAGTCCATGTTGAACACCCTTACCACGAGTGAAAAAAGATGAAACCTTGGCTCTCCTCCTTTGGTGCGCGCGCAGCAGTTCGGGCCGTGGTATTCGCGGCCGCGTCGCTGTCAGCAGCGTTGCCCATGCAGGCACAATCGAGCACGACAGATCCGCGCGTCGGCCTCAAACCAGGGCTCTATGATGCGGGTGTGGCGTCTAAAGGTCTTGAACTCGTCGCTCATCGCAGCAAGCCGGAAATATTCAAGCCCAATGCGCCAGGTGGCTTGACGTATGCCAACTCCGACATGGCGTTCGGAGGCCACTATCTCTATCAGGGAAACTTCAGCGGCTTCCAGATCTGGGATATTGCCAATCCGATGAGCCCGAAGATCACGAAAGCATATGCGTGCTTCACCGAACAGGGCGATGTCTCGATTTACGGCCACCTGCTTTTCGTTTCTGCAGAAAATACAGGCAATCGACTCGACTGCAGCAGCCAGGGGATCAAGGATAGCGTTAGCAAGGAACGTATGCTGGGCATCAGAATATTCGATGTTGCCGATCCGATGCACCCCAGGCAAGTCGCTGATGTTCAGACATGCCGTGGATCGCACACGCACACGCTGGTGCCCGATCCCCTCGACAAGGGAGTCGTCTACGTCTACGTGTCCGGTCTCGCCCGTGTACGATCGAGCAGCGAGATGGCGAGCTGTCTCAGTGGTGATGTGACAGATCCCAACAGCGCACTGTTTCGTATCGAGGTAATTCGAGTACCGCTGGCTCATCCCGAGCAGGCCAGGATAGTAAGCACCCCGCGCATCTTTAATGATCTGACGGCACCGCCAACACACGGTGAGGCTTACGCTGACACTGCGGGCGGCGCCGCAGTGAAGGCTGCCCGTGGCTTTCTGGGAAGACTGGGCCTTCCATCAACGGCGACCGCAGCCGATTCCAATCACGCCGCAGAACTGCTTGTAGACCTTCAGGAACATCGCAGCGACACGGCTCGCACCCGCGTCGCCGTAGACGCGTTGGAAGCATTAGGTGTACACGTCCGTGGAATCTTTGGCGGTAGTGGTGGCTCCGGCGGACCCTCGCAGTGTCATGACATCACTGTGTATCCTGCCGCCGGACTTGCTGCTGGTGCCTGCTCTGGATACGGACTCCTTCTCAACATCAAGGATCCGCTTCATCCGGTGCGCCTGCAGGCGGTCGCCGATTCCAACTTCGCGTTCTGGCATTCTGCGACGTTCAGCAACGATGCATCAAAGCTCATCTATACCGACGAGTGGGGTGGTGGTACACAGCCAAAGTGCCGCGCCACCGATCCAATCGATTGGGGTGCAGACGCAATCTTCTCCCTACGCAACAACCATCTTACGCACGTCGGCTATTTCAAGATGCCAGCCGCGCAGACTCCGACTGAAAATTGTGTCGCGCATAATGGCGGTCTGATCCCCGTTCCAGGTCGCGATATCATGGTCCAGGGATGGTATCAGGGTGGTATGTCAGTATTCGACTTCACCAATCCCGCCCATCCAAAGGAGATCGCGTACTTCGATCGCGGGCCGATTGATGCTTCCAAGCTGGTGATCGGTGGTTACTGGGGCGGGTACTACTACAACGGGTACATCTACGGGTCCGAGATCGCCCGTGGACTCGACGTTTTCAAGCTGACACCTACTCCCGATCTTACGCAGAACGAGATTGATGCGGCAAAGCTGGTTCGTTTCAGCCAGCTCAATCCGCAAATGCAGCCGAAGCTGGTGTGGCCAGCAGCGTTCCCTGTCGCGCGCGCCTACGTTGATCAGCTCGTACGCGACAACGGACTCCCGACATCACGGACAACTGCTATCACGAACGCCCTCAAGAGCGCTGAGAAGATGAGTGGTGCTGCGCGCGCCGCCGCTCTCAAGACACTCGGTACCGAGTTGGATCGGGACGCGTCCGGGGCGAGCGACGCGACACGTGTCCGTGCCCTCGCGACGGTCGTGAAAGGATTGGAAAGCGCAAAGTAGAGCGTCGTCTCGATAAATGACGCCGAGGAATTACAGCCGTATTTCGACGGGCGTGCCGCAAGGCGCGCCCGTCTTCGCATTCGCACAAGAAAGGGCGCCCTTCGCTTCGACTGACAAAGATCCAACCGAATCAGCATCCACCGTTTCCATCAACTGATGAACGCAATAATTCGACTTGCAACACCTGCCGATGGTCCGTCTCTCGCCGAGATATATCGACCCGCGGTCACAGAATCAGCAACATCATTCGAATTGGAACCGCCGGACAGCGCGACAATGGCGGAACGTGTCGAACATGTGTTGAAGCGCACACCCTGGCTCATCTGGGAGCGAGGTGGTGCGGTACTGGGGTACGCGTACGCGAGTGCCCACCGTGAACGAGCGGCCTACCAGTGGTCGGTAGAAGTTTCTGCCTATGTGCATCGCGACGCCAGGCGCAATGGAGTAGCTAGATCACTATACGCCACACTGTTTCCAACGCTCTCGGCACAGGGCTTCCATAACGCTTACGCTGGTGTCACGCTCCCAAACGCCGCAAGCATCGGCCTTCACACATCCATGGGATTTACACCGATCGGAGTGTACCACGGTGTAGGATACAAGAACGGCGCTTGGCACGATGTAGGATGGTTCGAAAAGAGCTTGAAACCGGGAGATGACAACCCGGGTCCCATCGTCGCTTATGACACTCAAGCCACAGTTTCTGTCAGCTGTACATGACTACAGCACGGTCTACTAACCGACTATTGGAGGCCCGAACCAGACGCTCGCCGCAATGATTATGTACAGTCCGATAAGTGCGAGCCCTTCGACATAATTCGATTCGCCGTCGAAGATGATCAGGGCTCCCAGGATCGAGGCAAGGGCCAGCGCCGCGACCAGGAGCGTCGGCGCGACAAGCGTCAACATGGGCCCACCGAGTACCATACTCAAAAGAACGAGTACCGGTATGAGGAACAATGCAATCTGAAGGCTGCTGTTCAGTATCAGGCTGACGGCCAGATCAGCCTCATTGCGTGCAGCCGCCGTTATCCCGACCACGTTTTCGACGGCGTTACCCGCTATCGCGACTATCACGAGTCCAACGAATTCCTCGGAGAGTTGAAGGGTCTGCATTGCTGGTCTCAATGCTTCTACAAACCAATCCGAAACAACGGCAGCGCCGACCCCGGCAACTGCTAGCACCGCTATGGACGTCGCAAGCGACCAGCTTTTTGCGGGATCGCGATGCTGACGCACTGGACCGATGGAGCCTCGAAGGGTCATAGGAATGCTGCCAGCAAAGACCATCAGCAACACAACCGCGACCACGATGCTGAGACTACTCGCGTGACCAAAATCCGGTGACCCCGGAGCCGTACCCAGCGTCGGTATCGCAAGCGATGCGACCGAAAGCACCAGAAGCATGGCAGTCATGCGGCTCGTAGGGAGCGAGAACTGTTGCGGTCCGTGCCGCAAGCCACCGACCAGAAACGCCAAGCCGAGTACCAAAAGACTGTTGGCGAGAATGGAGCCGATGAGTGCGGTCTGGACGACGACAACCAGGCCGGCGCGAAGTGCAAATACACTTATGAAGAGTTCTGGCAAGTTGCCCAGCGCAGACTGGATGACCCCGGTCGCACCGGCACCGAGTCGGGTACCAAGCTGGTCTGTCCCCTCGCTTACGACCGATGCAAGAGCGGCGAGCGCTATCGCCGTTGCGATGAAGATCGATATATCGCCGCCGGAAGTCATTCGCAATAGCGCACTGACGCCAGTGGCAAGAAGCGCCGCCAATCCGACGATCAGAGTCCGCGAACCAACCCGATCAAGAATATGTGACATCATTGAAATCGAGTCTGGCTTTCCGTTGGGCGTATGTCAAAGGCCGAACCGCCCGGACTTTTCGGATCAACGCTCGTAAAAGGGTGGTGGCTCGAGTCCAAGTGAGCGGATGTACACGTACCCCTGGCCGCGGTGATGTATCTCGTTGTCGATTGCATACAGAAACATTGCATAACCCGACATCTTCCACTGTCCGAAGGCAGTGTCAATTTCCTGAAATCGGTGCGGGGGAATGTCCGGCCACATCCTGGTTATGTCGGCTGTGGCGTCATCCCAAAGTCGCAGCAGTTCGGATTTTGTGGTCGGGTCTACCAGATCAGACGATCGCCACTCACCTGTGATCTCTCCACGGAGAATCGGTACGCCCATTTTTATGATCTCCATCGCCAGGACAGAGAACGGGCGCATCCCGCCGAGCGAATACGTGAAAAGAGATTCCTCCGGAAAGACCTCTATTACGCGACGTGTGAGCCTTCGATGTCCCTGCCAGTGTTCCAGGAGCTGTTCCGGGCTGATCACTAGGGTAGCGCTGGATGAAATGGACATGGCAACCTGAGTTGAGGGGTTACTTCAAAACTACAGGATATGGACCCCACCGTTGGCGCTTGCGGCAAGCCGGAACAGCCTCGGCGCTCCGGTCCCACGAACTCGACAATCCGCTTACCGTCAACGCATCCCGGAGGTATACCGACTGTTTACGACGTAGATACCCGCGATTACGAGTGCGCCGCCGATTACCTGACTCGCGATTAGTGGCTCACCGAGCAATGGGATAGCCAGTAGCGCTGTAAGGGGTGCCTGGCCAAGCATTCCGACGGAAGTCACAGTGGCCGGCAGGTGCCCAAGGGCGTATGTAAGAGCGAGATATCCGCCGACCTGGGACACCAGTCCGAGACCGATCAACGATAGCCATGCGTGCGAGGAATATCCGACAAGCGGCACCCGGGCGACGAGACACACGAGCAGCAGAGTGACGCTACTGGCTGTCACAGCCAGCGTAGTGAGCGTGAGCGTGTCCATTTGCGTGCGTACGCGCTCAATGGTCAGCATATACGCCGCAAAGAACGCGGATGCGCTGATCGCCATCGCGTCTCCTGCTCCGAAACTCGTATGACTAAGAGCATCATGGCCGATGATGAACCCACTTCCGACGAGGGCGAGCGCGAGTCCCACCCAGAAGATCGCGCGCGGCGGTTTGCGAAAGATCAGCCAACTGCCGAGGCCTACAACTATCGGGGCGTTATTTCCGAGGAGCGTCGCGTTTGCAGCTGATGTGTCGAGGACCGCAGTGTTGAACAGCGCGAGATCGAAGGCAAAGAAGACACCCGCGAGCGCGCCCAGCAGCGCCGGCCTGAGTCGTAGGGTATTTCTGCGTCCGCGGAAGAGCCAGACGGGAACCAGAACGACCGTCGCTACGAGTACACGGTAGAACGCAGATGCGGGCCCTGAAACCGCCGCCCATCGTACGAACAGGGCTGACCACGCAACGCAGATGACGGCGCTGGCGAGAACAGAATATGCGAACCATGGGCGTGCCGGTTCAGTTGCGGTTGTTGGCGATGCTGCGACCAACGAAGTCACAGCGCTCCGCGTAACCGTCGCGACGCAAGCTCGATCAGCAACGACGCGATCAGGATGCCAAACAGCACCGACGTCGGTACCGCATCGCCCAACGGTGAACCGGTATCGGCCAAAGCTGAACGGCGTCCGAGTCTCGCAACCATATCGGCGAGGGGAGCCGGATCCGCCAGCGAGTCAGCGGAGGCGGCAATACGTGGAGCAAGGGCAACCGATGCGACGATGTCCGCAAGCAGCTCGCGATGCGCGGCTACGGGGTCATCTACGCTATCCGCGTCTGCCATTCTCCGTCGCCAGAGGTCCTTGTAACTCACCTGCATGGCCCTCCCGTTTCCCAAGCGCATTGCACGGATGTCGCCGGCCGCTCCTTTCTCGAGAACGACTGACCTGACCCCGCGGGGTCCTATCGTGCCGGCGTCGCTGAGCGTCACAAGGCCGCCGCCGTTGCGAACGAATGCGTCAGCGCCGCGTCTGACGAGCGCGGCAGTACTATCCACCGCGATCACGGCGGCGTAGCGAGACGTATCCGGTAGCGCAGGGGTACCCTCGAGTACATCGACACCCGGTGCGACGTGGGTGAGAGCATCAACCGACCAGCCGCGCTCTGTCAACGCCTTGATTGTGAACTTTGTCTCCCAGCTTGCCGCACCTTCGACGAGCAACTTTCTGAATACGACCGAGTCCGGTTTGGCGGCTACTGCTTTTGTCCCTCCCACAGACACGGTCATATTGCTCGCACTTCCGGGGATTAGAAGGCGCGCGCCGTTCGTACCGGCGGTTACAGTATCAATCCCTCCGACCGGCGTTCGAATTTCAATAACACTCTTGGCGGGCGCGGACACGTCGAGTTCAGATATTCCGACTGGATCGACGACACGTGTGAGAGCTGCTGCCAGCGGGACGATGTCAGGCGCATCCCAAGTCACTACACTTCCGGAGTGTGCGATTGCGGCAATCCAATCGCGATCCAGCGGCCGCAGCGTAGAGTCCAGCGAAAGATGAATTCTAGCAGGTGACGTATTGCTCCAGTGTAGCAGAGAGCTTCCCACAGCCTCGCCGGTTGCAGACTCGGCATGCGTAGAGCGTTCAAGAGGGGACCACGCGCGCATGAGCAACACGATGAGGATCGCGAAACTCAGTACACGCAGCACCCACTCGCCGATGCGCCGCATGTTAACGGGTGAGGGCATAGACTATGATGTTCACACCGAATTTGGTATTGTCGATCGCGTTGAAGCGCTTACTCTCCGGGTGATAATTCCACTCGGAGCTATAGTCCTTGCTGCTGTAGAGGAGTGCGATACGCTCGTCGCGCACGACACCCTGAAGGTTCTTGTGAACGAGATTATCGCCCCAACCGTTCAACTCCTGACTGGTTGTTGGAGGCCCATTTTCGAATTTGAAGAAGGCGCGATACAGCTCATGGTTGTTCGGAATGTCCGCCGGTTTGGAAAGAGCAATAGTTATCTCCTCCATAGCTGTCTTATGGAACACACCATCAACATCGTGATTATGGTCGTCGACGAATATCATTCCACCGCGATCGACAAGCTTCCGGATGTTACCGCGTTCCGCCACCGAAAAACGCACCGGAAGATGTCCCGTGACATACACCAGCGGATACTCCAGAATCGCATCGGACGCCAGCGGCACATTCACGCCGCTCGGTGCGATCGAAATGCTGGTGTATTGCGCTACCGAGTCAATGAGATTCGGTGGCACTAGCGGAGCGGAGTCCCAATCGCCGGAATCGTACTGGCCAGTACAGAATACAAATCGAGTCATCTATGACGACCCCATGCGCCATTCCACGGCAACGAAGGATCTCCGTCACGCGGCGCACCAAGCAACACACGACGCGCCCGCACCAGCGCAGCGGTGGCATCCTTACCGGCGCGCAACGCATCGACAGCCTCACCAAGCGACGTTGCGAAGGCGGGATTCCCCGCTGTGGATTGTACGCGAAGGCGGGTGAGCGCGTCGATAAAATGCGTAGGATCCGACGCGGCTATCGCAAGTGCCGCATCCAGCGACCGATTCAGCTGAACCGAAGCCGTGTCTGCACGCGGACGCTTTCCCGCAGCGGTGTTCTGCTGCCCTTTATCCTTGCCAGTCAGCCGAACCTTCTCGATGTTCACGACGACACGCGGCGTCCGACCGCGCAAATACAGCCGATTAGCGAGGCGGGCGCGATCCAGCGCACTTGCCGCTTTTTTCATGAACGGGAGCGCGATGTTGATCTCGCCGATGTTCAATGATCGCTCGGCATCCCACATCGCGTCGTACGCCTGCTTCAAATCGCGGTTCAGTACGAGTTGAGGATCAAGCTCCTCATCGTCGCCCTCTACTCCGCCGTCTCCACCCGCTTCATCCTGCTCATAGAGAATATTGTACACCCTCTTCCGGAGATCCGCTTGATCTGCCCCGATCCGCCCGGATGAAGCCACGTAAACCTTTGAGGCCAGCGTTGGTCGCTTCGTCAGGAGGGACTCGGCAGAAACAATGAGCATTCGCTGAGTAAGGAGCGACCGTTCTGTTGGTGGCGGTGGTGCGGCCTCAACGGCGAGCGAGTCATACTCATCGGCACGCGCAACCCGGAACGTACGAGTGTCGGACGTTGATGTCGATGGCCCTGTCAGGGTGTTGTTATCCGAAACAACGGCGCGAACCGAAAGGATTGCTCCTTCCGTCAGAGCCAGTTTTTGCAATGCAATCGACGCGTGAAGCTGGCCCGATGTCGAATTGCCGAAACCGATTCCGCTAAGCGAATTCGTGCGAGACTTGAAAATTTCGCCTGAGCCGGTCGTGACAGTGTACTCGATATGACCAGACGACAGGCCAACGTCGTCTGTCGCGCGGGCGGTAAAGTTGATCGAACCTGCCGGAACGTGACGCCAGACGGTATCGCGAGTCGGCTCGGTCAACACCACGGCGGGCGGGCGATCCAGGACCGGAATTATGGCAAGTACACGGTCGTAGCTTCGATCAGTCAGCGAGATCGTCGTGGCTCCGTCGGGCACGGTGAATTGTGCGGTCCACTTTCGGCCGATTTCATTCACTTCCAGGTTTCGATCGCCAAGCCGCGCGACGATCCCGCCCGATGTGCCATTGCCGATGAGTGTGACGTTGCTTCCAATGAGCGCCGTTACGGATGAGGGATCGTCGAGATTCGAAATCATTCGACCCGCGTACGCCGGTGGCTTGATGCGAACCGACAGACCCAACAATCGATTCGCAATTGGAGTGGAAACTCCCATTTTCTGGAGAGCATCATGAACTACGGGGTCGCTCCGTCCGGAGGCAAGCGTCAACGCCGCAGCGAATGCACCTGCCATTACCGATAGAGCTACCCCGCCATAAATAACGGGCGTGAGCACAGCGGGGCGAATAAAGGTATCGATGTTCGATCGATCAATTTCGGATTCCAGAAGCCTCTTGTCGACGGTGACGAGCGGATCGCTCGCCGTCACGAGTGCGTATTGCAGCGGCGGATGCCGTTCCTCCATCCATAGTGCAACCCGCTGTTTTGACGACACATGTCTTCCGCGCCACAGAACCCAGCAACCGGACACCACGCCGATGGCGAGCGCGATATTCCAATTCCACCCAACGAAACCGGCAGTGTGGCTCCACGCGCCGACGACCAGTTCAATTGCAAGGACTGCCAGCAGAGCCGCGCCCGTCCAGAGAATAGTCGATGCGAGGAGAACCACACTCAACTGCTTCTGTGTGCGCGCGACGCGCTGTTCCGCCGTCACAGTCCGTCCCCGGTTTTAGAGTCTCCGCGACGAAAAAGCATCTCCATTATTGCCAGTATGATCGCGAGCGCGATCAGCCATCGACTGACGGGTGACGCGGAGTCTATCGCGGCCGGAAAATCGGCCGTGTTGGCCAGTTTCCCACTGCCTCCCGAAATCATCGACGCCAGCGCCGCATCGGGAGTAGAGAGTGCGCGTTGACATGGGCGGGACAGAGACGCGCGCATCTTCACAAAACCGGGTCGCAGAAGCATGTCGCCGGTACTATCAAGTGGAATCAAAATCGACCTTCGACACGCCTCACCAGTGTCCCGCTCGATCGCGGCGACATCGCCGTCAACCCATCGCGCGAGTACTATCGCGTTCCGCAGCGAGTCGTCTGTGAAGCGCCACCGCCGCTCGAACGCCCCAACTACGACGTTCCCATCCGCGATGACGGCACCCACTGTATCGACACGATTCCGCCGCACAGCAAACTCCGGACGCACAGAGCCCAGAAAGACGACATCGGCTGCACCACGACTGCTCGAGTCGGGCGGCGCAGCACGAACGCGTACGAGTCGTGCCCGACCTGGCCATTGCTTCCGGATCATCGCGGTCGCGCGATCGCGCTCGGCAATAGCAAATGGTGACACAACTACAAGCTCGATCGAATCCGCGCCAGCTCGGACCCGCTGACCCGATCGCAGCGCGGCTACCATGCCCGCGGAGAGTGAACCAGCATACCGCAAACCACCGCGGTTGGACAACGAATCGACCGATCGTACAGCCCATGCACTTGTGTCGAACGCAATCAATTCGTCGCCCGGCCGCAGCAGCGCTCGCGCACTATCCCGGACCTCGGCAATATCAGCAACCGCTCCGGACACATCAACGACAATCACACGTACGATCTTTTCTCGCGCAGGCGTCAGAACAGGTCGGGCCAGAGCAAGGCCGACGAGCATGATGGCGAGTACACGGAGCGTGAGCAGGAGCAAGTCGGAAAGCCGGAGAACTCGCTGTCTCGCAGCGACCGGTGCGTCTGGTACGAATCGCGCGGTAGGAAAGGGCACGGATCGGGGTCGCCGCGTAACAACGAAGTGCAGCGCTACCACACCACACGCCGTTGCAACGGCAGCCAGCAGGAAACCCGGGACGAGGAAGGTCACAGCTGCGCGATCCCAGCCAATTCAGCCTGCCCGGGATGCGACGGGCTCGTCGCGTACGATACGACGCACTACGTTACTCACGGGTTCCTTCCCGGTAACTATCTCTCTATACGCCGCTCCACTCGCGAGCCATCGTGCTGCCACGTCGTCGCGCCACGCACCAAACGCGCGCGTGTATTCCCTGCGCGTCTCAGCTGAAAGAGATCTATGAACTGTGTCGATTTCCGGATCCGTTACAACCGAGATAGTTGCTGGAGGGTCTATCTCTTCTGCAGCAATTATATGGAGTGCATACACATCGCGACCTGATGCAATGAGCTGCCTGGCCGTCTGCAGTGTTTCATCCAGATCGCCAAGGAAGTCGCTGATGATCGCTACTCGTGACGCCGCGCGCGCGGCTACGGCGACCGTCGGCGCGATGGGTACTACGCCAGTCACACTGACATTTTGCAGCATGTGGCTGACTTCTGCTACGACACCGTGTCGCGTACGCGGCTGAACGGTGGCGCGAGGGTTTCCGGCCACGATTACACCCGCCGGATCTCCACTCGCATGCGCGACTGCAGTGAGTGCGACCGTGAGTTGCTGCACCAGAGACCATTTGGACGCCGCCCCATCGGGAAAGGACATCGATGCGCTGGCATCGACGACGATATACGTCGGCGTTACAGCTCGTTCTTCGGAGATGCGAACATGCGCGCGATCGCTGCGGGCAAACAGCTTCCAGTCGATGCGCCTCAGATCATCACCCTGACGATAGGCTCGATATTCCGTGAACTCGGCTGATGAGCCGCGAACGCGGGACGGATGTATCCCCGGGACGGCAATGCGCGATGCTCGACGGGCACGCCATCTCAGACCTCGTACGGCGTCGAGCAGCGTACTATGCATCAATCTGTCACTGCCACCGTCGTGCGGCATGCGCCGCATCGTTACACCCTTATGTCGCTCTTCGGCGCCGGCACGTGCTCAAGGAGGTCATCCACAATTTGTTCTGCGGATATTCCCTCAGCCTCGGCGGCGAAGTTGAGCAGGACTCGGTGCCTCAGTACCGGATATGCGACGCGACGCACATCCGCGGGCGATACCGCATGCCGTCCCGCAAGCAGCGCATGCGCCTTTGCGCCAAGTACCAGTGCCTGGCCCGCACGCGGGCCGGCCCCCCAGCGCGCGAACTGCTTGACGATTCGTGTTGCATCCTTCTCATCCGGGCGCGTTGCGCGAACAAGCCGCGCGACGTACTGGAGAACGACGTCGGCGACAGGCACATCCCGCACCATTCGCTGAAGCGCAATGGTCTGCTCCGCATCGATCACAGGCTCGAGCGGCGCATACTCCCGACCGGTGGTGTTACGCAGGATTGCGATCTCTGCATCCTCGTCGGGATAGGAAACCCGAATGTCAAACAGGAACCGGTCCAGTTGTGCTTCCGGAAGTGGGTAGGTTCCCTCTTGTTCGATTGGGTTCTGTGTAGCGAGGACGAAGAACGGCGCTGGCAGCGACATGGTCTCGCCGGCTACCGTTACACTGTGCTCCTGCATCGCCTCGAGCAGCGCGGCCTGCGTGCGCGGAGGAGCGCGATTGATCTCGTCAGCAAGCAGGATGTTCGCGAATACCGGACCCTGAACGAAACGAAACAGGCGCGAGTGTGAGGTCGCGTCCTCCTCCATTACCTCGGTCCCGGTAATATCAGAGGGTACAAGATCCGGTGTGAATTGAATGCGTCGAAATCCCAGACGCATCGCTTCCGAAACCGATCTGATCATCAGCGTCTTCGCCAAACCAGGCACGCCAACAAGCAGCGCATGACCACCGGCAAGCAGCGCCATGAGAATTTCGTCGAGCACATTCTCCTGTCCGACGATCCGGCTCGCGACCTCCGCACGCAGACGTGCGGCGATCTCCAACAATTCGATACGCTCGTGTGGAACTGGCGATCCGTGCTTGACACTAGGCGATGCAGTCATTGAGAGCAATACGACAAGATTGGAGTGGTCGTTGAGCAAACGGCGCAATCAACGCACACGCGTTTGCGCGTCATGCAAGTGTCGGCAGTCTTACTTTCGGCAGAGTGGATCGAACTGGAATTATCCAGAAGCAGTCACCGTCGAACCAGAATGCAGCGAGCTGACGGTAACGGTCTGCAAGGTCGACCACCGATTGCACGTCCAGAGCAATCGCCACGCTCTTCTCGCAGTGACTCCCATCCGGGCTGCACGCGTTCACCCTCACGTGCGCCAAACCCGCTGCCGCCAATTCCTGATGTAAGCTAGCAGCGAGACGCGCGTTCTCGGACGCAATTTGGCGTGTGCCCATTGGGTCCTGCGCCGAAACGATGCCGAACGATCGTCCGAAGCCGATATCCTTGAAGAATTGTCGACTTCCGGAGCTCACTACGTCCCTGAGATCGATAGTACGAGGAGGGATCGATTCAAAATGGAGCAGAGTGAGGGCAAAGCTTCCCCACTTGTCGAGATCTTCACTCGAACGGGCGCTACTCAATCTTTTTGACAGGATCAGGACCAACGGGGACTTCAAGGGGCAACGAGACTGTAAAGGCACTTCCCTCGCCTACCTTGCTCGAGACGGTTACGTCGCCCCCAAGGAGCCGCGCCAGCCGCCGAGTCACGCTCAGTCCCAGGCCAGTCCCACCCACCCGACGGGTGCTGGGCTGCTCGACCTGCCAGAAGGCGTCGAAGATCTGGTCGCTGTGCTCTGCAGCGATCCCAATGCCGGTGTCTCGAATGACGTACCGAACCACTGGCCCATCGTGCTGAACGATCAGCGTAACTCGGCCCGCGGGAGTGAACTTGACCGCATTGGAGAGCAGATTCACCAGGATTTGCCGCACCTTGCCACTGTCGGTTGACATCGGGAGTGGATAGCCCGTCTCCACAACCTCCAGGGGAAGCGATCGCTCTCGGGCCAGCGGTTCCAGCAGAATCGCGGCATCCCGCGCAATTTCATTCGCGTCCACGTCTTCCGCAGAAACCACTTCGCGACCGGCGTCGACTCGTGAATATGAGAGTATCTGATCAATGAGATGGAGCAGATGCTGCGCGCTGGCCTTCATACGACCCAGCTGATGCTTCTGGGCCTCGTTAACCGGGCCGGTTATCCCGTCAGCCAGGAGTTCCTCGTAGCCTATGATAGCAGAAAGCGGAGTTCGCAATTCATGTGACATTACCGCGAGAAAGTTGCTCTTCGCGGTGTTTGCGCCCTCGGCTACTTCGCGAGCTTTTTGCTCACCTGCCAGCAGTTCCTCGCGCACGCGGTCGCTCTCGAAGGCCATTCGGGAGGCCCAACTCACAAGCCACACGAAAATGACAACCGTCGCGAGCACATAGAGCGAGACGCCGAACGGGGTATCGTAGAAGCCATTCTTCTCGCCAAGGAGACGCGCCCATCCGAGGAGGAACGGCACAACCACGGCCGCCGGAATCAGACGCCTCGCCACGGTGCCTGCGGCGCCGGGGTCCACCAGAAGCTTCGGCAATCCCGCAGTGCGCCTCGCAAAGATGATTCCAAGGGCGAGCACGAACAGACAGACCGCCGTGCTAACAGCCATCCCGGAGTACTCGCCAAGGGAGTACAACCGGGTCACACCGAACGCATACCCGATCAACCCGAGAAATCCGATGGTTCCGCTCAGCAGACCTATCCAGTGGGATGTGCTCTTCCCAGTTCGATCATCGACGTGAAGCGAGACTACCCCTATCCCAGTCAGCAGCAGACCGACAGTCGTGTTGAGGGCCATGCGACCTGGCGGGTTCCACTGAGCACGGCGCAGCTGATCACCGAATATGATCAGATCGAGACCTAGATCCCGACCTTCGATCCACGCCGCCAGTTCTATGAGTGCAACGAGGATCACCAGGCAGGCGAGTACGATCGACGCAACACGGATGGCGAACGGTCGCTTTCGCGTAGTCGCAAACGCCAGCGCGACTCCAACCATCCCGAACTCCAGACACGCGAGCGGCACCATCGCCACGCCACCTGGAAAGAAGCCGGTGGTTGGATTCAGACCGCCATACCATCCGAGCAGCATCCCGACCGACACCAGGACAACGAAGATGGCCGCCGCGAGCGGGAGCTGCTCGAAGAAGCGAATTACGCGGGCCTGGCCGCTCGACTGATTCATTCGGATTGCGAAGGGTGCACGAATGATGGAAAGCTGTCCTCAATTTTCTGAGACTGCAACCACCTGGAAACACTTGTCGAGGCCGGACCACCTGCACCAGTCGTTCCATAAGGGCGAGTGAGCGATCCTGAAGTTGGGCATCTCCACTCCGAGCTTGGAATCTACGTCCATTCCAGCCAGGCCTTCATCACGATTATCATGCGTGTAGTATCGCTGTATCAGCAGGTTCCCCCGCGTATTCCGGATCAACAGCTACTGGGCCTGGTCTTTGCCCAAATTCCAACCATGTCGAATCATTCTGATTCCGCTTTTCGGAACATTATCTGCGAAAAGCTCACCGAAGCACGGGTGCGTACTCTTCTGCTGGTGAGTTCGCTGTCGGAGGACGACCTCCGTCGTCAGCATGATCCCTTGATGAGCCCGATTCTGTGGGATCTTGGCCACATCATTCACTTTGAGGAATTGTGGCTCACGCGAAACGTTTCCGGCCCTATCGAATTCTCCGAAATGCCCGGGATGTACAACCCGTTCGAACATCCGCGCTCAACGCGTGCCGCGCTCCCGCTTCCGACCCTGGTAGATGTAATTACAACGGCCGCAGAGATTCGTTCGGATGTACTCGAGACGCTTCGCCACGTGGCATTTGGAACCGATCATCCATTACTCGCGGAGGCATACGTCTACAGCATGGTCCTGCAGCATGAATATCAGCACAACGAAACCATCCTGCAGACTCTTCAATTAAAGACGGGATCGCCGTATGCACCGCCCCGCGTTGCAACGCAACCTCGCGCACCACAGGCCAAGTTTGACCGCATGATCCACATCGACAAGGGCGAGTATGCGATTGGCACGGATGACAGGGGCGACGCCTATGACAATGAGAGACCGCGCCATACAATTCGCAGCTCTGCGTTCGAGATTGACGCCGTGCCGGTCACGAACTCTGCTTACGCGGAATTCATTGCGGACAATGGATATGGACGGAAAGAGCTATGGTCCGAAGCTGGTATCGCGTGGCTCACCGACTCGGGAGTCACATCACCGAAATACTGGCAACGAAACGACAACGGCTGGCGCGTGCGAACAATGGATAACACTGGCCCGATCGCTCCGAACGACCCGGTTTGCCATGTGTGCTATTACGAGGCCGATGCGTTCGCACACTGGGCAGGGAAACGCCTCCCGACAGAGTACGAGTGGGAGATTGCCGCGTCGTGGAACCCCCAAACCAAATGTGCGCAGCGGTTCCCATGGGGCGAGGCGGAGCCAAACGGACTGCTTGCAAACATAGATCAACTGGGTTTCAGTACGGCGCCGATCGGAGCATTCGAGCAAAATGTATCTCCGCTCGGTTGTTACGGTATGATCGGCGACGTCTGGGAGTGGACCTCAAGCGACTTCAACGGTTACCCTGGTTTCGTGGCGTTCCCGTATCCAGAATACTCCGAGACATTCTTCGGGAGTGAATACAAAGTCCTTCGTGGCGGGTCCTGGGCAACTCGCGCCGGAGCGGTACGGAATACGTTCCGTAATTGGGATTATCCCGTACGGCGTCAGATATTCAGCGGCTTCCGTTGTGCCCGTGATGTTTGACAAGGTGCGCATGGCGCGCGATTTACGTGAGGGGCTATCCGAGCAACCGCGGCGCATTCCGCCCAAATATTTCTACAACGAGCACGGTTCGCGCCTGTTCGACGAAATAACCCGGTTGCCTGAATACTATCCGACCCGTGCGGAGCGAGAGCTGCTGATTCGCTGGAGCACGAAGATCGTCGAAATTGCCAAGCCGCGGACGCTCGTGGAACTAGGTGCCGGAAGCTCAGACAAGACGCGAACCATCCTGGACGCCATGCTAAGCGCTGCGCAACGCAAGGTGACGTACATACCCGTCGATGTAAGCGCCGACTTTCTGGCGCGGTCCGCGGCGCAACTACAGGACGAGTATCCTTCGCTCTGCATCACACCGGTCGCTGCCGACTTTTCCACGCATTTTGCTCTTCCGGAGCACCCGACACCTGCCCTTCACGCATTCCTGGGGAGTACGATCGGTAATTTCACGCCGGATGATGCTGTTGGGCTATTGTCGAGCGTGCGCGAACGAATGGGACCACACGATTACTTTTTGCTCGGCGTAGATCTTCGAAAGGACTCCGAATTAATCGAAAGTGCATACAACGACAGTCGCGGGATAACTGCTCAGTTCAACCGGAACATGCTGGCCGTCATCAACGAATGTCTCGGCGCGAATTTTAATCTCTCAGCGTTCAGCCATTCCGCCATATACAACGAACGGGAGCACCGCATCGAGATGCGACTCATTGCGCGCGGAGATCAAGCTGTTGTCATCCCCGATGTCGGCGAGTTCTTCTTTGCGGGCGGAGACTGGATCCTGACAGAGCTCAGCTACAAGTACGATCGCTCTCTCGCGAGCGGTATACTCGAGCGAAGCGGTCTCATTCTGCGGGACTGGTTCACCGATGAAACTGGTTTGTTTGCCCTGGCGCTTTCAAGTCGCTGAACGATGGCCACGGCACGTGAGACCTTACCGACCCTGGTAGGGCGACTGTTTCAACCCGCGGCAAAAGCGCGACCCGACGGAGCAATGGGCGCGGAGCTCGAGGTGATACCAATCCGTAATCAGACGCGGCGACGTGTTCCAATCAACGTAACTCCGGACGGTCCCGGGAGTGCCGACGTCGTACGCGAGGCAGCGCGTATGGAAGGCTGGCAGGAGGACATCGACGACTACGGCGCACCAAGCTGGAATATGCCAGATGGCGGCCGCGTCTGCTACGAACCCGGTGGTCAGCTCGAGATAGTCTCGCCTGTATTTCCGTCAGCCGTTGAGCTTTCAACCCATCTGCGTGGTGTACTTCGTATCCTGCGCGCGTCGGCTGCGAGTGCCGACATGCATTTACTCGCCCTCGGCATCGACCCCTACAACAAGATCGAATCGGTGGCGCTCGAACTGCACGCGCCACGTTACGACGCCATGACGGAGTATTTCAATGGGATCGGTGAGTCTGGCGTGCGCATGATGCGTCAGACGGCATCGCTGCATGTCAGCGTGGAACTCGGACCCGATGTCATGAAAAGGTGGGAGCTTCTGAATTCACTCGCGCCCTATCTCGTAGCCATGTTTGCGAACTCCAGCAGGTACGCAGACAAACCGGCGGGTTATGCGAGCTACAGGGCGCACTTGTGGCAGACACTCGACCCAACGCGCACAGGCTTGCCGTTTGATGCGGCTGACCCGATCGGTGCCTACAGCCGGTTCGCGAGGAATGCGGGCCGCATCCTGACTGAAGATATCGCGCATCTCACAACGTTATTCCCCGAAATCCGGCCCCGTGGATATTTCGAGATCCGATCGCTTGACGCGATGGAGCCTGACCGGTTTGAGCAGGCCTTGCAATTCATCTCGACGCTCGTTCACGATGCGGATACTGCGGCGGCAGCAATGCAAATAATCGGACCACCCGATGCGTCACTGCTTGTCCGCGCCGCGCTGAACGGGAGAGCCGACTCGCTCCTCAATGCGCGGATTACGCGGCTCGAGCAACTGGCAACCGAAGCATCCGGAATGAATCCGTAGCAATGCACGAAACCATAACAAATCTGCTCGAATCGTACGGCTACATCTTTCTGTTTATTGTGGTCGGCGCCGAAAGCCTCGGCATCCCGCTCCCGGGCGAGACTGTGCTGGTTACAGCCGCGGCGTACGCTGCCCTGGGACATCTTGACATCTATGTCGTGATTTGCGTTGCCGCTGCCGCTGCAATCGTTGGAGACAATGGCGGTTACTGGATTGGCTTCCGCGGTGGTATTGCGGTGATTCAGCGTTGGGGAAGGATTCTGCATATAAACGAGTCGCATATTGGGTGGGCACATTCTTTTTTTGAGCGCCACGGTGGGAAAACAGTCTTCTTCGGGCGTTTCATAGCGATTCTTCGAACATGGGCCGCTGTACTTGCAGGCGTTGCTCGAATGCCGTATCGCAACTTTCTGATTTACAACGCAACCGGCGCAATCATCTGGGCTGGCCTGTTCGGGACACTCGGCTATTTGTTTGGCAAGAACATCCCGAAACTCGATCACCTGATCGGCCAGACAAGTCTGGCGGTCGTTCTGCTCGTTGCACTGTTTGTGATGTTAGTAATCGTATTCCGGTGGTTTCGCAGCAATAGCGAGGGTCTTGCGGAGAGATCCGCCACCTCATGGCATCGAAGGGTTCACAGTAACAGACTCGACAAGTACGGGAGCAGATACCCACGCGTCTGGAATTTCGTTTCGGATAGATTTGCGCGTGGCGAGTATCTCGGCCTTCACCTCACGATCGGGCTGCTGATCAGCCTCGGTGCGCTCTGGCTGTTTGGCGGGATTACCGAGGACGTAATTCACCACGATCCACTGACGCAGCTCGATGTCCTCATTTTCTATCAACTCCGCGACCACGCGACGACGTTTGGAGACACGTTCATGTCAGCCGTCTCCTTCGTAGGCTCACCAGCAGTTGTGGCGTTGATTGCCATCGCCGTGGGCCTGTTCCTCATCGGCCAACGGAAATGGATAGTGCTCGGAGGCTGGATAGCTGCCTTCGCAGGTGGCGCGGTCCTTGACTGGACGCTCAAGAGGATTATCCAGCGCCCACGCCCACCTGGCGCATTGATTTTCATGCATCGCTTCAGCTACAGCTTCCCGAGTGAGCATGCAATGGGATCATTCGTCGGTTACGGCATGCTGGCATACCTGCTAATCACATTCTGGGCGACGAAGAATACGACGCGGGTTCTGATTGCCGTTGCCAGCATTGTGCTGGTAGTCGCCGTCGGCTTCAGCCGACTGTATCTCGGACTTCACTACTTCAGCGATGTCATCGGAGGCTACGCGGCCGGCGCCGTCTGGCTGGTAGCGTGTATATCCGGCGTCGAGATCGCCCGGCGCCAACCGCGGCTTTCAGGCGACTGAGACTGCCGGAGTGCCAGCTCGGAGGCGCTCTTCTGCAACTTCGAAATCTTCGCGGCGCACGTGCAACGAGGTAGGTATGTCTGGAAGGCGCACCAGTCTGTCGGTGAGACCAAAGGCGGTTTCCGTCGCGCCCAGGAACAGATACCCGCCCGGCATAAGCGATGAAGCCAGACGATCAAGGACGTCCTTCTTGGTCGTGGTGTCGAAATAGATCAGCACGTTACGGCACAACACGATGTCGAACTGGCCCAGGGACCGAAACGATTCAAGCAGATTCAATTCACGGAATGCGACGCGGCGCCGGATGTCATCAGCGAGCCGATACCCGTCCGGTGTATTGATGAAAAACTGCCGCAGATATCGCTCAGGAAGCCCGCGCTGAACCTCAATCTGCGTGAAGAGTCCACGCCGCGCTCGATTCAAAGCGTGCGTTGCAAAGTCGGTTGCAACCACTTCCACGTTCACGCCGCTCATCTGCACACCCATGTCGGAGAGCAACATTGCGATGGAGTACGCTTCCTGGCCGGTTGATGCGGCTGAGCTCCAGATCCGTAGCGAACGGCCGGCGCGTCGACAGCGGTCCGCCAATTCCGGCAGAATCGTTGTTCGCAGGAGGTCGAATGGAATCGTGTCGCGAAAGAAGAACGTCTCGCCTGTCGTCATCGCATCGCAGACTGCCTTGACGAGGTCCCGGTGGGGCCCGGACCTGAGCGTGCCAACCAACTCGACTACGGTGGAAAACCCGTACGCCTTTGCGACAGGAGGTAGCCGGCTCTCCAGCAGATATTCCTTGCCTGGGCCGAGTGCGAGACCGCTTCTCGTGCGGAGAAGAGCACTCAGATATGAATAATCGTCAGAGGTAATCACGACCGTACAGAACAGAGTGAAACGACGTGCGAAGAAATCGAATGCAGCGGCACTATCGAACAGGCGATGCCGGACGCAACAACGCTGCCGGGCATTCCCCAGACGACGCTCGATCGCTCATCCTGAACGATCACTCGGCCACCCGAGGAGGCGACGGCACCGCAGCCTTCGCGGCCGTCCTCGCCCATACCGGTGAGAACAACAGCCAGTACGCCGCGTGGAAATGCCTGTGCGGCACTTCTAAACATCGGATTGGCTGCAGGTCTGCAGTGGTGCTCTGGCGGGTCGGACGTGATGTGGATGGCCGCGATGCGCGCGACTCCCTGTCCAAGTACGGTCAAATGATGATCACCGGGAGCGACGTAAACACGACCCGGCCTCAATGCCTCGCCATCCTGCGCTTCGGCGCAAGGAAGCGTGCCCTCACGCGCAAGGCGCTGGGCAAACATAGTCGTGAAGAGTGGAGGCATGTGTTGCGTGACGAGCACAGGGAGCGGGAAGTCACGCGGCAGTCCTCGCAAAATCGTCGCGATTGCGTTCGGTCCGCCAGTGCTCGCCGCGATCGCGAGCAGTCGTGGCTCGAAATCACCGGCCGGCATGGCTGAATAGTCCGTCTTTGCGTGGCCCGCTTCAGCGGCGGCGAAATCGTCGTCACCCCGTTCGCCGTCTTTGGGCGCGGGAGCGATGGCTCTGATCTTGGCAACGACGCTGACCGCTGCTGCCTCAACCCCAAGAACTCCTGTACCTCGCGCAGACGGCTTGTGCACGTAATCGACTGCACCGAGCGCCAGCGCTCGCATGGTGATTGTAGCACCCTGGTGGGTCAACGCGCTCGTCACAAGCACCCTGGTGGCTGGAAAGCGCTGGCAAATGAGCGGCAATGCTGTCAGCCCGTCCATTACGGGCATCTCAATATCGAGCAAGACAACGTCGATTGGCTGCAGCCGGAGCGCGTCGAGCGCGTCGCTGCCATTGGTCGCAGTCGTCACGACACGCATGTCGGGCTGCGCGTCTACAATGCGACCCAGCACGCCGCGCACGACCGCCGAATCATCCACGACGAGTACGCGGATAGGGGTGGCGCGTTGCCTGTTCACCGGTGCGGCCGGTTAGCGAGACGCAGTCGTTCGCGCGAGTTAAATGCCGGCGCGGAGCTTGCCGAGGAAGCTGTCAACCGCGCCACCAAGTCGGATTGCCTCCGCATTGAGGGCGGCTGCCGCGCCGTTCAGCGTCTCCGCCGTATGACCCGACTCTCCAGCAGCGACAGTCACGCCTGCAATATTGAGGGTGACATCTGCCGTACCACGCGCCGCTTCTGTGACATTCCGCGAGATCTCACCAGTGGCCGCATTCTGTTCCTCCACAGCCGCCGCGATGGTCCCGGAGATCTGATTGATCGTGCCGATCACGGACGATATCTCACCAATATCGCGCACGGCGTGCGTCGCATCTTCCTGAACGCTGGCAATCTTGCGTTCAATTTCCTCAGTCGCGCGCGCGGTTTGCCTCGCCAGCTCCTTAACCTCGTTTGCGACAACCGCGAAACCCTTGCCAGCCTCTCCGGCTCGCGCCGCTTCAATCGTAGCGTTCAGCGCGAGAAGATTGGTCTGCTGTGCAATGGATGTGATGACCTTGATGACCTGGCCAATTTCCTTGCTGCTCTGACCTAGTTGGACCATGGTGCTGCTAGCGCTCGACGCCTGACTGACAGCATGCTGCGCCACTGTTGACGCTTCCTGAACGAGCCCTGCGATTTCACGCACACTTACAGAGAGTTCCTCCGCCGAGCTCGCAACTGTCTGCACGTTACGCGTCGCCTGCTCAGACGACGCGGCCACCGCCTGCGCCTGACATGCGGTCTCCTCGGCCGATGCGGCCATGCCCTGTGCGCTCGTCTCGACTTCCGCAGCCGAAACGGTCAGCATCTGGACCACGCTCTTCACGTCGCGTTCAAATTCGTTCGCGAGCCCGACCTGCTCTGCGGCGCTGCTTACCATTCGCGAGACGTCCCGCAACATGGTCAGTCGATGTTCAGATGGACGCAACTCTTCGGCCGTGAAAAACTCCATCACACCGATCACGCGACCCTTCGCCATCACCGGGAAGGCAATTCCGCTACGAATGTTGGCACGCTTTGCCATGGGCGAACGCACGAGATCGCCCTGTTCCGTCATGTTCCCACCGAAGACCAGATCGTGACTCGCCCACGCGCGACCAGCGAGACCATCTCCCTGTTCAAAGGCGCAATCGTGCGTGGCACGCCTGAAATCCTCGTCCACACTTCCGGATTCGACGCAATAGCGAAGCGTGTTCGCCTTGTTGTCGAGAACCCAGTAAGTCGCGTAGGACCATTTCATCGAACTACGAACCAGATCCAACGTGACTTTGGCGATCTCGTCAACACAATTACGTCCGGCGTTGGCGCGGAGTACGGTGACGAGTACTTCCATATCCTCTTCCGCTTCAAGACGAGTCGCGCGCTCACGCATCCGTTCCAGTGCGGAGGACACTAACTCAGCAACACGGCGCAATACGTCGATGCGCTCATCGGACAGAGCCAATGGCTCCATTACAAAGAAATCGAGCGCACCAACAACCTCGCCGCCCACACTTAGCGGAAGGGCGATAGCAGCGGTGCAACCGGCGGCCTGCGCAACTTCTCCACGGCGGTCCTGTAGATACTGCAGATCATCCACAATGAAGACGTCGCGATACCGCCATGCCTTGCCGACCAGACCGTCCGCTTCAGCATACGAAGCGCTGACGGTTACTCGGTGAAATTCATTGTTAACTGCACCCGATTCGAGATTGAACTGTAGATGTTCAGCCTGAGTGTCAACTGTCCAGTGAGAGCCGTACGGCCATGCGAAGCCGGCGCGAACAGCTTCGAGCGCGCCTCGAGCCGCCTCGCCTTCGTTCCCCGCACGGGCCGTTGCTCCCGCCACGTGCATGATCACGCGCGCGTGCGTTTGCGCTTCGAGAACCTTGGTCTCGAGTTCATCGACTTCCTGTCGGTCGCGCAATGCTCCTGAGCGTCTGTCGGACTTGCGTCGCTCCGGCTTTGCCGCGCCATTGCCATTCTTTCCTGGCGCTGCAGACGGGACGGTGAGTTCGTCAAGGTCGATTCGGGTCGTCATACTGCGTATCTCGGTTTATGGGCGAGTGCTTGATTCATCCAGCAGACGGGCTACGTCAATGAGAGCGAGTAACCCTTTATCCATTCGTGCGACACCGGTACAGATCCGCGCCCACAGACTATCGAGACTGGCTGGGAGACGCTCGAGAGTTTGAGGGGGAACGGCTACGACATCGCCAATTTCGTCAACCACGAGGGCAAATAATTCCCCGCCATCGCAAACAACGACATCCATTAAAGATTCGGACGCATCCAGCGGAATCTCCATTCGATCATGCATGTCGATTGCCGTCACGACCTGGCCACGGAGATTCAGAAGTCCGGCAACGCACGACCTGGCCAGCGGAACACGAGCGGTCTTTTGATGGCCAATTACTTCCTGGACGGCAATGACCGGCAGGCCAAACCATTGTTTGCCAACGCGGAATGTCACGACCTCATCCGTGCTTTCTGCCATTGCTATCATGAGACAATCCCGCCACGCGCCCGATTCATATAATAAGAAACATCCAGTACCTCAGTCGCCGCACCGGCGATGATTGCCGTCCCAAGAACACCTGGACGCGCCGCAACGAGTTCGAGATTCAGTACTTCATCTACAATGTCACGGATGTCGTTCACCGCGATGCCGAATGAACTGCTCCCTTCGTTGAACACGATGACCGAACTCGGGCGACCAGACGTGAACGTCACGGAAGGACCAGCTGCGACGAGCGGTAGCAACGACCCACGATACTGCACGACCAGATTTCCTCCTGCGGTTTCAATTCGTTCCGCTGGAATCTCCTCGAGGCGAGCGACGAGTGAGAGTGGCACGGCCTGCACCGCGTCGTCTCCGATTCCAAACAGCAGCAGACTGTCATGCTTCATGACGGGGGCTACGGACGCTTCGGCGTCAACCTGCGCGAGAGTTGTTGTATCGGTGCCCGAACGAATTGCAAGCGCGGCTGGGTCTATGATCATGACGACGTTGCCGTCGCCGAGGATCGTACAACCCGCGTAGCATCGCACCGATCGCGTAAGTCGACCAATTGGCTTGACTACAATTTCCTGACTATCTACGACCTCGTCGACGATGATGCCGAAACGTGCGCTGCCAGCCTGGCAAACAACAAGTGTGCGGATCTCATCCGGTTGCGGCTCCGAGAGGCGGAGCGCGTCAGCAAGATCTATTACTGGAACGAGACCATCGCGGAGCCTGAACAGTCGAACGTTCCGTAAAGTGTCGAATCCGGACGTCTGGTCGGGCGTAAGGCGAATGAGTTCCAACACACTCGCCTGCGGGAAGGCAAACAGTTCACCACTCGCGCTGACTATGAGGGAGGAGATGATCGCGAGGGTCAATGGTAGCCGGATACGCACTGTGCATCCAACGCCAGGGACCGATGCGATGTCCACAGCGCCACCGACGTGCTCTATGTTGCTGCGAACGACGTCCATTCCAACACCGCGTCCGCTGATATGCGTAACCTCGGTGGCTGTCGAGAAGCCAGGTTCAAAGATCAGGCGTAATGCCTGACAATCGCTCATCGTCTCCGCAACTTCGCGGGTTATCAGACCACGCTCCACCGCGATGTGGCGTACTTCTGCAACGTCGATGCCCTTGCCGTCGTCCCGAATCTCGACGATGACATGGCCACCTTCGTGATACGCATTCAGAACGATTTTCCCAGTTGCAGGCTTCCCCTGGGCACGCCGAACGGCTGCCGTTTCAATTCCATGATCAGCCGAGTTGCGAACCATGTGGGTCAGCGGATCCTGAAGTGCCTGCACGAGCTGGCGGTCCATCTCCGTGGCAGCGCCCTTCATATCGAGCTCTATTTTTTTGCCGGTTTCTCGAGCGATGTCACGCACGATGCGTGGCAGCTTGCCCCAGGCCGATCCGACAGGTTGCATCCGCGTCTTCATTATCGCGCTCTGCAACTCGGCAGTGATTCGATTCAACTGCTGCACCGGCATCGCGAGCGCGGAATCATCTTCTCTCGATGTTATCTCGAGGAGCTGATTGCGATTCAGCACAAGCTCTCCAGCAAGAGTCATGAGCGAATCCAGTAACGCGATATTGACCCGAAGTGACGACTGGACGGCCGAACGCTGGTCGGGAAGAAAGGGCGACGCGAGAAGGTTGACTGCAGTCGGGGAGCGAACCGACGGCTCGACCGCCGTGGTTTTCTGATCCTCGATTGGCGCGAGCCACTGCTCAAGCAGTGCGACGAGGAGCGAATCGTCTCCGGCTGGTTCCACACGGTGCGATTCCAATTCGGACAGAATGAACTTGATCAGATCGACCGCGCGAAGTATGTCCGAGATTACTTCTGGCTCAGCCTTCAGGGCGCCGTTCCGGAGTTGGTCCAGAACCGACTCAGTGGTATGCGAGACGTTTTCGAGTCGCGCAAGGCCCAGAAAGCCGCAGGTGCCCTTGATCGTGTGGACCGCGCGAAAGATCGAATTCAGGAGCGAGGCGTTGGACGGATCGCGCTCCAACTCAACCAGGTTACGGTCGAGCTGGGCGAGGTTTTCAGCGCTTTCAGCGAGAAAATCTTTAAGAAGATCGTCCAAACCAGAGTCTCCAAATCGGGAAGTAAGCGACGGTCTTCCTGACGAACTCGCTTACTCCTCAATAGTCGGCGTCGCACTGCGAAACTTGACGGTCGCGAGTGCGATCTGGCGCTTATAGCCTTCACCCTGAAAAGAGCCTGTTGTTCGGAGGCCAAAGGCTCAAGTTTGACCCGGAGGCACCCGATATTCGACCGAGTGTCCCTTACCCGCGCTTTGACCGCCCCGTCTCAATGATTGAAAGACTCACTGAGCAAGTCTCGACACGCATCGACGAGATCGCTGCGTCGCTAACATCCAAGGAGCGGACGAGCGATACCGTACGGTTCCTGCAGGGTGTCAAGGACTCACAGGCTAGCAGCATCAAACAGGCACCGCAGGCTGCCCAGCGCGCGCTAGCCAAGACGAAGAATCCAGAAATCGGAATGGCTGAGCTGGTGCGTGTTGTGGAAGAAGATCCAACTCTTGGCCAGGCGCTGCTCCGATACGCGAATTCTGCATATTACAATACCGGTTCGGCGGTCGTGTCTCTACGACATGCTGCACAGCGCGTCGGTTCGACCGGCGTTCACAACGTCGTACTCGGTGTAATGCTGGAAGGGATGCTGTGCAAACCCGGTGGCGAATATCAGAAGATGGTCATTCAGGTACGTGACCACCTCGTACGTACGGCGCCCATTGCGCGCGCGATCGGGCGGAGTTTCGGGCTGGTTCCAGATGAATGCTTTTCGCTCGCGCTGCTTCACGATGCCGGCAAGTTGATCATCTTTGACGTCATTGGAACTCTGCGACATGAGACGCGGCGAGATGTTGATGTTCCAAGAAGCGTGGTATCTCGAGTACTACGTGATGTTCACGAGCCGCTCGGGGGCGTAGCGGTCATTCACTGGGGACTCGGAGACGCAGTCGCGACTTCGATAGCAGCGCATCACCGGAGGCCGATTCCCTCCGCCGTCGACCGGATGAGCGAGGTTCTGTTCGTCGCGGAGCGCGCGGATCATGCTCTTTCGGGTGTGATTCCCCGAGACGTTGCAGCGTGGTGGGAAGAAGGCGCCATATACGGCGACCCCGCTCGCGTGGAAGAGTTGATTTCAGCCTATACGCAGCGCGAACTTGCTGCCTGAGCAGCATTCAGTAAAAAATGAATCAACCGGTTTAGGACGGGTCCCTGAAGTATCCATCGTCATAAGCCTCGACGAACTCGAGATAGTGCCGGAGAGTATTGTCGGCGGCGGCTCGAGCAATCTCAAGGACAGGCTCACGCCAGGAAGATTCGCGTCCGAATGCGGATAGCTGCTCGGTTGGCGCAGAACTCAACCAACCGCCGCCACGTAGATGCATCCACGCAGCCACAGCCGCCATGAGTACAATCGCCTCGGCGATCTTTTTGGGTTGTTTTTCCCAATCGTGGAGTCGGACCCGATCGTCGTCGGGCTGAAGTTCACGAACGCAGTAACTCCGTTCTTCCCATTCCGAAGAAAAGAGAAGCGCAGGAGCAACGATCGCCGAGTGGCGTTGGACAGATACAATCCGCTCTGCGTCGCTCCTCCATGGTGCCTGTTCTTGCGGGCGCAGGACGGCAATCGCTGATGGATGCGCCAGTTTAACGTCCAGTAGCACGTTGCGATCAGGTGAGCCACGTCCCTCAATGAGAACCATGTATCTCGGAAGCGCGAGGCTTCCGATCCCGGCAGCTCGTCGTGCAACATCTACCACGCGAAAATAATCCGTGTCGTGCGCTGTTTCGGCAATATTGGACAGCATCCGCTCGACGCCTCCACGTTCCATTGATGCAACAGGCAGAAGATGTTGACCGTCGAGGACAAGGCGGCGACGCTTGTTCTTTTTGGTGGAATACCTGCCGAGCAGCTCGGAGCGCGACCGTCCGGCAACCTGGGCGAACAACCGCTTGACCGTGCCCTTCGCGCTTTCCCGCTCGATCCACGATGGCTTGCCGACCCCGAGTTCGGTGGAATACGCGACGAGCGATCGCTGAACCAGGCTGTCGATCCCATCGGAGGGCACGCCCCACTCCCCCGCTCCGACGCGGATGCTCGCCAGAAAGCGGATGAGATCCAGGGTCAGCGGACCCCGAGCTGCCTGATCGAAGTCGGTCACGTCGAAGTATGTGAGCCGATTATCGCCCTTATACGTGCCGAAATTTTCGACGTGCAAATCGCCGCACAGCCAGACAGGCGGTGCCCCGGAGACGGTCGTCGCAGCCGGAAGCGACGAATAGAAAAGTTGGCACGCGCCCCGCATATAGCAAAATGGACTGCGCCGCATAGCGGCATATTTCATGGCCAGCATTGCGGGATCCAGGCCGCGATGCAGCGTGTTTAGATACGCGATACTCTCGGGCGGAGATTCGTCGATCGGGTGATTGGCAATCATTTATATAATCGTACCGGCAGGCGAGCGAAGCAGGAAGGTTAGTTGATGTAACGGGTTTTCCAAATCATTAAAGCCGCAGATGCGGCCGGATAACGAGCCATGGCGAAACAGGTCGAGCATGTCGGCAGCGTTCCCACGACAGCGGTCCCAAACCGTGCGGTAAGAAACACTGGAGCGGCGGCGTTTCTGCGTAAGCTCGGACCCGGGCTGATAACGGGGGCTGCCGACGACGACCCCTCCGGGATTGCTACATACTCTCAAGCAGGAGCTGCTTTCGGCTACGGATTGCTCTGGACAGCGCTGGTCAGCCTCCCCCTGATGATCGCGGTCCAGTTGATGTGCGCGCGGGTCGGCGTCGTAGCAAAATCGGGGCTCGCAAGTACGTTGCGCACGCACTATTCGCGAAGTGTGTTGTGGTTCGCGTGTGTCCTGTTGATCATCGCCAACACGCTCAACATAGCGGCGGATCTTGATGGCATGGCTGCGTCGGCACAGTTGCTGACGGGCATTCCGCGCGGCATACTGGTTCCGGTATTTGCGTTGTTGATTCTCGCGCTGCTGGTATTTGCATCGTACGAAGCCATGGCGCGGGTTCTCAAGTGGTTTGCCCTCGCGCTCTTCGCATACATCGGGGCCGGACTCCTGGCCCACCCGAGTATCATCGGCGTCCTCAAGGGCACTTTCATTCCGTCAATCCAGTGGGACAAGGAGTACCTGCTGACCTTCGTCGCCATACTTGGAACGACCATATCACCCTATCTGTTTTTCTGGCAGGCATCTCAGGTGGCAGAACAGGAGGAGCATATCCGCGCGCGATTTCCCATGCGTAGAAGAAGGGGCCAGATGCGCCGGACTGGGCGCGAGTTGCATGATGCCGCCCTCGACACAGAGTCGGGCATGCTGGTGTCACAGGTGATCATGTTCTTCATTGTATTGACTGCAGGCGCCACGCTGCATAAGGCCGGGATCACTGGTGTGCAAACGGCGGATCAAGCAGCAATGGCGCTTCGCCCGCTCGCGGGTCCACTTGCATACTGGCTTTTCGCGCTCGGTCTCATCGGTACCGGAATGCTCGGCGTGCCTGTACTTGCTGGTTCCGCCGCCTACGCGATCGCCGAAGCTGGCGCGTTCAAGGGCGGCATGGACGAAAAGCCGGACGGTGCAGTCGTGTTCTATGGCGTAATGGCGACAGCGATGGTGGTTGGGACGATACTCGCGCTCACCAACGCGGACTCGATGAAAATGCTCCTCTGGTCTGCCGTCGTGAATGGCGTCCTGGCTCCGCCACTGATCGTGATCATTCTGCTCGTATGCAACAACGAGAAGATCATGGGCAAGTACAAGAACGGCCGACTGTTGAATGTGCTTGGTTGGAGCGCGGCCGGATTAATGGGTATTGCGGCGATCGCGATGATCGTTTCTTTCTTTATCTGAGTTGTGGTCGGGGCGACGCATGAGTTGGGGCGACGCATGAGTTGGGGCGACGCATGTTGGGGCGACGCATGCGTCGCCCCAACAATCGTCTAGAGCGCTGTGCGGTTTCCCGTGATCAGCCGGACGATCCATACCAGGATGATGGCACCTATAATCGCGACGATGATGGACCAGATGAGACCGCCGGCTCCGAAGCCGAGCATACCCATAAGCCAACCACCAAGTACAGCACCGATGATTCCCAGAACTATGTCCATGAGCGGGCCATAGCCCGACCCCTTCATGATGCGCCCAGTCGCCCAGCCGGCGATGAGGCCAACGATGATCCACCAGATCAAACCCGACATATCGCATATCTCCGTTCACATCGTGGCCGGGACCGCACCTCCAAACCGCGACCAGTCCCGTTGCAAGGGTACAGGGCAAGAGGCGCGCCGTGGCGAGCGTCCAGTTGGCAAGTTTTGGCACCACTCCGGCAGCTATCTCGGCGGTAGCCGCTCGATGACCACTACGCTGCCGCGTCCGCCGGACGCCAATGCAGATCCGTCACCGCGCGACCTGATCGCATTCAACGAGAGACGATCCATACGTTTCCACGTCCGGCCGAAGTCCGTCGAAAAAGCGGTGCCTTCCGTACCAACTGCCAGCAAGCCACCGGGGTTGGCGCGAGTACTCAGATAGCTGACTCCAGACAGGAACGCCGTTGCAGAATCAGGTTTCGAAGCCGACCATGTCGCCCCTCCGTCATCACTGACTGCGACGGTAACTCGGCTCGGATCCGGTTTGCTGTAATTGCCGCCGACGGCGATTAGATGTTTGGAGTCGCGACATGCGAGCGAGAATATCCCAGCGGATGCAAGACGAGCGCTGATCGGGGTAACTGCGACAGTCCAATTTCGCCCTGCATCTGAAGAGTGGTAGACTCTCGCGGTCGCTGCGCCGCCAGTGCCGAGCCAGATGTCATTGGGCCCGCAAGTGATAAGTGACGTGCCGCTTGCCGCGAAGGCGCCATCTCCTGGCAGCGATGGTGGGAGGCCGGACGCCGGAATTCGCGTCCAGTGCTGGCCGCCGTCACGAGTCTCGAGGAGTACGAAGCGGCCATCCATCGGATCGCCGACCACAAAGCCATGGTGTGAATCAAAGAAGGCCATTCCGTCCAGAAACACCCCTTTGGCCAGATTTCGGTACTGGACGTTCCAGGTCTTGCCACGGTCTGTCGTTCGGTAGATGAGACCAGTGTCCTGCGCGGAAACCATGAGGATCGCGGTATCCAGTGAGAATGCCTGGACCGCGCGAAAGTCGAAGGATGCTGCATCCGGTACAGTGCCGGCTTGCCAAGTCTTTCCACCATCACTCGTCGACTCGAAGGTCCCGCCTGTTCCGCTAATCCACGCGACGTCCCGGTTAACGACGCTCATTCCACGAAAAGAGGCGTTGGTTCCGGACTGGAGTTGAGTCCACTGAGCTCCAGCGTCGGGCGCGAGCGCGGCCAGGGCGATTAGCAGAGTGCCGATTCGCGCAACGGGTGGCATCACAAGGAATTTAGGGATCATGGGCAATAATTTACGACTTCGACTGGTCGAGAACATTGCGATCTTCGGTGTGCGTTCGGTATACTAGTACCGATGCAGCGAACCAGTCGATCAAATCGCCAACTCCCGTTATTCCCGGCGGCTGTGGAGCGATCGTTCGAGTTGCTCCCGTCTTTGGGCGAGCAGGGTGACATTCGCTATTTCGCGACGCGAGCGCGATCGGTGATGAACGCGCCGGAGGCGACCGGGATGAACTTCTGGTCGATCAACCCTTACGTGGGCTGCGCGTTTGGCTGCACGTACTGCTACGCGCGATATGCACACAGATACGTGATGGAGCGAGCTGCCGATCGGGATCGGCTTGAGGATCGGCTCTCTGCGGAGTTCGAGACCATGGAACCGTGGCTGGCGTTCGAGCGGCGAATCTTCGTCAAGCGTGACGCGCCTGAGATTCTTGCACGCGCTTTACGGACAGGCGGCGAGCGGTACCTGGGGTTGATTCACGGTGACACGATTCTGATAGGTTCCGCGACTGATCCGTATCAGCCCGCGGAGCGACGGTTTCGAGTGACCCGAGGGATTCTTGAGGTACTCGCCGAGCATCCAGGATTGAAGATCGTGATCATCACCAAGAGTCCGCTCATAACACGTGACGTGGATTTGTTGAGCAGAGTTGCGCGACACTCGGACCTTCGCGTGCAGATCTCGCTCATCACCGTGGATCGCGAGCTGGCTCGACGTATCGAGCCACGATCGCCAACGCCACACGCACGCCTGGTGGCGCTCGCGAGGCTGCGTGACGCTGGAATCGAGACAGGTGTCAACTGCATGCCCATACTCCCGGGAATCACCGACGAGCCTGCGGCGCTTGACGAGTTGGTACGGCAGGTAGCGGCGGCGGGGGCTACACGAATTGGTGCGTGCGCTCTCCGGCTCGACCGGAGCGCGAGGCTGCGATACCTGCCGTTCATCGAGCAGGAATTTCCGGAGCTCGCGTCACGTTACAAGGCGAGTTACTCGCGCGGGCGAAACGTGGGCGAGAAGTATCGTGAAGGTCTGACTCAGCGATTCAACTCCCTGCGCGCCAAGTACGGTAT
>CAJDVC010000042.1_pt1 | contig 45022 bp, 46 predicted proteins | sample 7391211 | NCBI WGS metagenome assembly CAJDVC01 (sample SAMEA7055683, study PRJEB34461) | soil metagenome | biome: terrestrial ecosystem; feature: Peninsula; material: soil | place: Antarctica | collected 2016 | reverse complement strand
TCGGCGTCGACGGCATTTCGCTGATGCTCGTGCTTCTGACAACGCTCACGATGCCGCTATCCGTCCTCGGCGGATGGACTGCAATCAAGAGCAAGATCCACGCGTACCTGGCCGTTCTGCTCATTCTCACAACGGCAATGCTCGGCGTATTCGTTGCGCGCGACCTGTTCCTTTTCTACGTCATGTGGGAATTGATGCTCATACCCATGTACCTGATCATCGGTATCTGGGGCGGCCAGCGTCGCATCTACGCGAGCCTCAAGTTCTTCATCTACACGACGCTCGGATCGCTGCTGATGCTGGTGGCGGTCATCTACCTCGGCGTACACAATCGCGACGCCGTGACGGGAACGCCGAACTTCAGCCTTGACGCAATTATTGCATCGGGCGCGCTGTCACCAAAGACGTCACTCTGGCTCTTCGGCGCATTCTTTATCGCGTTCGCAGTCAAGGTTCCAATATTTCCGTTCCATACCTGGCTACCGGACGCACACACTGAGGCCCCAACTGCCGGCTCTGTGATCCTTGCTGGCATCATGCTCAAGATGGGGACGTTCGGATTCCTTCGATTCGCGCTCCCAATCTTCCCGGGCGCGGCGATGAATCCTACGGTCCGCGCAATAATTCTGACGCTCGGCGTAATCGGTATCCTGTATGGCGCCCTGGTTGCGCTGGTACAACCGGACTTCAAGAAGATTGTCGCCTATTCATCCGTGAGCCATCTCGGCTTCGTGATGCTTGGAATTTTCGCGCTGACCGTCCAGAGTGTTCAGGGCGCACTGCTTGTGATGATCAATCACGGCATCTCGACTGGCGCTCTGTTCCTTCTCGTCGGAATGATTTATGAGCGCCGCCATACCAGAATGCTCACCGATTACGGCGGTATAGCGCGTGTCGTCCCGATGTTCGCCGCTGCACTTACGCTTGTCTCGTTCAGCAGCATCGGCTTGCCGGGCCTCAACGGATTCGTGGGTGAGTTCCTCGTTCTGCTCGGAACTTTCCGCACGTACCCCGTGTTCGCATTCTTCGCTACGACAGGCATCGTCTTCGCCGCGTGGTACCTTCTGCGTGCGATCCAGAGGGTGCTGTTCAACAAGCTGGACAACCCGGACAACGAGCACATTCCGGACTTGAACTGGCGTGAGATTGGGCTCCTGGCACCACTGATTGCATGCATGATCTGGATCGGTGTGTATCCAGCTCCAATTCTCCGGCGCATGCAGGCTTCAGCGGAACAGGTTGTTCAGACGGTGCAGACAACAGCGCTCAACGGAAAACGGAGCGCCTTGACTCTCAAGGGCGGGGAATAGCAAGTGGCGTTCGATCTTTCGCATCCGATGCAGCTGATCGCAGCGCTCGTGCCTGACATCATCATCATGGTTGGCGCCATGATCCTGATGCTCGTCGCCGCCTGGGGCTCCGAATCCAGTGAGCGTCAGCGCAGCGTTGGTGTGGCCTCGATCGGCGTGTGTGTCGTCTCGATGCTCTCGATCATCTATTTCATGGCAACTCACGCAAGCGCCGGCGGCGGTGTCATCGCCGTGGACAACTTCCGGTGGATTGTCGATCTGGTCGTACTCGCGGCTGCCGCAGGTACGATCGCGCTGATGCTCGACTACAATGCTCGCGAGAATTGTATTCCTCGGCATCGAACTGATGTCGATTGCGCTTTACATTCTCACAGGCATGAACCGCCGCAGCGAGAAGTCCGCTGAGGGCGCCATCAAGTACTTTCTGCTCGGTGCGTTTTCAACCGGCTTCCTGCTTTACGGAATCGCGCTCGTCTACGGCGCGACAGGAACGACCAATCTGACGCTGATTGGTGAGCGCATAACGGCGGGACAAGTGATGTCCACTGCCATGCTGTTCGTCGGAATCGGCCTTCTCCTGATCGGCTTTGCTTTCAAGGTCGCGCTTGCACCGTTTCACATGTGGGCACCCGACGTCTACGAGGGTGCTCCAACTCCTATCACTGCCTACATGGCGGCCGCAGTCAAGGCGGCCGCATTTGCGGCCTTTCTGCGTGTCTTTTTCGAAGCGTTCGGCGGCTCATCCTCCGTATGGCACGTCGCCGTCTGGTGGCTCGCTGCATTCACCATGATTGTAGGCAACGTCGTCGCGCTCGCATCGAAGAACATCAAGCGCATGCTGGCGTATTCGAGTATCGCCCATGCGGGTTACATTCTGGTCTTACTCGCAACGGGACAGGCTCTCGGTAGCTCCGCGTTCCTTTTCTACATCGTCGCATACACCTTGGCTACGTTCGGAGCCTTCGGCGTTGTGGTGGCGCTCGGACAGGCCGGTGAGCCGAATCTGAATATCGACGATTACGCCGGGCTCTGGACTGTTCGCCCGTGGTTGTCTGTTTCCATGGGTGTCTGCATGCTCTCATTGCTCGGCTTTCCGATCTTTGGCGGTGCCGGCTTCTTTGCGAAATGGTACGTGCTACAGGCCGCACTTCAGTCCGCCGCACCCCAGGTTCATCTCGCTGTCATCCTCGTTCTCACGAGCGTGATATCATGCGGATACTATATGTATGTGGTGCTTGTGATGTTCATGAAGCCACGCGGCGCAGTCGAGACAGTCAGTGACCCCGCCAGTGTTGGTTCAGCTACGCGTTGGGTTATCGGCCTCTCCACCGTGATTCTACTTGTGCTTGGTATCTTCCCGAATTCGCTCGTCTTTCTGACCCAGCAATCAGGATCCTACCTCAAGCCGGCGCAGGTAGCCGGAGTAGTTCACCGGTGAAGCTCATTCGCGAAATATTTCGCGAGTACGACATCCGTGGAATCACAGAGACTCAGCTAACTCCCGAAGTCGCACGCCTGGTGGGGCGTGCCTTTGCTGCACTGCTCGTGGAACGCGGCATCCACGGATCCGTCGCGGTCGGGCGCGACAACCGCCCGAGTGGCGAAGGGTTACACCGTGAACTGGTGGCCGGAATGCTGGAGAGTGGCGTCAACGTTGTGGATATCGGCATCGTTCCGACGCCGGTGGCGTACTGGGCGCAGCATAATCTCGACGTCGTCGCCGGCATCCAGATCACAGGGTCGCACAACCCGCCCGAATACAATGGGTTCAAACTGGGGATCGGCAGGGCGTCGATTTACGGTGAATCCATCCAGCGTGTCTATCAGATCGCCGCGTCTGGTGCATTTCCGAGCGGAAAGGGCAGTGTCCGTGAGGAACTGGTCATCGACCGCTACATCGATGATGTTGTAACGCGCGTTGGCAGAATATCCCGTCCCCTTCGAATCGCCGTGGATGCCGGCAACGGTGTCGGCGCACTTGTCGCGCCCCAGCTATTTCAGAGACTGGGCGTTGAAACGACCTGCCTGTTCTGCGAGAGCGATGGTACGTTTCCGAATCATCACGCCGATCCGACAGTCCCGGCGAATCTGGAAGACCTCGTTGCAGAAATGCGGAAGGATCAATACGATTTCGGCGTTGCATTCGATGGCGATGCTGACCGGATCGGCGTAATCGAGCAATCAGGTGATATCATCTGGGGCGACTACCTGCTCATTCTCTACGCCCGCGACGTACTGACGCGCGTGGCCGGCGCACCGATCATCTTCGACGTGAAGTGCTCGCAAGCGCTGCCCGAGGCCATTGAGAAGGCTGGTGGCGTCCCGGTAATGTGGAAGACCGGCCACTCGCTGATCGAGGAGAAGATGCACGAGATGCACTCTCCTCTGGCGGGTGAGATGTCGGGCCACATGTACTTCGAAGAAGGCTGGTATGGCTTCGATGACGCACTATACGGTGCGGCACGAGTCCTACGGATAGTCGCAGACTCAGGGAAGGCCCTGCACGAATTACTTGCCGACGTTCCGCGGTTTGTGTCCACACCGGAAATCCGCGTTGACTGCGCTGACGATTTGAAGTTCCAGATTGTGAGCGATGCAGTGAAGTATTTCGGGGCGAAGTACAGGACGAACGATGTGGACGGTGTGCGCATTCAATATCCTGACGGCTGGGGACTGATTCGCGTGACGCGCGGCCAGCGGCTCGCAGCCTCTCTTGGCGTCGTTGGAGCAATTCTCCTGGTCGGGCGCGCGGCTGCGGTCGTTTACTCGAACCGGGAGTGGTACGTCGACGTCGGCGCTGCAACTGTCTGGAACTCACGCGTTGTTGCTACCGCGTGGATCTTCGGTGCAGCAATAGTCGTCGGGGTGCTTTTTGCGTGGTTGAACGTGTCCGCGGTCAGACGGTCTGTCGTAGCGTTGATCGTCCCCAAACGACTGGCCAATGTTGAATTCGGTGAGGAAGTCCCATCGTCGAAACTTCAAGCGCTTACTGCAGCCGTGAGTTTGGGAATTGCGGTCGCGAGCCTCGTCGCGATTCCGTCGTGGACCACGCTCGCGCTGTGGAGATCGGATGTAGTCTTTGCAGAGACAGACCCATACTTCACACTCGACCTGAGTCAGTTTGTCAGCTGGCTCCCGCTCGAAGTCAGCGTGTATCAGTGGAGTCTTGCGCTTTTCGCGATCACCGCAATCCTCGTAGTCGCACTTTACGCGCTCACGCCCAGCCTCAACTGGGATAATCATGGTTTGCACGTGACGCCCTACGTCAGACGCCACATGAGCGTGCTCGGTGCTCTCCTGCTGCTGTTCGCTGCGTGGGGATTTCGCCTCGACGCATTTCGCGAACTGATCCACGGCAGCGGAGTCGACGGGGTGCTGACACGCACGGACCACGTCTGGTTGATCCCCACATATCTCGCACTGTCACTCGTCAGTATCGGAGCGGCGGTTGTCCTGCTCGTCGCAGGATGGATGGGACAGATCACGACGGCCCTGGCCAGCGTGAGCGTGGTGATCGTTGGAGCGATCGGGTCCCAGTTCTTCGGTCCGTTGATTTCCGCCCGCATTGCTGCCGATCCCGCTAATGCGGACACGGAGCGTCCTTACGCGGAGACGCGAAGCGGCTTCAACGCTCGCGCATTCCCGCATGAGGCGGCTCCAGCCTCGGTCCGGTTCCTTGCGGACTCCACTTTGCTCGCGAATGCTGGTCAGGTGCAGGTTCGCGGCGCATTGCCGGATGTCGTCTTCCCCAATGCGTCCGGTTCCGCCATCGTACCGGACACGGCGACTATCATACGTGCACCGCGGCTCGGCAGCGGCACTGCACGCCTGATGCACGCATGGTCGGAACAGAATCCGCATCTTCTTTCGAACGACCTGAAGGAGAGCGACGCATTCGTGCGTATCCGCGATGTTCGAGATCGGGTAGCCGCCATCGCTCCAATCTTTGCGATGTCCGGGACGATCGGTGCAATTCCAACTTCTCGCGGTATCCTGTGGGTCATCGACCTGTACAGCGCGAGTCAGACGTATCCACTGAGCGCGCCACACCAACTCTACAAGTCGCGAATCACATACAGACATCACGCCGCAACTGCCTACGTAAGCGGCGGAACGGCAGCGACGGTGATTGTGCCCGATTCGGTCCTGGACCCAGTCGCGCGAGCCTGGTTCGAGCGTCATCCTGGGCGATACATCGCTCCACACCTACCGGCTGCCTTGATCGCACCACCGCCAACACAGCCGGAGGCGCCGGTCCCCTCGTCTGCACAGGATAAACTGTTCCACCAGAACGTCGCTCGCATTTACGAAAGAATGCGCACTGCGCTCGACTCCGGCGATCTGCGGGCCTTCGGCTCAGCGTTCGATTCGCTTGGACAAATCATTCGGGGGCGACACTGACCAACGCCAAACGTAGAACTGCCGTCATTGCACTCGGCGGCAATGCGCTGTCACCAGCGGGTGAGCGGTCTACCATTTTTGACCAGTTCAGGCATACGCGCGAGAGCCTTAAACCAATCGTGGCGCTCGCGCGCGATGGCTGGGACGTGTGCATCGTACACGGCAATGGGCCGCAAGTTGGCGACGAGCTTGTCCGCAATGAGGAAGCGCGCGCGAGTGTTGAGCCACTCCCGCTCGGAGTACTCGTGGCTGCAACAGCAGGATGGATTGGCTACATGATTCAACAGTCGCTCGAAAACGCGCTGCGCGCGTCGGGTAGCGAACGTCGTGTCGTCACTGTGCTTACGCAGGTTGTAGTCGATAAGGATGACCCTGCATTGTTGAACCCCAGGAAATTTGTGGGACACGAACTCTCCCCCGAACGCGCGACGGAGCTCGCCGCGCATGGCTTTGCGACGGCGACCGATGGAAATGGGCGCGTGCGGCGTGTCGTGGGGAGCCCAATTCCGACCGAAATCCACGAGGAAACCGTTATCCGCGAATTATTGGACGAGGGGGTCGTCGTAGTTGCCTGCGGTGGCGGCGGCATTCCGGTTTACCGGGATGCTGAAGGGGGACTGGAGGGCCTGGACTGTGTGGTGGACAAGGATCTGGCTGCCGCAGTCCTCGCAGGGGGGATTGGAGCCGATCTGTTCATGATTCTTACCGATGTCGACGCGGTCTATGCAGACTGGGGGAAGGCTACTCAGAGACCGCTGCCGCGACTCTCCGTGGCTGAAGTGGCCCAATTGGACCAGAACGCTGCATTTGGGGAGGGAAGCATGGCTCCCAAGGTGCGCGCTGCGGCAAAGTACGTGCGCCAGACGGGCGGTCGTGCCATTATTACAGAGCTTTCGCGCGGCAGCGACGCCGTTGCGGGAAATGCCGGGACGGAGATCGTCCCTGCCTAGATGCGCCTGGCCAACGGCCAGGCTATTACCGGAGCCAAATTGAATATCCACGAATATCAGGCGAAAGAAATTTTTCGCTCGCACGGGGTTCCAATCCCACCGGGCGATGTTGCCACCACGGCTGAAGAAGCCGAATCGATAGCCCGCCAGTTCGGCGGGACAGTTGTAGTGAAGGCCCAGGTGCACGCCGGAGGCCGCGGCAAGGCCGGCGGCGTAAAGCTCGCCAAAACGGCGCAGGAGGCGAAGGAAGTCGCTTCCAGAATCCTTGGTATGAAGATCAAGGGTATCACCGTCGAAAAAGTCCTGGTGACGCCAGCGGCTGACATCGCGACGGAAGCATACGCCGGAATCATTCTTGACCGCGTCTCCAAGAAGCCGGTCTTCATGGTGAGCCCAGCCGGTGGCATCGACATCGAGGAAGTCGCCGCGACGACCCCCGAGAAGATCATGCGCCTCCCCATCGATTCGCGCTACGGTCTGCGCGGATACCAGGCCATGGAGCTCGCATTCTTCCTCTATTCCGACGTGAAGCAGGTTCGCGCAGCGGCGACGATCATGCAGGATCTGTATCACGCCTTCATGGATAGCGGCGCCTCACTCGCGGAAATCAACCCGCTCGTTACGACGGCAGCAGGAGAAGTACTCGCGCTCGACGCAAAGATGGTGATCGATGACAACGAGCTCGCTCGACGCCCAAGCATTGCGGCGCTTCGCGATGAGTCGTCCGAAGATCCCAGCGAAGTTGCTGCACGCCAGGCCAATCTCACGTTCATCAAGCTCGATGGAAACGTCGGCTGCGTTGTGAACGGTGCAGGCCTCGCAATGGCGACGATGGATCTCGTGAAATACTATGGCGGCGACCCGGCAAATTTTCTCGATATCGGCGGTTCCAGTAATCCCGAGAAGGTCGTAAATGCATTGCGCATAATTACGAGCGACCCGAACGTAAAGGCAATTCTGTTCAACATCTTCGGAGGCATTACGCGCACCGATGATGTTGCAAACGGAATCGTCACTGCTACGAAAGCGAACCCACTCAAGGTACCGATCGTAATTCGACTCACCGGCACCAACGATGAAATCGCCGTGAAGATTCTTACAGCAAATGGATTCAGTGCAATGACGGACATGGACGAAGCGGTCAAGAAAGCGGTCGCGCTCGCGACGGGGAAGGCAGCATGAGCATATTTATCGATAACAACACAAAACTTGTTGTTCAGGGAATCACCGGACGCGACGGGTCGTTCCACACCAGACAGATGATGGAGTACGGCACCCACGTCGTCTCCGGCGTGACGCCGGGCAAGGGTGGCCAGAAGTTCGAGAAAACGGTTCCGATCTTCAATACCGTGTACGAAGCGGTACGAGAGACTGGTGCAAATACAAGCGTCATCTACGTACCGCCTATGGGTGCGGCAGATGCAATGATGGAAGCAGCTGACGCGGGCATCGAGTTGGTTGTATGCATCACCGAAGGCGTGCCCGTTCTCGACATGACTTCCGTTTATCCGTTCATGAAAGAGAAGGGAGTACGCCTCCTCGGCCCCAACTGCCCGGGGCTGATTTCCCCAGGGAAGTCGAAAGTCGGAATCATTCCGGGTAGTATCTGTACACCTGGACCGGTTGGACTCGTGAGCCGTTCCGGCACGCTGACCTACGAGCTGGTTTATCAGATGACCCGTGCAGGACTGGGTCAGACAACGTGCGTCGGAATTGGCGGCGATCCAATCAACGGCACCAACTTCATCGACTGTCTCTCCGCGTTTGAACGGGATCCCGATACGACCGCCGTTGTCATGATCGGCGAGATCGGCGGCACCGATGAACAGGAAGCAGCGAAGTTCGTGCAGGAAAAGATGACCAAGCCGGTCGTTGGATTCATTGCTGGTCAGACCGCACCGCCGGGTCGTCGCATGGGCCATGCTGGTGCGATTATCTCCGGTTCATCCGGAACAGCGCTTGAGAAGATGCAGGCGTTCGAGGAACACGGCCTTGGCGTCGCCAAGCGACCGATCGACGTTGTTGGACTACTAAAGGAGCGAATGAAGTAAATGGCTGGCGACTACACACTCACGATAATCAAGCCCGACGCGTACCAATCAGGAAAGGCGGGCAGGATCATAGCCCACCTCGAGCAACAGGGCTTCAAGGTTCGCGCAGCGCGAGTCATGCACCTCTCCGACGCGGAAGCAAAGGAATTCTACGCCGTTCACAGCGAGCGTCCATTCTACGGCTCGCTCTGCAGCTTCATGACATCAGGACCATGCATGCCGATGGTTCTGGAAAAGCCGGATGCCGTCGCCGCACTGCGCACAGCCATCGGCGCAACAGATCCGGCCGAAGCAGACGCGGGGACTGTGCGCAAGCTCTTCGCAGAATCCAAGGAACGGAACGCGATTCACGCATCGGATTCCGATGATAATGCTGCGCGTGAAGCACGCTTCTTCTTCGCTGAAAACGATTTGATCCGGGCGCGTTGACGTCACGCATATGTCTCCTCGGCGCGGCCGCGTGTTGTTAGTCGCGACGAGGAGCAACCGAACGGTTGATGTCAGTGCCATACTTTGGTCCAGACGCGACCCATCCGTGAGGTCTCTACAATGCCGCATGACGTTTTAATCCTGGTCGGTCAAGTCCTGGGTGGCTTGGCCCTGCTGACCGGCCTGGGAATTTGTAGCTGGACGGCAGTTGCCGTTGTCCGTGCCTGGCGTGGTAAGACTATCGCGAGCGGCGCGGCTCCAGAGAGGCTGCCGCCGGCCGACCAACGGTTACAGCGGCTGGAACAGGCGACGGAAGCGATCGCGCTCGAGGTCGAGCGAATTGCAGAAGGACAGCGGTTCGTGACGAAGCTACTGTCGAACCCGGAGCATGAGCCGGGAAAATTCGGCTCAGGCCGCTAACTCCCTCAAACGCAAGCGCCTCGAGCGGCACGGCGTGGGGGTCAACGTCAGCTCGCGAGCGGATACGGCAATCATGGAAACAACTTGATGAAAATCAACATCCACGCTCGTGCAATTGTCGCCCTGGCGCTCACCTCCGGCTTGGGGTTCCTCGGGTGTGGCAGGTCGGATTCCACGCCGACGGGCGGCCGAAAGGCTGGAGTGCCGGCAGACTCGATGGCACCGGTTTCGTCGGGAATAAGAGATTATTCGATTCGCGCCGCCGACTACGCTTTCAGCAATCTCCCGCTGCACGCAGCCGCTGGCTGGCTCACGTTTCGGTTGAGCAACTCCGGCAGCGAGACGCACATGCTGTCGATCGCGAGTGTGCCGGAAGGATACACAACGGCTGCGTTAGAGGACTCAATCGTTAACCTTCATCTGCCGAAGGATGCCAGGTTCTGGGCAGGCGTTGACGTTGTCAGCCCCGGGGACACTGGCGTCGTCTCCGTGTTCCTGCCGGCGGGAGACTATGTCGCGATGTGCTTCGTCCAATCGGCCGACGGTACCCGCCACATCCAACGAGGAATGGTAGGCGCCTTCGACGTCGTTGCTGTACGGGACACCGGAGTGACGTTCTTCGTCGATGGCGTTGTGACCCTGTCGCGCAAGCGCATACGGTTGAGCGGCCCCACGCTCAAGGCCGGCATTCGCACGCTTCGCGTCGCGAGCAGCAACGCCGCTCCACAGGACTTCCAGATCCTCAAGCTTCGGCCTGGCCGATCGGCGCGTGACGCGCTCAAATGGTTCGCGAACAGGAACACGATGGCGCCTGCAGCTGGAGCGGTCGGCGGCGTAAGCAGCATCTTCGCGGGGCAGCGAGCCACAGTGACCGTCAACTTCACCCCCGGCGATTACTTGCTCTTTTTTCAGCTGGACGGCACGGACCGTCACCCGGCGTTCGCCCAGTTGCCACTCACCATCCGTGACAGATAGACGCGCTGATCGGCCGCCGAAGCGCCCTCAGTAACTACTGGAGGACTCCGAAACCTGACTCACGATGCCCGCCCCGAAGGAGATGGCGCCCGAGCCCTCCCGGCACGAAGCTGCGCCGCGGTTTGAGGAGTTGCTGTTAGGTATCTCGTTGGCTATCTTCAATGGCTATGCTGTCCTTTGACATCCGTACGTTGGAGTCGACGGCCGCCCAGGTCGTAGGTGACCTCCAGGCCGACGATCCCATCTGGAATGCGGTAGATCCGCGCCCTCTCGAGGCGGTTCACGTCGAAGGACGCTTTTCCAGCGCCGGTAATGGCCGCTTCTATTTCAGCGGCCGCTTCTCGGGATCAGTAAAACTGGAATGCCGCAAATGCTTGACCGAAGTAATCCGGGGCGTCGCCGAGGATGCACATTTCCTCTTCGCACCAACCGATGATCCGACCACAGAAGGTGATCCGGACGTGTTCACATACGATCCCGGTGCTCATCAGCTCGACGTAAAGCCTGCTGTACGCGAAGGATGGCTCCTCTCGGTGCCCGCTTTCGTAGATTGCAGGGAGGACTGTAAGGGGCTCTGCCTCACTTGCGGTGCCGACCTGAACAACGGAACTTGTAATTGCGAGCCCGTTGCCGCCGATGCCCGTTGGGACTCGCTGCGCCAGACGCGCAACGAATTCCAAGCCTGAATCCTGACCTAGAAGCCGTCCCATGGCCGTCCCGAAACGCCGTATATCCAAGCAGCGCAAGCGCCTCCGCAACACAGCGAAGGGTGCGCCCGTAACTGCCCTCCAGAAGTGTCCGCAGTGCCAGGCCATCAAACGCCCGCACCATGTGTGCGAGGAATGTGGCTATTACGGCGGCAAACAAAGAGTAGCCGCTAAGGGCGCCTAGTTGGCCCGCATCGCGTTAGACGCGATGGGGGGCGACTTCGCCCCCAACGCCCCTGTTGAGGGTGCCCTGATGGCGCTAGCCGAGCTGGATCAGTCCCATACCATCCAGCTTGTCGGTCGCCATGAGGTCATCGAGAGCACGCTCGCATCAATGTTGGCCGGCAAGCACGCTAACCTCGCTCAGCAACGCAGCCGGCTTTCTATCGTCGACGCCCCCGAGGCGATCGATATGTCCGAAAAGCCTCTTGCCGCATTGCGTGCTAAACCACGCAATTCCATGACGATAGGGCTCTCACTTCAAGTAAAGGGTGAGTCCGATGCCTTCGTATCCGCCGGGAGCACCGGCGCGCAGATGGCCGCCTCAACCCTCGTCCTCAAGCTGATGCCAGGCCTTCGTCGGCCCGCCATCGCAACGCTATTCCCAACTTCCAGGCGCCCGGTAGTTGTACTGGACTCCGGCGCGAATGTCGATTGCTCAGCGAGTGAGTTGCTGCAGTTCGCGTGGCTCGGTGGTGTTTACGCCGAGTGCATCCTTGGTCGTGAGAATCCCGCGATCGGCTTGCTCAGCATCGGTGAAGAGCCAGAAAAGGGTAACGCCGTTGTGAAGGAGGCCAATGCGCTGTTCGCGGCCGCTGATTTCAACTTTCTTGGCAACGTCGAGGGTCGCGACCTGCCAGTCGGTGGAACTGATCACGGCGCTCTCGACGTTGTCGTCTGCGACGGTTTCGTCGGCAACGTGGTTCTCAAGTTCTACGAAGCCGTTACGCCGATGATCGTCGGACTTATCCAGAAATCTTCCGGAATAGAACCAGCCACGCTGGCGCGATCACTCGGTCAGCTGGACTACTCGGAACATGGTGGCGCACCGCTGCTTGGAGTCCGTGGCGTCAGCATCATATGTCATGGCAAATCGTCGCCTCGCGCTATCATGAATGCAATCAAAGTCGGCGTTCGAGCAGTCGAGAGCCAGATGAACAATCTTATGACCGAACGCCTCGCGGCGTCGGAGCAGAAACATCAGACGGCGGAAGCATCATGATACCAACCGTTGCACGCATCACTGGAACCGGCCGCGGACTGCCGTCCCGGATTTTCACCAACGACGACTTCGCTTCGATCGGGATCGAGACATCCGATGAATGGATCATGGAGCGCACCGGCATTCACGAAAGGCGCATCGCTTCCGAATCCGAAACGACCTGCTGGATGGCTGCTGCTGCGGCGCGTGGCGCCATGTCGAAGGCTGGCGTTACATCCGGCGAGCTCGATGTGATCATCCTTAGCACCGCGACCCCTGACCGGCTACTGCCTGCGACCGCCGTGGATCTCCAGGCAGAACTTGGCGCCACACGTGCCTCGGCATTCGACGTATCTGCCGCATGCTCAGGGTGGCTTTACGGGCTCACGATCGCAGAAGGAATGATTGCTTCCGGGGCCATCGATACAGCGCTCGTTGTCGGCGCAGAGAAAATGAGCGCAATCATCGACTGGACTGATCGCTCGACGTGCGTCCTCTTCGGCGACGGCGCCGGCGCTGTCATCGTACAGCGCAACACGGCGGGCGAGAAGGCAGGAATTCTCTCGACGTTCATGCGAAGCGACGGCTGCCTGGCAGACCTGCTGTACCGCCCCGACGGCGGTGCCGCCCACCCGATGACGAAAGAGATCGTCGAAAATCGAAGTCACCTGGTCAAGATGGCCGGCCGTGAAGTGTTCAAGCATGCAGTGCGCGAGATGAGCGAGGCGGCCGACCGCGCGCTCGACTTCGCCAAGCTGCGAGGCGCCGACATCGATCTGCTGATCCCGCACCAGGCGAACACACGCATCATAGAAGCGACGGCCAAGCACTCAGGCATTCCGATGAGCAAGGTCTACGTGAACATCGATCGGTTTGGCAACACGTCTTCTGCATCCATCCCGATCGCGCTCGACGAGGTCATCGAGAAGAAGATCGTCGGTCCGGGTTCAACGGTGATGATGGTCGCATTTGGCGCCGGATTCACCTGGGCGTCGGCGATCATCCGCCTCTAGGCGCACCCTCGCCAACGTAAGGTTCATGAACGTTATCCTTCTTTTTCCTGGCCAGGGATCACAGAAGCCAGGGATGGGCAGGGAGCTCGCCGCGGCCTTCCCACAAGCGAGAGAGACGTTTGCGCATATTGACGACGTGCTCGGTATCCCGCTCAGCAGGCTCTGCTTCGACGGCCCCGCTGACGAGCTTACGCTCACCAACAACGCGCAGCCCGCTCTTTACGCGCACGGAGCTGCGGCGTGGGCTGCTGTTCGCGACATGCTAGCCGACAGTGTAGTCGCGGCAGCTGGCCACTCGCTCGGCGAATTGACGGCACATAGCGCCGCGGGCACTTTCAGCGTCGCCTCCGGTGCAAGTCTTGTTCGCAAGCGCGGCAACGCAATGCTCGACACCGGGTCGGAGCGACCCGGTACGATGGCGGCCATTCTCGGAAAGCTCGCGGCTCCTATCGACGATATCTGTGCACAGGCGACGAGAGAAGCAGGGCTCGTGGTGCCGGCCAACTACAACACGGACGAACAGGTTGTAGTGTCGGGTGAGATAGCCGGTGTCGAGCGGGCCATGGAGCTCGCAAAGGCTGCGGGCGCCAAACGCGCGCTGCGGCTGTCGGTGAGCGGCGCATTTCACTCCCCGTTGATGGAGCCGGTCGAGCTGGCATTCAGCGGTGCAATTGCAGAGACCAGCTTCGCCGACCCCGAATTTCCCGTTTACGCGAACGTAACCGCAGAGCCAGTCACGGCTGCGGCGGATGCGCGCGCGCTGCTCCTGCGCCAGCTGACGTCGCCGGTGCGCTGGTCAGACGAGGTGCGGGCACTGTCGGCCGCATATCCTGACGCGTTGTACGTTGAACTGGGCCCGGGTAATGTGCTTTCGGGTCTGGTGTCCCGGATCGTCGCTGGCGCACGTACCATCGCTGTCGGCGCGCCCGCCGATGTGGACAAGCTTGCCGAGGCCCTCGGATGACAATTCAGATCGATCTGACCGGACGCAGCGCTCTCGTAACCGGGAGTACGCGTGGGATCGGCAAGGCGATTGCCGGAACGCTCGCCGATTGCGGTGCACGCGTCGCGGTCGTCGGACGGGACCTGGCGCGCAGCCAGGAAGTCGCGGCCGAGATTGGCCGCGGTGCGCAGGGCTTCGCCGCCGAAGTCAGCGACGTGGCGTCAGTGGTAAAACTGGTGGCCGACGTCGAGGCCGCGTTTGGTGGAGTCGACATACTGGTCAACAACGCGGGCCTTACGCGCGACAATCTCATGATGCGGATCAAGGAAGATGATTGGAATGTCGTCATCGATACCAATCTGCGAGGAGCGTTCGTTGCGACCAAGGCAGTCACTCGTGGGATGATGAAGCGGCGCTGGGGTCGCATAATCAACATCACGAGCGTCGTGGGAATCATCGGCAACAAGGGCCAGGTGAACTATGCAGCGAGCAAGGCGGGACTGATCGGCCTTACAAAATCGGTCGCAAAGGAGCTGGCCTCGCGAAACATCCTCTCCAACGCCATCGCGCCGGGATTCATCGAGACAGAAATGACCGCCGCAATGACGCCAGATGCCAGCACGGCGATGGCGGGGCAGGTCCCGCTCGAGCGCCTTGGAACTCCCATGGACGTAGCCGGTGCGGTCGCGTTCCTCGCGTCCGACCTGGCTTCGTACATCACCGGGCAGGTCCTGGTGGTCGACGGGGGGCTTACGTGAGACCGCGCGAAATTGCAGGCAGCGCCAGCCGTTCAATGCTCGCGTGACGGACCCTGGTGCCAATTTGGCACCCAACATCTCTCCAGTACTGGCTACCGGGCTACCGAGTCAGAGTTAAATTGTAACGTTACCCCCCAACTGTACGAGGATCAGCATGGCCGACAATTCGGAGAAGGTAAAGGACATTATCGCCAACGAGCTTGGCGTAGAGCGCGAGAAGCTTTCAGATGGTGCGTCTTTCATCGACGATCTCGGCGCGGACAGTCTCGACATTGTCGAGCTTGTCATGGAGTTCGAGAAGGAATTCAACATCGAGATTCCCGATGAAGATGCGGAGAAGCTCCGTACTGTCGGCGATGCACTCGCGTATCTGAACGGAAAGGTCGCTGCGTAATGGCGCGTAGGGTCGTCGTTACCGGAATGGGCATGGTCACGCCCGTCGGCAACTCGGTGGCGGCGACGTGGGATGCACTTATCGCCGGGACCTCTGGCGTGGCGCCGATCACGAAGTTCGACGCTTCCAAGTTTCCGGTACGATTCGCCGCTGAAGTCAAAGACTTCAATCCCGGCGAGTACATGGACCGGAAGGAAGTGAAGCGCTCGGATGTCTACACGCAGTATGCTGTCGTCGCCGCGAAGATGGCGATGGCAGATGCCGGCCTTGGCAAGGCTGGAGCGGGTGGACTCGATCCCGATCGCATTGGAGTCATCATCGGCTCCGGCATCGGCGGCCTCAAGAGTTTTGAAGAACAGCACGATGTGTATCGAGAACTGGGCCCCAGCAAGATCAGCCCATTCTTCATTCCAATGTTCATCGCAGACATTGCCGCCGGTATCGTGTCCATGCATTTCAATGCAAAGGGCCCCAACTATGCGACAGTTTCTGCGTGCGCGACATCTGCTCACGCAATCGGCGATGCCTACCGCACAATCCAGTACGGCGACGCAGACGTCATGATCACCGGCGGCGCGGAAGCGACCGTCACGCCAATGGCGATTGGTGGCTTTGCGAACATGAAGGCGCTCTCTGAGCGCAACGACTCGCCGTCCACCGCCTCACGTCCGTTCGATGCAACCCGCGACGGCTTCGTCATGGGTGAAGGCGCTGGAATCGTCATTCTCGAAGAACTTGAACACGCTATCGCACGCGGCGCCACGATCCATGGTGAGATTGTCGGGTATGGTGCCACAGGAGACGCGTATCATCTGACCGCACCAGCGCCAGATGGCGAGGGTGCACAGCGCGCGATGAAGCGCGCCATGCGCGACGCAAAGCTGGAGCCGGACGATGTGCAGTACATCAATGCGCACGGCACCTCAACACCCGCAAATGATCTCAACGAAACACGCGCCATCAAGGCCGTGTTTGGAGACGCTGCTAAAAACCTCAACGTCAGCTCAACCAAGTCAGCTACTGGTCACATGCTCGGCGCCGCTGGTGCAGTTGAGTTCGTCATCTCCACTCTAGTAGTGGGCAGAGGCATTATCCCGCCCACGATCAACTACGAGTATCCTGACCCCGAGCTTGATCTTGATTTCACTCCAAACGTTGCCGTGAAGCGTGACGTTACGGCGGCGATAAGCAACAGCTTCGGTTTCGGTGGCCACAATGCCTGTCTCGCTGTGAGGCGTTACAAGCCGTAGCACGCGAACTGCATTGGAGACGGACATCGCGGTATCTTTCATGAACCCCATGCATCATCCCACCGTCATCCGCCGCAGCAGTTCACCTTTGAACAAGAGAGCCGCCGCGTGAGCACCCGCTCTGGTATCGGCTACGATTCGCATCGCTTCAGACAGGGCGGACCGCTCGTACTTGGCGGAGTGCATATACCAGCCGACGTTTCTCTGGTCGGTCACTCAGACGCTGACGCCGTAGCGCACGCCGTGACCGATGCAGTACTGGGTGCCGCTTCCGCTGGCGACATCGGCGCGCTATTTCCCGACACGGACGCCGCCAACAGGGATCGCGACTCGATCGACATGTTGCGTCGCGCCGTCGGCGCCGTGCACACGATGGGCTACGTCGTGGTGAATATCGACGCAACCGTAATCGCCGAAGCGCCGAGGATCGGACCGCATGTACCCGCGATGCGCAGTCGCCTCGCGGACGCTCTCGGAATCGACGCGACATGTGTCAGCGTCAAGGGAAAGACGAACGAAGGAATGGGATGGATTGGACGCGGCGAAGGGATCGCCTGCATCGCGATCGCCACACTCTCCGATGACCGTTGAATCCACGCGAGAGACGATCTCTCGCGCATTCTGGCTAGGGCCCTTTGGCGATTTTCTCACGCTCGAGGATGGCGCGTCCCCGCGCACTGTCGAAGCATATGGCCGTGACCTCGCTCGCTTCGCCGACTATTCGCTGACCAAGGGCGCGCACGCACCAGAGGAAGTAGGTTCGACCACCTTGCGCTCGTACGTCTATCATCTGAAGGATCTTGGCCTCGCGCCATCGTCAATCCGTCGCAACATCTCAGCGCTACGCACGTACTACAAGTTCCTGATCAACGAAGGTCACGTCGTGCGCGATCCGAGCGAACGCCTTGAAACGCCGCGGAGATGGCGCGAGCTCCCGGACGTACTGAGCGTCGACGAGGTTGCCAAACTCATCGAAACTCCGTCGCTTGACGAACCACTGGCGTTTCGTGATCGTGCAATGCTCGAGCTGGCGTATGGCGCAGGGCTTCGCGTTGGGGAGTGGATTACAATCAGCGTGCGCGACCTTATGCTGGATGAGTCGCTCGTCCGCGTATTCGGCAAGGGGGCCAAGGAGCGACTGGTCCCGATCGGTCGCAAGGCGCTTGGTGCAGTTGCGATATACCTGCGCGAACTGAGGCCGAAACTGGAAAAAGGTTCGGGGGAGGGAATCCTTTTCCTCAACGCGCGCGGCGAGCCGATGACACGCATGGGTGCGTGGAAGATCCTCCGCAAGCACGTGGACGCAAGCGGAATCAACAAGCACGTCACACCGCACACGCTCAGGCATTCGTTTGCGACCCATCTCCTGGAGGGTGGTGCGGATCTCCGCGCGGTGCAGGAAATGCTTGGCCACGTAGACATCTCCACAACTCAGATCTACACGCACGTGGATCGCGAATATCTGCGATCCGTGCACAAACAGTTTCACCCGCGTGAGCGGCTCTCCGATGTGGCTCGGCCATGATCCTCGTTATAGACAACTATGATTCGTTCACGTACAACCTCGTGCAGTACCTGGGCGAATTGGGCGCCGAAGTTTCCGTGCGCCGAAACGACGAGATTCCGGCCTCGGCAATAGCCGCAATGCACCCGCGCGCGATAGTGCTCTCTCCCGGCCCCAGAACCCCGGCGGAGGCAGGGATTACGCTCGAGGTGATTCGGAAATATGGGGCGTCCATCCCGATCCTCGGTGTCTGCCTTGGACAGCAGGCTATCGGTGCCGCGTACGGTGGCCGCGTGGTGCGTGCCGGCCGCCTCATGCACGGCAAGACATCGGAGGTCCGTCACTCCGGTACCGGCATCTTCGCCGGCCTGCCTGACCCGCTCCGCGTGATGCGGTATCATTCACTGACAGTAGAGCGCGAATCACTTCCCGCGGATCTGCAGATCACCGCATGGAGTGAAGAGGATCCGACCGAAGTGCATGCGCTACAGCATCGCACGCATCCCGTGTATGGCGTACAGTTTCACCCGGAATCAGTTCTGACTGACGGTGGCAAACAGCTGCTCAGCAATTTCCTGAACCTCACGCAATGACTCGACCTGGACTGGTTCGCCTCATCACCTGCATTACCTTTGCGGCACTCACCGTGCCAACGCTCGGCGCGCAGGTTCAGGTGGACTTTCCGCTGAGTTTCGACAACCTCCCCACGTACGATCGTGTGAACGGCCTGTCAATTCCTTTTGGGCCAACGATCACGTCGGGTAGCGACGAGCGACTCGTCGTGACTCCAGTGATCACGTATCGCTCGCACCTTGGGAAGATCGATCCATCGCTTTCCGTGGTCGGCCAATTGACGAGCGATTCCACCCTTGGAATTACGCTCACCGGAGCGCGCGGCACCTTCACGAACGATGGCTGGATGCGTTCCAATCCGCTTAACTCGCTCGTCTCATTCGGGCTTGGCCACGATTCGCGCAATTACTTCCGCGCAGATCGTGGTGAGGCGCGCCTTACATCTGCGCTGCATCTTCCGATTGACGTAGCAACGATCTTCGCGGGTGTCAGAACAGAACGCGACTGGTCCTCTGGGTGGCGCAGCGGGAGCAATGCGGGACCATTCAGCGTTCTCGGCAGGCGTGATAGCGTGGATGGTATCCAGCGACCGAATCCGCTCATTGATCCGGGCCACATCACCTCGCTGATTGCTGGAGGCCACGCTGAATACGTTGGAGTATCCGCGTCCGAGATGCTTGATGTTTTCATCGAAGCGGCGGGCAAGAGCCCTGCGGGCGGAAGCTTCCGGCAGCTCACGATCAGTGAGGCCGCGGCAATACCGACGATTTTGAATCAGCGACTGGAGCTCGGCGCACATCTTGTCGCAACGAGCACGGGTTCGTTCACACCCCGACAGCGGTTTGCCTACGTTGGTGGTTCGGGATCGTTGGCGACTGTGGACCTGTTGGGCCTGGGCGGCGATCACCTGTATTTCCTGGACGCGCTGTATATCATCCCGATCTCGAAAATCGAATTTCCGCTTTTGGGCAGTCCATACATCGCGCCACACTTCGCTGCTGGCGCTGCCTCGGTTGGCGGCTTTGGAGCGCCGGTCCAGAATGTCGGGGGTCGAATCGGGCTGTCGGTGTTCACAATGGATTACATCGTGAACCCGCGTACACATCAGCACGATTTCGGAGTCGGTGTTTCGCTTAGGCCTTAGCGTTTAGCTGTGTCGTCGAGGGTCCGGGTGAACAACGAGAATCCTGCACCGTGGGCGGCAAACAAGGCACGTCGGCCTGGCAACGAATGCCGGCTGCGTGCATGTTATTGTCCGGGCAGAACAGCTTTCAAACCCCGTGACATGGAGTGCACGCGTGGAGCGAACGACATTGATCCCCTCGGCTTTAGTCGGTATCCTTGGCTGCGTTTACTTTGGTAGCCACATGCTCGCACAGGGCGCGCGGATGTGGCCTCTAACCGGTTTCTTTTTCGGCAGCATGGCGCTCGGCGCGGCGATAGGAGTCTGGCAAGTTCGCCGCGCACGACCGGTATCGTCGTGATTGATGGTGGTTGCCCTGGGGGAAAAGTGTAGAGTTAGGGTCAGATATCGTCTTGCCCCGCGCATTTGGCCGGGAGAAACAGAGCGGGAACTGAGGGTAAATGGGCGCCGCTTGGCTCCCAATAGAGATTTCGGCTGGCGATGAAGATAGCGGTCGTGATCCCGGCCCGCCTCGGGGCCACCAGGCTCCCCCAAAAGCCGCTTCGCGACCTGGCTGGAGAGCCGCTCATAGTTCGCGTTTGGCGACGCGTTCAGATGATGGGGATCGCTGACCGGGTGGTAGTCGCGACCGACCACGAAGATGTCGCGCGGATCGTACGCGCAGCGGGGGCGGATGTCGCGATGACCAACCCCGGCTGCAGCTCCGGGACGGCCCGAGTCGCAGAGGTCGCTGCATCGCCGGAATTCAAGTCATTCGACGCTTTCGTAAATGTACAGGGCGACGAACCGTTCATTTCCGCCGGCTTCATCTCCGCTGCTGCTGATGTCGTACGAAGCGGGCGTTTCACGCTCGGAACTGCAGCGGCGACGGCATCTGACGAAATCTTCGATCGACCGTCAATAGTAAAAGTGGTCACGGCCGTCGATGGGCGCGCGCTCTACTTCTCGCGTGCGCCAATTCCATTTTTGCGGGAATCGTCCGACACGGCGCTCCGCCGCCCGCTTACGTTGCAACACATCGGGGTGTACTCGTACACGCGAGAGGCGCTGGCGCGCTGGATGACGCTGCCGCCCCACCCACTTGAAGACATCGAACGGCTGGAGCAATTGCGGCCGCTCGCGCATGGCATGGACATCGGCGTGGCAGTTGTAAACGAACGCGCCGAAGCAGGAATAGATACTGAAGAGGACTTACAGGCCGCGAATGATCGATGGCGCTCGTTCGAGGCGGGAGAGATATAATGGCAATGAGAATGGAGTCCTCGCAGCAGACTCGCTACATCTTCGTCACCGGCGGCGTAGTATCGTCGCTGGGCAAGGGAATAGCGGCTGCGTCGCTTGGAAGACTGCTTGTAGAGCGCGGAATGCGCGTGACAATCATGAAGTTCGATCCCTACCTGAATGTCGACCCTGGGACGATGTCGCCGTTCCAGCATGGCGAAGTCTTCGTCACCGATGATGGTGCCGAGACCGATCTGGATCTTGGTCACTACGAGCGATTCATAGACAGATCGCTCACACAGGCAAACAATGTGACGACCGGTCGCATCTACCTCAACGTCATTACCAAGGAAAGGCGCGGCGAATACCTGGGATCCACCGTTCAGGTTATCCCACATATCACAGACGAGATCAAGGCCGCAATGAAGCGGCTTGCTCCAGACAACGATGTAGTGATCGTCGAGATCGGCGGCACGGTCGGTGACATCGAGTCACAACCGTTCCTCGAAGCGGTGCGACAGTTCCGCCAGGAGATCGGACGCGAGAATGGAATCTTCATTCATCTCACGCTCGTTCCGTTCATCGCAGCAGCGGGTGAGGTGAAGACCAAGCCAACGCAACATTCTGTTCGCGAGCTGATGCAGCTTGGAATCCAGCCTGACATCCTGATCTGCCGCACCGAACGCGCGCTATCGGATGACGTGAAGCGCAAGATCGCCCTCTTCTGCAACGTCGAGTTCGGCGCTGTCGTGGAAAGCCGCGATGTTCCCACCATCTATGAGATCCCACTCGTCTTCCACGCCCAGGGCGCGGACGAACGGGTCATGCATCGACTCGGCCTCCTCGGCAAACGGTCGCCCGACCTTACGGAGTGGCGCAAGCTCGTACAGCGAATCATCTCGCCACCGCGCAGGGTAAAAATTGCGGTGGTCGGCAAATACACCGAGTTCATCGACAGTTATAAAAGCGTCCAGGAAGCACTCATCCACGGCGGCATTGCGAACAATGTTGGTGTCGATATTTCGTGGATCTCGAGCGACACATTCACTTCGCGTGAGCGCACGCGCGAAGTGCTCGGTGAATACGATGGGCTACTCGTGCCGGGCGGGTTCGGCGTGCGTGGCGTCGAGGGAATGGTGGAAGCCATCCGCTACGTCCGCGAAGCTGGAGTTCCGTTTTTCGGAATCTGCCTCGGAATGCAGGTTGCGATTGTGGAATTCGCACGAAATGTCATGGGCCTCGACGACAGCAATTCCAGCGAGTTCGCACCCGACTGTGGCAACGCTGTCATTTCCCTCATGGAATCACAGCAGCACGTAACCGACATGGGTGGCACGATGCGGCTCGGCCAGTATCCGTGCAGACTCGGTGCCGGTACGCGCGCGGCCGCGATGTACGGCACTCAACAGGTCAGCGAGCGTCACAGGCATCGTTACGAAGTTTCGAATGCGTTCCGCGATGGCTTCATCGAACATGGACTCACGCTGTCGGGTCTCTCGCCCGACGGTTCGCTCGTCGAAATCGTCGAGTTGCAGACGCATCCGTGGTACCTGGGCTGCCAGTTCCATCCGGAGCTGAAATCGCGGCCGACGAGACCGCACCCTTTGTTCGCCGGGTTTATCGCCGCTGCTGCAGAACACGCGACGAAGAATCACTCGGACGCAGCGGAGTCCCGCATCGGGATCGAAAGCAGATCGTGAGCCAACTTTTTCCACGCGACAGATTCTTCCTGATTGCGGGCCCATGCGTGCTTCAGAACGATGCTCTGAACCTGGAGGTCGCAGAAGCACTCCTCAAGATCGAGGAGCGCGTACCCGGCGGTGTGATTTACAAGGCGAGTTTCGACAAGGCCAACCGCTCCAACGCTGGCGCCGCACGCGGACCGGGCCTTGACGAAGGGATTGCGGCGCTCGGCCGCGTCCGAGCATCCACAGGGTTGCCGGTGTTGACGGACGTGCACCTCCCGGAGCAGTGCGCCGCCGTGGCTCGCCAGGTTGACGTGCTGCAGATACCAGCCTTCCTCTGTCGTCAGACAGACTTGCTGCACGCTGCTGGAGCGACAGGACGACCGGTAAATGTGAAAAAGGGTCAGTGGATGCACCCGGAAGGCATGCGAGGTGCCGTACAGAAGGTTCGAGAAGCGGGCGGCGATGAGGTCGCCGTCACCGAGCGCGGTACCTTTTTCGGCTACGGCGATCTGGTTGTGGACATGCGCGCGTTCCCACGGCTCAAGTCTGCCTGCGATGTTCCAGTGATATTCGACGCAACGCATAGCGTGCAGCGACCCGGTCAGGGCGATGGTGGCTCGAGCGGTGGCGCGAGAGAATTCATTCCGACGCTCGCGATGGCCGCCGTGGCCGCCGGTGCGGATGGCGTGTTCATCGAAACGCATCCATCGCCCGACACCGCGCCGAGCGATGGCCCAAACATGTTGCCGCTAGCTGAGCTGCCGGATCTGGTGGATCGGATGGTGGACCTCTGGGCTCGAGTACGCGCTTGAAAGCCGACATCCTGGCACGCGGACGTCGCGTTCTCGAGCAGGAACGAGACGCGCTTGGCGCGGCCGGATTGCGACTCGGTGAAGAGTTCGTCACCGCTGTCGAGATGATCGCGAATTCAAATGGGCGCGTCATCGTCTGCGGTGTCGGGAAATCAGGTTTGATCGGACGGAAGGTTGCGGCGACACTTACATCCACCGGTACTCCTGCGGTTTTTCTTCACGCCTCTGACAGCTTGCATGGTGATCTTGGCATAGTGGGAACGGCGGATATCGCAATCCTCATTTCCAAGAGTGGCGAATCCGAAGAACTGTTGCCTCTGCTGCAGCACCTCAAGCGCATTGGTGTCGGTACCATCGCAATCGCGGGTGAACGCAACTCGACACTTGGAACACATTCCGATGTGACCCTCGACGCATCCGTCGCAGCGGAAGCGTGCCCACACGGCCTGGCACCGACAACAAGCACGACGGTTGCGCTCGCGCTAGGCGACGCACTCGCAGTTGCATTGCTTGAGGAGAAGCGATTCGGCGCGGAGGACTTCGCGCGTATTCATCCAGGCGGAGCACTCGGCCGCAAACTGCTCACCCGCGTTCGCGATGTGATGGTGACGGATTCGCTACCGGTGCTTCCGCCCACGGCGACTGTGCGAGAAGCAATTGTCGAACTGGCGGAGCGCCGTGGAATCGTGATGATTGTCGACCCCGCGTCCAGGGTAATCGGTCTGATGACCGCGGGCGATCTCGCTAGACTCATGGAGCGCGACGCCGACGTGATGACAATCAGCGTCACGGACGTGATGACTTCGAGCCCACGGACCATAGGTCCGGATGAATTGGGAAGTGCAGCAGTTCATGCGATGGAACAGCACGGAATAATGGCCATGCCTGTTCTTGCACGCGACGGAAGCCTCGTGGGCGTTGTACACCTCCACGACCTGATGCGCGCGGGGGTCGCTTGAGCGCTGCGTACCGAGTGTCGGGTCTGGCTTGCGTCTTCGCGTCGGTCCTTCTTGCGTTCGGCTGCAGAGGAGGCATCAAGTCGCCGCCCGTATCAGCCCTGTCAGCCCTCGCCGATTCCGCCGACCAGGTGATGTATGGAGCTCGTTTCAATCTGACGGATCAGGGCGTGTTGCACGCACAGCTTCTGGCCGACACCGCGTATTTCTTCGATGACAACACCCGCGTGGAGCTGATTCATGTCAACTCCACCTTCTACACGAGCACCGGAGTGAAGAATGCGGTGCTGACTTCGCGCCGCGGCACATACCACACTGCGAGTGGGATGATGGTTGCGCGCGGCAACGTCGTCGTCACTTCGACCGATGGTCGTACACTCAAATCTGAGGAGCTCAGATTCGATCAGAGCCGGAATGAGATAGCCAGTGACAGCGCATTCGTCCTGACCGAGCCGAATCGGAGACTGCAAGGAATCGGTTTCCGCTCCGATCCGAATCTCCAGAACGTGCACGTGCTCAAGACGTTATCAGGCACCGCTGGTGCCGTCACCATTCCCAACCAATGACAGCACCATCCTGGATCGCTGTCGCCGTATTGACAGGCGCGGTCGCTATTAACGGCCTCGCACGTGAAGCCAGCGCGCAGCAACGCGCGCCGGGCCCCCAGCCAGGGAGCCGCTGCATAATCGAGTTCCAGGGCAATCCCGCTGGTACGACCCGCTCCAACTTTGTGAAGCTGCCGAGCGGCAAGTACAACGCATATGTCGGCGGTGGATTCGTCGGCGACTGTCAGGGTCAGAACGTTACACTCAAGTCCGACAGTGCGGAGTATTACGGCGATCTCAGCCTGATGTACCTCATCGCGAACGTGCATTATGCTGATGCCCGTGCGAAGGTGGACGCCGATCACATGACGTACTGGATGGACGAGGAGCACATTCGCGCTGAAGGGAACGTTTACTCGGTGCTTGAGAGCGGCACAACCATGCGTGGCCCCGTCGCGGACTACTACCGCGCAGTGCGCCCGATCCGGACGGAGGCGATTCTGGTTTCGACCGGGAGACCCAAGTTGAGAATAGTTGATCGTGACACCGTTACCGGCAAGCCCGGCGATACAGTGGATGTGGTTGCCGATCACATTACGAGCATCGCGGACAGTCTCGTGTACGCTGGAGGCGACGTTCGTATAACCCGGCCGCAACTCTTCGCGACCGGTGATTCCGCCTTCATGGATAAGGGATCGGGACTGGCGCGGCTCATGCGCAAGCCGACCGTCGAAGCGCGTCGAGCGAGACCCTTCACACTAACAGGTGGCGTAATCGACGTCTTTTCGAAGAATCGTCTGGTGAACCGGGTGGTAGCCACTCCAAATGGTCACGCGAGTAGTCAGGATCTGCAGTTGTATGCGGATTCCGTGGACCTGCGCGTCCGCAATAATGAACTGGAGCGCGCGATGGCATGGGGCAAATCGGGAGCGCATGCGACGTCACCAGACCGGGACATCGTAGCGGACTCCATTGATGCCTTGCTTCCCAACCAGCGCATACATCAAATCCGCTCTGTGGGCAACGCATTTGCAACGAGTATTCCGGATAGCGCGACAATGACGACAAAAGATCGTGACTGGATCCGGGGAGATACGCTGATTGCCACTTTCGATAGCGTCGCGCGTACTGATTCCGCACATACTCCGCCTGTAAAGACGATCATCGCCCGGACCAACGCACGGGCTTATTACCATGTGAAGAATGCCGCCGAGAAGCAACGCCCAGGTGTCAATTACGTGACCGGCAAGGACATCGACATAAATTTTCTGAACGGTGGCGTTGATACCGTGAAGGTACGTGACAAGGCTAGCGGCATCTACATGGAAGCGGTCGATACGACAGTGAAGGCCAAGCCAAAAGCGGCCGGCAAACCGGGATCGATCAAACCATGACCGCACCTATATACTCCGACGTAATTGCGTCGCTGCTGGCACACGCCGCGGGTGACGAGCGCTCCTCGGTACTCGCGCTCGAAGCGCTTGTACGGTGTGCAGACGACACCGGATCCGCGACGCTGAACGACATCGCAATTGGTTATCGGACCGAGTATCTCCGCACCTTACGGGAAGACGGAAGGGACGCACAGCGCGAGGCCGGCCGACTCAGCCTCGACGAGGTGCGTGCATACCTCACGACGTGGGTGCTCCCGCGCCTCGCTGCTGATGGCGTCGTCATTTTGCCACCCGGGGACGTAGGCGACTTCACCCCGGTCAGGCTCTCCGACAGTCTGTGGAGTGACATCGCCCCGCTGCGCGCGCAGGTAGCCGACATGCTGCGACACACGGGTGAATTCCCGCGTCCGGCTACCGGCGTAACTGCACCGGAAGACCGCTCTCCAGGCAAGAGCCGACTTGAGGCTCGCGGGCTGGTCAAGGTGTACCGTCGTCGCAAGGTTGTGAACGAAGTCGCAATTCAGTTGAACCAGGGAGAGATAGTCGGCTTGCTCGGGCCGAACGGCGCGGGCAAGACAACCGTCTTCTACATGATCGTTGGGCTCATACAGCCACTCGAGGGAACGATCCTCCTCGATGGCGATGACATTACAGAAATGCCGATGTACAAGCGAGCGCGGCGTGGCATCGGCTATCTTTCGCAGGAACCCTCGATATTTCGCAAGTTGTCGGTCGAGGATAACATCATGGCGATCCTCGAGACGCTTCCGCTATCAAAGGCGGAACGGAATGAACGTCTTGAACGACTGCTCGATGAACTGAGCATCAAACGCTTGCGCAAGAGCAAGGCTTACGCGCTGTCTGGTGGCGAGCGCCGGCGTCTCGAGATAACACGCGCGCTTGTCACAGATCCCAAGTTCATGATGCTGGACGAGCCGTTCGCTGGCGTAGATCCGATTGCAGTGCACGATATTCAGAGCATCGTTTCCGGACTCCGTCAGCGCAATATCGGAGTCCTGATCAGCGATCATAACGTAGAGCAAACACTCGATATAGTGGACCGCGCGTACATAATGTTCGACGGTCAGGTGAAAGTCTCCGGCACGGTTCGTGACTTGGTTTTCGACGACACGGTGGCGAAGATCCGGTCTCAGTCAGTCAACTCAGATGCGGCAGGACCTGAAGATCAATCCGCGCCTTTATCAGGCGATGGATCTTCTTTACATGCCGCTGCTCGACCTCCAGCAGCATCTGAAGCAGGAATTGCTGAACAACCCGTTTCTGGACCTCGTGGAAGACGACGAGGAGGAAGAGGGAGACGAGACTGAGGAAGAACTCGAGGCACTGGCCGAAGAGCCGGAAAAAGTAGAGAAGGACGAGATTGACTGGGAAGAGATCCTGCTCGAAGGTTTCGACGCTGGCGGTCACCGCGAGGAACGCGAGGAACGTGAGCACTTTGAAACCGTCACCGTAGAGGCGCGCGATCTCGGGGATCATCTGAGGGATCAACTCGCCTTGCTGGAGCTTACCCCACGCCAGGCTCTCATCGGCGACGAGTTCATCGGCAACATCAACGATGACGGGTACCTCGCGACCACTGTCGCGGAAATCGTACTCGGGTTGAACGACATGGCGCGGCACGCGGCCGACGAAGCTGGCCGGGAAATATCCGATGACATGCTTTACACTGAGTCTGAAGGTGAGGATATGCTCACCGTCATCCAGACTCTCGACCCGCCTGGGGTCGCTGCACGTGATCTCAAGGAATGTCTGCTGCTGCAACTTCGCGAGGCGGGGCTGCTCCAGTCAGTGCCGTACCGGCTTGTCAATGACTGTTTTGATGAACTTATCAATCACAGGTGGAGCGAGATCTCAAAACGCTTCGGCATCAGCGCAACCGATGTTCAGGCCGCGGCCGATGAAATTGCCAAACTCGATCCGAAACCCGGCCTCCGTTATAGTTCCCGCTCCGACAATTACATCATCCCGGATCTCGTCGTCGACAAGATCGACGGTCAGTACCATGTATTCCTGAATGATGCCAATCTCCCTCGCCTCAAGCTGAGCAAGGCGTATCAGGAGATCGCTCGAGACAAGAAGAAATTCGACGGCGAGAACAAGGAGTTCATCTCGAGCAAGCTGAACTCGGCAAACTGGATGATTCAGGCGATTGAGCAGCGCCGACAGACAATGCTCAAGGTGATGCACTACATCGTTGACCGGCAGCGCGAGTTCTTCGAGAAGGGCGTTCAATATCTCAAACCGCTCACGCTCCGGGAAGTCGCTGAAGTCATAAGCATGCATGAATCGACGGTGAGTAGAGTGACGAACGAGAAGTACGTGCAGACACCGCGCGGCGTGCTCCCGCTCAAGTTCTTCTTCTCATCCGGTCTGGCTACCGCGGACGGTGAAGATGTCTCGGCGCGCGGAATCAAGGCACAGCTCCAGACGCTCGTCGAGGATGAAGATCCCAAGCATCCGCTCACTGATCAGGCAATTGTCAACATCCTCCGCGAGAGTGGAGTTCAGATTGCGCGCCGCACGGTCGCAAAGTATCGCGACCAACTTGGAGTGCTCCCGGCAAGAATGCGCAAACGCGTATGAGCACGACGGCGATGCAGAGTCACCCGTTGGTAAGTATCCTCGTTCCCGCCAAGGACGAGGCTGAAAACCTGCCCGAGTTCATGCGGCAGGCCGCCGCCGTGTTCGCCGCCGAGCCTGGCAAATATGAAGTCATCGTAATCGACGATGGATCCACCGATGCAACGCCGCGCGTTCTTGCCCAGCTCGAGCGGGAGTATCCGTTTCTGCAGTCCGCTCGACACATGAAACGCCGCGGCATAGCGGACGCACTCCGCACCGGGTATCTGCGCTCCCGCGGTGAGGTCCTCGTTTTCTATCCTGCTGATCTGCAATTCAAGCCGGAAGACATACCCAAACTCGTCGACCCGATCCTGGCCGGTGACTTCGACATGATGACGGGACGCAAGGAAGGCGAGTACGACAAGGCTTTTGTTTCAGGAATCTATAACGGCCTGAGTCGAAAGCTTTTTGATGTCCCGGTTCGCGATCTCAATTCGGTCAAGGCGTATCGCCGCGAGGTCATGGCTTCACTTCCGATGCGTCCCGATTGGCACCGGTACATGATCGTCGTCGCAGCTCACAATGGCTACACGGTCGGTGAGACACCCATTCCGCTGTATCCACGCGTGGCTGGCAAATCCAAGTTCGGCATTGGCCGCATTCCTGTGGGCGTCATTGACATGCTCGCGGTATGGTTCGAGCTTCGCTTCGCGCGCAAACCACTACTGTTTTTCGGAATGCTTGGTGCGTTCCTTTTTCTCATCGGAGTCCTGACTGGCATTGCGGCGGTTCTGTATCGCATAATCGCCGGAGTCGGTTTTCGACCTCTGTTGACGCTGATTGAAGTCTGCCTCATCCTTGGAAGTGTATTCTTTGCTACTGGATTGCTCGCGGAGTTGATGGCCGCTCAACGCGCCGAGATTGCGGAACTGCGGCGACGCATCGAGGAAGTCGTCGTGCGCGAGACAGAGTCCCAGCGCTGAGGCGGTGAAAGCACTTTTCGTCACGCACTCATTCCCGCGCTTCGAGGGTGATGCAGCCGGCTCTTTCATCCTGAGTCTGGCCGAAGCGTTGTCCCATCAAGGGGTCGAAGTGCGCGTGCTCGCACCGGGCGCACCCAACCTCAGTGACGCCGCCACCATCAACGGAATACCGGTTCGACGGTTTCGCTACGCGCCACGATCTCACGAAACCCTTGCGTATCGCGGCACAATGGCCGAGGATGTGTCACGCTCGATTACGGGAAAATTCGTACTCGCCTCGTTTATCATCGCCGAGACCGCTGCGCTGCGCTCGGAGACCGCGAAGTGGAAACCGGACGTGCTCCATGCTCACTGGTGGTTCCCCAACGGCCTTGCAGCCGCACGAGTCGCTCGACAGTCCGGAGTTCCACTGATCACCACTTCACACGGTACTGACCTAAGGCTGCTCAAGGCGAACCCCGCTGCGCGGCCTCTCGCGCGGTATGTATTTCGCCGATCGGCTCGCGTGACCTGCGTCTCACAGTGGCTCGCTCAACAGGCGTCAGAATTTTCGCTATCCGCGCCAATCGTCGCGCCGATGCCGGTTGCCACATCACAGTTTGCTCCAAGCGACGACCGCGACGAAAACCGAATTGTCTTTATCGGAAGACTCTCGGCACAGAAGGGAATCGAAGCCGCGATTCGCGCAGTCGCACGCATGAGGCGCAGTGTCGTACTCGATGTGATCGGTGACGGACCCGACAGGGCCGCTCTCACAGAACTCGCGAACCAGCTGGGTTTATCCGAACGAGTGCTGTGGTTGGGGCACGTTCCACATACGAGTGTGCCGGCACTGCTGGCACGCGCCTCTGCGCTCGTGGCTCCGTTCACCGAAGAAGGATTGGGCCTTGTTGCGGTCGAGGCCCAACTTTGCGAAACCCCGCCCGTTGCGTTTCGATCCGGCGGCCTGACAGACATCGTGGAGGACGAAGTAACTGGCCTGCTCGTTCCACCGGGCGACGTCGATGCACTTGCCGCCGGACTGGAGCGCATCGTGTCGAATCCGACATTGCGCGCCCGACTCGGTGCCGCTGGTCGCGCGGCAGCACTCGCACGATTCACGCCGCAAGCAGTCGCCAAGCAGTATTCGCATATCTACAACGAAGCCATTAGCGACCGGGCGGATAGTCGTGCGAACTAAGTCGATGCGGCTTGCACAGTTCGTGTTCGCCGCGCTTGTCGTCACCTTCGCGGGCATCGCCATTTCCAAACGATGGGACATGATTCGCGGGCGAATCGTAACCCTCGACATTCAATGGATAAGACTCGCGGAGGCTTCGCTACTTGTCTTCATCGCCTACGCAGTACTCGTGGAGACGTGGCGGCGAGTTCTTGCCGCGTGGGACACACAACTACCGTGGTGGACAGCGGCACGAATCTGGTTCGCGGCGAGTCTAGGCAAATACATACCCGGGAACTTGTGGTCGCTAGCTGCACTCGGCGTTATGGCAAAGGAGACGGGTGCGTCGTCGGTCGCCGCGGCCGGGTCGTCGATCATCGTAAACGTATTCAACCTCGTCTCCGGGCTCACGCTGGTTCTGCTGTTTGCGTCGCGCCTGGTCCCGCACGCAGCTGTGTTCGCGGGAGTGGCCGTGATTGCGATCGCAGGCGTGCTCGCCGCCCCGCTTTGGCTGCCGTTCATGGTGAAACTGGCGATCCGCGTCACGAAGCGTGACCTGAAAATTCCGGTCATTCCGGCAAGTACCGTCTGGTGGTCGATGCTGGGGACGTCCTTCGCCTGGTGCCTTTACGGCGAGGCATTCCATCTATTCGCCATGGCCATCCTCGGCGACAACGCCGTGCACGGCAGCGTCGTACTCTACATTGCAGCGTATACGGCAGCATATATTGTGGGGTTCATAACCCTGATCGCCCCCGCCGGAATCGGCGTCCGCGAAGCAGGAATCTGGGAGGGGCTACCGCTTCTCGGACTTACGACCCACGGCGATGCCGTTATCGTCGCAATCATCAGCCGCCTGTGGCTTACGATTCTGGAAGTGATTCCCGGCCTCATCGCTCTCGCGGCTGGCCATTTCCGACCTCCAACTCGATCTGAATGACCTCAGGACATTCCGCCAAGCGTGTGGAGTCTTCCGATCCGGTGATCGGCGCCTACGAGCCGCGATTCGCTGGCCTCTGGGCCAGTGTCGCTTACGCCGTCGCAACCCTGGCACTCGGATGGCCGGCCCTGGCCGGGAAGTTTCTTGTCGGTCCACACAGTGATCAGTACATCGCGGGCTATGCGTTCCGCGAGTTTGCCGCCGCGACGCTCAAGGCAACCGGCTCGTTCCCTCTCTGGAATCCATATCAGTTTGGTGGAATGCCGTTCATCGCCGCCATCTTTCTAGCAGGCGCGTTCAGCTATCTCTTCCTGCGACGCGCAAGATTCGGCTTCGCGGCTGCCTTCGTCGGCGGCCTCGCTTACATGATGAGCGGCCATATCGCGACCTATGTCGCCCCGGGGCATGACGGAAAATTGTTCGTTGCAGCGCTTTTCCCGCTGCTGCTGTGGGCAGTTCTCGCCTGGGTTCGCGACGGGCGAATGTGGGCGCTCGGTGCAATTGCCGCAGTAGTCGGACTCGACATTCTGTCGCCGCACCCGCAGCTGCTTGAGTATTCACTGCTTGCAGCGGGTGCCTACGCAATCGTTTTGGCGATTGGTCTTGTACGCGACGGCACCGGAGACAGCCGACTCGCGCTAGTCAGGCTTGGCGGCGCGCTCGCAGCGGTAATCACTGGCCTCGCGATAGGCGCAGTGCAGTTCCTGCCCGTCCGGGAGTACGTCGGGTGGTCCCCGCGTGCAGCAGGAATCGGGACCTACGATCGCGCCACGTCGTATGCCAAGAACCCGCAGGAGATCTTCAATTTCTATCTGCCGGAGTTCACCGGAATCCGGGACCACTACTGGGGTCCGAACGGCATCCACTACCAGGGCGATTATGCGGGTGCCGTTGTTCTCCTTCTGGCCGCACTCGGAATAGGCGGGATGCGACACGACCGGCGCTCGCGCGATTTGTGGTTCTGGGGAATCACTGTCATCGTTGCGCTGCTCTGGGCGTTGGGTGCAGCAACTCCTTTCTACAACATCCCGTTCTACCTGATTCCCGGCACCAAGTACTTCCGCGCTCCAGATTCGGTCTTCTTCGTCGGTACGCTGGGCATGGCAGTTTTTGCGGCGCGTGGTGTCGAGCGCGCTCTGACCGGCCAGGTAACCCGGAGATTCGTGCTGGGCTGGGTGATTTTCGCTGCGGCGGTCGCACTTATGGCGGCCACCGGCGTTCTGACAGCGTTCGCGAAAAGCGTGGCGCCCGAAGGGCGGCTTGATGTGGTGGACGCGAACAACAGTGCAATGGTTCTCGGCGCATTTCGATCTTTTGTATTCGTCGTGCTGGCGGCGCTCGCAGTATTCAAGGCTGGTGAACTCCGGCGCAGGGCAGGGCGATTCGCGCCTGTTATTGTGCTGGCCGCCCTCACTGCACTCGATCTTTTCGTCGTGAACAAGCAGTACTGGGTTTTCTCGCCCCCGGCGAGCCAGCTGTACGCATCCGACGCTGCGCTTGACTATCTCAAAAATCTTAAGCAGCCAGGCCGCGTGCTGGCCATACCTGCACAGCAACAGGGAGCGGACATCGCGCTCTATTTCGGCGCCGAGCTGATGACTCACCGGGCACTCAATCCGCTGGGATATCACGGGAACGAGATGGGGCGATACAATGACCTTGTCGGCATCCCACAGGGATCGGGACCGAACGAAGAGTCGATGCAGCTCATCGTCGGAAACCAGAATATTCGGCGGCTCACGGCAACCCAGTACATCCTCAGCAACGGTCAGCAGCTCGCGGCTGTCATACCTGGTATGACCCAGGTTGCGGGACCGTCGACCGAGGACGCCAGCGGCCGAACGAATTATCTGTACAAGCTGCCGGAAGCCGCTCCGTACGCATGGGTAGCCCCGATCATCGTAAAGGCTGCAGACGACGCGGTCCTCTCGACCGTGATGAACCCGCGCTTTGATGTGCAGACAGCCGCTCTGTTCGACCAGGCCGCTCCGGTCACCGGCGTGGCCAATGTTACGACGCTTCCACAGCCAACCGGCATCGATGCCAGCTTCGACTCGTACGCGCCTGGTCGGATGTCGATCACGCTCGGGAAGCCAGCTCCGGCAGGTTCAGCCCTGATCGTGGCGGAAAACTACTATCCCGGCTGGCACGCAACTGTGGACGGAAAGACGGCACCCATCGGTCGCGCTCAGTACAGCATGATAGGCGTCGAGTTGCCGACAGGCGCCCACAAGATCGATCTTGTTTTCAGCAGTCCAGCATACGAGACCGGCAAGCTGATCACCTGGCTCGCAATTACCATCGCGCTGCTTGGTCTTGCCGGCGGCGTCTTCATGGAGCGGAAGCGAGTTGCCTGAGGAACGCCCGCCCATCCAGCACGTTCTGGTCATAGTTCCGACCTACAACGAGCATGACAACGTTTCACGGATAGTACCACTGATCCTGGAGCAGGACAGCAGGATCGATGTACTCATCGTAGATGACGGATCGCCGGACGGGACGGGGAAGCGAGTCGCCGAAATGGCGGCAGCTGATGCACGCGTCCACCTTGTCGAACGGGCGTCAAAGATGGGGTTGGGGACCGCCTATCTGACAGGATTCAAATGGGCGCTCGAACGCGACTTCGATGTGGCGTTCGAGATGGATGCGGACTTTTCGCACGACCCCAGGCACATCCCGCAATTTCTTCGGGCGATTGAGGATGCCGACCTCGTACTTGGATCGCGCTACCAGGACGGTCGAGTGACCGTGGTGAACTGGCCGATTGCACGTCTGGTCATGAGTTACCTGGCCAACATCTACGCCCGTGCCGTGACCCGTCTTCCCGTATTCGACGCCACGGGCGGGTTCAAGGCATTCAGGCGGAAAGTACTTGAAGTGATTGACCTAAATGCTGTCCATTCAAACGGTTACGCGTTTCAGATCGAAATGAGCTACAGGGCCTGGAAGCGCGGCTTCAAGATAAAGGAGATACCGATCGTATTTCACGACCGGACGCTGGGCGAGAGCAAAATGTCCAAGCAGATCGTCCGGGAGGCAATCTGGATGGTATGGCGTCTTCGCTGGCACGCGATAACCGGGAGACTCTGAGGATGGCTGCTGGGCGGCGATTCTGGAAGATGACGGGCTCGGGCAACGATTTCGTCTTCATCGACGGACGCGCCGAGCCCTTCAGCGAGTTCGAAAGAGCAGCGGTCATCGAGCCTATTTGCCGTCGAGGGACGGGCGTAGGCGCTGACGGACTGGTGATTCTGACCACGCCGGCGAACCTGGACGCGGATCTCGCCCTGACGTATTACAACGCTGACGGATCGCTCGCGTCGCTCTGCGGGAACGCCACGCTTTGTACGGCAAGCCTTGGCGTTCGCATCGGGGCGGTGAATGCGGCTGGATTTGGGCTTGAGACGGGCTCTGGAGTCCTCCGGGCGCGCATCAGTGCAGGACTGCCGGAATTCGATTTGCCGGCCATAGAAGGGCTGCAGCAGTCGCTCGCGGCGGTTCGACCGGAGGGTAACGAGATACGGCTCGGCTTTGCGACAGCGGGGATTCCACATGTGGTGATCCAGGTACCGGATGTCGCTGAAAGTGACGTGGTCGGTCGTGGCCGAGTGATCCGCAACGACCCATCGTTTGCGGCCGGGACCAATGTGAATTTCGTGAGTCGAACGTTGTCCGGTGGGTGGAAGATTCGGACGTACGAGCGTGGAGTCGAGGGTGAGACGCTGGCGTGCGGAACGGGTAGCGTGGCGTCTGCAGTGTTGCTGAGTTCTTGGGGTGAGATTGGCGATGATGTGGAGCTGGAAACGGCTTCTGGGCAGGTAGTCGGCATCAGGATCGACCGATCAGCGGATGGTGTGTGGCGGGCGTCGCTGCGGGGGGAGGGTCGTCTGGTATTTGAGGGGACGCTGGGGGATATCTAGGGTTTTCCCACACTTTCCACATTCCTTAGTTTACATAATCCATATTATACGCATATCACGGCGGAATGTTGGCGCCCCAGTGGCGGCTTCATGATAGATCTCGATCGAGCGTTCATCTCATGTATCACGTGAACCCGAAGTCGGCCGGCCCAACACCGCACCTGCGCTCTGCGCTGACCGGCTCCAAACCAAGCTGGAGGTTTACGGAGGTTTACGGAGGTTGGCGGCTGCAGGCAGCACTCGACGTGGCTCCGCGCTCGAGCGAATCAATTCCGGGTACTATCGGATACAATGTGAAAAGGCCGCCCGGTTTCCCGGACGGCCTGATACGCGGTCTTGCGTGTTGCTACCTCAAGCTTTCGCGGGGGCTGCTTCGAGTTCGCCCAGGCGGATCTTGGCCTCTGTCGCATAGGTGCCTTTTGGATCGGCGACAAGCTGGGTCCATATTTTCGCGGCCGAGGCCTTATCGCCGCCAGCCTGATAGGCTCGCGCGGCCGACGCCAATGCGCTCTGCTTGTCTGCGTCGAACCTCGCCGATGATGCCGCCGTCTCATACTCCTTCGCGGCGTCAGGCCACTTGTTCAACCCCTCATAGCCAGTTGCGAGGAGCAGCCTCGCCTCGTATTGCATGTCACCCTTGTCGGCGGCTGGTGCCTTGAGCGCATCTATGCCTTCCTGGAACTTGCCCTGCTGGTAATAGATCCTGGCCAGCGCCATCGAGCTCTCGGTGCCACCGTTTGTGCCGGCGTATCGAACGATCGCCTTTTTCAAATCCGATTCCGCCAGCGGAATATTGCCGGTCGCGACGCTCTGGACCGCCGCCTGAAACGCAGCTTCGGCGCGCTGAGACTTGATCGACTCGGACCGCACATAAAACCACACACCGGCTCCGATGAGAATCACAATGACTCCCAACCAGCCCAGATGCTGTTTGTGACGCTCGAAAAGCTCGGCGTATTTCAATTCCGCGTCATCACCGTCTAGCGGCACGAAAGTTCCAGTTTTAGTCATTTGCGCAAAGTTTACAAATTATTTCCGCGATGTCTCGGAGCAATTCCAGCGGAGAGTGTCAAATATAGCCCTCGTGGGCGGCCGCTCAACAGGCTTTGAATCTCAAAACGCATCACCGCGTCAGAACCGAACCGTTGCAGCCGGAGGCGACTTTGACTGAAAAGCGCTCTTTCAAGGTAGGAGACCACGTGAGCTGGAACTCGGAGGCTGGTCGGGTCCGAGGTCATATCACTCGGGTCGTCACCTCACGGATTCAGTTCAAGGGCTACACGGTCCACGCCAGCAAGGATGAGCCTCAGTACCAGATCAAGAGCGATTCCACCGACCATGTCGCCATGCACAAGGGATCAGCACTCAGGAGGCTGCCGTCACGGACCTGATACGCCGACGCAGCAGCGTCGAGGGCGCTGGCCGCAGATACGTAGGCCAGAGTCACCCTTCCCTGCCGCGCACGACACCAATCTTGCCGGATCGACGCGCCCGCGGCAAGGTTCCTGCTAATCAGTAAGCGATCAGTGTGATGCAATTCCTCTCAAATTCAGAACTACAATGGCGAAGACCACCAGTAAAACGGCGACATCCACCGGTCCGACTACCAGGGATGATTTGATTGCCGGCCTTCAAGGCGACATTGCGCGCGAATACAAGGCAATCATTCAATACGTGATTTTCAGTCAGAAACTTGATAGCGCGAAGTATATGAACATCGCCGATCAGCTGGCCGTCCACGCGCACCAGGAACTGGACCATGCGCTGGCGATTGCGCGCCAGCTCGACTACTTCGGTGAGTATCCGACGCACATCCCCGACAAGGTAGAGGTATCAGAGGACAACGAGGGCATGCTGCGCGCAGACCTTCACGCAGAAGATGACACGATAAAGCACTATCGTGAGCGCATCAGGCAGGCCGAAGAACTTGAGGAGTACGCGCTGGGAGAGGTACTTCGCGGAATCGTTGAGCAGGAACAGGATCACCAGATGGACCTTGCCACTGCGCTCGGCGTCGTTCCGGATGATAGACAGCGGAAGACTCCCGGTTCGCAAACTAAACGCGCGTCCAAATAAACGCAGTCTGCTGCGGATCCCGCGACGCGACGCCGACGAATAGTTTCTCGCGTCGCGTCAGGATCCTGCGGGCGTGCACGAATGATTTCGCTATCATGAAATCAAGATCGCTCCTTCGCTCGTAGCGGCCCACTACGTCTGCCGGATCAGTTTGTTGTTGATCTGATGGCTCGTGCACTATCTCAGTTCGATTGGGCAGCCATCGGCGCTTTGGTAAGGCAGAACGCAGGACGGCGTCAGGAGGCCCGGACCGGTGAATGCTCGTTAGTCTGAACCACAGATCGCCGCAGATGCTGACACGGCCACAGAATTGCGATCCAGTGGTGCATGCGCAAACCCAGTAAGTCCGCCGGCGTCAGCACTTGGTTCGGGATTGAACGGCGCAAGCGGGAACCGGCGGTTCCGGAATCGAAACCCGAGCCGCCGCCCGCGCCTGCAGCCGATCCAACGGGACCGGCAACCGGCACTCGGCTGTCCGCCGCAGAAATTCATGAAAATGTCCGTGTCACCGCCGAAGAAGAAATGGGGCGTCCGGCGCGCGACCTCGCGTGGTCATCGATCGCCGCAGGACTCACGATCGGGTTCAGCTTCCTCGCGGCCGCCTATCTGACGCTCTGGGTGCGTCCTGCATTTGCGCCACTTGCAGTTGCAGTTGGCTATCCGCTCGGGTTCATCTTCGTCGTGCAGGCACGTAATCAACTCTTCACTGAGAACACGCTCGAGCCAGTAATTCCTTTTCTGGAGCGGCGCGATCGTGCAACGCTCGGTCGCGTTCTAAGACTCTGGACAATTGTGCTGGCGGGAAACCTGGGCGGGGCCTTCCTCTTTGGTTTACTTCTGGCTCACACTCCACTGCTGAGTGACCCGATGCAGCACGCTCTTCTTGGTGTTGCAACAGGAGGAACCACCGGTGGTTTTGGACTCGTGGTTTATCGCGCCATTTTCGGAGGCTGGCTCGTTGCTCTCATGGCGTGGTTGGTCTCGTCCACACGAGCCACCGGAACACAGGTCCTGTACATCTGGATCACCACCGCTCCGATCGCCGCATTCGGATTCCGGCACTCGATCGCAGGTGCAGTGGAAGCATTCTATCTTGCGCTCGCCGGCTCCGCGACGTGGGGTGCGATGATTGGTGGTTTTCTGATCCCGGCGATTATAGGCAACGTCATTGGCGGCGTAGTGCTCGTCGCGATGTTGAATCACGGACAGGTTGGCGACAACGCGCGGCACGCGTCAGCTGCTGAGAAGACCACGGCGACAGATCTCGAGGAGCTCCGGCGACCGTTCCGCAGTCATCGTTGATTCCGACGATGCGCGGGTGTTACAACTCGTTCAACAACGGCGAGGAGGCCGTCAACTACGAGAGCCAGCACGGCGGCTGGTAGCGCGCCTGAGAGAACCATACGCGTATCAGCGAGCGCAAGACCGGCGACTATCGGCTCGCCGAGACCACCAGCACCGATGAACGCGGCAAGCGTCGCAGCCCCGACCGTAATCACGGCCGCAGTTCGTACACCCGCCATTATAACCGGTGCCGCGAGCGGAAGTCGCACACTCAGGAGCCGTTGCCACGGCGTCGCGCCGAGCGCCTCCGCTGCCTCTACGGACGCCGAGTCTGCATCGCGAACTCCAGTGAATGTGTTGCGCGCTATCGGATACAGAGCGTACAGCCAGAGTGCAACGAGCGCAGGTATGATACCTATGCCGAACAACGGAATCATGAATGCGAGCATCGCGATGCTCGGGATTGTCTGGATTGCGCCGAGAAAACGCACCGTTGGTTCTGCCGCGCCCCGAGCGCGTTCGAGCGCAAGTCCCAACGGGATTGCGACGAGGACTGCTGCTCCAAGAGCGATGATCACGAGCATGATGTGTCGCAGTGCCATCGACCCAAGCGATGCTCGGCGCTGCCACAGATAGCTCCAGAAGCTTCCGTCACCGGTCTGGCGCGTTGCCGTCGATGCTGCCGGGGATGAACCAACAAGACCGAGATCGGCGAGCGCAGCCGCCGCCACTCCTGGAATGCCTTCCCCGTTCACTTCGACTCGCCGGTTCAGCGCGCGCATGCGCGTCTCGCTCAACCGATCACTGAGCAACGTCAAAGTTGCGATCGCACTGGGCATCGTCCGCGCCAATCGGGCGCTTACTAAGGCAGCGGCCTCGTATGGAGGGAAAAAATGCCGATCGTCGACCAGCGTTACCAGGTCGTATTTGGCGAGCAGGCCGTCGGTTGAATATCCGTCTACAACGTCCACTCCAGATGCGGCAAGCGCCTGATACTTGACGGCTGGTGCGAGCGGACGGACAGCCTTGAGATGCAAACCATAAGCTTGCTCGAGACCAGGGAGACCATCGGCGCGACCGATGAAATCAGCGGTGAAACCAGCGACCAGATGGTTAGCCTCCCGTGACAGATCGCTCAGCGAATGAATGTTGTATCTCTCGGATGTCTCGCGGCGCACGGCAATGGCGTACGTGTTCTGGAAACCAAGTGGTGGAAGCCAACGGACACCGTACCGTTGCGCCGATTCCTGCGCTACGTGCTGGTAAACCGCACGCGGATCCCGCGCAAGCGAGTCCGGCAAACTGTCGTGAAGGATTGCGAGCAGGCCGGTCCCTGTGTATTCCGGGTATACGTCAATCGCCCCGCGGCGCAGTGCACCAAAGGCGACTTCAGTAGCACCAAGGCCAGGTCGACGTGTTACAGAAAAGCCATGCGCTTCAAGCAGTTGAGCCATCATTTCGGCGAGCAGATACGATTCGCCGAACGGCTTGGATGCTACAACGATTGACGAGCTTTGCGTCGCAGCCGGTGCTACGGATTGCGAAGCAGTGGAATCGGCGGAGACACCCGACTGCGCACCTGCGACGCTCGGCGCGCCGAGCGTTATGATACTCGCGAGAAGCGCGTGAGCGACTTTCATCTCGGTTTCAGGTGCGCAGAGGTTGCCAGTGCACGATCGAGCAACGCTGCGACGTATTCGGTCGACGGTGACGTGTACAGGTCGTTCAATATTCCGCGCTGCTCTACTCTCCCTGCGCGCATCACTGCGATTTCATCAGCGAGACGCGCCGCTTCCGCCAGGTCATGCGTAACAAGAAGCATTGTGACGGAGAATGCACGCCTCGCATTTTCGAATGCGTCGTGAAGATCCGACCGCGTTATTGCATCGAGTGCACCGAATGGCTCGTCGAGAAGAATCACGCCGGGGCGCGCGGCCAGGGCACGCGCGAGCGCGACGCGCTGGCGCTGGCCGCCAGAAAGTTCATGCGGAAACCGGTGGCCGAATGCAGTCGCGGGCATTCCAACCACGTCGAGGGCGTGTCTCGCAAGAATGTCTGCGTCTTCAAGTCCAAGGAGGTTTGGCACAAGCGCGACGTTTCTCAGCACGCGCCAGTGTGGCAGAAGTCCGCCATTCTGCGGCACGTAACCGATGTGTCGACGCAGGACGGTGACAGATTCGGAGCGGACATCTTCGCCACCAACCAGCACATGCCCGGAATCGGGCTCAACCATCCGGTTGAAGCAGCGCAACAACGTCGTCTTCCCCGAGCCGCTCTCGCCGACAAGCGCCAGAGTCGTCCCGGCCGTGACTTCGATGCTAGCACCGTCGAGCGCGACGACGTCGCCGTAGCGGAGGACTACGTTTCGCGCGGCCAGGGCCCGCGCGACTTCCCGGGCATCTGATGTTGAGTTCGGGCTCACAGCTCCAAGATACAGCGATCTGAGCGAACCCCGTCAGAGTGCGGTCCTCCCATCGTAACCGTGTCGCCTAATCCCTATGCTTTTCCAACACGCACATGAAGAATTTTCATTAATTCGGCGGTTCCATGCTCGTGGCACGTCTCCCAATCGCTTAATTCAAGCGAATGAGCCGAATGGACCTAACCTCACGACTTATCGCTGTAGCAAGCATTGTCAGCCTGGCAGCAGCCGGCTCGCCTGGCTTCGCGTTGGGACAGGACTCGACTACATGGGACCGTGCCCGAACCGGTACGTTGGTCGCCGACAGCTCGGACTCTGTCGGGCTCTCCGCAAAACGACCAGCTGAAGCAACCGCAGACCCCGGCAACGGAGATCCGTGGTTCACGCGACGCGACGCTTTCGGCGCCGGCATAGCAATTCTCGCTACGGTCGCTGTCGCACCGCTGGACAGGCCAATTTCTGGTGAGTTTCGCGAACTGCGGTGGCGGAAGGACGAAAAGCTGCGCAGCGCGAGCCAGGTACTTGCGTTTGGAGGTGGTCCTGGGCCATTCATACTCGGCGCCGGATTCTATGCGATGGGAAAAGTTGCCGGCTCTCAACGGCTTGCAAGCGCTGGAGCTCATATCACTGAGGCGGTCCTCCTCGCCGCAGGGGTCACGGCAATTGGCAAGGGCGTTGCGGGTCGGGCGCTTCCGGGTATCAACACGAAGGAGCAATTCGAGTGGGGTCGTGGTTTCCACCACGGCAACGGGCCGTTCGTTGCATTTCCGTCGGGCCATACGGCAGCAGCGTTTGCTCTCGCCGCCACTCTAACAGGAGAAGCTGCAGACTGGCACCCCGGACTGCAACGATATGTCGGACCGGTGTCGTATCTTACGGCAACCGGAGTTGGATTGGCGAGGTTGTACCAGAACGTCCACTGGGCGAGTGACCTTCCGCTCGCCGCCGCGATCGGTACATGGGCTGGCGCGACGATCGAAAGCCGGGAACATGCGGGTCACCGACGGAAGGTCATTGAGCGAATTGCCGAAGCCACATCCATCGCACGCGCCGTGAATGGACGGACGATGGTGAGTTGGTCGCTTCCGCTGACAATACCAGGCGGAGGGTACTGAAACCGACGCGCCTCTAGTCGTTACACCTTTCGTCCACCTCGAAGCAGGCGCAGCAGGAACAGCAACACCACCGCCCCAATAAAGGCAACGAAAATGGTGCCGCCGAGCCCGGCGAACGGCGTGTGGACTCCAAGCTCACGGAACAGCCAGCCGCCGAGGAATGCACCGACGATCCCAATGATAATGTCGCCGATGAGACCGCCTGCCCCGCCGCCCATCACGAACGAAGCCAGGACACCAGCGACCAATCCGACTATCAGCCATGTTACCAAGTCCATATCAATCACCCCAAGTTCAGAGTCGTCGTCGTTACGATCCGAGTTACGTTGCAAGGATAGAGCCCGCGCGGCAACAAAGTGGGGTCGCTGGGCGCGGGGTGAAGGATTCTGGCGGCCAGCGTCAACGTCTCTCGGTTGCGCGAGTATTCCTTGAGGAGCAGGCAACCAATCACGGAGATTTCGCGTTGTTCACACCAGGGGCTTCATTACAAACTGCGTCGCGCTGGTCAGAGTGCCATACGGCGCGCGCCCGCGCCGTTGCTGCATTCGCGATTGCGGCGCTCACGATCGCTTCGATCCCGGCTGCGCTGCAGGCGCAACGACAGGGAGCGGAAGCTCCAGTTACGCATTTCTCGAGCGTTTCGGTGTCGCCGGACGGCAAGAATCTCGTCTGGATCGCTTCTGGCCCTTCTTCCCGCGGCGCCCTGATGCTTGCCGGTGGAGGCGGAAAGGCAACGCCGAAGTCCCTGACGTTACCCGGCGTCGACGCTGGAAGCATCTCTGCCGCCATCTGGTCCCGTGACTCCAGAAAAATCGCCGTTCTGGCCAGCACTGAACATGGAACGCCAGCTCTGTTCGAGCTCAATTCTGATGGCGCGGGCGTACGCCGCGTCGCACTGATCCCGGGCTCCGTGCACGGACCGAAATTCTCGCCGGACGGATCGCGCATTGCATTTCTCTACTCGTCGCCGTCCGAGCAGTCGAATGGACCGACGCAGGCGACGCCGCGCGACACCGGCGTGATGGACACACACATAGATCGGCAACATCTCGCCACAGTCGATGTCGCCAGCGGTAACATGAAGGTTGTCTCGAAACCCGGCTTGTACGTCTACGAGTTCGATTGGTCGCCGAACGGAAAAGAATTTGTTGTGAGCGATGCGAACGGTTCGGGCAACAACAACTGGTGGGTCGCGCGTCTCGAGGCGATCGACGCAGCAACAGGAGCAGCGAGGGCGATTGCGAAGCCGACAATGCAGATCGCACAGCCGTCATGGTCGCCCGATGGCAAGCTGATCGCGTTCATCGGAGGTCTGATGAGCGATCAGGGATCGACGGGTGGCGATCTTTACACCGTGCCGGCAACAGGCGGAACAGCACGCGACGTCACGCCGAACATCAAGGTATCGCTCAATTCCTTCAGGTGGGTTGGACCGGGAACCGTCCTCGCCACGATGGCATACAGGAGCCGTCGCTGCACTGTGGTCGGCTGACGAAAACGTTACGTCTGGCCGCGCGCGTGGGCTTCCAGAAGTATCCGCAACTTCGAACGGCTCCGCTGTCGCGCTCGTTCGTGAATCGTCGAACACTGCGCCGGACGTTTGGGCGGGCCCCGTCGGTCACTGGACGCAAATCACGCACGCGAATACAAATGTCCGACCGACGTGGGGCAAGACAGTGAGCGTCCAGTGGCACAACGACAAGTTCAACGTTCAGGGTTTCCTGATGTACCCGACGAACTTCGACGCGAACAAGCGTTATCCGATGATCGTCGTAATCCACGGTGGCCCGTCATCAGCGTACAGCGCATCCTTCACCACTGAAACTTCGCAGCAGGCCGAGCTTTCGCGTGACGGATACTTCGTATTCATGCCGAACCCACGCGGTAGCTACGGACAGGGC
>CAJDVC010000016.1_pt1 | contig 49479 bp, 43 predicted proteins | sample 7391211 | NCBI WGS metagenome assembly CAJDVC01 (sample SAMEA7055683, study PRJEB34461) | soil metagenome | biome: terrestrial ecosystem; feature: Peninsula; material: soil | place: Antarctica | collected 2016 | reverse complement strand
TCTGGTTCGGTGGACAAGAGAGTCCCGACCAGGCCGCCCTGGCGCTGGCCCAGCCAGGCATCGAGCTTGACGAACGCCTCCGGCAGTCGCTGTTTCAGCTCACGGTACTGGGTTCGAACCGTCGGACCTGTCCACGCGCCGAAGCCGATCAACAAGGCTATTGACGCGGCGACGATCAGCGCCGCTCCGAATCCCTGACCGATCCCGAAGCGCCGAAGCCGCGTGGCGCCGGCGGAGACGGCCAGACCGAGTAGCAGGCCGAAGAATGCAACAAAGATCAGGTTGTGCGCCCGGAATACTACGAAGCCGCCCAGTGCGACCAGCATCACCACTATCGTGGCCCGAGCTACGTCGCGGGTGCGCCATCCTGACTGCCGTGGGGAGCTCATTGTGGTCATGATAGATTGAAGTATGGCAGATCCGTACCAGCCCATTTACCTGGACACCGCCGAGCGAGCCGCTTCGTTCATGGAATCGCTTAATGGTGTTCGCGAACTCGCGATCGACACCGAAGGCGCCAGTTTCCATCGTTTCGTGGATCGCATTTACCTGCTGCAGCTATCTACGGAGCATCATAGCGCCATCTTCGATCCGCTGCTCGCCGGAGTGTTGCCGAAGCTTGGCTCAATGATCGAAGATCGGGAAGTGGAGGTCATATTCCATGACGCGGATTACGATCTGCGTCTCCTGCGACAGGATTACGGATGGCATGCGACCCACATCTTTGACACCAGAATAGCCGCCCAGTTGCTCGGAATTCCAGCCTTCGGTCTTGCGGCGCTTCTGGACAAATTTTTTGGTGTGAAACTGGACAAGCAGCATCAGCGCGCCGACTGGTCAATGCGCCCGCTCACATCGGGCATGTTGGATTACGCGGCGCAGGACACTCGCTATCTGCTCGACCTGCGAGACGAGCTGCGCACAGGGCTTGAGTCCATGGGACGGATGTCCTGGGCGGAGGAAGAATTTGTGCGCCTGGAATCTGTCCAGTTTGCGCCGGACGACCCGGCGACTTCATTTCTGCGCACCAAGGGTGCGCGGGATCTCAAGCGGCGTGAACTCGCCGTACTGAGGGAACTAGTCGCCTGGCGAGACGCACGGGCGGCGACCCTCGACCGCGCGACGTTCCGGGTCATGGGCAACGAGGCGATGTTCGAGATCATTCGAACGCAGCCTACTACACGCCAGGCTCTCGCTGCGATCAAGGGTGTTCCGCGCGGTGTTCTGGAGCGGCACGCTTCGGAACTTCTCGATGCGGTGAAGCGCGGACTGGATGTTCCCGAGGCAGATCTTCCTCGCTTCCCCCGCGCGGCGAGATGGGATCGCGATCCGGACTTCGACGCCAATGTCGCGAAGCTCAAATCGGTTCGAGACGCCGCAGCTCAGCGGCTCAAACTGGACCCCGGCGTGCTCTGCGCCCGCGAGCGGATGGAAGCCGTCGCGCGCAGGAAGCCCAAGCATGTCGAGGACTTGCAGGAAGTCACCGAACTTCGGCACTGGCAAGCCGAGGTGCTGGGCCCGGACTTCGTGGCTGCGCTCAAGGGGTAGTCCGCCCCGGGATAGCCCCCCGCGTCATCCCCGCGAAAGCGGAGATCCATTTTCTCTCCGGATGCGATCGATTACGGGCGACCGAGGCGGCAGAGGGTGTCCCGATTTCACCGAAATGACGGGGTACCAAACCCGGTTCAAACCTTCCATCGTCTGGGCCCGTCATATTGCCAGGACCGATGCAAACAGCCATTGCCACCTCTCCCGAGACCATGAAGGCCATGAGTCCGCCAAGCGCCGAGCCGGATGCCGAGCTCGCGGCGGGCGGAGACCGGCATGCGTTCGAACGGTTGTATCGGGCAAACGTCAATCATGTGTACGCACTGTGCGTGCGGATGTCTGGCGATAGAACGCGCGCGGAAGAACTCACACAGGATTCATTCGTGCGAGCGTGGGACAGACTGCCACAGTTTCGCGGCGAATCGGCTTTCTCGACATGGTTGCACCGGCTGACGGTAAATGTGGTACTCGAAGCTCAACGCACGGATCGCCGAAATCGCGCGCGAACAGATAGTGAAGACGCGCTCGATGCCGAGCCGCCAATAACGAAGCACGAGCATCTTGCAGAAAAAATGGATCTGGCAGTTGCGATCGCCGCTTTACCGCCGGGTGCTCGCGCAGTGTTCGCTCTGCATGATGTTGAAGGATATAAACACGAGGAAATCGCGGAGATGCTCGACATTACTTCCGGTGGGAGCAAGGCTCAGCTTCACCGCGCACGACGACTCCTGAGGGAGGCACTGTCATGATTGACGAAGACCCGCTCATGAATGATGAGCAAACTGCAGAATCAGTGGCCAAACTTTTCGAGGAGAATCCAGAGTTGTTGCACGGAATCGTTCCGGAGCACGACCTTTGGCCGGCGATCGAGAGTCGTATCTCGGCGCGCGTTCTCCCAATGTCGACGCCCGCATCGCGTCAGTCACGAAGGCTGACGGGCGGTTGGATTCCTACGCTCATCGCGGCGTCGGCGCTGATCGCCGGCACCGCTGGCATAACGTACATCATAATGTCACGCGCCAGTGCGCCCGGCACATCCACTGCGGTCGCAACTGATAATCGCAATTCAATCAACACGGAACCAAACACTGCTGCAGCTGGCCGGGATCCGGCGCGGACTGGAGCAGGTGAAACACAAGTTGCAACCACTGAGACTGTTCCAACGAGGCAAAAGGCGACGATACCCAAGAGCGCGGCCGAAACTCCGCAGACCAGACAGCCGGGAATCCAACTGGCGTCGCGTACCACTGGGGTGGTGAATGATGAGGTTCGAAAGACGTATGATACAGAGATTGCATCATTGCATTCCGCACTTGAGCTGCGCCGCAGTCAATTGAATCCTGCGACGGTCAAGATCATCGAGCAGAACCTCGATGTGATCGACGAAGCAATTCGCCAGTCGAAGGAAGCGCTTGCGAAAGATCCGAACAGCAGTCTCCTGAACGATCAACTGGACCGTACGCTCGCGAAGAAGACAGGACTACTACGCGCAGCTGTATTGCTCCCGGCAGCGTGAGGACGCACGAGATCATGAGGAACAAACGAATGAGAATACCAATCCGAAGCTTTGTGATGCCGCTGCTGATTGCCGGCTTGATCGCAGGCACAGTTCCGGCCGACGCGCAGGTGACACCACCGACGCCTCCAACGCCTCCCCGTCCGACGTCTCCGGTGAGGGCACCTGCCCCCCCACGACCGCCGCGTGCGCCGCGTGCGCCGCGTGCGCCGCGTGCATGGTCCGGCGATGATGGAGTGGCGAGGATCGATACTACTGTACCGTTCTCCCAGAATGGAATGGTCGAGTTGTCGCTCGTCGCTGGCACCATGAAGCTCTCGACATGGAACCAGAACAAGGTCCGCGTCGTGGCAAGTACCTCCGGCCCACCGTCGCTGCAATTCGACGCGAGTGATTCTCACCTGAGCCTCGAACAGACGAGGAACGGCTCGGGCGGAGATCGGAACAACGTTGGTACTGCGACTTACGATGTGACTGTTCCATCCGGTTCCCGGGCCAGTCTCTCGGCGGTATCCGGTGATATCGATGCCTCCGGGCTTCGCGGTCGACTGGAGGTCAGCAACGTAAGCGGGTCGGTCAACGTGCGTGATGTTGGTTCCGGACTAAGTGTCGAAGGAGTGTCTGGTAACGTCACGGTCGCGAATGTAGGTGGCGAGGCCCACGTGGAGAATGTGAGCGGCCGAATCTCCGTAACCGGCGTGGGTGGCTCGGCCAGTGTCGAAACGGTGAGCGGTGGGATCACACTGAACGGAGTCGCTGGAAGCAGCATTCACGCAACCTCCGTCAGCGGCGACCTTGACTTCGCTGGACCCGTGGGTGGATCGGCGAGGTATAACTTCGAAACGCACTCGGGCCGGACCAATCTCAGGATCGCGGGCAACGCAAACGCTGCGATCCGTGTCGAAACTTTCAGCGGATCGGTTTCGAATGACTATCCGGGTGCGGTCAAGCGTCGCACCTCCGACGACGATGATACTTCAAGTGTTGATTTCATAATTGGGCAGGGTCAGGGCCGGCTGCACGTCGAAACATTCAGCGGTAGCGTGCACATCTCTCAGGGGAATCCATGATCAGGACATTCAGATACGCGGCGCGTGCAGCATGCGCGCTGTTCATAGGTGCGACTCCGCTGTTCGCGCAACAGAATCTGGGTCGGGATGGCACGACCTGGAAGTGGGACGGCGCACTGCCAAGTGGTGGATCGTTTCGAGTTTACAGCGTGAACGGAGCGATGCACTTCACCCCGAGCTCCGATGGGAGCGTTCATCTCTCGGCAGTCAAGCACGTTCACTCTGGTGGTGATCCGAGCACGGTCCACTACGCGGTAGTACGCGACGGCAACACCCTTGTCATCTGTGCGATGTGGAACGATGATGCCACTTGTGACACTGATGGCATGCATAGCCAGGACAGGAACCAAGGTGGCGACCGGCGCAGGAATGTCGCGGTCGAATTTTCCGTTCAGGTCCCAACCGGCGTGCAACTATCGGGTAACACCGTTAACGGAGATGTCTCTGTTGAGCGACTGGCCTCCGATGTACGAGCGCGCACGGTGAATGGTGCAGTGCGCGTCGCGGGCGTAACTGGAGAGGTGAATGCCCGAAGCGTGAACGGTGATGTGAGTGTCGAAACGCGTAGCAGCACCGTTTCAGGCGAAACCGTCAATGGCTCCGTCGAAGTAACCATGGGTTCCGGCGGAACTGGTGACATGCGCTTCCGGACCGTAAATGGAGACATCACAATCAATGGACCGGCCCCACTCAATGCAGATGTCTCCTTGACAACGACAAACGGCTCGATCGATTCCAAATATCCGCTCAACTTCGACAGGCGCCGCAGGCACGCAGACGGCGCCGTTGGGAGCGGCGGCCGTCGACTGTCCGCAAATACTGTCAATGGATCGATAACATTGCGTTGAAGATTTTCGAACGGTACAAAAGCGGCGGGACGCGAAATCGCGTTCCGCCGCTTTCTGCATGAAGCCCTGGAAACTACAGGCATTCGCATGGGGCGTATCTTTAATGGATGGCGGTGCTTGTTCCCTGGAAGTGTACCAACGCCCACCGTGCCTGAGACTGGAGACGTATCATGGGTGACGTGAAGATTCGACCAGCTGTTGCGGCGGACATCCCGACAATCCTCGACCTCATACGTGAGTTGGCGGAATTCGAGCGGGAACCGGATTCTGCGACAGCTACTCCGGATCAGATGTATGATGCCCTTTTCGGGCCCCGTGCAGTCGCGTACGCAATAATGGCGGAGGACGCGGCGGATACTTTTGGCTTTGCTCTATACTTCTTCAACTTCTCCACGTGGACGGGTCAACGGGGGCTCTATCTTGAGGACTTCTACGTGCGGCCATCCGCGCGCGGCCGCGGGGTCGGACGGATACTGTTCGCACGGTTGGGCAGCATTGCTCAGGAAACCGGCTGTCGCCGACTGGAATTGGCTGTGCTCAGCTGGAACAAGAATGCAATCCGCTTTTACGAGCAGCATGGTGGATCCTCGCTCGACGAGTGGACGCACTATCGATTCGGTGTGGAAGAGATTGCCAGAATCGCATCCCATAGTGCCAACAAGGAAGCTCGATGACAAATGCCAATAGCAGCACGCAATCGGCAGGCGCGCGAAGCGCGTTTGATGTATCCGTTGATTCCGGAATTGCCCATGTGACGATGAAGGGACCGGGTAAGGGAAATGCGCTGGGCCCGGAATTCTGGCGCGAAGCGCCGGAGCTATTTGACGAAATCGACGCGAATCCCGAGGTGCGCGCAGTCGTGCTCAGTGGCGCCGGCGGTAATTTCACCTTTGGGCTCGACCTCATCGCAATGACGAGCGAGCTGCGCTACGCGCTGGGTGCACCAGCAATGGCCGCCGAACGAACGCGGTTCCTGGACCAGCTCACCAAAATGCAGCGGGCTGTCATTTCACTGATGTCGTGTCGGAAGCCAGTCGTTGCGAGCATATCAGGATGGTGCGTTGGTGCCGGGATCGACGTCATATGCGCGGCGGACGTTCGTGTCTGTTCTACAGAGGCGATGTTTTCAGCTCGCGCCGTACGTATCGGTATCGTGGAGGATATGGGAAGTCTGCAACGCCTGCCATCGATCATCGGTGAGGGCGCAGCGCGAGAACTGTGTCTGACCGGCGACGACTTCGACGCAAGCCGGGCCGCTGCGCTTGGTCTCATCAATCACGTGGATGCGACTCCGGAAGCATCTCTCGCACACGCATTGAGTATCGCCGAACGGATCGCCGCGAATCCACCGCTCACCGTGCAAGGCGTGAAACGCGTCATGAACGAAAGCGCGCACGACAGACTTCGCGAGAGCCTCCAGTACACTGCTCTCTGGAATACAGCGTTCATGCAATCACGTGATTTTGCGGAGGCGATGAGCGCCTTCGCCGAAAAACGCGCACCAAAATTCGAGGGACGTTGACGTGACGACATTCGTGAACAGAATGTTCCAGGGACGAACTGCGCTTGTTACAGGAGGCGGCTCGGGAATCAGTCAGCGCATCGCGGAGCGACTCGCGGAGCAGGGAGCTAGTGTAGCGCTTGTTGGTCGCACACAGTCGAAGCTCGATGCTGTGGCTGAGGGAATCACCGCAAGTGGCGGAAAATCGGCTGGCTTTGCCGCAGATGTTCGCGACTATGATGCACTGCTACGCTCGGCGGCTGCGACGCACGAGCGATTCGGCGCGATCAGCATCGTTGTCTGCGGCGCTGCCGGTAATTTCCCGGCACTCGCGAATGCAATGTCAGCGAATGCGTTCAAGTCGGTGATTGATATCGACCTGCTCGGCACGTTCAATACTTGCAGGGCGGCGTATGAGCACATGGAGCCGGCCGGTGCTTCGATCGTGACGATTTCCGCGCCCCAGGCAGTACAGGCGATGGTGATGCAGTCGCACGTATGTGCCGCGAAAGCCGGAGTAGACATGCTCACCCGGACTCTGGCGCTCGAATGGGGCCCACTCGGCATCCGCGTCAATGGCGTAATTCCTGGTCCTGTGGCAGACACCGAGGGGATGGACCGCCTCGCACCGGCAGGGCCCGTACGAGATGCGCTTGCTGCGCTGCTGCCACTCAGGCGAGTTGCAACAAAGGACGACATAGCGGATATGGTTGTCTTTCTCTGCAGCGACGCTGCCAGGTATGTAACCGGCGCGATTATCCCATGCGATGGTGGAATGACGACCGCATCTATCTCCATCCAAACCCCTCGTTCAGCTACGCGTAACGGCTGATCAAGCGTTCGAAACGAAACATGGAGATGCGGCACTGGATTTGAATAGAGGTTCATTACTCCAACCCCTCGTCAAATGCCAGAACAATCAGATTTTGATGACTCGATTCGCCGCGAAGAGCGAAAGTCACTGAACGCCGAGCTGCTTACCAGACTGGAACAGAAGGGCGTGCCGATCCGTACGCGCGCAACCGAGTCGGATCTGGCTGACCTGCTCTCCGCCATCGGCGCTTTCGAGAGCGCGGTTGAAGCGGCAGGCGGAGATCTCATGATCGATACGCCCAGTTCTTCGGAGCCCGAGCGCCCGGAATGGGTGCTACCTCATCCAAGTGACGATGAGTCAGTCAGCGTCTACACCAGGCGTGTAAACGCGGCGATCGATCGTGTCAGGCCTGTACCGAAGCGTTGAAATCCTGCTGGGGCGAGCTAACCCATCACGGCTGTCGGACGGTTGCGATTGCGCAGGTAATCCAGTGAAAAGATCCCTGCTCCAGTCGTTGCGAGGTAAAGGAAGACAAAACAGAGGATCACCGGCAGCTCACCGTGATTCTCGATCGGCCAGAATCCGCGCGGCGAGTGCATCAGGAAATAAACGGCCGCCATTTCGCCCGACAGTATGAAGGCGACAACATGGGTGAAAAGGCCAACGATGATCAGTATTCCGCCGAGGAACTCCAGGGGCCCCGCGACGCCACGGAGGCTCAGTTCAAACACCGGAGCGTGCAGCGCGCTGCCAGCGCCACCAAGCACGCCGAAAAGCTTCTGAGCGCCATGCTGACAGAGGATGGCACCCGCGAATATTCTGAGGACGACGTGAGCCCACTGAGTAGCCGAGGAGTTTTTGGATTTCATCAAGCATGACCGCAGGTAGTAGTGTGCAGGGATGACCGCTCAATGAAGCGTACACCACTAGTCGTGCGTCCGATCCACATCGAGCGACCTGGTGACGATCGAGGGTCACAGATATGGTCTTCCTGCACTCGAGCGCCACTGACAGCGCTGCATCGCGGCTCTTGCTGAGCATCCGAGCAGGAAATTAGTTCTCATCAGTCTGCCCCTCAGTGCCGCACCTTCACAAGATCTGTGTCTTTCTCAACTGACGGGCGCCCCGGCGCACGAATTGAGAACTGCCCGTTTGTGATATCCATACGAAGCGTAGCGTGCGACAGCACATCGGCGCCGAGCACACCGTCGAGTGTGACAAATGTCTGTCGCCTTTCCTTCACGACCGGTACACCGCGCAGTCGAAGAACGTACTCGCCGTCACCGACCGTTACGTTGCGCAGCACTGGCAGCTTCGTAGCATGCACCGCACCGAGTGCGTCGATGCGTGCCGTCGTCGGCAGGACTTCCGGGTCGGGCGTCTTTGTCATCCACGCGTCCGTGACGATCGTCGAGTCCGCACCGGTATCCACGCCGAACAGGACTGGTTTGCCATCTCTCGTGAGAAGCCGCACTACCGGGAATCCCATCCAGACGAGCGATCGCTTCCCCGATGCATGCGCGGCAGGCTGCGCGAGTGATATCGTTCCTCCGCCCATGTCCAGTACAACACTGAGGCGGCGCAATACATCGGAACCAATCACACCGTCGAGCTTCACAGGCACCATGCGTCCGTATGCCTGTCGACTGTCCAGCCGCAGTGCGCGCTGGTCCAGCAGCGCTACGGGCAGATTTCGCACGGTGATCCTGCCAATTCGAACGATGTTGGCGATCGCTGGTCGCGCTGCAATGCGACCATCCGCAGCCGCGATTGCGAGTGTATCCGTTGTGAGCGGTTCCACATCGCATTCGGCTGCAACTTCGCTCGATATCAACGACATCGTGGCACCCGTGTCGAGCCAGAAATAGCGCTCATGCCCGTTGATGTTCACCTTGATGATCGGTGTGCCGATGCTGCTGCCGAGCACAGGCAAGATGTCAGGCGTGATGGGAGCGTCTAGTGTGACCGGAGGGATGTCGCGTAGCACGCCTGCCCATGCATCGACGGATGCACGGTCCACGAGATTGCCAACGGTGTCGCCGGCAGCACGAATTTCCGGTGGCAGCGATGCAAGAGTCTGCCACTTGCCTTGCGCATCCAGTGAAACGGTAAGTCCGATCCTCGCGCGTCCGCGCACGAGCGGATCGGAATCCTCCAGCAGCGAGTGAAAGAGAACCTCCGAACTTGCGACATCTCCACTCGCGAGTGAGCGCAGCGCATCTGTGAAAAATCGCTCGGACATCGTGCTGGCCTGTGCTCTTGCCGAAGCGATGTCGAGTTCGCTTACGGAGTTCCAGAAAGTCGGCAAGGAAGGAACCGTGTGTTCCGTTACTCGCAGTCGCCGTACACTTATCTCGGGACCCGAATCCGAGTCCAGTGCCACTTGGCGTCTGTGCGCGCAGGCGAGAGACATCAACAGGCATCCTGACAATGCCCAACGGAATCGGTCCAGACCCATTCGCCGAAAATGCACGTGCGCGCAACTGCTCGCCATTGAGCGCGCGTCTACGAATTGTTGCGGTTTGGTATGCGGAGGGATAATCATCCGATCCGAAATTCGGAGTCCCCGCGTCGGGGGACAAGCATCGCAGTTGATCGGCCGGTCGGCCGGTCGGGATGTACCATTTGCTGTTCGATGAACTGGATCCTCTGATCGCTCACTTGGCGACACCGGGCGTCATAGACTCAACATGGACCACATGCGCGACTTCTTAAAGCTGCGCACGGCGGAGCAACTGTGCGTTGATGGCGACAATGATCGTGCTCATCGACATCAGCACCGCGCCCATGGCTGGCGAAAGGACCACCCCCCAGGGCGCCAGCACACCCGCCGCGAGCGGGATTGCGACGATATTGTAGCCCGCCGCCCACCAGAGATTCTGCAGCATCTTCCGATAGCTGACGCGAGAGAGATTGATGATGCGCGGAACATCGCGTGGATCGCTGCGCACGAGGACAATATCGCCTGCTTCGACCGCAACATTTGTCCCGGCTCCGATCGCCACGCCCACATCGGCGGTGACAAGCGCTGGCGCATCATTTACGCCGTCGCCCACCATCGCGACACGCTTGCCCTGCCGCTGCAGCGCTGCGATGTTCGCCGCCTTGTCCTCCGGTAACACTTGCGCGAGCACGGTGTCGATTCCGAGTTCGCGCGCAACGGCTTCCGCCACGGCGCGGGTATCACCGGTCATCATCACAACCTCAATTCCCGCTTCTTGCAGTCGCCGTACCGCCTGGGCCGACTCGGGACGCACGGCGTCCGCCACCGCGAACGCCGCGAGTGCGCGCTTCCCCTCGACGAGGTACACTACGCCCTGGTTGCGGGCGGCGGTCTCCTCCGCGAATTGCCGAAGCTCGGGTGCGAGTGTCACGTCGAGGCTCGCGAGAAGATTCGGACCACCAGCCGCAAACGGGCGCCCATCCACCGTGGCGCGGACGCCGCGACCGGGGATCGCCTCGAACGCGCTCGACGCAGGTACCACCAGCCCTCGCTCCGCAGCGCTGGTAACAATGGCCCGCGCGACCGGGTGCTCGGCGTCACGCTCCACTGCCGCAGCGAAACGAAGTGCTTCCTCCTCCGAGAGATCGCCGACCGTGTGCATCGCCACTACACGATGCTCACCGAGCGTAAGAGTGCCCGTCTTGTCGAACACTACGGTCGTGAGATTGCGTGCCTCCTCAAGCCCCCGCCGATCGCGTACGAGAAGTCCCGCGCGCGCACCTAGCGTGGTCGAGATTGCGAGTACGAGCGGCACCGCAAGACCGAGCGCGTGTGGGCAAGCGATGACGAGCACGGTGACGAATCGTTCGATGGCCGTTGACGCTGTCGCACCGATAAGCATCCAGACGACGAACGTCAGCACGCCGGCGCCTAGAGCGATCCATGTGAGCCAGAACGCGGCGCGGTCGGCGAGCGCCTGCGCGCGCGAACGTGAACTCTGTGCTTGCGCCACCAGCCGCATGATCCCGGCGAGCGTGGTGCGGTCGCCGGTTCCAGTGACTTCGACTCGAAGCGAGCCCGAGCCATTCACTGTACCGGCGATGACCGTGGCACCCTCGTCCTTTTCCACGGGCGCCGACTCGCCGGTTACGAGCGCCTCGTCTACAGCGCTTCGTCCTGAGCGCACGACGCCGTCGGCAGGAACACCTGCGCCGGGACGCACGAGCACCAAATCGCCATTGCGCAGTTCTGCGATAGGTATGTCCTCGACGTGTTCGTCCGCGCCCTCTCCATGGACGCGCGTGGCAGTGCTCGGGAGCAACTTTGCCAGTTCCCCAAGTGCGCCCTGGGCCTGCGAGATAGAGCGCATCTCGAGCCAGTGACCGAGCAGCATGACCGTTACAAGCGTCGCCAACTCTTCCCAGAGTGGCGTGCCCGGGAAGCCGAGCAGGACGGCCACGCTGAATGCAAACGCTACAACGATCGCGAGCGAAATCAGCGTCATCATGCCGGGCAGGCGATCCCGGATCTCGCGGACCGCGCCCTTGAGGAAGGGCGGTCCTCCGTAGATGAACACCGCGATGCCGAATATCGGGGGAATCCATGTCGCGCCTGGAATGCGCGGTGCGGTGTAGTCGAGCGCGTTCTGGAGCATGTGGCCCCAGATCAACGTCGGAAGCGTAAGCAGGAGCGACAGCCAGAACTTGTCGCGGAACATGGCTACACTGTGACCGGCGTGTTTATCGTGGCTATTGCCAGTCTGAGGCGTGGCGTCGTCGTCCGGCGTATGGTGGTGCGCGTGCGGACCACTCATCGGCGATTTCTCAGTGCGGCGTTATTTCCCACCACGATGCACAACGCATACACGCCAGCATCACGCTGCAAGCGGCAATTCACGCGCCGAAGTCCTGTGGGGGCCCTCGCCCCGCGCAGGGTTAACCTGTTGCTACAACCCCAGGTAGGCCCGCACCCTTGGTTCGATCTTGTCGGGCGACCAGAATGGTGCCCAGACCAGATTGATCTTCACGTCTTCGACATCAGGAAGCGTAAGCAGTTCACGCTCGGCGTCGCCCATGATTTCGGGGCCGGAGGGGCATCCAGGAGACGTCAGCGTCATGTCCACGGACACGACGGCCCCGTCAACGCGAATTCCGTAGACGAGGCCTAAATCCACGATGTTGAGCTGAAGATCGGGATCCTTCACACGCCGCAGACCGAGCCTGACCTGATCTACACTTACAACGCCTTGTGTGGCCGCTGCAGCTTCCGTCGCCGCAGGTTCAGTCGCAGCTTCGGGCGAATCAGCCTTTGTGCTTTGTTGCGGGTTTTGTTGTGTGCTTTGTTGCTGACTTGGATTTACTGCTGCTTGCGACGTGCTTTGACTTGACGACGTGGTTCGGCTTGGCGGGCTTTGAAACGTGTCCCGAGGAACGCTTTGCAGCGGATTTGCTCTTGATGGATTTGGACTTGGATGCTGCTGATCTGGCTCGTGTTCCATTTCTTGAAGATAACGACTTCGCGTGCCGTGCCCGGCCAGCACGCTTGCTCCGCACCCTCTCGTGCCAGCCGACTTCCCGATCAGCGCGGAACGCAGCGGGCATCACCATGAGACCCGACGGCATGTCGGTAACCGACAGCGAAGCCGCGTCACTCAAATCCGAACGCACGTCCGCAATCACCCGCACCGGATGCGGCGAGCGTGAATCGAACACCCGATTCGTCAGAAGGATGACGAACATGTTGCGGTCCGGGTCGATCCACATGGACGTTCCGGTGAAGCCGGTATGTCCGAACGAATGTTCGGAAAGGTATTCGCCGGAGCCGAACGAGCCGGTTGGAGTGTCCCACCCCAACGCGCGATGGCCGGCGGCCCGGGTGGTGAAGAGTTGTACAGTTGAGTCGGCGATGATTCGAACGCCGTCGTAAACGCCGCCGTTCAACATCATCTGCGCGAAGACGGACAGGTCTGCAGCAGTCGAGAAGAGTCCCGCGTGACCGGCCACGCCACCCATTGCGTAGGCATTTTCGTCGTTGACCTGACCCCGCTTCGCGCGGCCACTCTCAGAGCTACCGGTGGGCGCTATCCGGGCGTCAAGCGAGTCCGCAGGTCGGAAGCCCGTGTTGTACATCCCGAGCGGATGAAATACGTAGTCCGCCAGAAACTCATCGAGCGGCTGCGCTGAGATCTTTTCGACGGCCAGCGCCAGGACATCGGCGCCGAGGTCGGAGTACTCGTACTGCTGTCCCGGGTGCGCAATCAGTGCCGTGGAAAGGATTATGCGCCTCGCCTCGACCGGATCGTGGGTGAGGCGAAAAATCTCACGACCGGCCGGAAGGCCGGAGCGATGTGTCAGAAGCTGTCTGATCGTCACCTGGTCCTTTTCTCCGCCAGTGAACTCGGGCAGATACTTCGAAACGGGGGCGTCGAGCGAGATGCGCCCCTGGTCAAAAAGCACCATGACGGCAGTGGTGGTACCCACTACCTTGGTTAGAGACGCGAGGTCGTATACGGTAGAGGTCGCGCTGACATCCGGGCTTGATGAGTCCCAGGACAGCCTGCCGAAGCCACGCTGGAGAACGGCCTTACCCTTTCGCCCGACTATGACAGCGGCGCCGGGGTAGCCACCTGCGGCGATCCCGCGTTCGACTACCCGGTCGATGGCTTCCAGCCGTTCGGCCGACATGCCGACGGAAGCCGGCGTGGCGGTAGGAAGGCCAGTTGTGCCATAGAGGTTCGGCCCCGCCGCGCGAGGGGCAGGGTAAACGGAGCCGGAAGCCCCGGCAAAGGCGAGAAATAGAGCAGCCAGCATCAGACGACGACCTGCAACCTAGAGGACCCGCAAACCGGGAAAGAACGGACGAAAGCCCAATTTGCCATATTTGCCGAATCCGGCAACCCTTGAGTATCGACCTGAGTCAAATACAAGCACACACTGGATGACGACCGACCAGACAATAGTGCAGCGGGCTGCTGCGGGCGATGAACGCGCCCTCAGACAGCTCTGGATGGAGAATGCGCCGCACATCGATGCCGTGGTTCTTCGTCTTTGCGGCGACCGGGACCTGGCCGCCGACGTTGCGCAGGAAGTATGGATTCAAATTTTTCGAGCACTACCGAGTTATCGCGGTGACGCCCAATTCGGAACATGGGCACATCGGATTGCTGTTAATCGTACACTCAATGCGTTGCGCAAGGTCCGGCGAATCGCGAAAGTGGAGATGGATGTCGAAGATGATACCGCAGCTGCACCGGACAACCCGGAAGCCGATACGGAGCGTGGCATCATGGCTGAATCAATCGATCAGGCCGTGAAGCAACTCTCGCCTGGCGCGCGCACGGTATTTCTACTGCACGACGTTGAAGGCTACACGCATGAAGAAATTGCCGGTGAGCTGGGTATAACCACTGGTGGATCGAAGTCGCAGTTGTTCAAAGCGCGCGCGAAGTTACGCCGGCTGCTCGCGCATCTCTCTGATGGATTCTCCGCTGGCGTTGGACAAGAGCATGGCACTTCCATCTAAGGAACTTTCAGAGCGCGGCCTTGACGCGCTGATAACGCGAGAGCAGACGCGCGTGGTGGCGCCACTGACGGAGTGGCACAATCTGTCGATGTCGCTTCGCCAGGAAGGGCTCATCCGCGATTCTGCGGGTGAACGACCCCGTCCGGAGCGTTCGTACGCGCCGAGCGCCGAACCTGTACCGCGCCGGTCCAGCTGGTTGCGTACGACGGGAAGATGGACCATGCGTGTTGCGACTGGCGCGGCGCTTGTTGGTGTTGGAATCGTTGCCGGACGCGGAATGACAGTCGGTCAGTCAATCGTGACGCAGATTCAGCAGGCGATCGCCGACAGCTCGGGCAGTTCGTCGATCCATATTTCAGGAAAGCCATTCAATTCGCCAGCGAGCGCACGCAAGACGCTGGTGCGAGCACAGACTGAATACCAGGCCGCAGCAGCCTTTCTCGATGCGAGCGATTCCGTCCCGCAGATTCTCGGTGGTTCATCGTTGTATCGGGATCGTCTTGTGGGGCTGGACGAGATGACCACCGCTTCACTCGCTGCACTCAAGGATGCTCCGCGGGATCCGTTGCTGAATCAGTACTTCCTCTCAGCCGCTGCGGCGCGTGAAGCTACGCTCCAGCAGTTGGGGAATTCACTTCCGGTTGGCACAACAATGGAAAGGTTCTGAGTGTCGGAATCAATTCGGTGCGCCGTGATCGCAGCAGCCGCAGCATCATTAGTTGCGGTCGGTACCGCAGGTGCACAAAAGACATCAGCTCCCACCGGCTGGGTGGGCCTCTCGGTGACACAGAATGCGCGTGCGATAGATGGTTCGGACACGCGGTTGGCGTACCCGGTCGTGGCGTCCGTCGACCCGGGTTCGCCGGCGAAGACTGCGGGTCTCGTCGCTGGAGACACGATTCTGGCCTACAACGATGTTGACGCGAACAGCAGCGCATTTGCAGTCAAGCGTTTTCTCAAGCCTGGCACAGAGCTCAGTATAAAGATTCGCCGTAACGGCGTTCGCTCACTTACTCTAAGAGTTGCGAAGCGCACCGACGACCATCCGTACGGGCAGTCGATTGCTTTCAGCAGCAAGCAGGCCTCGGTCATGCAGCTTGTGTCGGGAGTGGGCACCGGGCCGATCGCCATTGTCGCCCCCGTCGCTGCGGATCGCAAGGCGCCATTTGCGGGCGCGTACTTCGCGCGGCTCAACGCGGGGTTGGCGAGTGCGCTGAACGTTCCACCCACTGGCGTGCTGGTAGTCGATGTCGGTAACGGATCCGATGCAATGAAAGCCGGACTTCGAGCCGGAGACGTGATTACACGTGCAGATTCAATCGCGGTCGAGAGCGCACTCGGGATCATGACGGCTCTCCGTCTTGCAGCAGGGCAGAGTGTGACGTTGGAGGTCCTGCGTCAGGGCAAGCCGCAGAAGCTGACGATAAACTGGTAACGGTTAGGGCTTAGAGTTTCTGTCCGTCCGGCAGCAGCGAGTGATGGATGGCCACCGCTGCAACTGCTCCGATTCCGGCCGCCGCAATCGCCATCTGCGGACCGTGTATGATGTCGCCCGCCGCATACACATTCTTGACGGAAGTGTGAAAGTGAAGATCCGTCACCACGCGCCCGATCTCATCGCGCTCGCACCCCAGTTGCTTGCCAAGGTCATCCGATGGTTCCTGCCCGATAGCGAAGAAGATCTGGTCGCAGTCGAGCGCCATACCATCCGGCAGCTCGATTGATCGGGCTTCACCGTCCGAGGACTTGATGGCGCCGATCGGCGCTTCGATGATCGGGATGTCCAATGCGTCGAGTTTGGCGAGTATGTCTGCACTCATCTCAGCCGCTTCGCCATTCGTACATATCACGATCTCTCGCGTCCAGGTTGTCAGTGCAAGGGCAAGACCTGCTGCCTTGCGTCCGTGTGCGATAACGACCGTTTTCCTGTTTCGCGCTTCGTAGCCGTCGCAATCGGGGCAGACGTGAGCGGTGGCGCCGTAGCATTGGTCAAGACCCGGTACGTCTGGCCACACGTCACGTACTCCGATCGCGAGCAGGATACGAGCGGCAGAAAATAGTTCGCCCGAATGGAGTTCGACTTGAAAGTCTCCATCTTGGGTCCGGTCTACCGCGGACACTGTAGCATCGACGAGGGTTACTCCGTATCGCCGGCACTCCTCGCGGCCCCGACCGCGAAGCTCCGCTGGTGTTACAGGTTCGAGGCCGAGGTATCCGTGTATGCCTCGCGTTTCCCAGTTGCGAGGATCTCCCGCATCAATGACAACGACGCGCCGCAAGTAGCGCCCGAGCCAGATCGCGGCTGACAGCCCCGCGGGGCCACCTCCAATGATCGCCACATCGTAGCTGGTGGAGGCGGGAGCGTTCGCATCGGGACCCTGGCTGAAGTCGTTCTCGGATTGCTTCATCGTGCGTGCGTGACGGGCAATTCCAGTGCCGATCGAAAAGGCCTCTCGTTGGATCTCCATTCCGGCGCTAAACTGTAGGCATGAGGCGACCTGTCAAATCAACTCCGGTAGCGAAACAGCTGGCGATTGGCCGCAAGCCGCTCATCGAGCACTTTACGCTTCCGTTGAATCGATTGATGCAGACGGGACCAGCAGGCGGCATCGTATTGCTCGTGTGCGCCGTGATCGCGCTGGCGTGGGCCAATTCGCCCTGGGCGGGCGCGTATCACGAACTGCTCGACACGCAAATGCTCGTCGGCTTCGGCGAGTTCGGCGGAAGTCTCACGCTGCACAACGTTGTAAACGACGGCTTGATGGTCGTCTTCTTTTTCCTCGTGGGGCTCGAGATAAAGCGCGAGTTCCTCGTCGGCGAGCTTGCCACCGCGCGGAAGGCTGCACTTCCGCTGGTCGCTGCCTTTGGCGGAATGGTGGTACCAGCGTTGTTTTTTGTTGCGCTCAACTACAGTCATCACAGCGCGCGCGGCTGGGGTGTTCCGATGGCGACTGATATCGCGTTCGCACTCGGGGTTCTGGCCCTGGTGGGCGACCGGATCCCGGCGTCGCTCAGAGTTTTTCTCTCGGCTCTCGCAATAGCGGACGACCTTGGTGCGGTGCTCGTTATTGCTCTTTTTTACACCGCGACGATTTCGTGGACAGCGATTGGTGCCGCGGGTGTGTTACTCGTTGTGTCGATCGTCGCGAATGCAGTCGGAGTGCGCGCGACGTGGGCGTATGCGTTGATCGGAGTTGTGCTCTGGATCGCGGTCTTGCTTTCAGGTGTGCATGCCACGGTGGCTGGTGTGCTGCTTGCGATGACGATCCCGTCACGCACGCGCATCGACGAAGCCGCGTTTCTCACCGGCGCGCGCGAAGCACTTGGACAATTTCATGACGCTCACGCTCCGGAAAGAACTGTCTTGTCGAGTCGTGCGCATCAGGATGCGCTGGAACAGCTCAATAGCCTCACTGACCACGCACAATCACCATTGATACGCATGGAGCACGGTCTGAATGGGATCGTCACCTTCGGCGTCATGCCTCTATTCGCGATCGCGAATGCGGGTGTGTCGCTGCACGGCAGCGGACACCTGTTGACGACACCGGTTGCACTCGGCGTGATCGCTGGACTGTTCCTGGGCAAGCCAATAGGAATCTTCGTTGCTTCGTGGATTGCTATTCGCAGCGGGATGGCGACGCTGGCATCTGATGTTTCACGTCGCATGCTGTTCGGAGTCGCGTGCCTCGGCGGCATCGGCTTTACCATGTCGCTGTTCATAGCCGGACTCGCTTTCGGCGGATCGGAGGAACTGTTGACGGCCGCGAAACTGGGGACGTTCGCCGCATCCTTGCTCGCCGGCGTTGTTGGATGGTTGATACTGCACACGACCCCGAGAGAGACCGCTCCGCAAAATTAGGTTGACACGCGATTACGGGCGCGGAGTTCCCACGCCCGTAATCGAACAAAAGTGTCACGACTTGAGTGCCGCACAACCTTTGGAGATGTAAGCAAACATTTCTGGACTCGGCACATTCTCGAGCTGCTTCTGTAATGTTAGTCCTTCATTGTCGTACATCGTCTTCACAGCTTTGGCCAATGCCGGATCGCCGCCGGTGAACTCGTCCACCAGCGATTGCCAGCGGCGCGCCAACTCAAGCACCTCCGGCGACGTCGCGTCGATCCCGTTCTCCATTGCGGTTCTGACCTGCGGGATAAGGACGTTCCAGTCGTCGCCCACTGACTTCATGCGGGCTTCACCGACGTTGATCCTCCGCTCCTCGAGCACTTCCAGCTGTTCGGGTGTGAAGTATTTCTCCATTGCCATCATTTCCTCGATTGTCTGACAGACTTCGACGAGCGAAACCGTTTCAGATCTGTCCAGATGTTGGGCTAGCGTCCCGAGACGCGCCGCCAGTCGTTTCTGCATAGCGATCTGCTCACGCAGCCTGGCGATGTGCAGGTGGATTACCTGCAGAGGCGAAGCGACGGCCCCGTCGAGCAGGCGCCTTGTCTCGTCCAGCGACAGCCCCATCAGCCGAAGCGATTGAATCTGTTGAAGCCGTTCTATGTCTGACCGGTTGTACAACCGGTGACCGGCAGCTGTCCGAAGAGACGGTGTGAGCAGTCCGATCTCATCGTAGTGATGGAGAGCGCGAACCGACACTCCGGTATTTCGACCCAGCTCACCGACCTTCCACGGCGGCTCTTTCATTTTCATTACCTCAGCGATCATGGGTCCTGTGTGGCCACGAGGATAGTGTAGGGCCTGACGTAACGTGAGGTGCAAGGGGGAGAATCCACACAACTACAGGCCGCAGCGTGGTTAGTGCTCAGGGGGGCTTGCCAGCAGCCGCTTGACCTCCGGATCTGCGTTCTTCCACGCGATTTCGACGTACTGCCGGTACACACGGGCGCTATCCGTCATTCCGGCGGCACGGAATGCATTGGACATACGCAGATCCAGTTCGCTACGAGGCATGTAACGTCCCATTGCGTCTGGCGCGCTCGAGTACGCGCGACGCAGAGTTGTAATCGCATCGCGTGAATGTCCCTGTGCCAGTTGCGCCGCCGCAAGTTCTGCTACGGTTCGAGTCCATCCGGCGTAGCCCCAGCGAGCGGCGGAAAAAAGCATCCAGTCCCTTCCATAGTAGCTACGAGCGCCTACTGTCTGGATCGAATCTGCAACCGCCTTGAGTAAAGCTGTATCACCCGACGCAGCTAGCGCGTCGGCCTCAAGAGCGCGGGGCCATGTGAACGCTCGGGCTTCGTCTCCCCTGAGTGACAGCGATCCGTCGCTCGGGCCGTATCTGGCAAATGTGCTGAACTCCCGCTTTGCCCCTGCGAAATCTCCCAGTCTGGCGAGATCGTCGGCGTGCAGTAGATGCATCGCGTCCGTCGGGCCACCGCGAGCAAAAATGCGCGCGAAGATTCGATTCGCAAGACGCAACTGCCCACGTTCCCTCGCTACCATCGCCAGTATATCACCGGCGCCGTCACGCAACTGCGGATTCTGAGAACTCAGGAGTTTTTCTGCATGCTGCTCCGCAGCGTCATAGCGTCGGTCCATGATCATCCATCGTCCGATATTGATAGTCGGGAAAGAGGCCACAGTCAGCGAGGCAGCATGCTCGCCAACGCCGATTGCCATTTCGGGACGACCGCTCATTGCGAGGGCGTTCGCAAGTGTCTGCCATGCATCCGGTAGCTCTGGTTGCAACGCGACCCACGCCCTGGCAGACCGCTCTGCCCCAGCAAAATCTCCCGCCTCTATACGTGAGTCCGTGAGACCGTGGTATGCGAGGCACGGTGCACATGGTCCGTGCCCTGCTTCGACAGCTAGTGAATCAAGCGCAAGTTCTCTAATGAGAACCGAGTCCGCGGCGAGCCACTTGCCGTGCTGCATCAAGACATCAGCAAGAAATACATAACTACGCGGGTCGGACGGATAGCTCTTGACGAGATTCCTGGAGAGTGCTTCACCACTCTCGGGCCCGCCACTGTGCAGAGCACGGGATGCCTCATCCAGCATCCGATCCCAGCGGGATGCACGCGCAATGTGGCGTGCAAATGCGGAGTCCATTTTTATCGCGACAGCGATCTCGCCATGCCTGAGCGCAACGTTGCGGCGCGCAGTGATCGCACTGACGAAGCCCGGATCCAGTGCGAGTGCCGCGTCCAGTTCGCGCTCGTCGTCGGGGTACTGACCAGAGGCGCTCGCCTCCATGCCGCGGATGAAGTGACGGTACGCGGCCGAGCTCGATGTTTCGATGTCGGCAAACTGCGGTGCACCATTCGATGCACCTACGACGTCGAGTATCCTCGCGGAGGCGGCGTCGACCAGCGACATGATATCGCTGCCCGTGAACGTATAAACCTGAAAAAGCTTACCGCTTACAGCATTATAGACATTGAGGCCGAGTACGTAACCGCCACTTCCGTGAGACAGATCGGCTGTCACCGACCATGTAGCATTTACACGTCGCGCAATGTCGTTTGCCTGACGTGGGGAGAGCGACACGCCACGCGCGTAGCCTGCGCGTAGCACTACGTCGTGGACCCGCGACGGCGCAACGACGTCGACGGCATCGGAGTGCGATAGATCCGCGGATATCATTCGCTCGAGGCCATCCTCGAGCCACGCGATTGAACTATCGGACCGAACATTCGTAACGTTTGTGACGGCGACACGGGGCAGCACCGACGCTGCCACGGCCGGGTGGCGTAGCAAACGTGCACGATATCCGACTGCTGCGGCTGTTCCGACAACAATTATTGCGAGCGCGAGAAACTGCGGGATGCGAGGCGCTGACATCCAGCCCGGCAATCGTCCGGTGCGTATGGATGGCGCAGTTTTGCGGGTGGTATCGACGCCCGTTCCGCGGTCGATTGAGGCGGGACCATTCGGTTCAGGTGCTACGCTTACGCGAGTCTGCAGTGCGTCGGGCGCGTGGCGCAATTGATCCCGAAATCCCGCTGCGAGCGCTGCTACGCGCGGATCAGGCGGCGATTCGTATTCGGCTTCCAGTCGTCGGCTCAGCCTGTCGTACGCCGCAAGGGCCTCACGTAGTGCGTCCTTGGTGCCATCACTGGCGAGCGCGGTAAGCAGCGCGGTCGCCGCCGCGCGTGATGGCGGCAGCGCCTCCAGCCATCTTGTAGCGACGGCTGCACATTCGGCTGATTGGCCACCGTGCGCAAGCGCTGCACAGTGTGTTTCACACGCCTGGAGGTACAACCGCTCGAACCGCGCTCTCTCCCGCGTCACCCAGGCATCAAACCGCGGCGAGTTCGGGACCGCCACTCCGTCGAGAAACTGTCCGGAGTACAGACCGCTCGCCTCTCCCCAATTCGAAAGCTCGCAAGCCGATGCGAACTCAATGGCGTCCACGCGAAGGCGCGAATCAACGGAAAGGGAAACGTCTGACTGACGCGTCGCGATGGCGGAAGCTCCGAGCAGTCGCCGCAGACTCGAAAGAGCGTTGCTGAGCGAGTGTCGCGCTCGCTCAGCCTCCTCGTCGCCCCAGAACATGTCGACCAGAAGAGCACGTCCGACCGGCCGGGGACTAAGCGCCAGAACCGCCAGTACGGCGAGGTGCCTGCGGCGCTTGGTCAGAGATTCTTCGTCACCTGGTTCGGCAACGAGCGCCAGCCGACCCAACGTAATTAGACGTAAGTGATTGGTGCGCATGGTGTTGACATGATGCTACCGAAATGACCTGGAAGGCCTATTTTAGTCTCGACCTGTAGAACCTACGCGCCAGACGGGATTTGGCAAATCGCGTCCGTCAGTGATTTGACTTCTGAAACCGCTGGCTCATTGGAGTTACGCCGACCGGTATATTTGCAACTTCGCGCCGTTCCCGTTGGTTCACCAGCGACAAGGCTCCAGCATGGCTCAAGACGCACCGCTACGCAGTGCTGGTGTGCACTTTCCACCACCGTTCATTTACGTAATTGGCTTCCTGATCGGTTGGTTGCTGGATCGTGTCTGGCCGGCGCCGTTACCGCAGGTTGCTCCACCTCTTCGCTACGTAATCATCGCGCTGTTTTTGATTGTATGGCTCGTGTTGATGCTCGGCGCCTTTGCTAAATTCATGCTCGCGCGTACTGCCATAATCCCCAATCGCGCGGCGAGTATGGTGGTTACAAGTGGACCGTATCGCTTTACTCGTAATCCAATGTACGTCGGCCTCGCCGCGCTGTATCTGGCGATCGCTCTTTTTTACGGCAGCTGGTGGCTGATCGTATGGTTGTTCCCCGTGCTGCTGGTAGTTCGCTATGCTGTCATCGCGCGCGAAGAGCGTTATCTCACCAGTGCCTTCCCGGACGAATACCCGGCGTACTGCAGTCGCGTAAGACGCTGGTTGTAGTGGACGAGCTGGCGGCTTGCGGTCTGTCTCAGCCAATGGCGAGAAAGTGAATCAGCGTCAGGCTCAGCGCGATCAGCACAGCGAGGGAAGCTGTGACGGTCGTGATCACTCGTGAACCGACTTTGCTGATTGCCTTGAGATCGACACCGAGTCCAAGTGCAGCCATCGCAGCAACCGTGAGCCATGTCGATGCAGCGCGTGTCGGTGCGACTGCCACGACGGGAAATATGTTTGTCGCGCGAAGGATGGCGAGCAACAGGAATCCGATGATGAACCAGGGCACGAAGCGCGTCAACTGAAAGCGCTGTTTTGTGCCATCGGTTGCTGTCCCACTGGCGTCACGGTGTGTAATGGCAAAGAACAACACTACAGGGCCGAGCATGAGAACGCGCACGAGCTTGACCAGGGTTCCGACCTGACCGGAAAGCATGCTCACTGGAAAGGCCGCTGCGAGAACCTGTGGAACGGCATACACAGTGAGCCCAGCGAGGACGCCGTACTGGTAGTTGTTCAATCCGAGCGGGTGCATGAGCAACGGCAGTCCGAGGACAACGACAACTCCCAGAATTGCGGTGAACGCAATGGAAGAGACAACGTGTTCCTTTTTGGCGCCTATGACAGGCGCAACCGCCGCAATGGCGGAATTGCCGCAGATCGAATTGCCGCAAGCGACGAGTACCGCCAGCTTGTGCGGCAGGCCCATGACTCGTCCGATCGTATAGCTGGCGGCGATTCCGAGGATTACGAGCAGAACAATTCCGATCGCGAGCGAGGGGCCGGCGCGAAGCAGTAGTGGAAGGTCGACTGAAGCACCAAGCAGGAAGACGGCAGCCTCGAGTACCTGTTTTGCGCTGAACGCCACGCCGCTCTCCATGGTTGCTGGAGGCGTCCAGAAAGTGCGGACCGCCATCCCAAGCAGAATCGCGACAACCAGACCTTCGATGATTGCGTGACCGAAGGCGCGTTCTTCACCTGCCGCGATGGCGAGCGATGCGATGCTCACGAGCCCGGTGAGAAAGAGTCCCGGAAGCAGTCGGGTCACCTTCTCGGGAATTGTTACGGCGTTGGAACCGGAACCGCGGATGAATGCAGTTGCTGTCATGGTGAACGAAGCCTGCCCCCTGGAATCCTGCGACCTCGCTCACGTACCGAGGCCCGGCGTCGGCACGCGGATGGCGAGTGCGGAGCCGACCCAATCAGATTAGGCGCGCTGGACACATAATACAAAGACATTCTTTCTATATTAGTATTCCATCTAGTTATGACTCTCAATCTGCATCACCTGCGTGTTTTCACGGCGGTCGCCGAGCATGGCGGTTTTTCCCGGGCTGCGACCGCGTTGCGGCTGAGCCAGCCAGCGGTGTCCAAGACGGTACAGGAGCTGGAGCGGCAGGTGGGGCTCGCTCTTTTTGATCGGGCAGGACGCACGCCGAAGCTGACGGACGCGGGGGAGAGCCTGCTGGTCCGCGCCCGGGAGTTATTTGGTGTCGCGCGGATCGCCGAGGAAGAACTCGCAGCGTTGAGAGGGCTGGATCGCGGCATCCTGCGAGTGGGAGCGAGCACTACCGTCGCGACGTATTTCCTTCCGTCGCTTCTGGCGCGATTCCACGCGCAGCATCCGGGCGTGACGCTGCGCGTTCTGAGCGCGAACACTCGCACCGTCGCGCGGAAGCTGCTCGAAGGGCGACTGGATATTGCGCTCGTCGAAGGCCCGATACACCATGAGCGACTTTCTGTGGTCCCGTGGCGTGAAGATGAACTTGTGGTGATCGCTCCCGCGGCGCACCCGCTCTTGCGCAAGCGGAAGGTGGTTCCGGCCGATCTTGTCGATGAAACGTTCATTCTGCGTGAACCGGGTTCCGGAACACGCGCGGTTGCAGAATCGGAGCTGGCCAGGTACAACGTGCATCCGGCCGCATCGATGCAACTCGGGAGTACCGAAGCGATCAAGCAGGCCGTCGCGGCGGGCTTGGGACTCGCTGTCGTGTCCAGAGCATCAGCGGCGGATCAGCTCGCGCTTGGATACATCGCAGTCGTTCGCCTGCGCGGAGTCACGTTCAGGCGCGATCTTACTGAATTGCGCTTGATCGGGCGATCTGCGAGCGCGTCGGCGATGGCATTCAGAGTGCTCCTTCAGCCCGCGACTCTGGCTACTTGATTTCCCCGCAGGCTCGGCGCTACAGCAGTAATTTTCCCTTGGGCGACCGATCTGGCACAATCCAGCAATAGGTCCGCCGGATGCGTAGGCCATTTGAGTGAAGAAATTTCTGGTTTTTACCTCGACCAATATCAGCATGCACATCTCGATCAGTAGGCTCATGATGGTTGGTTCGCTCGCCGGTCTCGCGGTGCCAGCGACATCAACAGTCGCTCAGACTGCGAGCCGTGCCGCCACACCAGCGGATTCGACCGTTGATCCCATCAAGACGATGATCGGCCGCCTCGATCTGGAGCAGTACAAGGCGACCATCAAGGGGTTGACGAAGTTTGGTGATCGGCGACAGGGCACGGATCGCAATCGTGCCGCAGTCGACTGGATAGAAGCTCAGCTCAAGAGTTATGGCTGTACTCCGACCGAGCGAATCACGTATCAATTCGAAGCACCGCCGCCGCGTCAGCCGCTCACGCCAGAACAGCTTGCCCAGTTTCGCTCACGTACGCGTGATCGCACGCAGGGCCCGGGTGGTTCGCACATGCGCGGCAAGATCGTACCAACGGGCGTCAATACCGACTCGCTTCGCCAGCCTGATCTCGATCTGCGCAAACTCAATACGCCCCAGAGCGTCGATGGTGAGCGCCAGGAGGTGTACTGCACCAAGGTTGGCACCACTCACCCCGAAGAGATGTACATCGTCGGCGGCCACATGGACGGAATCGGCTGGGGCGAGGCGGCAAACGACGACGGATCCGGTACTGCGCTCGTCATGCAACTTGCGCGCGTATTCAGCTCGCCAGATGTGAAGACGGATCGCTCGATCCGCTTCATTCTGTGGAACAACGAAGAAACCGGGTTGAATGGATCTCGTGCATATGCGGAACAGCGCGACTCGCTGCAGGGCCGGGAGTTTCCTGCGGGATCCGGCAAGTACCCGGAGCCCAAATGGCTTGGCATCATCCAGCATGACATGATGATGTTCGATCATGGGATGCCCCGGGCAGATGGAACGCTGAGTCCAACTCAGCGGCCGGAGGCTGACGTCAATATCGAATTCCAGTCCAAGTCGAAATTCGCTGACGCATCGCAGAAACTGGCGTGGGCGCTTGCCAATTCGAATGACAAATACGCCACCGACTATCCTGCACAGGTCGGGCAACACATGACCAACACCGACTCCGCGCCATTCCAGGATCTGGCACCATCGATCAGTGTGCGCGAGAACGAACGGGGTGCACAGATCGGTGCTGGATGGGATCCGAACTGGCATCAGCCGACCGACATGTTCAAGACGTACAGCGACGACGATTTCAGGCTCGGCCTGAATGCCGCTCAGACCACGCTCGGCGCGGTTGCGACGCTCACGGGTGCCACCATCGTCAAGTGATGTTGCTCTAACGCGCCAATATGGTAAGAAAAAACCTCACGCGCCGCGATTTTCTGTTTGGAGCGATTGCAGTCGCTCCCCTATTGCAGTGGAATTCGGTGCGTGAGGCGGCGCGGTATGCAATTGCGGCTAAAGTCCGTGACCCGGATGTTGATCTGGCTGCGATCGAACACCGGATTGGTGGGCGGCTCGGTGTATCGGCTATCGATACCGGAAGTCAGCGGAGCGTCACTTATCGCTCTGATGAGAGATTCGCGATGTGCAGCACGTTCAAGTTGCTTGCGGTCGCGGCGACGCTGCAAAGAGTGGATGAAAAGCTCGACCGGCTCGATCGCAAGGTCGCGTTCGCGGAGAAGGATCTGCTCGACTACGCACCGGTGACACGTGCACACATAAAGCAGGGAGCGATGGAGCTGTCCGCGCTGTGTTCTGCAGCCATCGAATACAGCGACAACACCGCTGCGAATCTGCTGCTTGAATCGCTGAATGGTCCCGCTGGTGTAACAAGATTCGCTCGTTCGATCGGAGACAACCTGACGCGGCTCGATCGCAATGAGCCCACTCTGAATACGGCGATACATGGCGATGAACGCGATACCACGACTCCAGCGGCGATGATGGAAGACATGCGAACGATTCTGCTGGGAGACGTCCTGTCTGTCGGATCGCGACAACTGCTGGCGTCGTGGCTGATCGCCAACACGACTGGCGGCGAGAGACTTCGCGCATCTGTTCGTGCATCTGTTCGTGCATCTGTTCGTGCATCTGCTCCTGCATCTGCTCCTGCATCTGCTCCTGCATCTGCTCCTGCAATGTGGCGCATTGGCGATAAGACAGGCACCGGTCTGAATGGCGCAACTGGTGACATCGCGATAATGTGGCCGCCCAATCGTAAGCCGATCATTGTCACGACTTACATAGTTGAGAGCTCGGCATCACTGAGTGATCGTAATGCGGCGATCAGGGACGCGGGCAGTGTAGTTTTGAAGGCGTTGGACTAGTCGAGTCGAGGCAGCCGGCCGACGTTATTTCGCGGGTTCTCCGGTAGCGTCGATGACGGGGCCAATATCGAAGTCTCTGATCGCGCCAATTGCGACTTCCCATCTTCCTTCAGCGCAGAGACCGGACAGGCCCGCTTCTTCATAGGCTTCGAGCGCGGCCTCGACCAGCGCTCTTCGTGTTGCTTCGGCGACCCTGCGGCTGTCGGGTGGCAATTGCGAATCCGGTACAGACATACCTGAAGCATATCGACGATTTCCGCCCGGGGCCAGACCAGAAGTCACCGATACTGATCATCCGTCGTCATTCATGGGATTCAGCAAAGCTCGAAACTTGTTTTTGTGCTGGAGTATCCAATGGATCCCCGCTTTCGCGGGGATGACGGGAAAGATGAATCTCCGCTTTCGCGGGGATGACAGCACGGGGGAATGGAATGAGATCGATGGAAACCGACCGGCGCAGTCTGATTCGCGGCATCACAGCCGTTGCACTACTGCCGCTAGCTATGGCTTGCGGCGGGCATAATCATCTCGCCGAGTACAATTTTGCAAATCGGTCGATGGCACTCGTCTACATTGCGCCACCCCGGCCCGAACTGGTCACCGGGTGGTACGACATTCCGAATGCGGATGATCCGGTGGCGGCTGTCGTCGCTGCAGGGTCTGGCGTCGCGAAGGAAGTAGTGGGCCGCAAGGCACGGTTGCGACTGGACAGTGCGACTGCTCTGATCAACATTGACAGTTTGATGTCCACCAGAACACTCGAACGCGCGAGCAGGTACCTCGGTACACAGCCGACTCTCGATCAACGGAATGCCGATTTTCTACTTGAGTTGAACATGCGTGGATCCGGAATCGATATTCGTGGATCCCGATCTGCGTCTGTCTTCATGAGCGCGACGGCGGTGTTGCTGGATGCTCGCACCGGTCGCGAGATCTGGAGTTTCGACGTAGCTGGTCGCAATCGACTCACGCCGTTCCTCTATGGTGCCAATCGCGCGCCCGCAGGCGCTATCACCGCAGCTGTTCTCAGTACGGTAACCGTCGCCGATTTTCGCCGGGCTCTCGAGCAGCTGGTTGATTTTTCATCGAATGAAATAACTGAAAGACTGCGGGCAGAACTCAGGGACGCGAGAAATTGACGCAGGGATAACACAGCGGCCCGACGCCCAAGTGGGTATCGGGCCGCTGCGCCATGGATGGTGTTGCGGAGTCTCAGTTACTTCGAGAGCTTCTGCGCCAGATCCTTTGCGGCAGCAAGGTGAGCCTGGAAGTTCGGCGCGACCTTGATTTCGAGATCCTTCAGTTCTGCATTCTTCGTAGCTGGGAGAAGCGTGTTGGTGACAGCGTCGATAACTGCCTGGTGATACCAGGCTTCATGATCGATGTACGCCTTGTCGAATGCGGCGCCCTTGAGGCCGTTCAATTTCGCGGTTGTGGCGACGTAATCCTTGTAGAGAGCGAAGTCCTTGCCTGGAGGCGTCGGCGTCACTTTGAGCTTGGTGGCGAGATCGCGACCGAGTTGGCGCGCCGCCGTGTGGTCACGGACCATCATGTCTGCGAAGGTGCGAACGTCCTTGTTCGTGCTCTTCTTGAGAGCCAGGTGCCCAAGGTTGATGTCCCACGTGTTTGCTGCGTCGAAGATCGCGACGATAGTCGGATCGTCCAGAGCTGCGGAATGGGCCTTCGCGGTCGGGGCGGCAGTCGCGGCGGAAGCCCGATGCGACACCTGCGCCTGAAGCGTTGAAGTTGTGGCAGCCATCGCTAGTGCTGCGATGGCTCCAATTGCGAGACGGGTCTTTTTCATTGTGGATCTCCTGAAGGTATGGTCGTCGAAGGCGGGCGGTGTAATGCCCCGATTCCGTGTTTACGGCAAGGCGGCCGTAAATGAGATATGGCAGGTATTGAGCCAATTGTCAAGAAACCCTTTGAGTTATTGTGCAAACACTTATTTCCTACTATCTTGATGGGACCGGCAACGCCGTTAGATTCGCGGTTGCCACACGACACGACCAGATAATGAGTGGTTGGGCGCAGGCAGAGGGGAGGGCATATGAGCTGGTGGGATAATCTTTTCGGAAACAGCACTCGGGGGCGCATTGTCGCTATACTGCGCCGAGGCTGGCGCAGTGTTGACGAGATCGCCGGTGTGTTGGGCCTGACGGATAATGCCGTTCGCGCACACATCGCGACTCTTGAGCGCGACGGGGTGATCGAGGCCAGAGGTGAGCGGCGCGACGGGTCGGTGGGGAAGCCGGCGACGCTTTATGGCGTAGCGCCGGAGGCGCAGACGATGTTTTCCAGCGCATATGCCCCTGCTCTGACCGCCCTGATTGCGGAGCTTGCCAGTCGTCACTCCGAAGAGGAGCTGGAATCGGTCCTGCGCGGAGCGGGCAGCCGGCTCGGGAAACCAGCATCCGGGACCTTTGCCGAGAGAGTTGGCAGCGCAGCTGCCCTGCTGACTGAGCTTGGTGGCGACGCAGACGTGCTTAAAACTGAGGATGGCTACGAAATTCAGGGGCACGGATGTGCGCTCGGTCAGACAGTGACTTGCTGCTCCGAGACGTGCTGCATGGTGGAGCAACTGCTCACCGAGGTGACGGGCGGCGAAGTACATGAGCAGTGCGACCGGTCGCAGAATCCGCCTCACTGCGCCTTTCGGATCAGCGAATATTGACGGCAGGATTTAGATTCCGCTGCAACTTCAATCTTCCCGATATCTGCCGCTGACTGCGGGCCGGGAGGGTTGACATCGCGTTCCGTTGGTGCAGACTTCGCCAGTCTATTTAGTTGCCGAAAACCGAATCCGGCACTGCGGACGAATCAGGACCAAATCCCCAAGCTCACGGAGTTCCGGCATGTACGCAGTAATCCGACGTTATAGCGGTGTCGCCAAGTTGATCAGCGAACTGGACAAGCGGCAGGCGGAGGTGACAGCGGTCCTCACTGGCGGCCCTGGTTTCATGTCGTACTACGCGGTGCGGGATGGAGAGGCGCTTGCGACCATCACCGTTTGCAATTCGCGTGAGGACGCAGAAGAGAGCACACGCCGCGCGGCTGCGTGGATACGCGACAACCTCGCGGGTGTACGAGTGACGCCACCTGAAGCAATCGGCGGCGACGTCTTCATTCACGCGTCGAAGTAGTTACTGACTGGCTTTTGACGTTCGCTACCGCGTCAACATGCGGTAGCGAACTTCCAGTACTTCGCGCTGACTACCAGTCTGTAGGGACGTAGTCCTTGAGAAACTTGCCCCAGAGATGCTCGCCTGTGTTGACGCCCGCGATGATCGGGTCCACGATTCTTGCGGCACCGTCCACGATGTCGAGTGGTGGATGGAACCTGTGCTCTGCGACCTTTCTTGCTGCGATATCTGCCGGGTCTTCGTCCGTTACCCAACCTGTGTCGACACTGTTCATGTGAATGCCATCCGCGTGATAATCCGCGGCGGCAGTACGCGTCATCATGTTGAGCGCAGCCTTCGCCATGTTCGTGTGCGGATGGCGCGTCGTTTTGAATGTTCTATAGAACTGCCCTTCGACTGCTGAAACGTTCACAATGTGTTTGTCACGCTCAGGTGTCCGCAGCATCAGCGGCTTGAGTCGGGCGTTGATGATGAATGGAGCGATGGCATTTACGAGCTGCACTTCGAGCAGTTCGACAGACGGAACCTCCGCCATCAACATCCGCCACGAATTCCTGTCGCGCAGGTCTACCTGTTGAAGATCCTGGTCGAGTTGTCCTTCGGGAAACAGAGCGCGTTGCGCTGCGACTTCTTCGGGGAGCAATCGCACCTGTGACAGTTCTGCGGCATGCGTAAGACCGGCGATCTCCGAGAGTTGACTATCGAGCGCGACGACGTGCGTCGTGTCGCTGTCGGCTTCGGGAAGCATGTGATATCCGCGAAGTCCTTCGTACGCGCCGAGGAGATGACGCACATGCTCGGGCATATTATGCAGTGAGGCGGTTTCAGCGTTCATCATGTGTTCATAGAACGCCGGTGGCCGCCGAACGGTCTGGCATGCATTGTTGACGATGAAATCCAGTCTGTCGCGCGTATGCAGCAGCTCAGTGCAGAATGCTTCAACGCTGGGTGTGTGTCGCAGGTCGAGCCCGAAGATTTCAAGTCGACTGCTCCAGTCTGCGAAATCCGGCTCCTGCGCGTACCGCGCCGCCGAGTCACGCGGGAATCGTGTCGTAACTATCAACTCGGCGCCGGCACGAAGCAGTTTTATTCCTGCCTGATATCCGATCTTGACGCGGCCGCCCGTGACCAACGCCACCCGCCCGCGCAGGTCGGCCGATTCGGTGCGTTTCGCGAAATTAAATGCTGCGCACGACGGACAGAGTTGATCGTAGAAGTGGTGTATCTGCGAATAATTCTTCTTGCAGATGTAGCAGTTCTGTGGTTCGACGGCCTCGCGAAATTCCGGGTTGTCGGCAACTTCGGTCTGGGAGAAGTTTTCGGGAGGAAACACGTTCGGCGTCATGAAAACGGTTTCGCGCCGGAGTTTCCGGATGCCTGTGTTGAAAAGCACGCTTTCTGCGCGCTCGGTCCGCGTCGCTTTGCGAGCGCGCTTGGTTGCCTGCACGAGCCGACGCCGATCAACGGCGTCGGGACGGGACACTCGACCGGCGGCCTGAAGCAGGCGCGTCCTATCCTGTTCCGGCACGCCTGCGAGCAAGGCTCGATCGTTGGCTATCGACTCAAGAAGATCGGTCGCGGCACGCAGGCGTTCGGCGAAAGGAATGTCGTTTGACTCAGCAGTCACTGAGGAATTGTTGGAGTGAAGTGGTCATCGAATTATAGCCAACCACCCGAGAAACCTGCACGGCGGAGTCCTGCGACGACGTAGGGACTGCTACGCATCAACGACCAGATCAGATTGGTGCGATGGTTCTCGATCATCAGGACAATAGGCCCCTGATTCAGGCCGCAGTGGCCCGCCGAAATCCATCCCACGGAATCGGCGTTCTTATCGGGGAATGTCTGATTGAATGCAGTCTTGAAGCCGTACGGATTTTGATCCATGAGCGCCAGACTGTCGAAATGCGCTATTGCCGGGAGAACTATTTCCGGCGCGAAAGGAAGCGACGCAACTACTGCCCAGGGTGCGATGGTTCCGTCGTCCGGGCCGAACGGTGCACCGCGCCCGACGTAGCCATAGAAGCGACGTTCAATTCCGTCGACTGTGCACGTAATCCGTCCGGGGCCATCGCTTGCTGTCAGCCCCCAGCAGTCCTTTCCATATCCCGTAAACTGCATCGGGTTGCGCGTCGCATATTCGCGCTGAACCTGTGTAGCGCGGCGGCTGTTCTGGAAGTAATCCGATCTCTTGCCGCGCATGTATCTGTCCTGAATGCCGTTCAGGTCGAGCCAGATATGCGAGAGCTGATGTGTAAAAAGCGGGCCTGAGTACAGCAACTCCGTTCCGTAGATCTTCTTCCATTTGTACGACGAAGTCCAGGCAGTGTAGCTGTCGTCAGGCAGTGGATGTGTTGGGGAACCGAGCCCGAGGATGTAAAGCAGTAACGCCTCGCTGTAACCATTCCAGCGATACTTGATGAATCCACTTTCCGGTTTCCAGCCAAGCGACGCGGTGGATCCCCCGTTCAGCATCCACTGCCAATCCACGCGTTCGAACAACTGTGTTGCCAGGGTTCGAATCTCCTGCTCATCCGGGTTGTCGTCTGTGAAATACGCCGCGGCAGTGAGCACGCCAGCTATCAGGAACGTTGTGTCGATGGATGATAGTTCGCACTTCCAGACACGGCGTCCTGTCTGCATGTCCAGGAAGTGGTAGTAGAAACCCTTGTAACCGGTTGCGTCTTTCTCGGGTCCCTGTGAGCTGTTCGAGAAAAAGCGCAGACACGTAAGGGTACGCTCGACAGCTTCTGCGCGACTCAGAAAGCCGCGCTCGACTCCGACAGGATAGGCAGCGAGCGCAAGGCCTGTAGTAGCGATGCTCGACGGGGATCCTGCGTCGGTCCTGTCCACCACGAGGCCGTTGTTACGGTTGGTTTCGTGTATGAAATAGGAGAACGATTTCTGCTGCAGCCTTGCGAGTAATTTCTCGTTCGTCGACTCAGTCACTGTATACTCGGCAATTGCATGTTGGCGGCTCTACGACGATTCTGCAGATGGCACCGAGTCATTCGGGTGCGCTGGGCGAGTTGTCGAACCGGATTCTGGGAGATTCTGCGTAACCCGTTCGCGAAGAACATGCCGTTGCACCTTGCCGGATGCGGTTCGTGGCAGGAGCTCAGTCACGATTCGGATCTCTCTGGGCGTCTTGTATCCGGCGAGCAGCGCTCGACAGTGCGCACGCAGCTCGTCCGCAATCGAAATATCTGCTTCGTTCGGTGCAGCCGAGAGTCGAACGAACGCAATCACGCGCTGTCCCCACGTCAAATCTGGTGAGCCGATGACCGCTGCTTCCATGACCATCGGATGAGCGAGCAGGGCAGTCTCGACCTCCGCCGGGTAGACGTTCTCTCCGCCCGTGACGATCAGGTCGCTTCGACGATCAAGAACCCGCAAATAGCCATCGGAATCGAGAGTACCTATATCGCCGGTGTGGAGCCACCCATCGACGATGGCGCGTTCGGTCGCTTCCGGTCGACCAGCGTATCCGGCCATCACAACCGGTCCGCGCACGAGAATTTCACCCGGCTCACCTGCTGCGGTGTCGTTGCCATCGACGACTACGCGAATCTCATTCGGGTAGATTGCGCGGCCCGCGGTACCGATCTTTCGGAGTGCATCGCCGGGAGTCAGAGTGGCAACCTGTGATGTTGTTTCCGTCAGGCCGTACGTCTGTGCAACGGGAATGCCGAGTCGCGCGCATCGCTCGAGGACAGGTTGCGGTGCTGGGCCGCCGCCGAGCAGGACACAGCGCAGCGACGCTGGATAGGGCCTGTCCTGGTGCGCATCCAGCATCCGCTGAAGCATGACGAGCACCACGGAAATGATAGTGATGCCGTTTTCATCAAGTGCCTGGTTCGCCGTTACGGCATCGAAGCCGTCGTGAACGACAGCGGTTATTCCGTAGATTGCGGATCGCAGCAGGATCGAAAGGCCGCCCACATGGAATAGCGGAAGGCACGCGAGCCAGCGGTCATCAATGTGATTACCGAGATTGAGCGCGGAGCCGATCGCGCTCCACCAGAAATTGCCAATGGTCAGCATCGCACCCTTCGGCTGGCCGGTCGTACCCGACGTATAGATTATCGCGAGCACTGAGTTGGAATCGTGTGCGAGGTGCATCGATGCAGCCGCGTTGCTGCGCGAAGCGAGCGTCGCACATCCAGTGTCTGGCGCGCCGGCATCATCCATGCTCACGACGACGAGGCTGGGTTGCTCAGCGCGTGCTCGTGCTGCGAGTGCCACCGTGCGTCCATCGACCACTAGCAATCGTGCGTGCGAATCGGCGATCTGCCACGCAAGCTCGACGGCGCCCAGTCTGACGTTGAGCGGGATAAGTGCGGCGCCAATCCGAAGCGTCGCGTGAATCAGCAACGCGGCACCTGCGCCGTTGTTGAGCAGCATCGCGACGCGATCATTTTCCTTGATGCCCCAGCCGGCAAGCATCTGCGCGGTCCGAGTTACGTCTGCGTCCAGCTCGGAGTATGTCCATGTACGGCCATCGGCGACGAGCGCCTGTCGCGCCGGCGTGTTGGTGGCGCGGTAGGAGATCCAGTCAGTGAGTGGCACGGGTCCGGACGACGGAGTCATCGCGATCTGTTGACAGAGCCTGACGAGTTCAGACGATTGACGTTCGTGCGAATATCAGGCCCGCGGTGAAGAGCAACCCGAAAGAGAGCAGCAAAAGGCCGGTGCGCTTGAGCATCGGATTGAGGTCGCGTCCGGTGAGGCCGTCCAGCACCTGTCGGACGAGCACGAAAGCAAGCGGCGCGGAGATCCACGGAAGCAACAGCCAGCGTTGCCTCGGAATACCAGTGAACGCCATCACGCCGGGAACGCCATACGCGAGTAGCGCGAGCAACGCATACTGGTATCGTGTCGCGCGATCGCCCAGTCGAACCGCCAGTGTGATCTTTCCGGCAGCACGATCCGTTGGCAGGTCGCGGAGGTTGTTGATGACGAGAATGTTGGTCACGAGGAATCCGACCGGGAGCGACGCGAGCAGGGCGAAGCTGTTCCAGGTGCCTGTTTGAAGATACGCGGTTCCGGTAACCGCGATAACGCCAAAAAACAGGAATACGAATGCGTCACCGAGGCCGTGGTAGCCGAATGGCCACGGACCGCCGGTGTATGCGAGGCCGCATACTATGGATAGTGTGCCGATCAGGATTATCGACCACCCCCCGATCCAGGCGAGATAGCAGCCTAGCAACGCGGCCAACCCGAATGCGAACACGATTCCACGCCGAACCGATTCATGGCTGATAAGCCCGCTCTGCGTCACACGGACGGGCCCGAGTCGACCATCGTGGTCGGCACCCCGGTGAAAATCGGAATAGTCGTTCGCGAAGTTGGTCCCGATCTGAATCAGCAGCGCCGCCAGAAGAGTGACCACAAAAACGAGCGGAAGGATATTTCCCCGTTCGTGCAATGCCACTCCGCCGCCTACAATTACCGGTACTGCAGCCGCTGGCAGTGTCGCCGGTCGTGACGCGAGCAACCACGCACGAGCCGGCTGCGGTCCAGCGCTATCGGGTACGGAGACAGCGCTCACGGAAACCGCGGAAACTTTGACCAGTCAGGCGGCCGCTTTTCGAGGAATGCATTCTTGCCTTCCTTAGCCTCTTCCGTGAGGTAGTAGAGCAGCGTTGCGTCACCAGCTAGTTGCTGAAGGCCAGCCTGGCCATCGGTGTCGACGTTGAACGAAGCCTTGAGAAAACGAATTGCAGTCGGACTCTTCAGCATGATCTCCCGTGCCCACTGCATCGCTTCGTCGTGCAGTTGCGCGAGCGGAACCACGGTATTCACGAGTCCCATGTCGAGCGCTTCCTGTGCACTGTACTGACGGCAGAGGTACCAGATCTCTCGCGCCTTCTTGTGCCCGACTACACGGGCGAGGTACGCGGTGCCGTAACCGCCGTCGAAACTTCCGACGCGCGGACCAGCCTGGCCGAACCGTGCATTATCGGCTGCAATTGTGAGATCGCAGACGAGGTGCAGTACATGACCGCCTCCAACCGCGAATCCGGCGACGACCGCGATCACCGGCTTCGGGAGATACTTGATCTGCTTCTGCACGTCGAGGATGTTGAGTCGCGGTACCAGATCGGTCTCGCCGACGTAGCCGCCGTGTCCACGGACGCGCTGATCCCCGCCGGAACAGAATGCCTGATCCCCCTCGCCGGTCAACAGGACGACCCCAGTCGTCATGTCGTCGCGTGCGTGGTTGAAGGCGTCAATCATTTCGCCGACGGTCTCGGGGCGGAATGCGTTGTGAACGTCAGGGCGATTGATAGTGATCTTTGCGATCCCCTCGTCACCAGCCTTTTCGTACCGAATGTCCTTGTATTCTTTGATGGTTTTCCAATCGACGTTCATGCTTTCTCCTCAAGGTCCTCGCGGCTGACGGAAGCGTCGTGTGGGACGCCGGCCGCGACTGTCAACTTATCGTCCTGGTGCGCCAGACGAAGGCCCTCGGCCAGAGAGCAGCCTATAAGGTATCAGGCCCAGTCGCCACGCTGCCGATCCAGCCCATTGAGAGCGCTCTCGACAAGCTCTTGGAACCGTTTCGGCTGCTCCAGGTGGGTCATATGTCCCGCCCCATGCACTATATCCACTTCCACCCGTGGAATCGAAGCCCCCATCAACCGGGCAATTGCGACGTATTTGGCGTCGAGTTCGCCAACTATGACTCGAACGAATGTTCGAATAGTTCTCAAGTCGTCATTGACGGGTGGGTCGGCCGCCGAACCTGCACCACGGAGGCTGTTCGCCAGGCCCCGAACTCCGTTCGTCAACCGTTCGGTGCGTAGCCGCTCGAGCGACGGCACGGGGGCACCAGCGAGGCTCGACCAGAGCGGCAGTGCTTCCCATCTATTTACGAAGGCCGCGACTCCCTCGCGTTCGACGAAATCAGCGAGTTCAATGTCTGATGTGATGCGCCGATCGCGCTCCTGTGGATCTACGACGCCGGGAGATGTGCTCTCGAGAATCAGGCCCGCGACTCGATCAGGATGCCGTATTGCAAAGCGCACAGCCGCGCGGCCCCCCATGGAATAACCGAGGATAGCAGCTCGCGATATTGCCAGCGAGTCAAGAATGTCGCGAAGATCATCGGCAAATCTGTTCAGCGAGTATCGCCGAGGATCCGTTGGCGAATCGGACAATCCGTGGCCAGTAATGTCAACAGCGATGGTCGTGTATCGATCGCAGAGTGTCGATTGCAGTTCAGTCCAGGTCTCCGCCGAACCTGTAAAGCCGTGCAGCAGAACGACAGCGGGTCCGGATCCGGATCTCACGGCGTGGAATCGGACACCGTCGGCAACGGTCAACTGCAGATGCTCCTTCACGCAAGTCACTCTACGGCAGCAACAGCGGCTGCGACGCGCTCCCATACTTCGCGGTGGAGTTGCACATTGCGCGCGCGATCAGTCCGGATTTCAACGATGTGCAGCCCTTCAGCCTTGATGTCCGCTGCAACGACATCGCGTAGCGAGCTGACCGAATCGACCTTGCGGTAACTGGCGCCGTAAAGCGCAGCGGCTGAGTCGAACTCGAGGCCGTGAGGCGTGCCGAATAGTTGCTCGAAATGCTCCGGCTCTGCGGCTTGCGGAAGGAATGAGAAGATCCCACCGCCATCGTTGTTCAGCACAACGATAGTTGCATTGAGCTTGTGCAGTTTGGCGGCAAGCAAGCCGTTCATGTCGTGGTACATGGCAATGTCGCCGATCACCAGCACGAGCGGCCCCGATTTCGCGTCGAGCGTAGCGGCAACGCCCAGCGCGCTCGAGACAACTCCATCGATTCCACTGGCGCCGCGATTTGCGAGAACTCGCAGCGAACGGCCGTTACCCGCCGCAAAACCGTCGAGATCGCGAACCGGCATGCTGCTACTGACGAAGATCGTACCGCGATCAGGGATGACTGAAGCAATCTGCGCGAGCGCGTCACCCTCAAATGGTTCGCTTAGCGTCGCGGAGTATTCTGCGATCGCGGTCCCGGCGCGATTGTTCAATTTACGCCACGTAGCGAGCCACGTTGCGCGGGCGGATGCAGGCTCGCTCAGGTTCGCGAGTTGCGCGAGAAGGGCTTCACATACAAGCCGCGGCTCCGCGTGCACAAGCTGAGCTGCAAGCAGCGTCGGATCGGGCCAATGTGCGGCGTCAACGATGATATGATGCGCCGCTGCATAGCGTTCCATAAACTGGAGCAGTGGTTTGGACGTCGGAAGTGCACCTATGCGGAACACTACATCAGGGCAAAGCTCAGCTGTAACAGAAGTGTCGCGGAGCAACGCATCGTACCGATCAATCAGAGCGCAGCGGTCGTGCGGCCCCCAGCGGAGCTGTGAAAGCGGATCCGCGAGCAGCGGCGCGTCCAGCGCGGCGGCAAGTGCAGCAAATGGACCGGCGAGCGCGCCGTCGTATTGCGGACCGCAGATCAACAGCGGACGGGTCGCGCTCTGCAGTCGCGAAGCGATGTCGTGGATCGTCTTGCGCGATGGCACTGAAGGTTCTTCGTCAACTGTCACCCACGGCGCTCCATCTGGTCTACCGTTCCATGCAAGAGAATCAGCTACGCCAGGATTCGCGGGTACGCTGATCGCAACCGGAGTGAGCGGCTCGCGGAACGGAAAGTTGAGATGCACGGGGCCGGCCGGTGACGCGCCAGCGGTCGCCACGGATCGACAGGCGACGGTCCGAATGTATCTCAGCATGTCCGGCGATGATTCTGCGAGCGCAACCTCGATGAACCATTTGGGATAGTTACCGTACAGTCTGTTCTGATCGATAGTCTGTGACGCGCCGATGTTGCGCAGTTCCGGCGGCCGGTCGGCGGTAAGTACGAGCAACGGAATTGATGCGGTGCGTGCCTCGACGACGGCGGGCAGGAAGTTCGCGGCGGCGGTACCTGAAGTGCAGAGCAGTGCAACCGGCGCGTTCAGGGCGCGCGCCATTCCAAGTGCGAAGAACGACGCCGAGCGCTCGTCAAGATGCATCCATATCTTGAGCAATGGATGCTTCGCGATGGTAATGGCGAGTGGCGTCGATCGGGAGCCAGGTGCGATGCAGACGTTGCGGAGGCCCGAGCGTGCCAGTTCGTCGACGAATGCATCAACATACGCCGACGACGATTGCTCGTCTGCTTTCATTGCGTGTCGCCGCTGTATGCGGTAGCCTCTGCAATTGCAGAATCGACTTCCGCGACCGCGACCGCTGCGGCGAGAGCGGTCTGTACTGGCCGTAGCTTGAGCATCGATTCAGCGTATTCCTGGTCCGGGTCAGAGTCTCGCACGACGCCGCAGCCCGCATAAAGCCATGCGTCGGCGCCCGTGATTACCGCTGAGCGAAGTGCGACCGCGAACTCCCCGCGATCACTCTGGAGCCAGCCGATCGGCGCAGCATACCAACCACGATCCAGCTCTTCGTTTTCCCGGATGAACTGAAGTGCTGCCTTTCTCGGCGCTCCACCAACTGCGGGCGTCGGGTGAAGTTCCTCCACGAGCTCAAGGATCGTGTGTCCCGATCTCAGGCGCGCGCGCACCGCCGTGTGGAGATGGTGCACCTGCGGAAGCGAGAGTAGAGTCGGCATATCCGCAGACGTGACGTCGTCGCAGAAACGTGCCAGGCCGGTACACAAAGCGCGGCGCACGATTTCATGTTCGGATCTGTCCTTCTCGCTGGCGAACAGTTCCTGAGCCTGGGCTGCGTCGTCTGCCGGAGTCGCGCCGCGGCGCGTCGAACCGGCGAGACTGCTGGCCTGTACTTCCTGTCCGTCCACTCGAACGAGTCGTTCCGGCGTGGCGCCGACAAATGCACTGTCACCAGCCCAGAAGCCGAAGACATAGCACGTCGGATGTGCGTATCGCAGTTGTCTGATTGTTTCGGCGATGTCGAAGTCGTGCGTCGTCTCTGCACGCACTTCGCGAGCGAGCACTACTTTCTCGAGATCACCCGTGCGAATCTGCATGACTGCGGCGCGGACTGTTGCACGCCAAGCGTCTGCGTGGCGTGATTCCTGGTATGCGACCGCATCGGTGTCCGTGATTGCGGGTTGCGATTCTGAAGAGCAGGGCTGCGCATCCAGAACCGCAGCGCGGAGTCGCGTGATAAGTGACAGATCGAGCCCGATTTCACCAGCAGCGCTGACGACCAACGACGTCGTCAACCAGCAGGCGCCACCACGTTCCACGAGCTGGATGAGTGGGACAGTGAGTCGCGCTTGCGGAAAGTCGCGCCACGTCCCGGAAGTGGGGCGCTCCGGGTCGAACGCAAAGCCGCCGATCAGGGTGGGCCCCGTGCCGGGAACTCCCGAGGATTGATCCACAATGACGGCGTCGGCGAGCAGATCCTTGAAGCCGCGGTCGATCGCCGCGAAGCGATCACCGCCAGTGGGGGCAAATGTCATGGCAGAGCCGAGTCCGGCCAACGCGAAGCCATCGGCGGGGCGGGTCCAGTAGGACCGTGCGTCGATCAGGTTTGCGAGAGCAGGATCGGACCTGGCCGATTCGCCCGCCGCGACGATAGCCTCAAGTGGGTCTATCGATGGGACACGTTCGACCCTGCTGACCAGAATCGGGCGGCGCTTTGCGCGCGCTGCGGCGCTGGCTCGGCCGACCAGCGAGTCGAGGCTGGTGTCAACTGTCATTAGTTGAAAGTAAGCGCCCGCGGCCACAGCCGGGGTGCAGCGCTCGCAGTCTAGCGGATTGCGAAACCCAGCCCGACGGAACGTTGTGCGACCCCGAGAATGGGGAACGCCGAAATGGTCGCGGAGGACTTTGGCTGGATCGCTGCGGCGCTCGCCTGCTGAGCCGGAGCCTGGCCCGTGTGAGCATGCACCATGGCCTGGATCGCGGCGATGACGCCAATGGCGCCAGCCACTCCGAGCCCGACTCCGATGTGCTGGCGTTCAGCAGTTGTCTCGGTGGTCTGGTACTGGTAGGGATTGCCGAACGGATCGGTACCGGTGCGAGTGACCTGTTTGGACACATTCTGCGTTTGGAGGCCGTACCAGATGCCGGCGCCGGCAGCGGCCATGACGAAGAATCCGCCAACGGGTTGGTGTGTCATGAACTGGCCCATTCCCGGGATTATCAAACCGGCGGCGAATGCACCGCCGGGAGCCGGCATGCGTGGAGCGGTCGAAACCGGAATGCGCACGACGGTTGTATCGGGAGGCAGTGAGAGTGCCAGTTCAGCGATTCGCTGTCTGACGTCTGTTGCTTCGGGGGCGGAGGGTGTGAGTGCGAGAAAGCGGCAGTACTCGCCCATCGCGCGCTTATCTCCCGCAGCTTCGTAGCCGCGGCCGAGTGCGTATGCGATGGTGGCGTCGGACGGGTCAAGCTTCGCAGCCTGTTCGTAGAGGGCGGACGCGGCGGCGTTGTCACCGACGATGGAGGCAGCCTGCGCACGCCCCGCGATTTCGCGGGCCGTGCTCTTTGCCGCATCAGACACTGGGCCGAACGACGTTGCCGCGTTTATGCAACGACCGGGCAGCGTCCTGACAGGAAGCGTGTCCGGAGCGGTGTTCTGTGCTGCAACGACAGTTGGCGTGGCAATCGTTGCGGTGATCGCGAGCAGAACTGAAAGGCGCATTGCCATGGGTATTGTTAGTTAAATACGGTGACGGTAGTACTGCCGGGTACGCCGTCGACAGTTGCGGTGATGGTGGCGGTTCCCCGGGTACTGACAGCTGTGACAAGGCCGGTGGCGTCGACGGTTGCCATCGTGTCATCGCTGGATGACCAGATGACGGTGCGTCCGCTCAGACTCAGTGTAGTTCCGCCGCCGTTCTTCGCTGTCACCGTGAGTCTGACAGTATTAGGAATAGCGGTACCGCTAATCGAAACCGATGAATCGGCGGGTGTAATTGCAACAGTGGCGACCGGCTCGAGGCTTACTGTTATGGCGGTTGCCGGACTGTTGAACTTTGTTTCGCTCGTTGCAGTGATCGAAGTGGCTCCAGCTGCTACCGCCGTGACAACCCCACCCGCGTCGACAGTTGCTACTCCCGGCACGCTCGACGTCCATACTATTGCGCGACCGGTGAGCACATTGCCGTAAGCATCCTTGAGGACCGCATTAAGTGTTGTCGTCGGTCCACCGACGATCAAGCTCGCACTGGGCGGTGTCACCGTGACAGTCGCGACCGGCGCGGTAGTCACAGTTATGGCCGTTGCCGGAGTGTTGAACTTTGTTTCGCTCGTCGCAGTGATCGACGTGGTTCCAGCTGCTACCGCCGTGACAACCCCGCTCGCGTCGACCGTTGCGACTCCCGGCACGCTCGATGTCCATACTATCGCGCGACCGGTGAGCACATTGCCGTAAGCATCCTTGAGGACCGCATTAAGTGTTGCCGTCGGACCACCGACGATCAAGCTCGCACTGGGCGGTGTCACGGTGACAGTTGCGACCGGCGCGGTAGTCACAGTTATGGCCGTTGCCGGACTGTTGAACTTTGTTTCGCTCTTCGCAGTGATCGCAGTGGTTCCAGCTGCTACCGCCGTGACGACCCCGCTCGCGTCGACCGTTGCGACTCCCGGCACGCTCGATGTCCATACTATTGCGCGACCGGTGAGCACATTGCCGTAAGCATCCTTGAGGACCGCATTAAGTGTTGTCGTTGGTCCACCGAGGATCAAGCTCGCACTGGGCGGTGTCACCGTGACAGTCGCGACCGGTCCGAACGTCACGACAATCGACGCGGCCCCGGTCTTACCCTCGCTCGTCGCAGTAATTATTGCGGAGCCTGGCCCGACAGCCTTGACAAGTCCAGTCGCTGCGTCGACCGTAGCGATTGATGGTGCGCTCGTGGACCAGGTCACCACCCGCCCAGGAAGCGGGTTGGCATTTGCGTCAGTTGTAACGGCCGACATGGCTAGTGTCTCCCCGACGAAGAGGTTCGAACCTGTCGGCGATGGCGTCACAAACGCGACCGGTATCGACGAAACTGTAATCGCTGACGTCGCGGATTTTCCTTCGCTCGTTGCGGTAATCGTAGCGCTTCCGGCTGAGAAGGCTGTAACCACTCCGTTAGCGTCCACAGATGCTACACCAGGAGTGTTCGAGGACCATGCTATCGTGCGGCCGCTGAGCACAGTGCCGTTTGCATCCTTGAGAACAGCGGCGATGAGTCTTGCACTGCCTACTACCAGACTGGCGGTTGTTGGCGTAAGCGCAATAGTGGCGACTGGGGCGAGTGCGACTGCTACAGGCACGGTCGCGCTCTGTCCTTCGCTCGTTGCTGTAATCGTCGCGTTGCCCGCTGCGACACCGGTGACAACTCCTGTCGACGAGACGCTGGCGATCGTTGGGGCGCTGGATGTCCAGGTCACGCTTCGACCCGTCAACACATTTCCGCCGGCGTCCTTCGTTACCGCAGCGAGCGTCGTTGTTCCTCCAACCAGCAGACTCGCACTGGTTGGCGTTACCGCCACCGACGCGACCGGCACATTCGATACCGTTACGGCCGCGGATCCGCTCTTGCCCTCACTGGCCGCCGTGATTGTCGCGCTTCCGACAGCAACAGCCGTGACGTCCCCGCTACTCGATACAGTCGCTATCGTCGGTGCACTTGACGTCCATGTGATTACACGCCCCGACAACAGCGCTCCACCTGCGTCACGGACGGTCGCAGAAAGTGTTGTGGTGCCACCGATGACAATGCTCGCGCTCGTCGGGATGACAACAACCGAACCAACCGGCGTCGGGGTCGCAGACGTTACAACGACCTGCGCGCCGCCGCTCTTGCCTTCGGCAGTTGCACTGATAGTTGTACTCCCGGGAGCAATAGCCGTTACCAGGCCGCCGGTGCTGACTGTCGCGATCGTGGAATCGGCTGATTTCCACGTCATGGGCCGGCCGCCGAGTACGTTGCCGTTGGCGTCGGTCGCTATTGCAGTGAGTGATTGAGACTGACCAACAGTCAGTGCGGCGGACCCTGGCGCAATCGCTATAGCAGCAATCGGGATGACCGTAACCGTGGGTAATTGTCGCCGTTCCTGCTGCGATCCCGATGACGTTGCCAGTCGCGTCGATACTTGCTACCTGCGTCGCGCTGCTGGCCCAGACAACGGTTCGCCCCGTCAACGCCGTTTGATTCGCGTCGTACATCACTGCCTTGAGCACCGTCGTGCCGCCTACAACCAGCGTTGCCGTGGTGGGAAGTACGGAAACGGTGGCGACAGGTGCGGCGGATACAGTCACCACGGCTCTGGCGGATTGACCCCCAGAGCTCGCGGCAATCTGAGCGCTGCCCACTGCTTTACCAGTAACGATGCCGGCTGATGATATGGTTACGACTGTCGTGTCGGCGCTGGACCAGAACACGGACGCACCACTGATGAGATTGCCGCTCGCGTCGCGTACCTGTGCTTGAAGCGCGAGCTGTGCTCCGACGGTGATCGTCGGCGCGTTCGGCGTAATAGAGAGCTGGGCTACGCCACCGCCGCTCCCTCCTCCGGGCCCGGTCGGGCTCGATGACGAATCTCCACACGCGAGCAGCAGTGCCGTGATGATGACTGCGCGAAGTGTGCGCGCGTATGATCCGAACGATCCGTGCGTGCGCGACATTGATTTTTTAAAGGGTTGGCTTTTCGATGTATGTTGGGCGCAAGCGGTGCTCCCGTGTTCCGTCACCCAACTGTCCATCGAGGTTGTAACCCCAGCAGAAAAGATCGCCTGAGCCTGTTGTGCCGCATGTGTGCGACCCGAATGCCTTCACCGTAGTGAACGTATGGCCGCCGGAAACCTGCACGGGCGATGCGCGGCTGACAGCGCTGCCGTCACCGAGCTGACCGTAAGTGTTGCGACCCCAGCACCATGCATAATGACTCTGCGAAAGCGCGCACGTATGCACGCTGCCTGCCGATATGGCGATGAATTTCTCGCTGCTGCTGACGGCCACTGGAGTGGGGTGCGCCGAGCGTGTTCCGTCGCCAAGTTGGCCGTAACTGTTGTCGCCCCAGCAGTAGATTGCGCCCGCAGACGTCGTTCCGCAAGTATGACCACTGCCAGCACTCAGCGCGCTGAAGCGCTGATCGGTACGCACAGCGGTCGGTACAGCATGATCAGAGGTCGTTCCGTCCCCCAGCTGCCCAGCGTTGTTGGCGCCCCAGCAATACGCCTCACCGGTATCGCTCAGACCGCAGACGTGATTCCACCCGGCAGCAAGCGCCGCAAACGATACGGTTGTGGAAACGCGAGATGGCGTGGTGCGGTCGGTTGCCGCTCCATTTCCCAGCTGACCGCGAGCACCAGCGCCCCAGCAGTAAGCTGTTCCGTCATCCGTCAGTCCGCAACTGAATCCGGATCCACTCGTCACCGAAGCGAGGCTCTGCGACAGGCTGATTCTGGTCGGCGTGTCCCGGGAGTCTCGACTGCCATCGCCGAGCTGACCGTGATCATTATCTCCCCAGCAATACACGGTTCCGCTACTGGTGCGAGCGCAGGTATGCGACAGACCGGCCGCGATGCCCGCAAATCGCACGTTTGCCACGACTGCCGTTGGTTTGGCTACGGCCTGCGTCGAACCGGTGCCCAGCTGACCAGAGCCATTCGCCCCCCAGCAGTACGTGGTTCCCGTAGATGCGATCAGACATGTGTGCGCACCACCCGCAGCGATAGTGAAAGTTGCGCGCGCAGGAGCAACGGGAACAACCGGGGTTGCGACAGCCGGAGGGGTTACTGCAGCAGCGATGGGCGCTATTGGCGCAGGTGGTGGCGTCGATCTGGTCGTGCTGCCACGCGGCCGCCTTGACCCAGCTCCGATAGCAGTGTCGCCTCCAACAACGGGCGCAACTTTTGACTGTGCCGTGGTTGTCGCCGGCGGCAGCGTGAGCAGCGAACTGGAGCTGTCCGTCTGCGTCGAGTTAGCTGAGAGAGAATCACCCTCGGATATCCCGGCGGCCGTCACAACCGAATTTGGAACTATTGGTGCCTGCGAGCGAGCAATCTGCGGCGCACGGGGCAGTATTGTGGTGCGCGGCTGCGCCAGTGGGCCGAGAATCGGAGCTGGCCACACAAAAAGAAGCACGCTCGCGACCAGTGCGGCTACGATCAGCACAGGCAGTGCGACCCTGCGCGCGATACCACGCTTCCGGACCGGGGGAGGGATCGTGATTGCAATCGTTTCGTCTGGTGCCGGCGCGACGTCATGTTTGCGCGGCAACGGCGGTTCCGTCGAGTTCAACTCAGTGCGGAACTGATCAGCAGTCTGCCAACGTGTTACTGGAGATTTTTCTAGCAGTCCTTCGATCGCGTACACGAGTCGCGGCGGCGTTTCGGGACGCAGTGCATCAATCGCTGCCAACTGATCGTGCTTCTGGTGATAGATAACGTTGTACAACGTCTCGCCATCCCAGGGCCTGCGGCCGGTCAACATCTCCCAACCAACAAGACCGAGGCTGTACAGATCGCTGCGTGCGTCCACGGCTGTTCCGTCAATCTGTTCCGGCGCCATATACGTCGGTGTGCCGATAGCAACACCGGCCATGGTCAGTTGCGTCTCGCCGTGCACGGATCGTGCGATGCCAAAGTCGGCCAGCACGGCACGACCGGAAATCTCTTCGATGAAGATATTTTCGGGTTTGACGTCTCTGTGAACGATGCCACGTTCGTGCGCGTAGCCCAGCGCCGACGCTATGTCGTTGAGCGTGCTCGTCGCCTGCTCGAACGAAAGTGGGGGTCCATCCTTCAGGATCTGCTTGAGAGTGCGCCCCTGCACGTGGTCCATCACAAGGCCCAGCCCGAGTCCGTCGATCCATCGAACGGAATGCGTCGCGACAATGTTCGGATGCTTCAGACGTCCGACAAGTCGCGCTTCCCGATCGAATCTCGCGACTGCTTCCTCGTCGCCGAGGTACTTGGTGTGGATGACTTTGACCGCGCGCTCTATGCCGGTCGCGCGCTCGCGGACAAGGTACACGATTGCCATGCCGCCGCGGCCCAACTCGCGAACCATGTCGTACGAATCGCCGAACGGAACATCGCCTGCATATGCATGTGGTCGAGCAGACGGAGCGAAACTCTCGGGGAAAGACATCTCGCTCAGCTCGAACGGAAGCGGAGCGCTACCTCACCTAGCTCTATCCGGTCTCCATCGGCGAGCTTCCGTGCGGAGCCACCGTTGGAAAGAACGCGATCGTTCACAATCACCGGATTCGTCTGCGACAGGTTCGTTATCGTCCAGGTCCCGCTATCGAAGTCAATCCGCGCATGTCTGCGGCTGACTGTGGGTGACCGCAACGTGATGTGGCGATGCGGTGGCCCCGTGTCCCGCCCGACAACGATACGAGGCTGCTCACCAATCCTGCTGAAAAAGAGAAGATCCTCCATGGTCGGTTCGCCAGAGATGACCTGCAGGCGTGCCGGCAGAATCTGCATCGGCTCGTCCACCGGACGATTGAACACCACTGTTGCGTCGGGTGCCAATTCCTCGGCGAGTTCCATTTCGTCCGCTTCGTCATCGTCTGATGCGTCAGTCGGCTCCGTCGAATGGCTGAAAGTGTCGAACGATTGCGTCCGCTGCGTACGGGCGATTGGTGCGCTTGCCGGCTCGGGGGGCGCGAACGAAGCCGGCATGTCATCGGCTTCGCGCTCGGCGTATGGCGGTACGTTGCGTCGATATACGCCGGATGGGGTCGTATCAGACGCACCGAGATAGGACGGAATGATCAGAAATGGCAGCGGAGCCTCGGTGCGCGCACGCTTCGCGGCGGACCGGTGAAACAACAAGTCGCGGTTGACCGCGACCACCGGTACGCCGATGAGTAGAACGAGGATTCCAATTATCGCCGCAATTGCCATCATAAACCTGGAGTCTTCGAATTTACCATTCCGGGCCGCCTCTGCAGGGCAAGCCGGTTGGCGGCTTGACCGACCCCGCTCGGGATGGGCCTGCCTCGCAAGGGTTGTATGCTCCGAGCCCGCGGTGGTTCCGTCTTTTGACGGCGGCGCGGGCTTCTCCCGAAGGCGGTCCTCAGCCCGGTTGACTCCGGATTGCCCGGAAGGACACGGAAACGCCGGGCTGGACGGTGCGGCGCGGATCCAGCTCGTATCGCGCCCGAGGTGACATGCTGGCTAGTTCGCAAACGATACGATTGATGATCCACTCACTGTCTCGCACCTGGCCGTTATTATGACCGCCCCGATTCCCCGGGCTACCATTTTGACCGTCGCCGTGGAAGCCCCGGTCTGCGTCACGGACACGGATGAGCTATCGCTGGAACTCCAAGTGATCGCGCGGCCAGAGAGAGTGTTGCCGCGCGAGTCCAACACCTCAGCCGTAAGCGACCGCGTCTGATTGTTCCGGAGCGAAACTGTCGCCGGAGTCACACGGACACTGGCTGCTGCAATAGTTGGCGGTGGCAAGGTAACCGTGACCGTCGCTGTGCCGCTCTTTCCCTCACTCGTTGCTGCAATCACAGCAGTGCCAGCCGCGACCGCGGTGACGGTGCCGCTGGTCGAAACCGTGGCCACAGTCGGTGTGCTCGTCGTCCACGTGATCGTACGACCGGACAGACTGGTCCCAGACGAGTCGCGTAGCGTGGCCGAGAGGGGCGACGCGGTCCCAACTTCCAGATTCAGACTTGATGGAGCGAGCGTCACCGAGGCTACCGGCGGCGGAGTCACAACGATCTGAGCGGTGCCCGCCTTGCCTTCACTTGTAGCGTTTATGGTCGTGCTTCCAGCGGCAACGGCGGTCACGAGCCCGAGGGCGCT
>CAJDVC010000026.1_pt1 | contig 50706 bp, 47 predicted proteins | sample 7391211 | NCBI WGS metagenome assembly CAJDVC01 (sample SAMEA7055683, study PRJEB34461) | soil metagenome | biome: terrestrial ecosystem; feature: Peninsula; material: soil | place: Antarctica | collected 2016 | reverse complement strand
GGGTCGCGATCGGAGAGACAAAAAAGCGAAGGCTACGCACGTAGATGCTGTGGTGAATCTTGCTTCGGACCGGGGTTCGAATCCCCGCGCCTCCACTTTCTCAAAAACGCCGATTACGGGTCAGACCGTAGTCGGCGTTTTTGCCTTTCTACGGAAGATGAATTCCGGAGCGAGTGCGACACCTATGATTGTCGTCGGTATGATTTGCAACGCCTGAATCAGGACCGCTACGCCGACGGCGTTGGCTTCGAGGGTCCCGAACGGGGCGGTCGCGAGCGCGTACGCGAACTGGAAAAATCCGACGTTTCCAGGCGTCGCCCGGACGATGAGCGACACGTTGACGGCCAGGAGCGCGGCCAGGCTGCCTTGAAGCGGAAGATGGATGTGCGCAGCTCTTGCGGCGTAGGCGAACGTTGCGAGCTGTCCGACCCACGCGAGAATGGTGAGTAGCAGCAGAGGCGCCATTCGCTTGCCAGTCGCAAGCTCGCGCATGCTACCGCCGAACTCCCTCAGCCATGCGAGCGCTCGTGCGCGCCAACCGCGTGGCTCGGAGCGACGTTCGGGGACGTGCTCTGACGCGGTATCGGGCGCGGTTCTGGCGAGCCAGACGAGCCCAGCGGTAATTGCAATCAACGCGATCAGGACGGGCCACCGTAACGTCTCGAACTCGGCCGGGAGAGTGAACACGGCAAGTCCCACGGCGAGCATGACGATGAAACCGATCGGGTCAAACAAGCGATCCAGCGCCGCTGTTGCGAGCACACGCGATGCAGGCACACCGCTGGATCTCGTGACGAACACAATGCGAGCTGCGTCGCCGCCGCTTGCAACCAGTACGTTGTTGAGGCCAGCTCCTGCGAATGTCGCGCGCATGCAAAGAGCAAGCGACGGAGAGCCGACCGCGCGCAGTAGTATCCACCATCGCACACCGCGTACGACGAGACTAAGCAGGTTTACGGCGAGTGCGGCGAGGAGCAGTGGTCGTGAAGCATTTATCATTGCGTGCCACGCCTGCCCCCAATCCACTTTCCGCGCAAAAATGATCAGCAGAATGATGATCGTGGCAGACAACGCCAGGCGTACCCACCTGCCAATCTTCGATTTGTTCATCTTGGGAGAGTAGCGAAGCTGTAGCCGCGTTCGTGGAGCTCAGCGACGATCATTGGTACAGCCGCGGCCGTCTGTGTGCGATCTCCAACCGGATCATATCCATCGCCGTCATGCAGCAGAAGGATATAACCGGGACGTGCGCCATCAACAGTTCTTTTGGCGATTGCTTCGGCGCCGGGCAGGTCGGTATCCCAGACTCCGAGAGACCAGCCGACGGTTTTCTGGCCCATCGAGCGAGCGATTGGCGTAACCCAGGGGCTTCGGAAGCCATGTGGTGCCCTGAAGAAGGCCGGAGTCACTCCGCACGCGGCTTCAATGGCACGTTTTCCGCGGCCGAGGTCATCGCGGACGTAAGAAATTCCGCGAAAGTGCAGCTTGCGATGAAAGTATCCATGGTTGCCTATTTGATGGCCTTCCGCGGCCGCGCGACGCGCGATGTCAGGCCAACGCTCGACATGTCTACCGAGAAAGAAGAATGTCGCCTTGACGTTCGCGCGTTCGAGTGCGTCGAGAATCAGCGGCGTCGCGTAGGGATTTGGCCCGTCATCGAAGGTCAGCGATACATCCCGAGCGGACGTGGGAAGCTGGTGCAGGACGGATCCGAATACGGGGCTGTTTCTATAGAACGCGCCGTAAGTGGCCGTCCCCGCCGCGGCAAGCGCGGCGGCTGTGACGCGCGGCCAGGAGTACTGCTCGGATTCGCGGCGACCGGTTTTTCCGAGTCGCGTCCGCAGTGTCTCATCGTCGAGAAGTGTGACCATCGCATCCGCGAGCGCATTGCGATCACCACACGGCACCATAAGGGCCTCACGACCGTCCTTCACCACGTCTCTGAATCCGAGTATGTCCGAGCAGACGACTGGCGTTTCGCACGCCATCGACTCGAGCAATGTGATTCCGAAAGACGCTTTGGTGGTAGGACACGCGTACATTGCCGCGTGCGCATAGTAGCTGGGACGCTCCTTCAGCACTGAACCGACAAACGTAATGTCCGGGTCGCCAGCGGCCGCACGATAATAGTGTTTGCGCAACGGACCGTCCCCAACGACAACGAGTTGCGCTTCGCGCCCCTTTCCGCGTACTCGCTTGAATGAATCGATCAGCGTAGTGAGCCCGTTACGCGGGTCGAACCGGCCGAGGAACAGAACTGCGGGTACATCTCTACGCATGCCTGGAGGAAACGGGGCATGCGGATTGAAAAGATTGATGTCGATTCCGTTCGGAATGATGGTCCAATCGGCTTCGAAATATCGATCCAGTGCGATCGTTGTGGAGTGGGAGACTGCAATCGCAACGTCGAGCATGTCCAAGCGTTTCTGGAAATACTTGCGACCGAGCTGATAGCCCAGCGACTTGTCGAAGTAGGTGTGGAAAGTACCGATGGTGGGACAATCGGCTTCTTCGATCGCAAGCATCGGAAGAATCGGACTGAGCGGCGAATGAACGTGTACGATGTCGTAGCGACCATCATGGAGTACGCGTCTCATGTCCTTGCGAAGTGACAGGCCCAACGTGATGCGCGCCTGCGATCCATTGGCGTAGATGGGTTGACTCCGGCCGATCCGGATCACTCCTGCCTCCGGGACGGCGCCCGGCAGGTTGGAGGTGATGATGTCGACGTGATGCCCGAGTTTTCGCGCTTCACGCGCGAAGAAATGAACGTGTTCGCAGATGCCTCCGAGGTGCGGATAGTAGTACTCCGTGACCAGGGCAATTCTGAGCGGACGCGGTGGCGTAATGCTCAGATGGGGGCCGACGATTGCCGGCGTGGAGAGTGCGCTAGCGGTCAGGGGAGGCCTCTAGTGCGGCATGTGCAGCTGCGAGTCTGGCGATTGGAACGCGATAAGGAGAGCATGAGACGTAGTCGAGGCCGATGGTGTGACAAAAAGCCACCGATCGCGGCTCGCCTCCGTGCTCGCCGCAGATGCCCAATTTAATTCCTGGCCGAGCATTTCGCCCGGCTTCAGCGGCCATGCGGATCAGAAGGCCCACCCCGACGGTGTCCAGAGTCTGAAAAGGATCATCTGGAAAAATGCCACTTTCTACGTAAGAAGGAAGGAACCGACCCGCGTCGTCGCGGCTGAGGCCGTAAGTGGTCTGGGTCAGGTCGTTGGTCCCGAAGCTGAAGAATTGGGCCCGTTTCGCGATCTCTCCCGCCGTGAGAGCGGCCCTTGGGAGCTCTATCATAGTACCAATAAGGTACGGTACGGTTTCTCCCATGACTCCAAGGACCTGGTCGGCGGCGTGCTCCAGAATGGCACGCTGGTTGTCAAATTCTGTCACCGCGGAAACGAGGGGGACCATTATTTCGGGCCTGACATCAATCCCACGCCGTTTCACCCTGACCGCCGCCTCGAATATGGCTCGGCCCTGCATCTCGGTTATTTCGGGGTACGTGATGCCGAGCCGGCAACCCCGGTGACCGAGCATCGGATTGGTTTCCCTGAGCGACTCCACGATGCGCTGGAGGTCATTCCGGGGAATGCCGAGGCTGCGCGCGAGGAGCTTGCTCTCCTCTCCACCGTGGGGGAGAAACTCGTGGAGCGGCGGGTCGAGCAACCGGATGGTCACCGGAAGTCCGTCCATTGCTTCGAAGATCCCTTCGAAGTCCGAGCGTTGCATTGGGAGCAGCTTTGCCAGAGCCCGCCGTCGACCGGACTCATCGCGAGCGACGATCATTTCGCGCATCGTGTGTATTCGGTCACCCTCGAAAAACATATGCTCCGTTCGACAGAGCCCGATCCCTTCGGCACCGAAATTCCGCGCCGTCCGGGCGTCGCGTGGTGTGTCGGCATTGGCCCGGACTTTGAGCGTGCGGACCTCGTCGGCCCAGCCCATAAGTTCCGAATAGGCCTGATAGGTCGGCGCCGCGTTCGCACGGAGTGTCCCGTTCGTGACCTGGACGACCTCGCTGGGAATCGTCGGCAGTGCACCGGCGAAAACCCGTCCCGTAGCACCGTCGAGGGTGAGGTAGTCGCCCTCGTTGATCGTCGTTCCGTTGACGTTGAACCGCCGATGTTCAAGTTCAACATGGATATCGCGGCAGCCAACGACGGCGCATTTGCCCATTCCTCTGGCAACGACCGCAGCGTGGCTGGTCATCCCGCCTCGAGCGGTCAGCACCGCTCGTGCCGCGACGATACCGTGAAAATCTTCCGGAGTGGTTTCTTCGCGAACGAGAATTACGGCATTACCTGCGGCGGCGCGTGTTTCAGCGGTGTCGGGGTCGAATACCGCAATGCCGCTTGCCGCACCGGGGCTGGCGGGCAGGCCAGTGCATAGAGGCTTGGCGCGAGCCGTCGGATCGATGACCGGGTGGAGCAACTGGTCGAGCTGTGCAGCCGGAACGCGGAGGATTGCATCGTGCCTGCTGATGAGACCTTCTGCAACCATATCACGCGCGATTCGCACTGCAGCCGTTGCGGTACGTTTCCCTGTGCGCGTCTGGAGCAGATAGAGCGTGCCCCGTTCCACCGTGAACTCGATGTCCTGCATGTCGCGGAAATGCCGCTCGAGTCTGGCCTGCGTGTCCATGAGCTGCTCGAAGGCGGCTGGCAGTTGGTTCGCCATCTGATCGATGGCGATTGGGGTCCGAATGCCGGCGACGACGTCTTCACCCTGCGCGTTGATGAGGAATTCGCCGTAGAACTTGTGCTCGCCTGTCGATGGATCGCGTGTAAATGCAACACCGGTTCCGGAATCATTGCCAAGGTTTCCGAACACCATTGCGACGATGTTCACACCGGTGCCGAGCGTTTCAGGAATGCTGTTGACGCGGCGGTAGTCGCGAGCCTTTTTGAGCGTCCATGAACGCCAAACGGCCTGGATTGCGCCCCAGAGCTGTTCCTTTGGATCGGTCGGGAATGGAGTTCCAGTCCGGTGACGTACGACGGCTTTGAATTCCTCGACTAGGTTACGTAGGTTGTCCTCGCTCAGCTCTGCGTCAGTGGAAACGCCGGCAGTCATCCGCTTGGATGTCAGCAGATGTTCAAAGTCGCTGCTTGGTACATCGAGCACGACATCGGCATACATCTGGATGAAACGGCGGTATGAGTCGTATGCAAAGCGCGCGCTTCCGCTCGCGCGCGCAAGGCTGACTACCGTGCGATCGTTGAGTCCCAGGTTCAGGATTGTCTCCATCATCCCTGGCATTGATACGGACGCTCCGGAACGGACGGAAACGAGTAGCGGATTGACGGGGTCACTGAACTTCTTTCCGGAGGTTGCCTCGAGCCGTGCTACGCTTGCATCGACCTCTTCGCGTAGTTCGTCTGAATACTCACCATCCTCCAGATATGCGATGCATTCGCTGCAAGCGATTGTGAAGCCGGGCGGAACGGGTACTCCGAGATTGGTCATCTCCGCGAGATTGGCGCCCTTTCCTCCGAGCAGCTCCTTCATCTCCCGCGCGCCTTCGGCCTTGCCGGCACCGAAGAAGAAGACCTTCTTGCTCACGTTCAGCAGCCGCAGCCGAAGCGAAGCTTGTCCGGATCCGTCGGCGGTGCCGTTGGATACTCGCCGGAAAAGCAAGCGTGGCAGAACCCTTCGGGGCCGTCCGGTACCGCGTTCAACATTCCGTCGAGCGACAGATAACCGAGCGAATCGACTCCAATGTGCTGCGCGATCTCATCGATGGAGAAATTGGCTGCAATCAAGTCCTCGCGGTTCGGAGTGTCGATCCCGTAGTAGCACGGGCCGGTAACGGGGGGAGAACTGACACGCATGTGTACCTCGGTAGCACCCGCGCCGCGCACCATGGCAACGAGGCCGCGCGTAGTCGTACCCCGAACGATGGAATCGTCTACCATTACGACACGCTTGCCTTCCAGGACTTCGCGCACCGCATTGTACTTTACCTTGACCTTGGCGTCTCTGCCAGCCTGCTCAGGCTGGATGAACGTTCGCCCGACATAATGGTTGCGAATGAGGGCGAGTTCGTAGGGGAGGTGTGATTCCTCCGCGTATCCGAGGGCCGCCGAGTTTGAAGAATCGGGTACCGCGAAGACGAGATCTGCATTCGGGGCTGGGCACTCTCTCGCGAGCTGCCGACCGAGTGCGCGCCGAGCGCGGTCCACCGAGCCGCCAAAGACGCGGCTGTCCGGCCGTGCGAAATAGACGTACTCGAAAACGCAGCGCGTGGACGCCTTTCGCTCGAATGGGAATATTGAGCGAATACCGTTCGAGTCCACCGCGATGATCTCGCCCGGTGCAACCTCGCGAATCGCCGCGGCGTTCACGATATCGAGCGCACACGTTTCGGATGCGAACACGATCGCGCCGTTTACTTCGCCCATCACCAGTGGACGCCACCCGCGTGGATCGCGTGCAGCGAGCAGCGTGTCACCGATGATCGCTACAAGAGAGAAGGCGCCTTCGACGGGAGCGAGCGCAGCTGCAAGGCGGACTTCCGGTGCGCCGTCTGCAGCTTTCGCAATTCGGTGTACCATGACTTCCGAATCAATTGTCGAGGAAAAGATCGAACCCTGATCCTCCAGCTCGCGACGCAATTCGGTGGCATTCGTGAGATTGCCGTTGTGGCCGAGAGCAATATGTCCGTCCCGCGAGCGTGCAAGAATCGGCTGCGCATTCTCGATCGTCGAACTACCGGCGGTGCTGTAGCGGGTATGACCTATGGCGAGACGCGCATCCAACGGCGCATTGCGCGTGCTTGCTTCGGATATGAGCCCCATCGCGCGGGTTGCGCGAGCTACTCCTTCCGGGCTGACAGAGACCATGCCCCAGGATTCCTGTCCACGGTGCTGTAAAGAGTACAGACCAAGTTGCGTCAGCGACGCCGCTCGATCGTCCCCGAAAATACCAAACACTCCACACATCTAGACCAACACTCCTTCGACTTCGTCGATGACCGCTACCTGAGCGGTCGTGTTCATAATTCTCGGGATGGCCGTGTGATACGCCTCGCCGAGCTGATCTGTTCCAATTCTGACCGTCTGACTGCCGACGTGAATCAGCAAACCTCCATCGCGCGACGTTACCGTCCCGATCCTGCGTGCCGGCACAGAATTCGCCGCGGCAATCTGCAGGACGCGAGCAACCTCACCCGAGGAGACGACGACTCGCCCCTGAGCCTCACCGAAAAGGACTGCGCGGTCTGGAAGCGACGCCCATGGTGTCAGGTCAACCTCCGCACCCGTCGTCGCGTCGGGGTTGCACATCATGCTCTCGGCGATAGCTACCGCCAATCCGCCGTCACTGCAATCGTGAGCCGACGCGATAACTCCAGCCTGAATGGACTGGAGCAGCGTGTTGATCACGCCGCGTTCACGGTCGAGGTCGCACCGTGGCGGTTTGCCGGCTGTGACGCCGTGGACGGTAGCGAGGTATTCGCTGCCACCAAGTTCGTCGGTGCAATCTCCGAGCAGCACGATCGCGTCGCCAACATTGCGGAACGTTGAACGTGTAATGTGTTCCAGCGAGTCGATGACACCCACCATTCCAATTACTGGCGTTGGGTGTACGCTGCCAGTTGGGCTTTCGTTATAGAATGACACGTTGCCGCCCGTGACCGGTGTGTCGAGCGCAATGCATGCCTCGCCGATGCCGGCTACTGCTTCGGTGAACTGGAAGAAGATTTCCGGACGAGTCGGATTGCCAAAATTCAGACAATTGGTGATCGCGAGCGGACGTGCACCGGTACAAGCGACATTGCGCGCCGCCTCAGCTACAGCGATACGGCCGCCGACACGGGGATCCAACGCGACGTACCGTCCGTTGCAGTCGGTCTTCACCGCGATGGCGCGATCCGTCCCCCGAATGCGTAACACGGCTGCGTCACCGCCGGGTCCGACGACCGTGTTGGTACGCACCGTAGAATCATACTGCTGAAACGCCCAGCGCTTGCTCGCAATCGTCGGGCTGGCCAGAAGTTTGAGCGTCGTCCACGCAGGATCACTTTCTTCGTGGAGTTCAGCAATTGCACTTACATCGATGCTGCGAAGTCTGACAGCGTCGGCGCCCTCTTTTGCGGAAACATTGTAGCGTGGGCATTGTGTCACAAGCTCGGAGCCGGGGAATTCAGCAACGACTTTATCTCCGTCTGTTACTCGATACACTGGTTCCGCGATGACCTTTCCGATTACTTCGGCCGTGAGATCCCATTTGAAGAGAATCTCGCGAACGGCTTCCTCGTGTCCCTCAAGCGCGACAACGAGCATCCTCTCCTGCGATTCGCTGAGAAGGATTTCGTACGGTGTCATTCCAGTTTCCCGAACCGGGACCAGACTCGTATCAATCGTCACGCCGACGTCGCCGCGAGCGGCCATCTCTGCAGACGAGGACGTGAGGCCAGCCGCACCCATATCCTGGATTGCGACGATGTGTCCGCTACGGATCAATTCAAGGCTTGCTTCGAGCAGTAATTTCTCGGTAAACGGATCACCCACCTGAACGCGGGGCCGCTTCGCCTCACTGGCTTCCGACAGGTCTTCCGAAGCGAACGATGCGCCGTGTATGCCGTCGCGGCCTGTGCGAGCGCCGACACAGATGATCGGATTCCCTATACCCTGAGCCTTCGCGAGGATCAGCTCATCTTCGCGCAGCATTCCGACACACATCGCGTTGACCAGCGGATTGCCGTCATATGCAGGGTCAAACACAATCTCGCCGGCAACCGTCGGAACTCCGATGCAGTTACCGTAGTCACCGATTCCTTTCACAACTCCCGCGAACAGGTAGCGATTACGCGCACTGTCGAGCGAGCCGAAACGCAGAGAGTTGAGCATTGCGATCGGGCGGGCGCCCATTGTGAAGACGTCGCGCAATATGCCACCAACGCCTGTGGCTGCGCCCTGATACGGCTCGACCGCCGATGGGTGGTTGTGCGATTCGATCTTGAACGCGATGGCGATGCCGTCGCCAATGCTGACGACGCCGGCATTCTCGCCGGGCCCCTGAATTACGGCAGCGCCCTCGGTGGGAAGGGTCCTAAGCGTATTCTTCGAGTGTTTGTACGAACAATGTTCGTTCCAGAGTGCGCTCACGATACCCAGTTCGGTGAACGTTGGCGCTCTACCGAGCATTTTCGACACCCGGTCAAACTCGTCGGGTGTCAAGCCGTGTTCCTTTACCAGTTCTGGCGTTATGGCCGGATCGCCCGGGCGGGGAAGTACTTCGCTCATGTCAGGCAGCCACTCCTGCTAGCAGGCTGTGGAAGAGACCAAGCCCGTCAGGAACGCCAAGCAGCGGATCAACAGCCCGTTCCGGATGCGGCATCATGCCAAGTACATTTCCGGACTCGTTCAATATGCCTGCGATGGAATTGACTGATCCATTCACATTATCGGCTTCACCAATGCTTCCGTCCGGCGCTGAATATCGAAACGCGACGCGTCCTGCATCTTCGAGCGACGCCACGACATCCGGGTCTGCTACATAACGACCATCGCCGTGGGCGATGGGAAGACGGAGCACCTGTCCAGCAAAATATTCATGCGTGAACATGCTCGTTGCATTTTCAACGCGTATCGGCAGCACGCGCGAGATGAAACGTCGCGAGATGTTCCGCATCAATGCACCAGGTAGCATTCCGGCTTCGCAGGCGACCTGAAAACCGTTGCAGATCGCGAGTACTGGCGCACCGCGCTTTGCATGCGCAACTACTTCGCTCATGATCGGACTGAACCGGGCGATAGCACCCGCACGAAGGTAGTCGCCATAGCTGAACCCGCCCGGAAGAATGATCACATCGGAGTCCTTCAGGTCGCGGTCCTTGTGCCAGAGATACACCGCTTCTTCTCCAAGCGCTTCCACCGCAGCGTGATACGCATCATAATCGCCGTTCGAGCCGGGAAAGGTTACGACCCCGAATTTCATGACCGGCCTCCTGGTTGTACTGTCGGCGCTTCCAGGGCAAAGTCCTCAATCACTGGATTGGCGAGGAGTTTCTCGCACATACGTTGAACAGACAATGTTGCCGCCTCGGCGGAATCCGCTTCCACGTCCACCGTCAGGAATCGTCCGATGCGGACGTCCGCGACCGCCTCGAAGCCCAGAGTCTTCAGCGCTCCGACGACGGCAGCACCCTGTGGATCCAGGATTCCAGGGCGGGGGACAATCTGAACGGGAACGCGATATAACGCCACTTGTGCCTCAATCTTCTGATGAAGGTGATTGGTTATCATCGCCGCCATCGCGGCGTGGCCTACGCCTGCGTCGGCGCCGTCGCGAGGGGGACGATGCGGTTCCGGAGATTGCCACCGCGCTGTCTGACACATCGCCAGTTGCGTATGGAATCGAAGACAGACCAGCTCTCGCGCTTGTAGAAGTCTCCAGTTCATCGTCGCCGTCGATTTCGTCATCCACTCCGTCTGGTGCTCGACGCCCGACGAGGCCGATGAATACCGTCGATGTCAGCCCGAAGAGCACGTAAGCAAGACAGGCTGGAAAGAAGAACTGCTTCGGGACGAAAAACACGCCAATCACCGTGCCGACAATGACGAACGTGCCAAGTATGTCGCGAAGCGATTTGAATCCGATGTTTGGAACGGCCGGGTAGGACACATCGCTCACCATGAGCGCACCAAGGCCGGCCATGACGAAGCGCAGCATCACGTGCCAGGGCAGGTTCGCAATGTTGGTGTCGTTGTACAGTGTAGTCTGACTGAACCAGTAATACGTTGCGAGCGTCAGGCCGGCAGCGGGGCTCGGTAGCCCGTGGAAGTACCGCTTTGGGCGGCCTGCCTGCTCGACGTTGAAGCGTGCAAGCCTGAGCGCCGCGCAGGCGATGAAGGCGAATGAGAAGACCCAGTCCCATCCCTCGTGGTTCAACACCGCGAAGTACATGATCATCGCCGGAGCAACGCCGAATGAGACGATATCAACGAGCGAGTCAAGCTCCGATCCCAGCGGGCTACCGGTATTGGTTGCCCGGGCAACGCGGCCATCGAACACATCGAAGATACCCGCAATTACTACGTAGAGGCCTGCCTTCGACGGATCGCCACGAGAGGCCGCGACTATAGCAAATATCCCGAAAAAGAGATTGGCGATCGTGAGACCGCTCGGCAGCATGATCACGGCACGCCGAATAGGGCGCCGCTTTCGTTGATGTGATGTTGCGAAACGGGGACTCATTTTACGAGATCTGCAAGGACAGTGGTTCCGGCGGTCGTGATATCACCAAGCTTCACCTTCACGATCGATGTGGGAGGGATGAACACATCGACACGGGATCCGAACCGAATTATCCCGAATCTGTCACCCTGATGCGCCTCGTCGCCGACCTTGCTGTATGTCACGATTCGTCGAGCAATCAGGCCCGCGATCTGGCGCGTGAGTATGCGCACTCCCGACGGCGTCGTGATGCCAACCGACATCTGCTCGTTCTCGAGACTTGATTTTTCTGCGGCGGCGTTGAAAAACTTGCCCTTGTTGTACCACACAAAGTCGACGCGACCATCTACCGGGTATCTGTTGACGTGGACGTTGAAAACGTTCATAAAGATCGATATCCTTGTCGCCCGTCCTTCAATAAAACGAGGCTCGTCAACTTCAGTAATCATGAGCACCTTGCCATCGGCTGGAGCGGTGACGAGCGCGGAGCCGCGCGGTCCGGTGCGTTCCGGATCACGAAAGAAGTAGGCGCACCAGAGTGCGAGAACGGTAACCACGACCGCCACGAGCCAGAGTGGCCACGAACGGAATTGAAGTGCCGCTGCAAATGCGATGACGACGAGTGCAATGCCAATTCCAATGAATGGCCAGCCCTCACGTGCGAAGCTCATGACCTGGATCCTGTTGCGAGGGGCGCGCCAGTGATGCGTCGGAACGCTTCGAGATAACGTTCGCTCATAGCGCGCGCGACGTCGTCGGGAATGTACGGGCCAGGTGACTCACCATTCCACTCGCCCTTGTCACGCAGTATCTGCATCGCGTGCCCAGAAACGGGAACTGTCTGGCGTCATCACCTCGTCTATCAATATAACCCGACCGTCATGCCGGCCGAATTCGAATTTGGTATCAGCCAGTATCAAGCCCGCCTCTGCGGCGATAGCGGTGCCGTATTCAAAGAGCCTCAGCGACAGAGCCTCCAGTTCATCCGCAACAGGCCCGAGTCGTTCGCGGGCTTCGGCCCGCGAAATATTCTCGTCGTGGCCGGATTCTGCCTTTGTTGCCGGAGTAAAAACCGGGTGCGGGAGCGCCTCGCTCTCGTGCAAGCCTGGAGGCAATGTCTCGCCGGCAAGTTTGCCGGTGGCGCGATAGTCCTTCCAGCCGCTTCCGGACAGATACGCCCTGACGACGCACTCAACGGGAAATACATCTGCGCGATATCCCAGCATCGAGCGACCAACGAGTTCTTCCCGGTGCGGCTCAAGCGATGGAATAAAGGCTATTATCTCGTCGACGTCGGCCGTAATCATGTGATGCGGGATGTCTCGCATCTGACGCAGCCACCACGCGGTGATCTGCGTGAGCACCGTTCCCTTATAGGGGATCGGCCGGTCCATGACGACGTCAAACGCGCTCACGCGATCGGTGGCTACGAGCAGCAGCCGGCCTGGATCAACCTCATACACGTCACGTACCTTCCCCTGACGAAGTAGCGGCAGGGGAAGCGATGTAGTGCTCACCGGTAAACTCATACGCGGAGCACCTCGGCCTCGGAAGCTTCGGATGACGATCCGATCAGAGGCTCTGCAACTTCGTGCAGAAATTCCGTTACCTGAGCGGCAGACCGGCCGATGAATCGCCGCGCATCAAGGGTAGTTCCGAGATCGTCAAGCGGGACTGCAAACTCGGGATCGTTCGCAAGACGGTCGAGCATGTCGTTGCGCGGGGCACCGTTTTTCATTGCAGTGGCGGCCGCCACGCTGTGCCGCCGAATAACCTCGTGAGCCACCTGCCGGTCTCCTCCCGCCTCTACGGCGCGGACGATAAGCTCTTCGGTCGCCATGAACGGCAGCTCATCTGCAACACGTGCCGCGATGCGCGCAGGATGAACTTCAAGGCCGGAGGCGATGTTGACGTAAATCAACATGATCGCATCGGTCGCAAGGAACATCTCGGGAATTACAAGTCTTCGATTTGCGCTGTCGTCCAGGGTACGCTCGAAATACTGAACGGTGTGAGTTTCGTTTGCGTTTGTCTCCAGAGACAGGACGAAGCGTGCAAGTGAGTTGATGCGCTCCGAACGCATCGGATTGCGCTTGTACGCCATCGCGCTTGACCCGATCTGCTCCTTTTCGAAGGGCTCCTCGATTTCGCCAAATGCCTGGAGCATGCGCATGTCACTCGCAAATTTCCCGGCACTTGCAGCGGCACCAGCGACAACGCCGAGAACACCCGCGTCGATCTTTCGAGTGTATGTCTGGCCGCTCACCGGTATTGATGTTGCAAACCCCATCTTCGCGGTAACCCGCCGATCCAGCTCACGTACTTTCTCGTCGTCCCCGTTGAACAGTCTGAGGAAAGATGCCTGCGTCCCTGTCGTACCCTTGACGCCGCGGAGTGGCATGGTTGCCAGCCGGTAATCGATGTCGGCAATATCAAGCACGAGATCCTGCATCCAGAGAGTCGCGCGCTTGCCGACTGTCGTGAGTTGTGCTGGTTGCAGGTGCGTGTAACCGAGTGTCGGTTCATCCTTCCACGTGTCCGCGAACTGCGACAGCGCCCTCAGCACATCCACGGCGCGATCCCGCAGCATCTCGAGTGCACGATGCATGAGGACCAGATCTGCGTTATCCGTGACGAACGCGCTCGTCGCGCCGAGGTGAATGAACCGACGAGCGCTCGGAGCCGCGTCACCAAACGTGTGAACATGCGCCATTACATCGTGTCTGAACCTCTGTTCGTACCGGGCCGCTGCGTCGAAGTCGATGTCATTCGCAACAGCCCGCATTTCTTCGATAGCGGCCACTGGTATGTCGATACCGAGCTCCATTTCGGATTCAGCAAGCGCGATCCAGAGCTCGCGCCACAGCCGATGGCGCTCCTGCGGAGACCATAGCTCGAGCATGGCGCGCGATGCGTAGCGCGCAGACAGGGGAGACGAATATGTGGTGTGCATCTATTGGGTCACAAACTCCGTAGTGTAGTACTGCCCATTCCGCTCGACATACATCACGACTGCCCCGCGCCCGCTGTTCAGTGCCTTTGCAGCATCCTCGGCGCTCGTGATCCTGGTACTGTTTACCTGCACTATCACGTCGCCCGGCGCCAGGCCAATCTGCTCCTGCACGCGCGCGCTCACGTTCTGCACGTAAGCACCGGCGTTGCTTCGGATGTTGCGCTCCGACTTGATAGCCGGAGTCAACGTTGTGAGTTCGATCTCGTTCAGTACGGTGACGCGTGGGGCGTTCACCTCTGGCAGATCAGCAACCCGAACACTGACCTTTACTTCGGATCCATCCCGTCCTATGACAAGCGGCACTGTGTCGCCAACGCGCAGCTCGAGAAGTTCGGCTTCCCAGTCATACGCATTCCTGATCGGGCGTGCCGCCGCACGTATGATCACATCGCCGGCGCGAATACCGACCTTTGCTGCGGGTGATCCCGGAGTCACCGCGGCGACTTTCACGCCGATCGTTGGCGCCTTCCCCAGTGTGCGAGTCGAACTGACCGACGGTTTGACGCCGATCCACGGCCGTCGCACCTTCCCGTGTGAGAGCAAGTCGTCCGCAACCCGCGATGCGCGATTGATCGGGATCGCAAAGCCAAGACCGACCGAACCTCCGCTAGGCGAGTAGATGGAGCTGTTCACCCCGATGACTTCACCGGCCGCATCAACGAGCGGGCCACCGGAGTTGCCGGGGTTGATCGCCGCATCCGTCTGGATCATGTCAACATACGCACCGTTGCCGCCTTCGGCAGGACTCGCCAGCAGGTTGCGCCCTACGCCGCTGACCACACCCACGGTCACGCTCGGCTCTGTATTGGCAAGTACGAAACCGTATGGGTTACCGATTGCGATTGCCCATTCGCCTACAATGAGCGATGACGAGTTGCCGAGTGGTGCGACAGGCATGTTCGCGGCATCGACCTTGAGGACTGCAAGGTCGTTCACATCGTCAAGGCCGACGAGCTTTGCTGCGTACGTAGTGCCGTCGCGTAACGCCACGGAGATACTGGTCGCTCCACGCACAACGTGAGCGTTGGTGAGAATGACGCCATCCTTGCGGAGGATGAAACCGGATCCGAGGCCAGCAACCGGGCGTTCCGCCGATCGACCGCCAAAGAATTGCTCGAGCATGTCGGCGGGAACTCGCTGAACGGCCTCCGTCTGAACAGTCACGACGCTTGGAGCGACGCGCGCGACCGCCGATGTAATCGCTGTACGACGTGATGCGTCGACCTGCGCATTCAACGCTGGCTGCGCGACGCTGACCTGCTGCGCATTTGAGGAGCCGCCGTTGCATGCAATGAATATTGCGGCGATCGAAATAGCGCAGAACCGCTTCATCGTCAGAGACTCCTTGGCATTTGGCGCTTGCTGAGCGCGCTCAGGTATCGGTCGACGCTCCGATCGGTGAGCGAATGAATCATCAGTGAAGAGAACAATTCGGTAGTGACATAGGCCGTATCTGCCCCCGCAAGCAGGTATTCCGTGAACGCGACCGAGTTCTGTGCTGGAGTGACAGCCACATCGCATTCAAAGCCGCATTTGTCGATTACGGCGCGAACCTGCTCAACCAGCTCGGCGCTTGGACGTCCCTGGGCTTCCAGGTCCCGAACGTCTATCGCAATCATCGAAGCGCCAAGTTTCCCGGCGATGAAAGCCTGTGCCCCCGAGTACACGTGCGTTGCGCAGATCTTGACGCCATCTGCAACCAGCTTTCGAATAGGGGAGACGGCATCCTCAACAAATGGAAGCTGAATGACCGCGTGTTCCGAAGCGCGCGAAAGATCGCGCGCTTCGCGATACATCTCAGGGCCATTTATCGCTGTAACCGATACACACACTGGAACGCCGAAGTCAACTGCAATCTCGGCGAGTCGATCAACCACAGAAGCCGACGGATCTTCCTGTGCCAGATCGAGCGGGGATAACACCACGCCGTCCAGCAGGTCTGCATCCGCCCACTCCTTGATCTGGGCGATTGTCGCGCTCTGCACGAAGATCTTCATTCTCCCTCTGAGTAGAAATGCGCCGGATAGGCGACACGTTCAAGAAATAGCCCATGCGACGGTGCAGGGGGCGAAACCAAGCGATTGTCCAGCGCCGTCAGCAAATCGACGAAGGAGTCCTGCGTCCTGCGCCCGGCCGCCACATCAACCATCGTGCCTACGAGGAAACGAACCATGTGATGCAGAAACCGATTCGCTTCGATTGTGAAATCCAGCCGCCCGGCAACGCGATTCCAGGCGGCATACGTCACAGTGCATTTGTGCAGGTCAGACTCGGGTGCGGTTCCGCGAACGGCGAATCCGAAAAACTGATGCTCGCCGAGCAGAGTTTGGGCCACGTCCGTGAGAAGCGACTCGTGCGGTAGACGCCACGGAAGCTGCCATTCATAACCGCGCCGAAAAGGCGAGGCGGACTCATCGTCCGTCCCGATCTGGTAGGTATATCGCCGTGAGATGGCGCTATAACGGGCGTGAAATTGATCGGTAACGTGATGCGCGTTTGCAATCCAGACATCTGGTGGTAGCAGCGAATTGAGCGCTCGGCGAAGTTTGGAGGCGTCCCACGCCTCCGGAACTCGCACGTGCGCAGCCTGTCCTCGCGCGTGAACCCCGGCATCTGTCCGTCCAGCCCCAATCAGCGTAATGCGACGCCCGAACAAACGTTCGAGAACATCCTCGATGGCGCCCTGAACCGTTACCGATGTCGGTTGACGTTGCCATCCGGCGAACCGTGACCCGTCGTACTGCAGCACGAGTTGGACGGTGCGCTCCCGCATGGGGCGGAACTTACGGGGTGCGGGTATGAAGTCAAGCAATCGCACCCGCATGATTCATATGCGCAAAAGCCGCGCAAACGATTGACAAATCACGATTTAGGCAGCAAACTCGCAGCATCGGATGTCCGTGAAATCTCTTCCCGCACTCGCGGCTGATCTCGCTCTCGCCCCAGACGCCGCTGCTGCGCTCACGGCAGTCCACGAAGAGCTGTGCGCTGCTGACCGGAACACGGGACTCGTGCTTCTCACCGTGGACCCTCGACGCAACGCTCTGGTCAACAAGGCGCTGGGGTCGGCGGACGCGCCTTCAGACGGCGCACTCCCGCCGTACGCACTGCTCGCGCTCGATCATCTTCCGCCGACGGTCCAGTACGCGGTACTCGCCGGCCAGCGCTTTGCGGATGTCGGCGATCAAGGTTCGCAGTTCGCGCGGCTGCTTGGCGTTGAAGCTGGAGTTGGCGAGTTTCGCCTGCTACTCAAGGGCATAGTCCTCGAAGGTGCGCTCGCTGCCGCCCTGGCGCTGTACGATTCCAGCCGCCGCTCTGGACCAAAGCTGCTGGAGAGGGCGACTCCGCTTGCAACTTTGTTTGAGCTCGCGTACGCGCGGTTCTACGAGCGAGATGCCCGGTTCGAAGCAGTTGCAGCGCTTCACGACGTCACCAACAGACTGCGCGCTGAACATGCGAGTTCCGCCTCGGGCCTCGAGCGTGAGGTTGAGCGGCTGCGTGCCGCGCAGCGTGCAGGGACGAGCGACGTTGTGCACCGCCTGCGTGACGCAATCGGCGCCGCCGAGCGTCGGGCTGTCGCCGCGGAGCAGCGGCTGGTTGCGATCGAGGCACAGGTCATAAACGCAGTGGATCGTCTTGAGCGTGCGCATGTTCAGCTGCATCAGCAGGACACGGCAATGCGCGTACAAACCGAACTTATCCGCGAGCTGGAAACCCGTCTCGCCGAAGCGGATGCTGCTGCGGAGAGTCTGGTGGTGCCGGCGAGCTCCTTGAAGAACTGACCCGATGACGCACACCCCGCCGCCTGCGCCGTTGCAGGACGTGATCGCTGCACTCGTACACAATCGATCGCTCGAACAGGACGCCGTCACAGCGGCGTTCGACGTGGTCATGCGCGGCGACGCGTCTCCAATTCAGATTTCGGCTCTTCTGACCGGCCTTCGAGTACGTGGTGAGACGTCGGAAGTCATCGCCGGCGCGGCGAACGCCTTGCGGCGGGCGATGGTACGGCTTGAGCTGCCCGATCCGGATAGCGTCGTCGACACGTGCGGTACCGGCGGCGGTTCGGTAGGAACATTCAATATCTCGACTGCCGCTGCGCTCGTTGCTGCGGGCGCGGGCGTGCGTGTCGCAAAACACGGGAACCGGTCCTTCACATCGCGATCGGGCAGCGCTGACGTTCTCGAGGCGCTAGGCGTCAATATCGACGTCGATGTTGAAGCGATGCAACGCGCCTTTCGTTCGGCCGGCATCGTGTTCATGTTTGCGCCGCGCATGCATCCGGCGATGCGGCACGTCGGACCGGTGCGACGTGAACTGGGCGTTCCCACCGTAATGAACATTATTGGGCCGCTTGCAAACCCTGCATCGGCTGGACGCCAAGTGATCGGTGTCGCTGACGCGGACCGCGCTGTGGTGATTGCAAAAGCACTCGCAGCGCTCGGCACCGCGCACTCGCTCGTCGTGCACGGTGAACCTGGCATGGACGAGATTTCGCCGCTTGGCACGACGCGGATAATCGAGATTCGCAGAGGGACCGTTACCGAATGGACTATAGATCCCGCGGCACTTGGTCTGGGTTCGGCTCATGCGTCGGAACTCGCTGGCGGCTCGCCAGGAGAAAACGCGAGCATGGTGAGCGCGTGTCTCGAAGGCTCAGCACCATCCGGCGCGATCGCCGCAGTCGCCGCAAACGCGGGCGCCGCGATATACGTTGCGGGAATGGCCGCCACTCTCCGTGAAGGCGTGGAAAGAGCGAAGGCCGCGATCGCAGATGGTTCTGCAACGGCGGCCCTCGAACGGCTGCGAAGTGCACTCCCGCGAGCCTAGCGCCGCGACAGTGTTGTGTTCAGCGTTGTGGCCGCCGGTGAACACCTAACACCGGCGCATTACCCCTACGACCACGCCCTGGATTGCAAGGTCGTTCTCGTGTACATAAATGGGAGCCATCAGCTCGTTGCGCGGTTGCAGTCTTATGCGACCGTCGCGTTCACGATAGAAACGCTTGACCGTGGCCGACGCACCGTCAATGAGAGCAATGACAGTCTCGCCGTTGTCACAGGACGCGCGCTCGTTGACGACAACGAAATCACCATCGCAGATGTGGTCGTCGATCATCGAGTTTCCGCGCACCCGAAGTACGAAGTGGTTGCCACCACGACGCACAAAATCCTCGGGCACCGCAATCGTCTCGTGTGACTGGATGGCCTCGATCGGCATTCCCGCGGCAACGGTTCCCATAAGCGGAATCTGAACCGCCCGGGGGTACTGTTCCGATGGAAGGATTTCGATGCCGCGACTCTCGTTGTAGCGCCGTTTGATGTACGACTTGCGCTCCAGGTTGCTAAGGTGCTCGTGAACCGTCGCCAGGGAGCTGTAATCGAACCGTTCCGCGATTTCCTCGAAGCTGGGGGCATACCCGTTCACTTCGGTGTAGTCAGCGAGATAACTGAGAATTTCCCGTTGGCGCTTGGTCAGCGACATCGCCAGATTCCTAGAGGGTGGGTCTGCGTGCACGGCTGACCCCGAACAGCCGCCGAAAGAATACGTTATCCGAAGAATGCCCGAAACGCAAGGTATTACCACATCGCGGAGAATCTGGACGCCCCCCTCTGGCACGCTCGGCGGGTTGGTAGCCGCCGCCTACGCCCGTGCCGCTGCGCAGGGGCGGGAGGCGCTACACTGGAATGACCTGGCCACTACTGCCGCGGCCGGACCCTCGTTTCGGGATGCGCTCAGTCGCCCTGCAGTCGCGGTAATTGCTGAGGTGAAGCGGCGGTCGCCGTCCAAGGGCATCATAAATCCGGAGATCCAGGCTCCTGCGCAGGCGCGCCTCTACGTAGAGGCCGGCGCTGCGGCGATATCTGTGCTGACCGAGTCGGAGCACTTCGGCGGTTCGATGGCGGATCTGGAAGTAGTAGCGGCAACCGTCGCGGTTCCAGTCCTGAGAAAGGACTTCATAGTTTCGACGGTGCAGCTGTACGAGGCGCGCGCCCGCGGCGCAGCAGCAGCACTTCTAATTGTACGGGCACTGCCCCGGGGCGCACTCGTCGAGCTGCACGATGTGGGCTCGGCGATAGGCCTCGATCTTCTCGTCGAAGTTCGCGATGAGGTCGAACTGGCCACCGCAATCGACATTGGTGCACGGATCATCGGGGTGAATAATCGCGACCTCGAGACGCTCGTAATAGATCCTTCGACTGTCGGTCGGATCGTGCCGCTCATTCCGAAGGATGTGGTGGCGGTGGCGGAGAGCGGGATGGCGTCGCCAGAGCATGTTCGCCGAGCGGCATCCGCAGGTGCGGACGCGGTTCTGGTGGGTTCGTACGTTTCTGCCGCTGCCGATCCGCTGACTGCGGTTCGCTCACTCACTGGGATGCAGAAAGAGCGGTATGCACGTCCAGATTAAGGTTTGCGGGCTCACGAGAGCCGCTGACGTAGCTGCCGCTGCGGCACTCGGTTTTGACTACGTCGGAGTAATTTTCGCGGGTGGTCCGAGGCACCGGACGCTGAGTGAAGCGACTCACATACTACGCGACGCTGGCCATGCATCCAGGGTTGGTGTCTTTGGGACTCCACATGCTACGGAGTTGAGCAACTACGTGCGTTCGGTGCCGCTGTCCGTGGCGCAGCTTCACGGCGACTCGTCTCCCAAGGCGGTGCTGGCGGCACGTGCTGTCGGAGTTCACGAGATATGGGCAGTGGTTCCGGTGGTTGATGGGAAGCTGCGTCACGACGCGGAGGAGCTGTTTCAGTGCGCAGACGCAGTCGTCCTCGATACACGGGGCGCAGAAGGGCTGGGGGGTTCCGGACGATCGTTCGACTGGGGCGCAATCGGTGATTTGCTACACCCGATGAGACGACAGGCGAAGTTGGTTATTGCCGGTGGCCTCACCCCCGACAATGTTGCGCGCGCGATCGAGCTGCTCCAACCTGACATCGTGGATGTTTCGTCTGGCGTTGAGTCCTCGACTGGTGTGAAGGATCCCAAATTATTAAGCCGCTTCATTGAAGCGGCGCGGAGTGCCTGAGAGTTGACTACAATGCTTCCCCAAGCGACGGATAGATTCGGAGAATTCGGAGGTCGATACGTCCCGGAGACGTTGATTCCGGCTCTGGACGAGCTGGAGAGTGCGTTTGATGCTGCGATGTCCGACCCTGAATTTGTACGGGCTTACGCAGACCTGTTGCGCGATTATGTCGGACGGCCGTCGCCGCTGAGTGACGCACCGAGGCTCAGCGCGCGCGTGGGTGCCAGCGTGTATCTCAAGCGAGAAGATCTGAACCACACCGGGGCCCACAAGATCAACAATGCCATCGGGCAGGCATTGCTTGCGATGCGCATGGGGAAGCGTCGCATCATCGCTGAAACGGGGGCGGGGCAGCATGGCGTGGCCACCGCCACTGCGTGCGCGAAGTTCGGACTCGAATGCGTGGTCTACATGGGCGAGATTGACATGGAGCGTCAGGAACTCAATGTCTTCCGTATGCGACTGATGGGCGCGACAGTAGTCCCGGTCAGCTCTGGAACGCGTACACTCAAGGATGCGACCACCGAAGCGATTCGGGACTGGGTGACAAACGTCGAGTCGACGCACTATATCATCGGGTCTGTGGTCGGTCCGGCACCGTATCCGCGAATGGTGCGCGACCTGCAGAGCGTGATCGGCCGCGAAGCGCGAGAGCAGATGCTTGCACGAACCGGTGGGCTCCCGACTGCCGTCGTCGCGTGCGTCGGTGGTGGATCCAACGCAATGGGGATATTTCACGCGTTCGTCGACGATGCGGGGGTGCGCCTGGTTGGCGTCGAGGCCGCCGGCGAGGGATTGAATACCGAACACCATTCGGCATCGCTTTCCCGAGGGCGCCCGGGCGTTCTGCATGGTGCGCTCAGCTACCTGCTGCAGGACGAGAACGGTCAGGTACACCCGGCACATTCGATTTCTGCTGGGTTGGACTATCCGGGAGTAGGCCCGGAGCATTCATTTCTGCATGACTCGAAACGTGCGGAATACGCTGCAGTGACGGACTCTGCCGCTCTCGAAGCGTTTGGAGTGCTCAGCCGGCTGGAAGGAGTTATACCGGCTCTCGAAACGTCGCATGCTGTAGCCTGGCTGCTCGCTTCTGCCGGAAGCTGGGGGTCGAGCGACAACGTGCTGTTGTGCGTCAGTGGTCGTGGCGACAAGGATGTGGCGCAGGTCCGCGCCATGCAGGGCAGCGCGCACTGATGTCTCAGCCGCCAGCCGCACCGCCGGGAAGTCCGAGGGCACCAGCTGGCTCCCTCGATGCAGTTATTTCGGAAGCGCTGAAGAGCCTTGCGCGCGCGGTAAGGTCATTTCAGTTGTATCTGCCGAACAATCCCATGCACGCTCGCGCAATAGACAGCGCACGTGCTGCTCTTGTTGGGTTGTGGGGAAGTGCCGATCGCGTGGAGATCGGCGTTACGGAGAACGACTTTACGCACGAGGACGTTTCGATCATGTCAGAGACGGATCGAGGCGGCGAAAGTCTTCCGTGGCTGTTCTACAAGGACGGCATCCGGTCGTTCGAATTGCGCAGGGGATTCGAGACGCGTGACCTCCCTCGTTTCCTCGGAGCAGTCCAGGCGGTACGTGCGCAGGCTAGCGGCGACGAGGACCTGGTCACGCTCTTCTGGGAGTGCGATTTTGAATCTTTCTCGTACAAGTACGAGGAGGCCGGTGGTGATGGCTACAGCGCGCCAGGTGCAGAATTGCTGCACGGCGGCGCGCCGCAAGGGACCGTGGACGCTCCACAGGATGGTGAGAAAGATGTTGGCACCTACGGATCCAGTCCATCGCAATTCGCCCGCATCTCTGACTTTGACCCGACGCTCTACTTTCTCGAAGAGCGGGAGATCAACTACCTGCATGACTCCATCCGGCAGGATTTCGGCGGCGACCTGAGACCTTCGGTTGCGGCCGCACTGCTCGACACGTTCGAGGCGCAGAGCGATCCCACTGTTCGCGAAGAGATATGCGGAATTCTCGAGAACTTCATGTTGGCGCTCCTGTCCGGCCTGCAATTCCGCGCGACTGCTTTTCTGATCCGGGAAAGCGCGGCAGCGACATTGCGCGCAGAGAACCTGCTTCCGTCGCATCGCCAGCGGTTGACTGAACTGGTTGACCGGATCAGCGATCCTGCGACGCTTAATCAGCTGCTGGATGTTCTTGAGGACACGCCGCTTCAGCCGCCGCAGCAGGATCTGGTCATGCTCTTCACGAGGCTCAACTCAAAGGCGTTGCAACCACTCGTGTCGCATCTGGTACGCTCCCGGAACGCAGGACTGCGCGCGCTGGTCGAAGAGGCGGTGACGCGTCTTGCCGCTACTGATACAGAGGAGTTGATGGAGTTGATCGGGTCGGATGATGAGCCGGTTTCGCTCGAAGCAATGCGGCGGGCCGGAGACCTCGAGTCTCCGGTTGCTGTGCCGTATCTGGCGCGCGCGCTCGGCTCCTCGTCAGATACAACTCGTGCGGCGGCCATCGGCGCTCTTGCGGAGATCGGATCGCCGGGCGCGATGCAGTTGCTCGAACGGAGCATTGAGGACGACGATCGTGACATTCGACTGGCCGCGCTCAAAGCGTGCACCGAGCGCCAATATCGACCCATCATGGCTCGACTCGAACGCGCGCTTAAGGATCGGCTGCTTCGTGATGGGTCGTCGGTCGAGAAGTCTGCGTTTTTCGACGCCTATGCCACGCTCGGCGGCGATTCGGCGATTCCATTGCTCGAGAACATCCTGCTTCCCAAAGGCCTGCTTGCAAGGAAAGAGGATCCGATCACGCGCGCGAGTGCAGCCATGGCGCTCGGAAAACTTGGCAGCGAACGCGCGCTGGACCTGCTGCGAAAGGCTGCAGGAGACAAGGAGATCGTAGTACGAAGTGCCGCAGCCCGTGCACTTCGGGGTAGCACGTGAGCCCGATGAACGCAGACGACGGCGAGCGCCAGGAGACGGCGAATACCCGGCGAACTGGCCGGGCGCTCATTGTCGCGATTCATGCCGCTTCTCGTGTGATGAAGCTTTATCCGCCCGAACACCAGGCGGTTCAGAAGTCACTCGCTGAACTTGCGGTCGCGGCGCTGGAGAGTAGCGGCGTCGACGCGCAACTGGAAGTCCGTGTCCACGGCGAATTCATATTTGTGAATGGCACACGCCTGCGACTCGACCTGAGCAACTATGCCAGTTTCGGCCGCGTCCTCGAACTGTTCCGCGCATCCGGAGTCGGAGTATTGCGCGTCCTCCGCGAGGCGACGCCTCGAGAATGGTTTTCATTGCTCACGCTTCTTGCTACACTCGGCGGGGTCGCAGACGCGGATGCTGACGAACTTGCGCGACGACTTCAGACTGCGGGCGTGGATGTATTCGAGGTAAGTGCGGACGCCGAGGCTGAAGAAGATATCGAGGAACGTGAAGCCGCCAAGGCTGCTGCTCGACGCACATATGCGCAGTCGGTCGCTCTCACAAAGGACGTGATCAATTCGGTACGAATGGGACGGGTCCCAAGCGCGCGCAAGATCAAGCGCGCGGTGCAGACGATAGTCGACCAGGTGCTCACGGAAGAATCTTCGCTGATCGGACTCACTACGCTGCGCGAGTACGACGAATACACGTACACACATTCGGTGAACGTGTGCATCTTTGCTGTCGCGCTCGGGAAACGCATCGGAATGTCCAAGCTCCAGCTGTACGAGCTGGGGATGGGCGCTTTGATGCACGACATCGGCAAATCACGCGTACCGACCGACGTCATCCAGAAGAGCACCCCGCTTGACGAGGACGACTGGCGTCGGATCACCGCGCATCCGTGGCTGGGCATGCTCACGCTATTTCAACTCCGCGGACAGCAGGAATTACCATACCGCGCGATGATCGTTGCACATGAGCATCACATGCGGCGTGATTACACCGGGTATCCGAAGGTGATTCGCCCACGTCAGATGTCCATGACGAGCAAGCTCGTAGCTGTCGCAGATGCGTACGACGCGGCCACGACGCGACGGTCGTATCAGACAAAACCGTATCCGCCCTCGGCCGTGTTGCAGGAGATGCGCGACAACCCACTTCGAGGGCTGGATCCGGTAGTCGTCAAGGCGTTCATCACGTTGCTGGGCATCTATCCGTCTGGCACCCTTGTAGTGCTGGACACCTTCGAGCTCGCCGTGGTTCTTGCGGCGAATGTGGATCCGGAGATGTTGTCGCGGCCGCGAGTAGTTATCGTGAGTGATGGGCGGGGCAATCTCCTGCAGCCTCCTATCGAATCAGACCTCGCGGCAACCGGCGCCGACGGCCAGTTCGTGCGGACAATCATCAAGACAGCAGATCCGGAACGGTATGGCATCAGGGTTAGTGACTACATCATCTAACAGGATCGATGAACGGTTTACAACGTTGCGAGCAAGCGGGAGGAAGGCACTCGTATGTTACGTCACTGCCGGCCATCCGGATCGTTCGAGATCTCTCGAATTGCTGCACGGACTCGAGGACGCAGGGGCGGATGTTCTCGAAATTGGTGTGCCGTTCTCCGATCCCATGGCGGATGGACCTGTAATTCAGGCGAGCTCGCAGATTGCGCTCGATGCTGGAATGACCTTCGACGGTGTTCTTGACCTGGTTGCCGAGGCGCGACTGACGATCCCCGTCGTGCTGTTCGGCTACCTGAATCCGTTCCTTGCGGCTGGGCCGAGTGTGCTCGACAGGATGGAAACTGCTGGTTGTGATGGGCTTCTTATCACCGACCTGCCCGTGGGTGCGGATCCGGCGCTCGAGTCCAGGATAGGCGCGAGCGACATAGCGTTCATCAGACTGGTGGCACCGACCACTCCGACCGAGCGGATGCAACTGATCGCAAGTCATGGTAGCGGTTTCGTATATCTCATAAGCAGGCTCGGCGTTACGGGAATGCAAACTGGGGTAGCGCCCGAGCTGGGCGCAACTGTTGCGCGCCTTCGCTCTGTGACATCGCTCCCTGTCTGTGTAGGATTTGGGGTCACGAATGCAGCTCAGGCCGCGGCGATCACGTCCATAGCCGACGGTGTCGTCGTGGGAAGTGCAATCGTAAAAGCGGCCGGTGAGAGCGTTGATGCCGCAGTCTCGCTGGTAAAGTCGTTGCGTTCCGGGATCGACCAGGCAGGCGAATGAGCCCCGACACAGTTGTGTTGCAGGCGATGCGATTCCACACGCGTGTCGGAGTACTCCCGCACGAGAAGCAATTGCCGCAGCCTGTCGAAGTCGATCTCTCGGTGACGGTCGACGATGCCATGCGCCCGCCAAACGTCGTCGACTATGTTGCGCTTTATTCGGCAGTTGCAGAGGTGATGGCGGCGCCGCACATATCGTATCTCGAGGAGGCCGCAGAGCGTATCGCATCGGCGGCGCTTCTGGTGGACGGTGTACGCACAGCGACGGTATCTGTGCGCAAGCCGCACGTGCCGTTGCCGGGTCCTGTCGAGTTTGCGCAGGTGTCGATAACCCGCGAGCGCAATGGATGACATCGCTTTCGTCGCTCTGGGTAGCAACATCGGCGATCGAGCTCGACATCTTGAGGATGCGCGCACCAGAATCACGGCGATTCCCGGGGTCGTAATTCTGGGCGAATCGACGATCGAGGAGACCGCACCGATCGGACCGGTCGTGCAAGGCCCGTACCTGAACCAGATGATCGCGCTTCGAACATCGCTCTCACCCAGCGAACTCCTTGCCGAGCTCCACGAGGCGGAAGCTATGGGGGGCCGGGTCAGAACAGCCCGTTGGGGACCGCGCACGATAGATTTGGATATCGTCAAGTATGCGCACACCACCTGGAATTCTCCCGAGCTAAGGGTGCCGCATGGCGAAATCAATAACCGCGACTTCTGGCAACGCGAGCTCGCCGAGCTTGCAGAGGTGATGACTTGAGCAGTGTGCCGACATCGCGTGGCCTCACGGTTCGCGACATCAGAGAGAAAAAGGGCGAGGAGCCTATCGTCGTCGTGACGGCGTACGATGTTCTGTTTGGTCGATTGGTGGATCAGGCGGGAGTGGACGTCGTGCTCGTCGGCGATTCACTGGGCAACGTGGTCGCCGGCTTCAAATCGACACTTCAGGTCACTCTTGATAACATGATCCACCACGGTGCAGCGGTCTGCCGCGGCGTATCGCGGGCACTCGTCACGGTCGACATGCCCTTCATGAGCTACCAGATCAGCAGCGAACAGGCTCTCGCCAACTGCGGTCGGCTCCTAGCGGAAACAGGTGCGCAGGCTGTCAAGATCGAGGGCGGCAGCGAAAGAATCGCCGAGACTGTATCGCGTCTTGTTGAGATCGGCATTCCGGTAATGGGTCACCTGGGGTTCACGCCGCAGTCGGTCAATGCGATTGGTGTCCGCGTACAGGGCCGAGAAGCTCAAGACGCAGAGAAACTGGTGCAGGAAGCAAAACGACTGGACGATGCAGGTGCGTTTGCCGTGGTGCTTGAGCTGATACCAGCCGAACTCGCTGCCCGAATTACGGCGAGCATCAGCGCGCCGACTATTGGAATTGGCGCTGGGGCGCAGTGCGATGGCCAGGTACTTGTACTTCCGGATCTGCTCGGCCTCAACGAAGAATTCGCGCCAAAATTCCTGAAGAAATACGCCAACCTCTCGGAATCCGTCCGCGATGCTGTGCGCGCATATGGTGAAGATGTGAGGCAGCGCCGGTATCCCTCGGCAGATCACAGCTTCTAGGCATCCAGGGTGTTCACCGAAACGACGATTGCAGGAATCCGTGCGCGCCTTGCTGAGAAGCGGGCCGTGGGCGCGCGTGTAGCGCTCGTACCTACGATGGGTGCACTTCACGCTGGACATCTGCGCTTGATCGATGTTGCCAGCGAGTCCGCGGACATTGTTGTTGCGAGCATCTTCGTCAACCCGCTGCAATTCGGACCGAACGAAGACCTCGCCAGGTATCCTCGCACGCTTGAGAACGACGAAGCGAATCTCGTGGAACATGGAGCAGCGTTGTTGTTCGCCCCTTCTGTCGAAGAGATGTACGCGGACGGCGGCGGCACTACGATCGCACCGGCGCCGTTTGCGGCGCGGTGCGAAGGCGCTGTTCGTCCGGGGCATTTTGCGGGCGTACTCACGGTGGTAGCAAAGCTGTTCAATATCGTTCAGCCCGACGTGTCAGTCTTTGGCCGCAAGGATCTCCAGCAGCTTGCGCTTATCCGCAGGATGGTCGCCGACCTCAATTTCGCGACCGGGATTGTCGGTATGGATACAGTCCGCGAGGTAGACGGGCTGGCACTGTCAAGTCGCAATCGGTATCTGGACGAACAGGCTCGCGCTGTGGCGCCTCGCATCCGCGCTGCACTCGTTGCTGCACGTGCGGCATTCCAATCGGGCGTGACGGATGCCGCATCGATCGAAGCCGCGGGGGTAGCGGTAATGGCAAAGGAGCCACAGCTTGCGATTGATTATTTCGCAGTGGTCCGGGAATCTGATTTTGATCAGCCGGCGGCAGCGACTCCAGGGGATTCTATCGTTACTGCAGTCCGGCTTGGTACAACTCGATTGATAGACAACATTCAACTCTGAATATGGAAAGCTCGACGCTGGACCTTCCGGAATGGGCACGCGTTGGTGAAAAGCGCGGAGAGCACATCCAGAGAGTTACCGCGCTCCTCAATGCGTGGGCTGCTGCGATGCGACTGCCACCTGGAGTGGCACGCGCATTCGTCGACGCTGGGGTACTTCACGACGCGTTACGCGATGCGACAGAAGCGGAGCTTCGCCAGATCACCGGAGACAACAATAGTCCACCGGGTCTGCTGCACGGACCCGCCGCCGCGATTACGCTGGAGAAGCACGGGGAGAAACGTATCGAACTACTTGACGCTGTTCGCTACCACACCGTTGGTAATGCGAACTGGGGAACGGTGGGCCGCGCACTCTACATGGCGGACTTCCTTGAGCCGGGTCGAAAGTTCTCGAAGCAGGACCGCTACTTCCTGGCGCTGCAGGTCCCGAATTCATTCGACGCAGTGTTCCGGCAAGTGGTGCGCATGCGCCTGGAGTGGACTGTTCGGGAGGGGAACCAGATTTTCCCGGAAACTGTGGAACTCTGGAATAGCCTGCAGTAATGCGGTTCCGTACGCCCGAGTCCGTAACGACGATATTGATTGCGTCTGCGCTGCTACTGGCGAGTTGCACAAGCCATGATAAAGCTGGCTCGAAGCCCGCGAGCAATTCGGTGCGAATCGATACGACTATCGGGCATGCCCCGCCGGACGTACGCATCAAGGTCGAGATTCTCAACGCAAGCAGGATTCGCGGTGCGGCGCGATCGGCAACGTTTCTACTCAGAGAACGCGGCTACGACGTCGTTGCATCCGGAAACGCCAGTCAGCTACAGGACGCTACCGTTGTCCTCGACCGTTCAAATCACCCGGAGTGGGCAGCGCTGATCGCGAAAGCGATCGGTGGTAAGCCTGTATCCAAGCCTGACACGTCACGCTACCTCGACGCCACCGTCATACTCGGCGCCAGTTGGACGCCGCCGCCTATGCCGTTCCACCCTTAGCTGACCACAGGCCGCGGCGATGTCCTTGCCGCGACTCTTTCGTATAGCCACGTTGAGGCCGGCCCTGCGCAGTGACGCTCCGAACCGGCGGATCGAATCGGCGCTCGTCGGCGTGAAATCCCCGGCACCTCCGGGGTGCAACGGGATAAGATTGACGAAGGCCTTGCACTCGCGGGCGAGCTTTGCAAGCTCGCTTGCGTCTTCCGGCCGATCGTTGATGCCGCCGAGCATCACGTACTCGAAAGTCACTCTCCGATCAAAGCTCTTGGCCGCTTCAATCACATCGGCGAGCGGATACTTCGTGTTGATTGGCATCAGGCTTCGGCGCAATGCATCGGTCGGCGCGTGGATGGATATCGCCAATCGAAATTGCTCCGGGCGTTCGCCAAGAGCGACAATTCCGGGGAGAATACCGACGGTTGAAACTGTTATATGGCGAGCTCCGATGCCGATCCCGTCGGGATCGTTGAGGATCGTGAGAGCCGCGTCGACCGCGCGCCAGTTCATCATCGGCTCTCCCATCCCCATGAACACGATATTGGTGACGGCAATCGGCGGATCGAGCAGCGCCATCTCGCGCACCTGACCAGCGATCTCGTACGGTTCAAGATTCCGAGTGAATCCCATCTTGCCGGTCGCGCAGAATGCACACTGGAGCGCGCACCCGGCCTGCGAAGAAATGCACAATGTCAGGCGATCGCTGTCGGGAATCGAGACGGTTTCAATCGCTTCGCCGTCAGCGAGTCGAAAGAGAAATTTCCGGGTGCCGTCAGCCGAAATCTGTTCGGTTGAAACAGTAAGGGATGGCAATCCGAACGACTGTTCGAGTGCCTGCCTGATCCCGAGCGGGATGTCGGTGATTTCAGCGAACGATCTTACCGGTGACTGCCACAGGCGGCGCGCGACCTGTTGGGCACGGTAAGGCGGTTCGCCGCGGTCGCGAAAGAATGCCTCGAGCGCCAAGTTGGCCGCGTGAGGAGTGAGATTCAGGAGGTTGATTTTGGACATGTCAGTGTTGGCCGGCCACGGTTCGAAGGGCCTACCATAAACCGTTGCCAGACATAAATTTAACCGATCTACATGCAATCATATTATCAGGTCGAAATGCGACCGTCAGCCGTCGCGTGAGCGTTCCCGAATTTCCAGCTACGACCAAGCGCACTACCTTCTGCGGCGCACTCAGCGCCGAGCATGTCGGAGCAACCGTCCGGCTTGGTGGATGGGTTGAAAGTTCGCGGAATCTGGGTGGCATGGTATTCCTCAATCTCCGAGATCGCGCCGGAGTTGTGCAGGTGTCCTTCAACCCGGACTTCACTGCGCCGGATGTGATCGAGCGCGCGTCGTCGGTATCTCTCGAGAGTGTGGTCCTGATCGAAGGCACCGTGGCCGAGCGTCCCGCCAACATGGCGAATCCGGACATGAGCACTGGTGCGATCGAGGTGCGGGCGGCGACGATGACTACCGTCGGACCTGCGGAGTCAGTAGCGATGCCCGTCGTAGCGAAGGGTTCGAACCTGCCGGCTGAGGATGTGCGCCTTCGGTATCGCTACCTCGATCTCCGTCGCGCAGCGCTCCAGGCGAACTTCATTCTGCGACACAAGTTGTTGCAGACGACGCGCAAGTACCTCGACGCGAAGGGCTTTCTCGAGATCGAGACACCGATACTCACGAAGCCCACGCCCGAAGGGGCGCGCGACTATCTGGTGCCGAGTCGGGTGCATCCGTCCGAGTTTTACGCGCTGCCCCAGTCACCTCAGCTTTACAAGCAGCTGTTGATGATCTCGGGAATGGATCGGTATTTCCAGCTTGCGCGTTGTTTCAGGGACGAGGATCTTCGCGCCGATCGTCAGCCTGAGTTTACGCAGATCGACATCGAGGCCTCGTTCATCGAGCCCGAGGACATCTATGCGCTGACCGAGGGAATGCTGAAGGAGTTGTTCGCGGTAGCCGGAGTCAATGTCGAAACACCGTTCGCGCGCATGACGTACGCAACGGCGATGGAGTATTTCGGCTGTGATCGGCCCGACCTCCGTTATGGACTCGAGATCCGCGACGTAACCGCGGTCTTCGCCGAGTCCGAGTTCGGAATCGCACGGAGCGCGATCGCCGCTGGCGGGCGCGTTCGTGGCATAGTTCTGCCGGGCGGAGCATCGCTGTCGCGCAAGCAGGTGGACGAGATCGAGGCTGTTGCAAAGAGCGCTGGAGCGGGCGGCTTGATTCGCATCAAGAGCGTTGCCGGCGCGCTCGACGGTGCGGCCGCGAAGTCTCTGACCGACGCGGGCCGCGCGGTACTCCAGCTTACCGACGGCGACCTGATGTTGTTGGTGGCCGGCCCGGACCACATATCGAATCCAGCGCTTGACAGAACTCGGCAGGAGTCCGCACGCCGGTTGTCGCTCGTTCCGGACGGTGCGAACGAACTTGTCTGGGTGACGGATTTCCCGATGTTTGCCGTGGACCCTGGATCCGGTCGGCTGGATGCGATGCATCATCCATTTACGGCGCCGAACCCGGAAGACGTTCATCTACTCGATACAGATCCGGGTCGCGTGCGGGCGCTCGCTTACGATGTCGTGCTGAACGGTACCGAGCTGGGGGGCGGAAGTATTCGCATCAGCGATCCAGTGGTGCAGCGGCGAGCACTGTCGTTACTCGGCGTCGACGCAGCAACCGCGGAGGCCCGATTTGGCTTCCTGCTGGAGGCGCTGTCGGCGGGAGCTCCGCCGCATGGCGGAATTGCGCTTGGATTCGACAGGATCGCGATGTTGCTGGCGGGGGCCCCCAGTTTGCGTGATGTGATTGCGTTCCCTAAGACAACGGCAGCACGCGCGTTGTTCGAGGGCGCTCCGACTCTCGTGCCGCCGGACGAACTTGCGGCACTGCACCTCAAGACAACGGCAGATTGAGCATTTCAGAAGACAACGTCGCCCAGCGCATCTCGACTGAGGGTGCGGACATGCTCACGCTTGCAGGCGTGAATGACGAGAATATCACCGAGCTGATGCGCCAGACTGGAGCGCGGGTTGCCTTGCGTGGTGACACGATGACGATTTCGGGCTCGCGCGATGAAGTGGAGCGTGCACAGCCCGTAGCGCAACGAATGATCGATACGGCCAAGCGTCAGCTCCCCCTAACGGCGGACGATGTGCTCCGTATGAGTCTCGACGGTGTACGCCCGGATGGCTCCGCGTCAGACGATCGCCCAAGACGAGCGGTCAGGCGGAGTATCTAAAGCAGATCACTGAGAATGACATCGTTATTGGTATCGGACCCGCTGGCACTGGAAAGACGTATCTCGCTGTAGCGGCGGCCGTTGACGCGCTTTCGCGCAAGCGCGTTCGCCGAATAGTACTGGCGCGTCCAGCGGTCGAAGCTGGCGAGAGTCTCGGATTCCTTCCGGGCGACATGCAGGCGAAGGTCGATCCATATCTTCGCCCGTTGTACGATGCGCTCGAAGACATGATGCCTGCCGAGCGCGTGCAGAAGGCGCTCGAGACCAGAACTATCGAGATTGCGCCGCTTGCGTACATGCGTGGCCGCACGCTCGCGGATGCGTTCGTCATTCTTGACGAGGCACAGAATGCGACCAGCGCTCAGATGAAGATGTTTCTGACGCGACTCGGCGTGAACTCCCGCGTTGTCATTACGGGAGACAAGACTCAGATCGATCTGCCTCGTCGCGAGGATTCCGGGCTGGTGCAGGTAGAAAGAGTGCTCGCCGGTATCGAGGGTATTTCGTTCTTCTACTTCACGGATGCCGATGTGGTGCGTCACCGCCTGGTGCGTGATATCATCAAGGCTTACGCAGAAGACACAACCGGGTAAGTAGATGAATCTCTGGGACCGACTGTCCGCACGCGATGGCGCGCAGGAGGCCGACGCGGCTGATCGTTCGCGACGGGAAGGTGCTGCCGCGGCGAAGACCTCGTTCGTGCCACGTCTCGACCTCATACTCGGGGTAGTCGCCGTCGCCGTGAGATTGATTCTGGACCCCCTGATCTACTTTGCGATCGCAATTGTGGTCGCTGTGCTGGTGGCGGGTCGAACCGGAGATTTTGTCACGGCGTTCTTTGTTGCGGTCGGCTCGTTGTTTCTGTATCGAGCGCAGCGCTGGCGCAGGATTCCCGACCATCTACGCTGGCTCGCTTGGGCGGATCTCAACAAGCCGCTTTTGCGGCGACTGAGTCTCGAGGCGCCAGGTACGTACGCGCACACGATTGCGATGGCGAACCTTACGGAAGCCGCGTGCGACGCGATTGGCGCTGACGGATTGCTCGGCAGGGTTGGCGCGTATTACCACGACATTGGCAAGCTCCGCAAGCCACAACACTTCGTGGAGAATCAACCGCGTGGTCGAAACCCGCACGACAAGCTGAAACCTTCGACGAGTGCGACGATAATTCGTTCTCACGTACGCGACGGTATTGATCTCGCGAAGGAGAATGGAGTGCCGCGCCAGATTCGCGCATTCATTGCAGAGCATCACGGGACACTACCGATCGCGTATTTTCTGGCGAAGGCACGTGAACGTGATGAATCTGTCAACGCGGCGGAGTACGCCTATCCCGGGCCGATCCCGCAAAGCGCAGAAACGGCAGTCTGCATGCTGGCCGATGCTGCTGAGGCAACGGTGCGATCGCTTGCCGATCCTACTCCGCAATCGATTCGCACCTCCGTGGACGCCACAGTTGCGGCGCGTATTCAGGATGGGCAACTCGCTGATGCCCCGATAACGCTTCGCCAACTCGGGATAGTTCGTGACCAGTTTGTCAGGATTCTGACCGGGATGTATCACGGACGCATCGAATATCCATCGCCGGCTCGTCCGCTATCAATTCCGGCCAAGCCGGACTCGCGAGCGACCGCGTGAGCATTGCGGTAGATGTGTCGCGCGAGGGACTCCGAATTGCAATTTCTGAAGCGCGCGTGCGAGAGGTTGTTCGCGCAGTTTGTCGGCGGGAACGCGTTGGTGACGCGCTTGTATCGGTCGCATTTGTCAGCAACGCTCGGATCTCGCGCATGAATCGCGAATACCTCGGGCACTCGGGCTCCACGGACGTGATAACGTTCGAACTTGAATCCAGCGATGGCGCGGCGCACGACGCGCGCGCTGTAATCGGCGACATCTATATCGCCCCGAACGTCGCAGCGGCAAACGCGCGCGCCGCTGGAGTGGGCATTCGCGAGGAATTGACGCGCCTTGTGGTGCACGGGACGCTGCACGTGCTTGGATACACGCACGACGAGAACGCTGATCGGATGCAAGGTGACATGTGGCGTCGCCAGGAGGCCCTGGTTGCCGCAATCGTTTGACGACCTGATTACCGATTTCGAGGCCGGGAAACTCGCGGCTCTCGCTCGCGCTATCAGCATCGTTGAGAATCACCGGAGGGGTTACGACGAGTTGATGGCGCGACTGCATCCGCACATCGGGCGTGCGCAACGACTCGGGATAACCGGACCGCCTGGCGCTGGAAAGAGTACCGTCACCAATCTCATTGTTCAGTCGCTCCGACGTGACAATCTCCGTGTCGGCGTTGTTGCGGTTGATCCGACGTCTCCATTCACTGGCGGTGCGCTGCTCGGCGACAGAGTCCGCATGGAGTCCGTAGCGCTCGATCCCGGTGTCTACATTCGTTCGATGGCGACTCGTGGTTCGCTCGGGGGCCTTTCTGCAAGGACCGCCGAAGTCGCAGATGTCCTCGACGCCTTTGGTTTTGACCGGATCATCATCGAGACTGTCGGAGTCGGCCAGACCGAACTCGACATCGCGCGCGACTCTATCCAGACCCTCAAAGCAGGCGTGATGGAAATCGCCGATATCTTCGTCGTGAACAAGGGAGATCGGCCGGGCGCCGACCGACTTCGCAACGACATAGAATTGATGCTCGGGCTTCGGCGCGGCGTCGCTTCGGCGAACATTCCGGCGCACCATGGAGTGCCGCTCAAAACGTTCAACCCGATCCGGATTGCTCGGGAAGCGGGTCGAACCGAGAATCCGGAGCAGTGGTTGCCGCCGGTCCTGGGGACGATCGCGTCGAAAGGCGAGGGGATAGACCTTCTGCTGGAGGCTGTGGATCGCCACTTTCGTTATCTTGAAACGTCCGGTGGCCTGAAGGGGCGCCGGCGCAACAGACTCAAGAATCAGGTCACGGAAGTGGTGGCCGAGCGTGTACGCGCTCGGCTCTGGGAAGATCCGGATACTATCAAGTGGCTCGACACGCAGCTCGATTTGCTGGAGGCGGGAACGGCGACGCCGTTCAGTGTCGCCGATGAATTGTTGAGTCGGAGCGGCCCACTGCTGACTGGAGTCAAACCATGACGACGGCTGAAATGCTGGAGCTGGATCGATTGCGCGAAGAAGTCGCGCAATGGCGCGCCCGGTTTGACGCGGCGAAGAAGCGCAATGCGCTTTTCGCCAATTCCGGTGACGTGGTCGAGCCGCTCTATACCGCACTCGACATCTCGGGCGACGCTGCGGCCGCCGAGGTTCCGGGCGAATTCCCGTTTACTCGCGGAATCCACCCGACGGGCTATCGCGGAAAGCTCTGGACCATGCGGCAGTTTGCCGGGTTCGGTACCGCTCCAGAGACGAACGCGCGATACAAGTACCTCCTTTCACGTGGACAGACGGGGCTTTCGGTCGCATTCGATTTTCCGACTTTGATGGGGTACGACTCGGACCATGCCCGGTCCGAGGGTGAGGTAGGAAAGTGCGGCGTCGCGATCTCGAGTCTGGCGGACATGGAAACCTTGTTTGAGGGCATTCCGCTCGACAAGGTATCGGTGTCGATGACGATCAACGGGCCAGCCGTCATTCTGTTCGCGTTCTACGTTGCGGCTGCTGAGAAACAGGGAGTCGCGGCTACCGAGCTGCGCGGGACGATCCAGAACGACATCCTGAAGGAGTACATGGCGCAGCACGCATGGGTATATCCCATCGAGCCCGCGCTGCGCCTCATTGTCGATAACTTCGCGTGGTCCGCGGAACACGTGCCACTGTGGAATACGATCTCGATTTCGGGGTATCATATCCGCGAAGCTGGTGCGACGGCTGCTCAGGAGCTCGCGTTCACACTCGCTGACGGCTTCACCTATGTCGAGCGTGGGATTGCACGCGGACTGGACGTGGACGACTTCGCACCGCGGCTTTCGTTCTTCTGGGACATTCACAACGATTTCTTCGAAGAGATCGCGAAGCTGCGCGCTGCACGCCGGATCTGGGCACGCCATCTGAAGGAGCGTTTCGGCGCGAAGGACACACGATCGCTCATCATGCGATTCCACTCGCAAACCGCCGGCGTGACGCTGACCGCGCAGCAGCCGATGAATAACATTGTACGGGTCGCGTATCAGGCAATGGCGGCCGTGCTGGGTGGAACGCAGTCATTGCACACCAATTCGATGGACGAGACTCTGGCGCTGCCCACAGAGCAGGCAGTGCAGGTCGCACTGCGCACGCAGCAGGTTCTCGCGTACGAAACAGGCGTCCCGAATGTCGCCGATCCGCTCGGCGGCTCATACTATGTAGAAGCACTGACCGACAAACTTGAGAACGAAGCAGAGGCTTTGTTTGCGAAGATTGAGGAAGTCGGCGGTGTTGTGCGCGGGTTGGAGACTGGCTGGTTGCAACGTCAGATATCGGAATCTTCGTCTCGCCAGCAGTGGGAAGTCGAACAGCGCCGGCGCACAATCGTCGGTGTAAACGATTTTGTCACGGAAGAGGGAGAGCTCACGATTCCGTTGCTCAAGGTGGGCATTGAGGCCGAGCGCGAGCAGCGGGCACGGATGGCCGAGATGCGCGCTTCGCGTGATGATGCGCTCGTCCAAGGGCGGTTGACGGCACTTCGTGACGCGGCGAAGACCGATGCGAACCTGATGCCGTTCATCCTGGATTGTGCTCGCGCATATTGCACGCTTTACGAGATTCGCGCCGCGATGGAAGAAGTTTTTGGTGCGTATCGCGAACCAGTCTTCTTCTAACAATCAGACTCGATCCAGATGCGTCCTATCAGAGTACTAGTTGCAAAGCCCGGACTGGATGGCCACGACCGTGGAGCCAAGGTTGTCGCTGCCGCGTTGCGTGACGCCGGAATGGAAGTGATCTACACTGGGCTGCATCAGACACCGGAGATGATCGCGACAGCCGCTATTCAGGAAGATGTCGATGTCGTCGGTCTGTCGATTCTGAGTGGCGCTCACATGACACTGATACCGCGCGTTCTCGATCTGCTGAGAGCCGACGGTCGCGAAGACATACTCGTGACCGGCGGCGGAATTATCCCTCGCGAAGATATGGACGCGCTTGAGGCTCGCGGTACCGGCCGGTTATTCGGCCCGGGCACCCCCACGAGCGAGCTTGTGGAATACATCCACAACTGGTTCGAGGCGCGCGAAGCTCAGACCGCGTGAGCTCAAGACTAAGGTCGCTCGACGCGGAACTGCGTGAGCTGGAGGAGAAACTCCAGCAGGGTGGCGGCGCAGCCAAACTCAAGAAATTGCATGCTCAGGGAAAGCTGTCGGCGCGTGAACGAGTTGCGCTGCTGTGCGACCCCGGAACCAGGTTCGAGGAAATCGGGTTGCTCGTCGCGTACGACGAGTACGATGGACAGGCGCCATCGGCGGGTGTCGTCACCGGCCTTGCAGTGGTTGATGGTCGTGCAGTTGTTGTCGTCGCGAATGATCCTACAGTGAAAGCAGGATCGTGGTGGCCGGAGACAATCAAGAAGATCCTGCGTGCGCAGGAAATCGCCATGCGTTGCACGATTCCGATCGTGTACCTGGTCGATTCCGCGGGGGTGAACCTTCCATATCAGGGCGGCGTTTTCCCCGGGCAGTTCGGTGCGAGTCGCATTTTCTACTACAACTCGATCATGCGACGCTACTTGCGAATACCGCAGATCGCGGCGGTGATGGGGCAGTGCATCGCTGGTGGTGCCTACCTGCCGGCGCTGTCAGATGTGATTCTGATGGTCAAAGGCACCTCGTTCATGGGGCTTGGTGGGCCCAATCTCGTGAAGGGTGCTACTGGTCAGGTGATCGACAGCGAAACGCTTGGTGGTGCCGACACGCACACGCGTGTCAGTGGGGTTGCGCATTATGCCGTGGATGATGATGCAGCGTGCATATCGAAAATCCGCGATCTCATCGTCAGAATTCCGCGGCCGGCTGTCGGCGCGTCGACCGCGACAATAACGACGGATCCGGCGATCTACGACCTGCTACCATCGGACCATCGCATGTCCTACGACATGCACGCGTTGCTGAGACTGATAGTCGATGACGGGAAGCTGGACGAATTCCAGAGCGAGCTTGCGGCCGAAGTTATCTGTGCCGACGCGCGCGTCGGTGGGATCACCGTTGCGGTGATCGCGAATCAGCGCGGCCTCGTGAAAGGGAGGGAAGGCGAAAAGCCACGGTTCGGCGGGATCATCTACGCGGAATCGGCGGAGAAAATGGCGTTTTTTATCGATCGTTGCGATCGGCAACGTATTCCGATTCTGTTCATCCAGGACGTCTCGGGATTCATGGTCGGTCCCGAAGCCGAGCACGAGGGTATCATTCGCGCCGGAGCCCGGCTTGTCGAAGCAATGGCGACCGCGCGCGTACCGAAAATCGTGTTGACGCTGAATCACGCATCGGGAGCCGGGTATTATGCGATGGCAGCGCAGGGCTTCGATCCCGATTTTGTATTTACATGGCCGACCGGACGGATGGGCGTCATGGAAGGCGAGGCCGCGATTCAAGCCGTGCACGGTCCGGCGATTGACGCAGCAAGAAAAGCTGGAGGGGAGCTCAGCGAACAGGTCGCTGCATCAGTTGACGAAATGCGTGCGGATTACGAACGCCAACTCGATGCTCGCTATGCAGCCGCCCGTGGCTATGTTGACGCGATCGTGCATCCCGAGGACACACGCGCCGCACTCGTCACGGCCCTGAAAGCGTCACTCAACAACAAGGGGCCACACCTCGGCCCATTTGTACTTCCCTCATTATCAGCGTGATGAACAATGACTGAACGCGTAGTCCGCGTCGCAGGCGGACAGGGTTTCTGGGGCGATTCGCTTGACGCTCCGCGACAGCAGGTCGAAAACGGGCCGATCGACTATCTCATGCTCGACTATCTCGCCGAAGTCACGATGTCGATTCTGCAGAAGCAGAAGGAGCGCGATCCGTCGATGGGGTACGCGCGCGACTTTATCGGTGCGATGGACTCCGTTCTTGATGCCGTTACGGAGCGCGGCGTAAAAGTTGTCGCTAATGCCGGCGGAGTCAATCCACCCGCCTGCGCCACGGCTGTGCAGGCCGTAGCTCGGAAGCGCGGCAAGTCGTTGCGGATTGGTGTTGTAACCGGCGACGATCTGCTCCCAAGGCTCGACGAACTGATTGCGCAAGGCCACGTGCTTGAGCATATGGAAACTGGCGAACCGCTTCAAACCGTTCGCGATCGAGTGCTTTCGGCCAATGCGTACATAGGGTCTGAGCCGATCGTAGAGGCGTTGACGCGTGGCGCGCAGGTCGTCATCACCGGTCGCTCGACGGATACCGCGCTGACTATGGCGCCGATCCGGTTCGAGTACGGTTGGTCAAATACGGATTACGACCGCCTGGCTGCCGGTATTGTCGCGGGGCACATCATCGAGTGCGGCGCTCAATGTTCCGGCGGCAACTGCCTGTACGACTGGCGCAACATTCCAGATCTCGCGAATGTCGGCTATCCGATTGCGGACGCCTATGCTGATGGCAGTTTCGTCATTACCAAGCATGCGGGAACCGGGGGACGCGTCTCTATTGCCACAGTTTCGGAACAGCTGGTTTACGAAATGGGTGATCCGCACGCCTACATCACGCCGGATGTGATCGCGGACTTTACAACGATTCACCTCGAAGACGCTGGCCAGGATCGTGTGCGGGTCTACGGTATCAAGGGATCCGCGCCGACTGACAAGCTCAAGGTATCGATTGCGTATCGAGCCGGTTTCAAGGCAGTCGGGACGCTGGTATACTCCTGGCCGGAAGCACTTGATAAGGCGCGCGCCGCAGACGGAATACTCCGGGAACGGCTCGTGCGACTCGGACTGCACTTCGATGAGATCCTGACTGAATACGTCGGCGTGTCGGCAACCCACGGACAACTCGCGGGCGAGGCCAGTCCTGACATTCCTGAGGTTCAGTTGCGGGTTGGAGTGAGATCCGATGACCGCGCGATGGTCGAGCGTTTTACGCGCGAAATTGCACCGCTCGTTCTCAACGGGCCGCCAAGTGTCACGGGTTTCGCCGGCGGACGGCCAAAGGTCGAGGAAATCGTGGCGTATTGGCCAGCATTGGTCGATAAGTCGGTCGTGCAGACAACTGTGGAGATGGTGTCATGAGAGTACGCCTTCTGGACATCGCGCACACTCGTTCCGGCGACAAGGGCGACACGGCAAACGTGGGCGTGATCGCGAACAAAGCTGAATGGTACCCGCTTATCAACCGCGAGCTTACGCAGCAGCGTGTCGTGAAGCATTTCTCCGGCATGATAACGGGCGCCGTTGACCGCTTCGAAATCCCGAACCTGCACGCGTTGAATTTTCTGCTGCACGGAGCACTGGGCGGTGGTGGGACGTTGTCGCTGAAGACCGACGCGCAGGGCAAGGTCTACTCGACTGCAATGCTCCGGATGGTGCTCGACATACCGGATGATGAAGCCCGTGCCCTGGGGCTTCCGACAGCATGAATCGGATTCGCGTCGAATCGGATGATGGCGTCGCGCGCATCACTCTTGCCAGGCCGGAAAAGCGTAACGCGCTGGATCACGAGACAACTCACGAACTGCTGCAGGCGTTCACATCGTGCGCGCAGCACACTGGTACGCGTGCAGTACTGCTTACGGCAGACGGTGACGACTTTTGTTCGGGCGCCGATCTCACGGCGCTTGCCGGAATGCTCGAGGCCGGACCCGAGGCGCACTATGCTGATGCCGAAGCGCTGGGGCGAGTGTTCATTGCGATGCGCGAGATGCCAAAACCAGTCATCGCCGCTGTGCGCGGGCGCGCATTGGCTGGTGGTGCAGGCCTCGCCACCGCGGCTGATATCGTCATTGCACACGAAGATGCGCAGTTCGGCTATCCCGAAGTGCTTGTGGGTTTCGTTCCGGCTATGGTGATGACAATGCTGCGCCGGTCGGTCGGTGAAAAGCGGGCGTATGACCTGGTCGCGAGCGGCCGACGAATATCGGCCTCGGAGGCTCTCGACATGGGGCTCGTCAGTAGAGTGTTGCCGGGAACTGATTTTACCGCGAAGGTCGATGCAATTGTCCGTGGGATAGCCGAATCTTCCGCGACGGCGCAGGCGCTCACAAAGACCTTGTTCTATCAGCTTGACGGACTCGACTTTCGGGATGGCGTGCTCGCCGGCGCGCGCACCAACGTCGCTGCTCGCACGACGGACGACTTCCGGGCTGGCGTACTGCGGTTCGCAAAGCCCAAATGAGAGCGGTCGACGGTGTAAAACTCGGGCTCGGCGCCTGTGCGCTCGTGCTTTTTGCCTGGTCGCTCAGATCCGAGAATCCCGTATTCAGATGGACTGCCCTTGCGTGCCTGGTCGCGGCCTTCCTGCTTCGTTTCGTTCGCCCGAGAGCATAATTAGATTGTGAGGGTGAGTACCACCCGAAATATTCCCGAACTTCTTTCGCCTGCCGGCTCGCTGGATGCCGTCCGGGCAGCTGTCGGCAACGGCGCGGACGCGGTGTATCTAGGCGCCGAGAAGTTCAATGCCCGGGATGAAGGAGCGCAGCTCACTCTGGACGAGCTCGGGGCGGCATGCGCGCTTGCGCATTCGCGAGGCGCCCGCATCTATCTGACGCTCAACACCCTCGTGAAGCCTGGCGAGTTGAGCGAGGCACTCGCATTTCTGGGTGAGGCGATCGATCGCGGCATTGATGCGGCAATCGTTCAGGATATCGGATTGGTCACATTGATACACCGCGTGTATCCGGGTTTTGAGATCCACGGCTCGACTCAGATGACCGTGCACGACGAATCGGGCGCGAGGTTGATGCACGGACTCGGGATAGACCGCGTTGTCCTTGCCCGCGAAAATACGATCGAGGACATTCGCGCAATTCATGCGGCTGTACCTGATCTTGGTCTGGAAACGTTCATACACGGTGCGCTTTGCATCTCGTACAGCGGACAGTGCTACATGTCCGGAATGATATCGGAGCGGAGCGCCAACCGCGGATCATGCGCACAGTCATGTCGCAAGGATTACACGCTTACGGACGTCGCCACTGGCGAGACGCTCGATTCGGGCTTTCTCATCTCGGCCAAGGATCTCGGCGCGTACGATTCGCTGGCCGATATCGCGGATGCGGGTGTCCGATGTCTCAAGATAGAAGGCAGGAAGAAGCGGCCCGAATATGTTGCGACCGTTACTCGCGGATATCGCGACTTCCTGACCCGCGTTGGCGAAGGTGACCGAACTCCTCCAGCCGTCGAGGAAGTACAGGATCTCGTCCAGATATTCAGTCGCGGCTTCACTCCAGGGATGTACCGCGGGCGCGCCGGTCGCGACTACGTAACACGAGACCAACCAGATAACCGTGGCGTCGTTCTTGGCAGCGTGATCAGTGTTGGTGATCGTGAGGTCATTGTAGAAGTCTCCTCTCGCATTGAACAGGGCGATGGTGTCGCCTTCGAAGGCACGCGTGGAGCCGAGACGGTGGGAGCAACGGTAACATCGGTTCGGACGCTGCACGAAGCGACAGGACATTTTCGGCAGGCGCTAAGCCTTCGTGCGAGACCGAGCGTCGGTGACGTGGTCGTACGAAGTTCCGACGCCGCGCTTCTGGCGAGAGCGCGGGGGAGCTTCGATGGTGTGGAGCTGGCCCCGAAACGTAAGAGTCCTGTGGACGTTGCTGCATTTGGAAGCGCTGGTTCACCATTGAAGCTTGTGTTCAAGTCCGTGCACGGTGATGTCGTAGTTCGAAGCGAGATGGCTCTTGCTCTGGCAACCAGGCGATCATTGGACGTCGCTCAACTTCGCGACCAGCTCGGACGTCTCGGCGAAACAGGCTTTGCGCTCCGCGATGTTGACACGAGTGGTCTGACGTCCGGGCTATTCCTTCCGGTAAGCGCGCTCAACCACATGCGACAAAGCGCGATCGCGGAGCTCGAACAGCGCGTGGAGTGGGACAGCAGCGCAAGACTCGGTGAAAGATCCGAGCGAATTGCCGGCGCGATCGCCGAACTGCCGATCGTACCGGTTGAGATTGCGGAACCGGCGACCTTGAGCGTGCAGGTGTACGACATTGCGGATGCACGCGTCGCTGCTGCGGCCGGAGCGACTGAGATCGTGCTGGATCTGTTTCTGCGTCATCCAACGCCACCGGTCTCACGTGTCCGCGCGCTTGCCGCGGATCTCGCGGTCGCCGGCATCGCATTCCGCATTCGCACGCCCAGCATCGTGCGACCTGAGGATCGCGCCGTCGTCGACAAGTGGCTCGCGCTTGACCTGCCCGTGGTCTCGGGCCACATCGGCCTTGTCGTTGAGTTGGCACGTCAGGGACGCGATGTAGTTGCAGACTACTCGGTCAATTGCTTCAACCAGCACACGGCGGCCAATCTTTTTTCGCATGGCGTGCGCCGGATAGTACCCTCCATCGAGCTGACGACTGACGAAATGGGCGCGTTGATGGAGCCGTTTCATGCACGCGGCTTCGACGTCATGATCTACGGCCGTCCGGAGGGGATGACGATTGAACACTGTGTACTTTCGGCGGCCTTCGATCGCGTTCCGACTACGTGCCGTGACCTTTGCGTGCAGAAGCATCCGAATGTTTCGATCACCGATCCAGCTGGATACACGTTTGCTGTAGCGACCGATAGCGCGTGTCGGAATCGGCTGCTGCATTCTCGTCCTATCGAGGCGTCGGAGTACATTCCTCGACTCTGGACGATGGGAGTGCGTTCGTTCACAGCCGTCTTCAATGTGCCAGGAGATCAGATCGCCGATATAGTTGGCGGCTATCGTGCCGCGATCGACGCGCTGGCGAGTGGCCACGTACCGGACCGGAGTGCTGTGCGATTGATTGTCGGCTCCGAGTTCACGCGCGGGCACTTTGCGCGAGCAGTCTGATCACCGATTCATGGCCGCGAGCGGATGATTGCATCCGTTCATGGATGATTGTCGTGGAGTCAGCGCGCACGTGAATCTTTGCATATGACAAAGCCGAACCTGGACGATGCAAGAGCGACGCTTAGCAGCGCGTTTGGTTATCCGGCATTCCGTGCGGGCCAGGAAGCGGCCGTCGAAGCGGTGCTTCAGGGTCGAGACACACTCGTTATTCTGCCGACCGGCGGCGGCAAGTCTCTCTGCTATCAGGTTCCGGCGCTTCTGCTATCCGGCCTCACCGTGGTCGTATCGCCGCTCATCTCTCTAATGAAGGACCAGGTTGACGCGCTGGAGGCCAGGGGTATTGCTGCCGCGTTCATCAACAGCACGCTTACCAACGGCCAGGTCTCCGACCGCATGGCACGCGCCGCGCGCGGCGATATCAGGATGCTGTACATGGCGCCCGAGCGATTCGACACTGGTACCACGGCGGAACAGCTTGCGCGGGGCGGCGTTTCGCTGCTCGCGATCGACGAAGCTCACTGCATAAGTCAGTGGGGTCACGATTTTCGCCCGAGCTACCTGCGCATGCGAGCCGTTCGTGAAGCGCTCGGCGACCCGCCCACCATCGCGCTGACCGCGACGGCGACTCCGGCAGTTCGTCGTGACATTGCACATCAACTCGGACTCCGCGATCCGAAAGTCGTAGTCACGGGTTTCGATCGTACGAACCTGAGCTATTCAGTGATTCCTGCGCGCAATGATGCCGCCAAGGATGATCTGCTCGTAGAGCTATTGGGCAATCGAAAGGGGCTCACAGTCGTATATGCCGCAACTCGCCGATCGGTTGAGCGCATTTCGGCGATGCTTCAGAGCGAAGGCATTTCTGCCGCCGCGTACCACGCCGGGCTTGATGATTCCCAGCGGCACGACGTCCAGGAATCATTCATGACCGAACGCGTCAGAGTCATCGTCGCCACCAATGCATTCGGAATGGGGATCGACAAGGCCAATGTACGAGCCGTCGTTCATCATTCGATGCCGGGAACTCTCGAGGCATACTATCAGGAAGCCGGAAGAGCGGGCAGGGACGGGAAAGCATCCGATGCCATTCTTCTGCACGCATTTCAGGATCGATTCACGCACGAGTATTTCATCAGGGGTTCATACCCTGAGCGAGAGCTTGTAACTCGCGTGTACTCGACACTCCAGCGCAGAGCGGACGCGAGCGGCACCGTGTCCGATTCGCCCGAGGTGCTTGCCGGATTCGTCGCTGGGAAAGCAAATGCTCGCGACGTCGAGAGTGCACTTCGTGTTCTGGAGCAAGCGGGTGCGGTTGCCAAGGCGCACGAGTCGGCATCACTCGTAAGAGTCCGTCTGCTAGCAACATCGGACCGCATCAAGCGCGAACTTGCGGGTTCTGACGACGCGCTCGCACTCGGTGTGCTTCGCGCATTGTGGCGGGCAGCAGGAAAATTGCTGAATGCGGGCGCGATTATCGACGTGGCTTCGCTGCCAGCGGGCCTCGGTTCGGCGCCAGAGCTGCACGACACTCTGGAAAGCCTGGAGGCGCGGCAGTTCATCACCGCCGAGCGTATCGGCGGCGGAGTGACACTCGTTGATCCTTCACGCAACGTCGACAGCTTCAAGGTCGATTGGCGGTCACTTGATCAGCGCCGCGACGCAGAGCTCGAAAAGCTTGAGGCGGTACAGAAGTATGCATACACCAAGACTTGCCGTCGCGCGTTCGTATTACGGTACTTTGGCGATCCCGCCGCCGGCAATGCATGTTCGGGCTGCGACAACTGTGAGGGTACGACGGTTCAGCGGCCCGCCAAGGGCGACTCGGTGAAGCCGGGGCGGACCACTGCTACTCGATCACGCTCTGCCGCGGGCCATGCGCTCAAGGCGGCCCCGAAAAAGCAGAAACCGGACGCCACCGACGATCTTCCACCAGAGGCAAGGGAAGTATTCGACCGGCTCCGAAGCCTCAGGAGGGAGATCGCGCGCGAGCACGAAGTCCCTCCGTATATTGTCTTCGACGACAAGACTTTACGCCAGATTGCGGTGCACCGGCCGCGTACGCTCGCCGCATTCGGCGATCTACGAGGAATCGGACCCGTCAAGACTGAACGATTCGGCGCGCGATTCCTGGCAGCGCTCACAGACGACTAGCTGTAACAACACGACCCCATGGACGATTCGTTTTATTTCTCCGAACAGAACCTCGCAGTCCGCGACACAGTCCGCGCGTTTGCCCGTGATCATGTCGCACCCGTCGCTGCAAAACTCGACGCCGAGGGAAAGTTCCTCTGGGAAAACGTGCGTCGCATGGGCGAGCTGGGATTCCTCGGCGTTCCATGGCCAGAGGAACTGGGTGGCGCAGGGCTCGACCTCACATCGTATATCATCGCCATTCACGAGATGGCGAAGGTGGACGCATCGCATGCCATAACGATTTCCGCGCACACCACGCTCGGAACGTCGCCAATCGTGAAGTTCGGGACCGATGAGCAGCGCAAGCGATACGTACCATTACTCGCGTCCGGGAAAGTTCTGGGCGGCTTTGGGCTCACGGAGCCATCAGCCGGTAGCGATGCTGGCGGAACGCGTACCCGCGCTGAGAAGCGCGGTGATCGGTACATCCTCAACGGTTCCAAGATCTTCATTACGCACGGCGGCGTCGGCGAGGTATTCGTCGTAACTGCCGTCACCGATCCGGCGCTGGGAACGAAGGGAATCAGTTCGTTCATTCTCACAAAGCCCACGGTAGATATCGACGCAGCGCGCGCGGTCGGAGTGGGGCACGACGACTCGCTGCCGGCGATGAAGGGATTCCGGTCAGGCAAGAAGGAAGACAAGCTTGGTTGGCGGTCATCTGACACGCGCGAACTGGTGTTCGAGGATGTCGAAGTGCCTGCGGAGAATCTGCTGGGCGCCGAGGGTCACGGTTTCACGAATTTCATGCAGACGCTCGACTCCGGGCGCGTTGGGATCGGCGCGCTTTCACTCGGCATTGCGGAGGGAGCGTACGAAGAGGCCCTCAACTACGCTGCCCAAAGGAAGCAATTCGGAAAACCGATTGCCGAATTCCAGGGGATCCAGTTTCAGCTGTCGGATATGGCGACTGAGATTGAAGCCGGCCGGCACCTCGTATTCCACGCCGCGTGGTTGGCGCAGAATGGGAAGCCATTTGGCAAGGAAGCGTCCATGGCAAAGCTCTTCTGCTCCGAGCTTGCGATGCGAGTGACGACCAAGGCCGTCCAGATTCACGGCGGATACGGTTACACCAAGGACTATCCGGTCGAGCGCATGATGCGCGACGCGAAGATTTGCGAGATCGGGGAGGGCACGTCCGAAATCCAGCGCCTCGTCATCGGGCGGCACATCCTCCGGGATCTCGGCTGGTGACGGGTTCGGAACTCGCAAAAACTGTTCGAATCCCGCTCGGTTTTCTGCTTGGAATTGCCTACGCGGCTTTCGCGCGCCCCACTCTCGGATCCCTGATCCTGGGCGGCGCAGTTGCCCTTCTGGGCGTTGTGGTTCGAGCCTGGGCATCAGGCCACATCATGAAAAACGACAGGCTTGCGACAAGCGGCCCGTACGCTCACACTCGAAATCCGCTGTACTTCGGGAGTTTCCTTATCGCTGCCGGATTCGCGGGGGCTGCGCATTGGAGCCTGCTGATCGCCGTCGTGGCCTTCTTCCTCGTGATCTACTATCCCACGATGAATCGCGAAATCGCGAATATCGAGGGTCGGTTTCCCGAAGCATACGCACGATATGCGGCCAAGGTGCCGTTGTTTTTCCCGCGGCTATCGCCGTGGCGCGGGGATCCGGCTTCCACGAACCGGTTCGATCCCGGCCTGTATATGAAGCACGGGGAGTGGAAAGCTGGCCTAACTTATGTTCTGGCAATGATTTGGCTGGCGTTCCGGACCCTCCGGTCGTAGTTTTATACCTGTTGGCACGAGTTTTTTCAGTGCCCCAATTTATTTCTCTTTTGGACCGCGAAGTGGGGGGGACCCCGTAGTACGATCCCTAACCCGCGCGGGCTACAATGAAACGTGAAATCCTCATAAACGCGGCTGCGCGCGAAACGCGCATCGCGATTCTGGAGGACGACCGGCTCGTAGAGCTATTGGTCGACCGTCCAGACACACGCCGAATGATCGGCGACATCTATCTCGGCAAGGTCGAAGCAGTCCTTCCCGGCATTCAGGCAGCCTTCGTCAACATAGGGACGGAGAAGAGCGCCTTCCTCCATGCGTCGGACGTCCAGGAAGTTGACCTCGACGACGATTCAGATCCAGACGACCACGACCACGACGACGATGACGCCGAACCCGCCAACGGGAACGGCGGTAACGGCCATTCTGGCGGCGGCAATGGACGGCGGGGTGGCGGCAAGATCCCGCCGATTCAGGAATCGCTCAAGCGCGGACAGGACCTGCTCGTGCAGGTTACCAAGGAGCCCATTTCCACAAAGGGCCCGCGCGTAACTGCGCAGATATCACTGGCAGGTCGCTTTCTGGTTTACATCCCGGACGGCGGTACCAAGGTCGGAGTCAGCCGTAAGATTGGCGCTGGTGCCGAACGGCAACGGCTCAAGGAAATGGTCCGCGGCTTTTTGCCTGAAAAATGCGGTGGAGTCATCGTCCGGACAGTGAGCGAGGACGTGACGCCCGACATGCTCAAGCGCGAGTTGGAATCACTGATCTCGCAGTGGAAGCGGATCAAGAAGAAAACTCGGTTCGTACGTTCTCCAGCCGTGATACATCGCGAGACGGGTCTCACGCGTGGCCTTGTGCGGGACCTCTTCAGCGCCAAGGTGGACTCGCTTACCGTCGATTCCAAGCAGGTATTCAACGAGATCGTCGACTACCTCGAGGATATCGCGCCGGATCTGATTCCGCGCGTCAAGCTGCACTCCGAGGAACCGCCGCTCTTCGACAAGTTCGAGATCGAATCGGAGATTCGCGACATCTTCAAACGGCGTTGCGATCTACCATCGGGCGGTTATCTGATAATCGAGCCCACCGAAGCGCTCGTGTCCATCGACGTCAATTCAGGACGTTACACGGGTAAGAAGGACCCGGAGCAAACCGTTCTCCGTACCAATATGGAAGCGGCAGCCGAGGTCGCTCGACAGCTTCGGCTGCGCGACGTTGGCGGGATTATCGTCACGGATTTTATCGACATGGAAACCAAGTCGAACCGTGACAAAGTGCTCCAGGAGATTCGTAATCACCTCTCACGTGATCGCGCGCGGACCAAGGCCTTCGCTGTGAGCGATCTGGGATTGATCGAGATGACTCGCCAGCGAGTGCGGCAGAGCCATTATCAAAGCATGACCGAAGCCTGCCCGACCTGCAAGGGTAGCGGCCGCGTCTTCACGCCTGAGACGATTGTTCGCCGGATGGAGCGGTCCGTTCGACGGATGGTGCTCGAGGGCCGTCGAGACAACCTGCTGGTCAAGCTGCATCCCGAAGTCGCAATGTACGTCCTGGAGCAGGAGCGGGACCTCGTTCAGAAACTTCAGAAGTCGGCGTCGTTTTCGCTGGAAATGCGCGACGACCCGTTACTTAAGCCGGACGAGTTCAAGTTAGTTGTGAAGTCCCAGGGACGCGACGTCACTCAGCAGTACGCCCTGGCTTAGGGCGTCTGGAGCTGGTTCGGCGCGGCACTACCGTCAGGGTGCCGGCCTCGCTATAATTCAAGGCTGCACCAAAAACCATACGATTCCATGCCATACGCTATCATCCGAACCGGCGGCAAGCAGTTTCGCGTCGAGCCCGGCAAAACCTATCGAATTCCTACGCTTGTCGGCGATGCCGGAGCTAAAGTCACGTTCTCG
>CAJDVC010000012.1_pt1 | contig 59836 bp, 57 predicted proteins | sample 7391211 | NCBI WGS metagenome assembly CAJDVC01 (sample SAMEA7055683, study PRJEB34461) | soil metagenome | biome: terrestrial ecosystem; feature: Peninsula; material: soil | place: Antarctica | collected 2016 | reverse complement strand
CCGCCCGGCGATATCACTGCTAGGGTACACAAATCCCAAGCGCACAGGACCCTATAAGCGCTTCCACGATCTGATGATCGATGCATACGCGAATCCGGGCGAGGAATACGTGGCCACGATGGAGAACCGGCCGGGGCGAATGGCACGCATCAGGGTGGATGACGTGCTCAACAGAGTAGAGATCTGGCGCGAGCGGTACCGCGGTCGGTAACGATCTGACCGAAGCGGCTACCCGGCGTCGATCCGAACATCCCGGATTGACGCAACCAGCTTGGCGGCGTCAACCCATTTATGTTGATCAAAACGGATTGATGCCAACGCCACCGCTGTCGATAACAACGTGCCTGCTCGTGGCAGAAACCCAACCGGCCGGGCTGCACCCCAGCATCGCGGCTTCCACATGGAGCTTGCTCGCGTCCGCGCTCACGATGTAAACGGCGCCACGCGTCACATCGACATCGATAATTGCTAAGCTGTTTGAGTAGACATCACCGGAAAGAGTGTCGCTTCGAGACCGTGGTGATTCGCCGAATCGCGCAAACGCCCTCCGGGCGTGAAGGAGTCTTTGAGACTTGCTCAGGCTGTTTTAGCACCGCCGCCAAAACGGTATTCCACGCCCAGCTGTTTCATGATGTCGACCAGCCGAACCAGCGACAGCCCCATGACCGCGAAGTAGTCACCGTCGATACGCTGAACGATCGTTGCACCATAGCCTTGAATACCGTACGCCCCGGCCTTGTCCATCGGCTCACCAGTCGCGACGTAGTCGCGTAGCTCCGTATCGGACAGCTTCCTGAACGTCACAGAGACAACATCTACCGCTGACTTGATTTCGTGGTTGAACGCGCATGCCATACCGGTAAAAACCGTATGCGTCTTCCCGCTCAGCGCACGGAGCATCTCGAACGCCTCCGCTTCCGTGCCTGGCTTGGCCATGAGTCTACCATTGAGATCCACTACGGTATCAGCGGCAATGACGAACGCATCGGGATAGCGTTGAGCAACTACCGAGGCTTTCTCCCTGGCCAATCGCTCAGCGAGCGCGCCTCCCGTTTCCTCGCCAATCATTGATTCATCTATGTCGGCAGGAACGGTAGTGTACGGAATGCCGATCAGTTCGAGCAACTCGCGCCGCCGCGGAGATGCAGACGCGAGTACTATGCGTGGTGCTGGCATCCTAAAAGAGACCGACCTCGCCCTTTACGGACGCGATCAGCTTGGAGGGATCGTACCCGACTCCCTGCTTGAAAACAATTTCGACTTTGCGAATGTCCGAAATGTTTGTCGCCGGATTCCCGTCAATCACCACCAGATCGGCCTGCTTGCCGCTCGCAATCGACCCCACCCTGTTCGCTCGACCCATATAAGTTGCGCCATTCAGAGTACAGATTTTGATAGCCTCTTCCGGCGTGAAGCCGCTGCCAACGAGCAATTCTACCTGACGCTGATTGGAATATCCCGGGATCACGCCGCCACCGCCGGTTGGATCCGTTCCGGCAATCAACAGGCCTCCCGCCCGGACGAATTGCAGTTCCATCGCGCGGTCTTTCGCAAATAGCGCAGGATACACCGAGCGGGTATTGCCCTGAGTAGCTGCGTACCGTTTTTCGAATTGCGCTTTGAGTATCGGGTCCAGCACATCGAGTCCAGGTGGCATTGGTTGCCCGGGCGTAAACGTCTCGAACACGGTGAGAGTTGATGTCACAGCGACATGATGCGCAATCAGATCGGCGACCAGGCTCTTGAATGCAACACCATCCCGATCGACCTTCGCCAGCGCCGCCATACCGACGCCCTGTCCGGGACAGATATCCGGCTTCTTGTCGTCAACAAAATCAGTCGCGACGAAAAATCCATGTTCAAGATTGTCGATCCCCGCCGCCGCCGCTTCACGATAGGTGACGGAGCACAGATGACCCGTGATCTTGAAACCTCGCTTATGTGCTTCCTGTGCTGCGGTCCTTAGCTCAGCGCGCGTGATGTTCATGTACGCCTTGAATGACGTCGCGCCGGCATCGGCCCAGAAATCGACCATGCGCTTCGCGTCGGCGGCGTCCTTCAACTCGTACATCTGCGTAATTCCCAATCCGGGCCCCTGGAGGTAAGGCGCTGTCGCATCGATCCACGGTCCCGGCTTTTTCCCTTGCTTTATTTCCTTCGCGATGTTGAGCTCGCCGTAACCACTGACGTTTCCGCCGGTACGCATCGACGTCACACCGCCAGCCAGATACAACCGAGTAAAACTCTCCGCCAGATTTGCGTAATGATCCGGCCCGGTCGGATAGAATAGATGCTCGTGCATCATCACCAACCCGGGAATGACAGTCTTTCCCGTAAGATCGAGTACCTTTGCGTCACTCGGTACCTGCACCGACGTCGACGGTCCATACTCCGAAATGTTACCGCCGCGCAGGATCAGAGTTTGATCTTCGCGCGGAGCGGCGCCGGTGCCATCTATCACACGAACGTGAGTAAGAGCAACGATTGGAGCATCAACGCTCACATACTGCTTGACGCTCGGACTTAGTACCGGCTGTTGCGCAAGCAATGGCGGCGCAACAGATATCGTTGTACCAGCCCAAATCAGCGCCGCCAAGAGTGCGGTGCGGTTCAGCGCGGAAAGGCGAAGAGTTTTCATGATGAGAGATTACCGCGTCCTGTGCCCAACGTCCACTCCTGCGCCGGCCGGAGCATGTCTATCAGCCATCACGTGGCAGACGGGGCCAGCTATCGAGGCGCGCGAGGCGAGGAATCGATTATCAGCGTCACAGGCCCATCGTTGATCAGTTCGACTTTCATTTCGGCGCCGAATTCACCGGTCGCGATCGTGATCCCGGATGCACGCAGCTTCGCGACGAATGCCCCGTACAGCGCGGATGCGACGTCCGGAGGAGCGGCGTCAATAAAGGAGGGACGCCGCCCCCTTCGCGTGTCCCCGTAGAGCGTGAACTGAGACACGACGAGCAGCGATCCGGAAATCTCGACCACGGACCGGTTCATTTTCCCAGCGTCATCCGCGAATATCCTCATACCCAACAACTTCTCCGCCATCCAGTCGATCTGATCCGCGTCGCCGGGTGCGAATGCGACAAGCGCCAGCAGGCCATTGCCGATTTTGCCCACGACAACGCCATCGACTTCGACGGAGGCACGAAGTACCCGCTGGAGAACGACTCGCATGCAGCAATCTCGCTTCCCTGTGTCGAACTTCACAGCCCCCTTATATCGGATCGGGCCCCAGCCCTACATTTAGAGTCGATGCGTCCGAAATCCTCAAAGCACACATGAAGCTTCTCCGCGGATACCTGCAGCGCTACTGGAGACTGGTCCTGCTGGCCCTCTTCCTGGCAGCTATCAACCAGATATTCTCCCTGCTCGACCCGCTCATTTTCCGGTACGTAATCGACAATTACGCCACCAAGTTCCGCCAGTACACCACGATGCAGTTCGTTCGCGGTGTGAGCCTCCTGCTCGGCGCTGCTGTCGGTGTTGCGTTCGTATCGCGCGTGGCGAAGGCGTTCCAGGATTATTTCGTCAACGTTGTGACACAGCGCGTCGGAGCCGACCTGTACTCTGACGGCATCCGCTATTCCCTCGAACTGCCGTATTCTCTATTCGAAGATCAGCGGAGCGGAGAAACGCTCGGCAAAATCCAGCAGGCTCGGCTCGACGCGCAGCGTTTCATTACTGCTGGGGTGAACGTCCTGTTCACGACGATCGTCGGTGTTCTCTTCGTGATGATCTACGCGTACAAGGTTCACTGGTCAATTGCGCCGGCGTTCCTGCTGACTGTACCGCTGCTCGCAATACTCAGCGCTGTGCTGAGTCGCCGGATCAAGCGAGTTCAGCAGGTCATCGTCGCCGAGACAACCGCACTTGCGGGCGCCACAACCGAGTCGCTGCGCAATATAGAACTCGTCAAAAGCCTGGGACTCACGGAACAGGAAGTGACTCGGCTCAACTCAACGACCGAGAAGATCCTCAAGCTCGAGCTCAAGAAGGTGCGCTACCTCAGAAGCCTCAGCTTCATTCAGGGGACATGCGTGAACCTGCTGCGCACGTCGATCCTGTTTCTGATGCTCTATCTCATCTTCGCCCAGCAGATCACCGTCGGTCAATTCTTCGCACTGCTCATCTACTCATTCTTCATCTTCGGCCCGCTGCAGGAGCTGGGGAACGTCATCAATACGTATCGTGAAACCGAAGCATCAATGGCGAATCTGGAGACCGTGTTTGCCATACCGCCAGACCCGCGCCCGGAGCATCCCGTAGAAATTGGGGCGCTCACAAAGTTGGCGTTCGACAACGTGACATTCCAGCATAGGTCGGCGTCATCGCCGGCGCTCTCTGATGTTTCGTTCGTGACAGAACGCGGCCAGACTATCGCATTCGTCGGCCCGTCCGGAGCCGGAAAGTCGACGCTGGTCAAGCTGCTCCTCGGATTGTATCACCCGATGAGCGGAGAAATTCTGTACAACGGCATCTCCGGAACCGAGGTCGAGCTCGACGCGCTACGAATGCGGATCGGCCTGGTAGCGCAGGATGCGCAGTTGTTCTCCGGTACCATCGCCGAGAACCTGCGGTTTGTGAGTCCCGCTGCCTCCGACGCTGATTGCCTGCGCGTGTTGCACGAGGCCGCGGCGGACAGCCTCCTCAAACGCGCCGATAAAGGACTCGACACGATGATCGGCGAAGGGGGCGTCAAGGTTTCTGGCGGAGAGCGCCAACGCCTCGCCATCGCACGAGCACTGTTACGGCGTCCGTCGTTACTCATTTTTGACGAGGCAACATCCGCGCTCGACTCGATTACCGAAGAGGAAGTCAGCCGCACAATCCGGGACGTCGCAACTCGGCGCGAGGCGATCACGATTCTGATTGCACACAGGCTCTCGACCATCATGCACGCTGATACGATATTCGTTCTGGAGCACGGGCAAATCGTTGAATCCGGCCGTCACGCCGACTTGCTTGAACAGAAAGGCCTCTACTACGCGATGTGGCGGCAGCAGGTCGGCGAGCGGCGGCCCGGTAGTCTGGGTGCGCAACCACACATGCAACCACCTCTCCAGGCATCGTTGACTACGCAATCCTGACCCGGCGCCACGCCGTGATGGCTGCAAAAGCCGTAGCGCTTGACAGTATCCCGGGGACGTCTATCTTCGGCTCACCTTCGCAAACCCGAGGAATAAAATGCGCAATCCAGTGCTCCTTGTTGGAGCAATCAGCCTGTGGCTCGGCGCCTGCAGCGGCGCGAAAGATTCGTCAGTCGCCAAGACTGACTCCACAACTCCGGCGGCGTCCGCCAGCATGGCTGCGGCGTCACGTGCGCCGAACGTGATCACGGTGCACGCAAAGGATTTTTCCTTTGCGGCACCAACCCAGATTCCGGCCGGCCTCACCACCATCAACATGATCAACGATGGCCCGAATCTCCACCACGTCGAGATGATCCGACTGGATAGTGGCAAGACCGTCGCTGATCTCGAGAAGGCTTTCGCTCTGCCGGCCGCGCCGCCAGCGTGGGCAGTCTTCACCGGAGGCCCAAATGCCGTCGACCCTGGCAAGACCAGTTCCGCAACGATCGACCTGACGCCCGGCAACTATGTGATGATCTGCCTTGTGGATGTCCCGGGCGGAGTGCCGCATTTCGCAAAGGGCATGCTGATGCCTGTCACCGTAACAGCGGCCCCGGCCGGTTCTCCGGCTGCGGCGCCTACCCCCGATGAGACAATTATTCTCACTGACTACGCGTTCGCCCTCTCTACCCCGCTGACCGCTGGATCTCACGTCTTTGAGGTGAAGAATAGCGCCAGCCAACCGCACGAAGTTACGTTGATCAAACTGGCACCCGGAAAAACCGCCGAGCAGTTTCTGGCGTTTTTAGCCAAACCGTCGGGCCCACCCCCGGCTTCCGCCGTCGGTGGCATCTCGCCCTTCACCAGTGCCGCGACATACTTCACAGCTGATATCACACCAGGCAATTACGTCCTCATCTGCTTCGTTCCTGACGCGAAGGACGGCAAGCCACACTTCATGCACGGTATGACCAAGACAATCACGGTTATGTAGTTGCCGGTCCCCTCTCACGTCGGAGTTCGATGTATGTGGAAAGACTTCAAAGCGTTCATCATGCGTGGCAACGTGCTCGACCTGGCGGTCGCGGTCGTGATTGGCGCGGCCTTCGGCGTAGTGGTCAAGTCGCTGGTGGATGACGTCATCATGCCACCCATCGGGCTCGCGCTCGGACATGTGGACTTCTCGAACCTTTACGTCCTGCTCAAGGACGGTATTAAGTCCGCGCCGCCGTATGCCTCACTCGCAGATGCCAAGGCGGCGGGTGCCGTGACACTCAACTACGGCATGTTCGTGAATAATATCATCACCTTCCTGATCGTAGCGCTGGCGGTATTCATTGTCGTTCAGTCAGCGAACAAGATGCACAAGAAGCCTGTCGCGGCCCCAACCACCAAGCCGTGCCCGTATTGCACGATGGACATTCCGCTCGCGGCCACGCGCTGCCCGAATTGTACATCGGAGCTAAAGGCCGCTTAGCGCCGAGAACTGCCCGCACTCGGAGAAAACAGGAAAGCCGCGTTCCCGCCGAACGCGGCCTTCCTGTTTTACCGAGCGGCAGCCGGACGCCATAAACATCTAAACGGATGTCTTGATCGGAAGAAATCATTAAGATTCCCGCTGAAGCCGGGTCTGGCGGTCCATCCTACTCACAAAGCGCCGACCGAAAGCGTAATCTGTGTGTCGAGAGACTCTTCCCACTACGAGGCACGAACGCATGAAGAACCGCCGAGCCGTTACTGCGGCATTATCAGGAGCTTCAGTCCTCCTGACCGCCATACTAACCATCGCGGCTGTCCCCCCGCGACGCCCGGCGCCAGCGTCACCGCCGCCCGTCAATCCTGATCTCTTTGCAGGACTGGTATGGCGAAATATCGGCCCCTTCCGCGCAGGTCGAGTTGCAGCAGTCAGTGGCGCGATCGGTGAACCCGGCGTTTTCTATGCGGGCCTACCACTCGGCGGCGTATGGAAGACCGCCAATGCTGGTCAGACCTGGTATCCGATCTTCGACGCCATCAAGGAAGCATCGTCGGTAGGATCGATAGAAGTCGCACCGTCTGACACCAACGTCATATACGTCGGGATGGGCGACATGATCACCGGCGGCGGCATCAATGAGGGCAACGGGGTCTACAAGTCCACAGACGCAGGACGCACGTGGACTCACCTCGGCCTCGACGCCACAAAGCAAATCCCATCAATAATCGTTGATCCGACGAATCCGGATATCGTCATGATTGCTGCACAGGGTAACGTGCACGCAAAGACTGACGTACGCGGTGTGTACCGCAGCACTGACGGTGGCAAGACGTGGACAAAGACGCTTTACGTCGACGACGAAACCGGAATTCAGAAGCTCGCACGCGCGTATGATCGCCCGAACGTCATACTCGCCACAACAGTTCGGCACTACACCGCCCCCGGCATACCGAGCGTTAGCACTCCTCGTCCAACCGACGGCACCGCGTTGTACAAGTCCACGGACGAAGGGCTCACCTGGACAAAGCTATCCGGTGGCGGACTTCCACCACTTTCCGGTCGCACTTCTGTCGCGATCGCGCAAAATACGAATGCGCAGCGGATGTATCTGATCCAGAACTCGGGACTGTATCGCTCAGACGACGGTGGAACTACGTGGCGTCAGATGGATGCGTCGGATCATCGCATCGCGAACGGACAGGGCGGATACAACTGCGGTGTGTATGTCAATTCGCAGAACCCCGACATCGTTTACACTGTGAGCACGTCGAGCTACGTCTCGACCGACGGTGGCAATACTTTCACCGGATTCAAGGGTGCACCAGGCGGCGATGACCCACAGCAGATGTGGATTGATCCCACCAATGGTCAACGTTTGTTCTTCGGCGAGGATCAGGGCGCAACAGTCTCGCTCGATGGCGGCAGGACGTGGAGTCCGTGGTACAACCAGTCGACAGAACAGGTTTATCATCTGTCGACAGATAACTCTGCACCATACTGGGTCTATGCAACCCAACAGGATGCAGGCGCCATCAGAACTCTTAGCCGCGGCAACCTGGGAGAGATAACACCACTCGATTGGAGTCCGGTTCCGGGTTGGGAATGGGGCACCATCGTACCCGATCCGCTCAACCCGAAAATAGTATACGCTAGCGGTTCCGGGATCGTGAAAATCACGTATCCGAGCGAGCAGTGGATAAACGTGAGTCCAGCAGCCGATCCTGGCGAGGAAATTCGTACGACAAGCTCCCAACCGGTCATGTTCTCGCCGGTCAACAAGCGTGAGTTGCTCGCCGCATTCCAGTTTGTAGCCGCATCCACAAACGGCGGCGTGACATGGAAAAAAATCAGCCCCGACCTTACCTATCCCAAAGGCGAGGGCGCGCAGCCTGCGAAAAAGCCGCAGCCGGACGCGAAAGACACCACGCGTGCCACGCCTCCGAACCGCAGTGCTATCGAGTCCATGTCAGCGTCGAGCGTCTCGGCGGGGATCATCTGGGTCGGCACAAATAACGGGCTGATCAAGGTCACCAGAGATAACGGCGCAACATGGCAGGACGCGTCGATCCCAGGTCTTCCAAACCGCGCTCGCGCAGACATTTCATCGGTCGACGCTTCGCACCAGGATCCGGCCACTGCGTATGTAGCCGTCGACTATCACACGATTGGCGACTATACGCCGTATGTCTACCGCACGCACGACTACGGCAAGACGTGGACGAAGATCGTTAACGGTCTGCAGACAGATCAGCCGAGTGGAAGTTTCGCGCGGGTCGTTCGGAGCGATCCGGAGCGCAAGGGGTTGCTCTTCGCGGGAACCGAAAGTTCAGTGTACGTCTCTTTCGACGACGGAGACAACTGGCAGTCGTTGATGTTGAATCTTCCGAACACATCGTACCGCGACATCACATTTCATGGTAACGATCTCGTCATTGGCACGTACGGCCGCGGGATATGGATCCTCGACGACTACGCCGTGTTGCGTCAGGTGACGCCGGCCGTGGCGAGTCAGCCGGCGCATCTGTTCAAGCCTGATGAAACGATTCGTTATCGACGGAACGTGAGTGCTGATACCCCGTTCCCACCAGAGGTCGTACATGCTCTCAATCCGCCCGATGGTGTAATCGTCTACTATTCGCTCGCGTCGGTTCCGTCGTCACCGATCAGCATCGATGTGCTGGACGCATCGGGCGCCTTGGTGCGCCACATGTCCAGCGTTGCGCAGCCGCCGGTCAAGGAGGCCGCCGATCCGCCGGAACCCAATTTCTGGCTCGCGCCGCCCTTCGCGCTGCCGACTGAAACCGGGATGAACCGAACGACCTGGAACCTGCGCTACGATGCGCCTCCAGCATTGTCGCACAGCTTCGAGATCAACGCGAATCCGGGCCTGACGCCTGCGTCGCCCGAAGGCCCATTGGCGATGCCGGGTGTTTACACTATCAAGCTTACGGTCGACGGCAAGAGCTATACGCAGACTGTAACCGTGAAAAACGACTCCCGTTCCCCCGCTACGCTTGCCGACCTGCGGGCCCAGCATAACCTGCAGATGAAGATTTACGCTGGTTCGAAGGAATCGTGGGATGGCTACAATCAAGTGGCGGCCATGCGGCCCGCTGTAGCCGCACTCACGGCATCCAGTCAGCCAGCCGAGGTAGTTGCTGCGGCGAAAGCATTTGACGCCAGGCTGGACGCTGTAGGCGGTGGCGAAGCCGGTGGCCGACGCGGTGGATTTCGTGGCGGACCCGCACCACCGCCGACTTTCGAACGTGTGAACGGAAGCATGGCCCGTGAGCTGAACGCGCTCGACAACGGAGACATGGCTCCGACCAGCTCGACTCTGCGCGGCTATGCGGAGGACTGCGCCCAGTTGAAGACGGTGGTGGCCAGCTGGAAGACCACGAACGAAAAGGATCTCGCGACGCTAAACGCTGTACTCAAGCGCAACAATATCGCAAACATTCGTCCGGTGACGACCGCGCTACCCGCTCCGGCCTGCTCAGCAGGTCTGTCACCCGAGGATCTGCGAATAATTGCAACCCATACGGGAACGATGGTGTCTCACTCTCCGTCAGAGGAAGAAGAGGAGGGCGACGACGGGTCTGGCCCCCGTTGACGGCCAGCGTTGACTTCCTTGCGCAGCCGCGTATCATCGCTTGATTAGCGATGATACGCGGCCTGTTGCGCCGCCAACGGAGACCGATGATGGATCGCGACGTACTCGACTTTGCCGGTGTCATGATGGTTTGCCTTTCCACTTTGTGGGGGCTCACCGTCATCTGGACACGTACCCGCCGTGACCTGCACAGCCAGAAACAACCGCTGCAGCTGAAATCGGACAATCTTGACGAGCGATTTGCTCAGCTCCAGCAGTCTGTTGACGCAATCGCTGTCGAAGTTGAGCGGATCGCCGAAGGCCAGCGCTTCAGCGCTCGGCTTCTTGCCGAGTCGAGTCGGCCCTCCAGTTACTCGCCCGAACGATGAGTTACTCAGGCGATATCCACGACTACGAGCCACAGGGGCACCGATACGTGCATCGACGCTATGAGGCCGCCAAGGCCGGAATCAGTTTTGGGTCAGCTCTCGCGATCGCTATTTCGTGGAGCGTACACCACTCGATCATCTGGGCGATAATCCATGGGTTCCTGTCGTGGATCTACGTCGTCTGGTATGCGGTGATGCGATAAATCAGGCAACGTGATCTGACCGAGATCACGATTGCCTGGTTTATCCATTCGGCATCCCGACTAACTATTCGACTGTTACCGACTTGGCCAGATTTCGCGGCTGATCGACGTTGGACCCACGCTTCACGGCAATGAAGTACGCGAGCAGCTGAAGCGGTATTGATGCCAGAATAGGCGTGACGAGATCGAGCGATTCAGGAATTCTGAATTCGTAGTCGATCAATCCAGCAAGAGATGGTTCGGGTCGGCTCGTGATAGCGATGACCTTCCCCTTGCGCGCCTTCACTTCCTGCACGTTCGACACGACTTTCTCGAAGACCGAATCGTGCGGCGCGATGAACACAACCGGCATCATCTCATCGATCAGCGCGATCGGGCCATGCTTCATCTCCGCCGCAGGATAACCCTCTGCGTGTATGTAGCTGATTTCCTTCAGCTTGAGTGCGCCCTCGAGTGCAGTCGGGAAGTTGTAACCGCGGCCCAGATAAAGGAAATTCGAAGCGCGCTTGAATTCTTCAGCTAGTGCTTCAATCTCGTCGGCGCGATCGAGTATGTTCTGCACTTGCGCCGGCAGCGCATGAAGCGCCTCCACTATTTCCCGGCCCCGCACAGGTGACAATGCACGCAATCTCGCGAGCTTGAGCGTGAACAGCAGCAGCGCTGTTACCTGACTCGAGAACGCCTTGGTCGACGCCACACCAATCTCCGGACCGGCGTGTATATACGAACCGCCGTCCGATTCTCGCGCGATCGTTGAACCAACCACGTTCACGATTCCCAGCGTGCGTGCGCCGCGATGCTTCGCTTCCCGCATCGCCGCCAGGGTATCTGCTGTTTCACCGGATTGTGAAATGACGATGCATAATGTGCGGTCCGTTACAACCGGATTCCTGTAGCGAAATTCCGACGCGTACTCGACTTTTGTCGGGATGCGCGCGAGGTCTTCGAGCATCATCCCGCCGATCAGCGCGGAATGCCAGCTTGTGCCACACGCAGTCAGCACGATGTTGTCGAAACGAAGCAGCTCCTCATCCGAAAGGTTGAGGCCGCCAAGCTTTGCCGTTCCGGTCTCGTCCAGAAGACGACCGCGCATCGTGTTCTCGATCGTCTGCGGTTGCTCGAAAATTTCCTTGAGCATGAAGTGCGCATAACCGCCGCGCTCGATCTGTCCGAGATCCCAATCGACCTTGCTCACACTGCGCAGCATTTCACGCGCGTCGTTGTCGAGGATGCGATAGCCGTTGCGATCCAGCACCGCAATATCACCATCGTCCAGATAGACTACCTGCCGAGTATGTGCCAGGATCGCTGATACGTCACTCGCAACGTAGTACTCGCCTTCGCCAAGTCCGATCAACAACGGACTTCCTTTCCGAGCCGCAATCAGCTTGTTGGGATCGCGACTCGATATCACCGCGATTCCATATGTTCCTTCGACCTGCGACAGCGCGTCCATCACCGCTTGCTCGAGTGAATCCTCGTACGCCGCTTGTATCAGATGTGCGAGAACTTCAGTGTCCGTCTCCGACACGAACTTGTAACCCAGCGCCTGCAGCTTGCTGCGGAGGGGCGAAAAGTTTTCGATGATTCCGTTATGGACGACCGCCACTGTTCCGTCCATCGACACGTGCGGATGCGCGTTGCATTCGGTGGGTGCGCCGTGCGTGGCCCATCTGGTGTGGGCTATGCCCACATTTCCGGAGATTGGCAGGGCGCTCAGAACCGCTTCGAGCTTGGAAATCTTCCCCGCGGCTTTCCGGATCTCGACTCCGTTGCCATTCATGACGGCAACACCTGCCGAGTCGTAACCTCTGTATTCCAGACGTCTGAGCCCCTCTACGAGGAGCGCGCTCGCGCCTTTTTCACCGATGTAGCCGACTATTCCACACATGCAATAAGTCTGTGGTTTGGGAAGTTCCTGACCAAATGGGCACCTGGCCTCATGGCCCCCAATTTAGAACCGGGGAGCAGACCGGGCTATGCCGGAACGCGAACGGGCGGAAAACCGGTACGATGACCGGCTTCCCGCCCGCCATGGCGGTTTGGCAAACTAATGCGTTGAGACCGCCTTACGGCTTGGCAGTCGGGGGTGGTTCACGCGGTGCGGACTGTTGCGGCGGCGGTACCCGCATGGATTCCCTCACATTCCTCTGTTGACCTTCATTTCGGGGCGCCGGCGCGGCTGCGTGCGCCGGGCTCAGCCCTGGGTTCGGTGCAAGCCCTGGGTTCGGTGCAAGCTTTGGATTCGGTGCAAGCTGAGGGGAGCCGCCGACTACCTGACCATCCCGCTCCACTGGGCGCCTCCTGTCATTTGCACGGCCGTCCACGTCGCCGCGATCCCGCGGTGTTCGGTGGGCATACGCTCCATCCATTGTTTCAATCTGGACCCCGGGAGCAACCTTCACAGACGAAACCGGAACAGCCTGATCGCCGTTGGCGACGGTGTACATCACAGCCTTTGACCCGTTGTCTCGGGGTACCAAACCACCGCGCTCCGCCTCGGCCATCCGCTTACCGATTATCGTCGGCAGTACAGTGGGCGCATCCAGCCTGCCGGCGTATCTCGCCGCGCCACCCGAAGTAACCGGCGCAACCGCCGCTGCCGGCGCCATAGCGGTCTTCTGAACAACAGGCTTCGGTGCAGTGTTGTCCGCCCGCACACGCAAATCTCCAGCGCAGCCGTTGAACGGATAGTTGTACGGCACAGCTCTGGCGACGCCATTGCTACACACGATAAGCCTGTACTGATCTACAGTTCTACGCTGTCTGTACAAAGGGTCCGGCGGCCAGACCACGTATACGTCCGCATCCCACGATTGATCATCGCCCACCGAAATCGCGTTGTTCACAAGCGCATCGAATGCAACGCTGGCATAAAACGATCGCGCGTCCACCTCACCGATCGTTGACGCGAGTCGCATCGGTCGGTGCACGTACTGAGCTACATCGAGCGGGTGACGCGATGCAATCACATACAAGTATGAAGGGCCGCCAACTCTGGGGCCGAGCACAACGCGGTACGAGTCGTCGTCGAACGATCTGCCGATCAACTCGTTAACGTTATAGCCAGCGCGCTGAAGCCGCTCTGGAGCGTCGACAAGCGGATAAAGTTGCCGCACGCCTGATCCCGGGTACACCATGAATGCCGCTACATACGCAGGCTCACTCAAACGGTACCGCAGCGGTTCATGCGTCTGCGGCGACGGCGGCAAAAGCACTATCTTGAGACCGCGATCAGACTGATTCGCGAATTTGTCGGTCGTGCTGGTTTGCGCTCCAACCGCAGTAGCCAACATGGACAGACAGGCGAAGAGCGCTGTCTTACGCATGCTTACCTCCTCGGTATTTCCTGCTGGGTTGCCTGCCCTGGCAGCGTGCATGGCGCGTGCCCGCCCGCTCGTTCTCTCCTTTAATTATACGCCGCAAAGAGAGAAATGCTAACAAAAAAATCCTGCTTCGATCGGAGACTATCCGGCTGTCAGCCTCTCGACAGCTTCACGCCCAGCGGTGATCAGATCTCGTGCTCTTTCAACTGTCGGCGCCTCTGCGATCACGCGGACAATAGGCTCCGTACCCGATGGTCGAACGTGCACCCAGCGATCGCTCCATGACAGGCGCATCCCATCCTGTGTATCGACATCGGCATCCGGAAATGCACTGCGCAAGCTGGCGTATACATTATCCAGCGGTGCGTCAGGACGGGCAAGCTTGTCCTTCACGATCGCATAGCGCGGATAGCTGTCCACGATCGCAGACAACGAACGATTCTCCTGATGCAGCAGTTGCAGTATCAGCGCGACTCCAACTGGTGCGTCACGCCCAAGATGCATTTCAGTGAGAATGACCCCACCATTTCCTTCGCCACCGATGGCCGCACCCTCGCTCCGCATGCGTGTTGCCACGTTCACCTCGCCAACTGGTGCGCGTACAACTGTGCGGCCCGCACGAGCGGCGACATCATCGACAATGCGACTGGTTGAAAGATTCGTTACCACCGGACCATCCCGGTGGCCCAGCACAACGCTTGCCGCGAGCGCCAGCGTGTAGTCTTCACCAATCGCCTTTCCTGCATCCGAAACAAGCGCGAGCCGATCGACGTCCGGATCGACGGCGAAACCGACCGCAGCGCCGCACTTCTTCACCAGCGCCTCCAGCTCACCCAGATTCTCGGCGACCGGCTCGGGTGGACGCGGAAAGCGACCGTCCACTTCCATGTTTATGCTGCTAACAACACAGCCAAACCGCTCCAGCAGAATCGGCATGAACAATCCGCCTGCCCCGCGGACACAGTCGAGAGCTACTTTGAACCTGCGAGCGCGAATCCCATCGACATCGATGAACGGAAGCGCCATGATCGCATCAATGTGCCGCTGAATAGCCGCATCGTCACGCTCAACGACGCCGAGTTTGTCCCACGTCACGCGCGAGTAATTGCTCTCTACTACGGCGCGCATTTCACGCGATTCATCACCGTCCAGAAACAGACCCGATGGCCCGATGAATTTGAGCGCATTCCACTCGATCGGATTGTGACTGGCAGTTATTCCGAGTCCGCCGGCCGCATGATGATGCTCCACTGCGAGTTGAATCGTCGGAGTCGGCACAATGCCAATGTCGATGATCGTCGCGCCAACGCTCTCCAGTGCAGCTATCACCGCGTGATGAAACATCGGGCCGCTCACTCGACTGTCGCGACCAAGCACAACCGTTCGACTGCCCGGCGTGCGCGCCAATGCCCAGTGTCCAAAGCCGGCGGCGAACTTGCCAATGACCTCAGGTGTCAACGCTTCCCCGACGCGACCACGCACGCCGGAGACACTTACCATCAAGCCAGGATAGTCCATTGAATAAAAAAAGCTGATGCCCGCGCGGAACGCACGGGCATCAGTCAAATCTAGGCCATCCAGCGACTAACCGAAGTCTCGATCAAGAATCTCCTGGCACGGGCAATCAGTCCTTGTCGGACGGCTCTGAGTTCGCCAGCCTTTCACGACGGATCACCTTGATGAACGCCGTTGCCAGCTCAGGATCGAATTGAGTACCGGAGCATCTCGCAATCTCGGCAATCGCGTCATCCGGAGACATAAACCGACCACGCCGGTACGCGCGACCGCTCGTCATGGCGTCGAACGCATCTGCAACACCCGCTATCCGCGCTTCCATCGGAATGTCGTAGCCAGCCAGCTTGTCGGGGATGCCGCGCCCGTCAAATCGTTCGTGATGCGAGCGCACGATACTCAGCGCGACAGGCTCCTCGCCGAGCAACGGCGAAAGTATCTGCCAGCCCAGCATCGGATGCGTCATGATGTGCTGGTACTCCTCATCAGTGAGCGGCCCCTCCTTGTTCAACACAGCTTCCCGAACGCCGATTTTCCCGATGTCGTGAACCTGGCCACCCAGCTCGATCTGCCTGACCATCGACTCCGGCAATCCAATCTCGCGCGCCAGAAGCGATGAATACTGACTGACGCGGATCGAATGCCCGCGGGTGTATTGGTCCTTCACCTCAAGCGCCTCCACCAGCGCCTGAACGCCGCCCAGGAACAGTTCCTCAAGGCGGCGCGCCTGCGCGGCTACCAGACGCTCCAGCCCTGTCTGATAATCGCGGTTCTCGAGTATCAGCCGTCGCTTTTCCATGGCCTGGCCCACACGGGCCAGGACTTCTTCCAGGTGGAACGGCTTGGTCAGATAGTCCATCGCGCCGTTCGCGAGGCAGCTCAGGGCCAGCTCTACGTCGGCGACCGCGGTAATCAGGATGACGGCGAGGTCCGGGTATTTGGCCCGCGCCTGCCGAAGCAGCTCGATACCGTCCATCCGGGGCATACGGATGTCGCTGAGGAGAAGCGCGGCTGCTGGTACCTTGGCCAGCTGTTCGAGCGCCTCCACCCCATCCGCAGCCTCCAGGCAGGTAAACCCGTCGCTCGTCATCAAGCGCACAAGTACCTGTCGCAGCCTGGGCTCATCGTCCGCGATTACACAAAACATTGGTGCGGGCACCGTCACGTCATCATCCCGGTCATATTTCAGGAAGTAGTCTAGCCTCTGATCCCTACACCTGCCATGACCAAGATCTTCGATTCAGACATGTCCGCCGCCTTCGGAACCCGGGCGATCCACGCCGGCCAGCGTCCCGATCCCCTGTCCGGGGCAATAATGACGCCGATCTACCAGACGTCCACATATGTCCAGGAGGCCCTCGGCGTCAATAAAGGCTACGAGTACGCCCGGGGAAAAAATCCAACCCGCGAGGCGCTGGAGCGAAATGTCGCAGCCCTCGAAGGGGCTCGGCACGGCTTCGCATTTTCCAGCGGAATGGGCTGCCTCGACTCGATCATGAAGCTGTTCAAATCGGGCGATCACTTTGTCGTTGGCGAAAACGTGTATGGCGGAACGTACCGACTGTTCGACAAGATCCTCCGTGCTTACGGAATGACGTTTTCCTACGTGGATACGCGCGACCCACAGCTCATCGCAGATGCGTGCACCAGCGCAACCGCGGCAATCATCATCGAGACACCGACCAACCCGCTCATGCGGCTCACCGACATCCAGGCCGCTGCGGATGTCGCTCATTCGCATAAAGCGCTTCTCATCGTCGATAATACTTTTGCGTCGCCTTACTTCCAGCATCCGTTCAAGCTTGGTGCAGACATTGTCTGGCACTCGTCCACCAAATACCTGAATGGTCACAGCGACATGGTCGGCGGAATTGCGCTCGTCGTCGACGACGATCTGGCGAGCAGGCTGCAGTTCATTCTGAATGCTTCCGGCGCGGTACCCGGCCCGATGGACGCGTGGCTGGTCCTTCGTGGTACGAAGACTCTGCACCTGCGGATGGAACGTCATGACAGTAACGGACGCGCAATTGCCGCGTGGCTTGCGTCCAGGCTTGGCGAGAGCAACGTGTTCTATCCTGGACTCGAATCACATCCACAGCACGCTCTCGCTGTCAAGCAGATGTCCGGCTTCGGCGGCATGATTTCCGTCGAAACGGGAAGCCGCGATAACGCCGCACGCATGCTTCAGCGCGTCAAGGTCTTCTCCCTGGCGGAGTCACTTGGCGGCGTCGAAAGTCTCATCAACCAGCCCGCCGAGATGACCCATGCATCGGTGGAACCCGCCCGACGCGCGCAGCTAGGCATCACCGACGGGCTCATACGACTGTCCTGCGGTGTCGAAGACGTAGGCGATCTTATCGCAGACCTCGACCAGGCCCTCAAATGACCGACTCTCTTCCTATGGTTACGCCCTTCCAGCGTCGCACCCTGACCCAGATCGCGCCCGTCGCCTGGGAACATGCGGCCGACCGCGCAGCGTTGCAAACGCTACGTGCGATTCCTGGATTGGATGAACTTGTGCGAAAGGTCATGAGCTTTCTCGGAGAACGCGGCGTGCGACAACTTTTCACCGCCGACTCCGTGCGCGTCAACGAGCGCCAGCGACCCAAGCTGCATGCACTGTATTCCGAAGTGCTGGAAACACTCGACTGGTCCGAACGCCCCGATCTGTTCGTTACGCAGACTCCGTTTGTGAACGCAATGGCCGTGGGCTTCGAGAAGCCGTTCATCGTCGTGCACACCGGTGCGCTCGGAATGCTCGCTGAGCCGCAGCAGCGCGTGTTGCTGGGTCACGAGGTGGGCCACGTGATGAGCGGGCACTCCACGTACTCAACACTCGCACTGCTGTTTCTTTCATTCGGGTTCAATGCGATTCCCGGGCTCGGTCTGATCGCGCTCCCGATTCAGCTCGCACTACTCGAATGGTATCGCAAAGCCGAGTTCTCGGCCGACCGTGCGGGCCTGCTCGCATCGCAGGAACCGCTGGAAGCGATGCGCATGTTCCTGCTCTTCGCGGGTGGCACCAGCGATGCAGACGAAACGAGCCTGGATGAATTTCTCGTGCAGGCCCAGGAATACGAGAGCGATTCCGGCGCGGTCAATCTTCTGTTCAAGCTGCTCAACGTAGCTGGGCGAACGCACCCCTTCAACACGGTTCGGGCCGCTGAACTGCAGCGGTGGATCCAGTCAGGCGGATACGACACGATACGAAGCGGCGAATATCCTCGTCGTGGTCCGGATGCCGAGCGGCCGCTGAGCGATGACTACGCCGATGCAGCTGACTATTACGGCGACAAGGTCAAGTCGATGATGAATCAGATGAGCGATGCTGCTCGTCGCGCGACGGACACCATGAACAACGCATTCCGCGGCGGATCGGAGTGAAGGTTCTGATCGTCGGAAGTGGCGCCAGAGAGCACGCGATCGCGTGGAAGTTGCTGCAGGACGACCCAACGCTCGACGTTATCGCGGCCCCCGGAAACCCGGGAATTGGCACGCTTGCGCGCTGCGTTCCAATCCCGGCGGACGACTTGCACGCGCTGTTGGCACTTGCACGTGCGGAAGCGGTTGATCTCACATTCGTGGGCCCGGAAGCACCGCTCGACGCCGGGATCGTCGACCTCTTCAGAGCCAACGGTCTTCCCATCTTCGGACCGACCAAAGGCGCGGCGCGCATCGAAACGTCAAAACGGTTTGCGAAGGAGTTGATGGCACACGCTGGAGTACCTACCGCTCACGCGAGCCATCACACTTCGGTTGATACGGCTATCGGCGCGGCCCACGCTCTTGGCGCGCCCGTGGTAATCAAGGCCTCGGGACTTGCCGCGGGAAAAGGCGTGGTCATTGCGTCAACGATGGCCGCGGCGGAGCACGCAATTACAGAAATGCTCGACGGTGGAGTCTTCGGTGCAGCAGGTAGTGAAGTTCTCGTCGAGGAATTCATGGAGGGCGAGGAAGTTTCAATCTTCGCAATATGTGACGGGCAGCACTCGCGGTTGATGCTCGCAGCGCAGGATCACAAACGCCTCGAGGACGGCGATATCGGGCCGAACACTGGCGGCATGGGCGCATACGCACCAGTTTCGCTCGACACGCCAACTCTACGCGAATTCGCCAAGGTCCGGATCATCGATCGGGTCTTGGCCGCTTTGCATGAGGAAGGCCATCCGTTCACTGGCCTGCTCTATGCCGGTTTGATGCTCACCGCACGCGGCCCTATGGTCGTAGAGTTCAACTGCAGATTCGGCGACCCGGAAACGCAGGCGCTATTACCACTCATGGCGAGCTCGCTGTTGCAGCCAATGCTCACGGTTGCGCGCGGTGAAACGCTGGTGGACACTCCGGAATTCGAATGGCTTCCCGACTGTTGCGTAACAACAGTGCTGGCTGCCGCCGGCTACCCTTCGCACGTCCGAAAGGGAGATCCAATATCCCTTCCCGAACCACAGGAGGGAGTGTACATCTTTCACGCCGGCACTAGGCTCGCAGACGATTCAGCGACGCACCATACGCCTGTCCCATCAGTTGTGACAAATGGAGGTCGAGTACTATCCGTAAGCGCCGTCGCGTCGACACTGCATTCGGCTGCAACGATGAGCCGTCACTACGCGGGACGCATCAGCTTTGCCGGAAAGCAAATGAGGCACGACATCGGCTGGCGTGAACTTTATCGGAAGATGGAAACGCCAAACGGCAGCGATCGCCATGCCTGAGTTACCTGAGGTAGAGACGATTGCGCGCGGCGTGAACGCGGCCGTCGCTGGCCGCACGATAGAAGCTGTTGGTGTCCCGCGACCGGATGTGCTGCGGGAGGCTACCCCGCGTACATTCGCCCGACGCGTCCGCGGAGCAACCATTCTCGAATCGCGACGGCGCGCCAAGCATATCGTTGTGACACTCGATAACTCCGACTCGCTTGTCGTGCAGCCGCGCTTTACCGGCGCGCTTCTGGCGACGCGCGGCAGTGAGCTGACCGATTACGACCGGCATTACACCGCAGTTCTCCTCGGGCTCGATTCCGGCTATGTGCTAGCCTATCGGGACGTGCGGCGCCTCGGAACTGTTGCACTGATGAATTCCGAGCGACTTGAGGACTACTTCGGGGAGCTGGGCGACGAACCGCTGGAAGAGGGATTTACTGGCGCGCGACTTTCGGCTATTCTTCGCGCGTCTCGCCAGCCGGTCAAGAAGGTCATCATGGATCAGTACAAGGTTGTCGGAGTCGGCAATATCTACGCAAATGAAGCACTCTGGCGCGCCGGGATCGATCCGTCGCGGGCCGCGGACAGAATCACTCCGAGCGAAGCCTCCGATCTCCGTGACACTATCGTCGCAGTTCTCGACGAAGCAATCGCATCGGGCGGCTCCAGTATCCGGGATTACCGAAATGCTACCGGTGAGGCCGGCACATTCAGCGAATTCCTGTCCGCGTACGGACGCGGCGGTGAAAAGTGTTATCGATGCGGCGCAAAACTGATCGAGACCCACGCCGTCGATGGACGACAGACGGTGTTCTGTTCGCACTGTCAGAGCTGACTGCTTAATTCAAGTGTCAAAGCCCCGCGCATACACCTTCAAGGATCCCACGAGCGAGGAGCAACTCGCTACCATGCGAGCCGTAGTCCGCGAAACTGCGCGCAACGTGCCCGGTGTGTACCGGATGATCGCCGATAACGGCGAGATCGTGTACGTCGGCAAATCAAAGCAAATCCGCTCTCGCCTGCTGAGCTACTTTCGTGCATCCTATCCGGAAGACAAGGGTGCTCGGATTCTCCGCGAAGCTGTCAAAGTTGAATGGGATTACGAGCCGAGTGAATTCGCCGCCCTGCTGTGCGAACTCCGGCTGATCAAGAAATACCGGCCGCGCTTCAACGTCGCAATGAAGCGCGACGCGCGTCACTACTCGTTCATCAGGATTTCGCGCGGTGCTGCTCCTCGACTTAACGTCGTGCGCGGTGCGAGCCCGGATGATGCCGCGGTTTACTACGGACCCTTCGTTGGAGCACAGCGAGTTTCGGAGGCAGTTCGAGAGCTCAACGACGTACTCGGCTTACGGGATTGTCGCAGCGACATGCCGATCTTTTTCTCGGATCAGCACGAATTGTTTCAGATAGGGCGCACACCTGGTTGCATCCGCTACGAGATCGGGAAGTGCCTGGGACCGTGTGTTGGCGGCTGCACGTTTGCTGAATACGACAAACAACTGGCGCTGGCGCGCGCCTTTCTTGACGGATCCAATGCCGGGCCCGCCGACACTTTGCGGCAACAGATGGAAAAAGCCAGTGACGCGATGCAATTTGAGCGCGCCGCGATCTTCCGAGACAAGCTTGGACGCCTCGAGACACTCCGGGAGCAGTTTGATCGCCTTCGCTTTGCGGTAGAGGCTCTATCCTTTGTATACGATGTCTCCGGCTTCGATGGACGTCATCGCACCTATGTCATTCGACGTGGCGTAGTGCGTGCGGAGCTGGATACTCCGACCAGCCGACGCGATCGCGCCGCGATGCGGAGGCTGGTGGCCGACATCTTCGACGAGAAATCAACACCTAGCTGGACAGTCCCGACCCATGAGATCGACGAGCTGCTGTTGCTCTCAAGCTGGTTTCGCAAATTCCCGGAAGAGATGAAACGCGCAACTCGCGTGGCCTGATGAGCCGCAGCAGACCCATCAGCTACTTCAATCCTGCTTCTTGTGGCTGTCCCCACCTCGTGGCTTTTGCGTCGCACGAGGATCTGGCTCGCCGGTCTTTGCATCCAACACGGCTTCAGTAGAATCAGGCGAATCCATCCCGCGCCCGACGGTGCGCTCCCCGAATTTGTCAGCCCGCTTCTCAGCCGCGCTTTCCTGATCGGCCCCGGTGCGGCTTTTGCTATGCTTGCTGTCAGTCATGTGCGTCTCCGTGGAGGTCTGTGAGGTTTGTGCAACGACCAAGTGCATTCATCGTGCCCGCCTGCAGTTGTGATCGCATGCGTTTGAACCGGTATCCGCGCCGGCGCCGGACCCGCCTGTCGGGCGACGTCCTTGCCTCCCATCCGCTCCTTCGACTGGGAGCAGCGCTGATTCTTGGCGCGGCTTTATCCACAACACAGGCCTGCCGTCGGGATGTTCCGGCGACAGCGGAGGTGCAACACCTTGATTCTCTACCGACGCCGCCGCCGCTCGCGCTGTCACGGTTCAATGTGCCACTGACTTACGACTACTCGCCGATCCTTGAAATGGTGGAAAGATCGGTTCCTAGACAGTTCGGCTCGCTCGACAGCGTGAAGGTGGTCGGAGACGACGAGAATCGGCACTACGCTTACGAGGCGAGTCGCGGGCCATTCACGTCATTCGTCCGCGATAACGAGGTTCATCTGCGAGCGACGCTCACCTACGCCGCGCGTGGATATTTCAAGCCGCGAATCGGCCCCACAATAAGCGCCGGGTGCGGTGGCGATACGCCCGCCGACCGACCGCGAGTCACTGTGGAACTCGTCACGCCGCTGACGATTTCTCCAGACTGGCATCTCGACTCACAGGCACGTATCCGCACGCTCGCGCCCACTACCAACACCGATCGCGACAGGTGCACGGTCAGCATCATTCGCTACGATGTGACCGAGCGCGTCGTTAGCGCAGCAAGAGCGGCCCTGCGGACGCAGCTGCCCGATATCGACCGCAAGATCGACGGTGTCGATCTGTCCAGTCGCTTCCAGGAATGGTGGACGCTGCTGAATCGCCCGATCCAGCTCACGGACAGCGTCTGGCTGCTGCTCGCGCCGGACCGGCTCCGACTCGGTGGCATTAGCCCGGGTGTAACGCCACGCACGTTTGTCGTTGACGCCGGTTTGGACGCCCATCCCCGGATTGTTACCGGTCCGCAACCGCAGATCGTCGCAAAGCCACTCCCGGCGCTGGCGCGTGACACTGCATCAAGTGGATTTCGCGTTGTGCTCGAAGGAACCATCGATTACGCAACTGCATCCAGATCAATCGCCGTGGCACTTAGAGGCAAGTCCGTAACAGAAGCATCGCGAACAGTCACGGTACGAGATGCTTCTGTTTCACCCCGACCGCACGGGCAGCTCGCGCTCGCGATAAGCTTCAGCGGAGACGCAACTGGAACTGTCCTGTTCATCGGGACGCCGCACTACGATCGGGAAGCCGGCGAGCTTTCAGTTCCAAACCTCGACTACGATCTCAGCACCGACAATCCACTCATCAGTGCGTACAGCTGGCTCAAGTCTGATGCATTGCGCGCACTGTTCCGCGATAAGGCACGAATTCCGGTTGCGCCATTGCTCGACGCAGGAAAATCTCTCCTGCTCGAAGGAATGAACAGGAAGCTGGGTGACGATGTCACCCTGTCGGCGCAGATAGATTCGGTGGATGTCGCAAATATCTATGTCACCAAACACGGAATAGTCGTGCGCGCAATAGCTATCGGGAATGCCGGGATGCAGGTCCAGCAGCACTGACGCTATCGCCAACCGGCTTCTTTTCTCCCACATGTATCGCTACAACGCCAAAAGTGTACGAGCGCCAGTGGACAGAATCGAATCCGGCATCGCGCATTCGCTGCGCAAGATCTGTCTCCGTGGGAAAGTGCGCGACTGACTTCGGCAGATAGTTATATGCGCTGTGATGCCGTGCCACCGCATTGCCGATCAGCGGACACAGGTGGTTGAAGTAAAGGCGATACATCCATCCCACCAGCGGATTCTGAGTCGCACCAAACTCCAGGATCACGAACCGCGCCCCAGGTCGCAAAACGCGGTACACCTCGCGAAGCGCTCCATTGAGATCGACGACGTTCCTGATGCCGAACACGACAATCGACCCTGCAGCGAAACCGTCGACAAACGGAAGATCCAGTGCGTCAGCTGTAACCGGGCACACAACATCGGGCGACACCTTTCGCAACCCGGCACGGAGCATGGGCTCTGCAAAGTCCGCCGCGACCACTGACCCCTTGAATCCCTTCCCTGCAGCAATCTGCGACGATATGTCCATCGTGCCCGCACAAAGATCCAGATAGGTCGCCCCTGGATCGCGGTCAATATTCAGTTCGCGAATCGCCTTTCGACGCCACCACTGATCCAGCCTGAAGCTGATTATCCGATTGACGCGATCGTAGTGCGGCGCGATGTCCGAGAACATCTGCTTGACGTAGCCGCGTTTCACCGCCGCGCCCGTGGCCGCGGCATCTGCCGTGGCGCGTTCCTCGTCCAGAGCCGTCATATCTGAGCACCGACCGGACGATTGCCGCCAGTGCGTTTGCTATCACTTGCACCGACGCATTCTACCATGCCTCTATGCACCGGTTGCCGCGCCGGTCGACTGTGGCTGGGCCGGGAACGCGGCTAGTACTCGTTCCGCGAGTTGCGTAAGTGCCTTCGCCGCCCCCGATTCTGGCTCGGCGTCGACGATCGGTCTCCCGGAATCGCCGCCTTCGAGTACACGTGGGTAAAGCGGGATCTCCACCAGCAACGGAAGACTCAGCGTCTCAGCCAGCTTGCGGCCGCCCCCTGAGCCGAACAACGCAGTCGGCTTGCCGCAGTGAGGACACTCGAAGTACGACATGTTCTCGACAATACCGAGAATCGGAACACCAACGCGCTCAAACATCTTCGCACCGCGCAGCGCGTCGCCAGTCGACACGTCCTGAGGCGTTGTAACAATCAGCGCACTGTGCACTTGCGTCGCCTGAACGAGCGAGAGTTGCGCGTCGCCGGTACCCGGTGGCATGTCGACAATCAAAAAATCCAGCTTGCCCCACGCAACGTCGCGCAGAAACTGGTTGATCACCTTCATGATGATCGGCCCGCGCCAGATCGCCGGCTGATCGGGCGCGACAAGAAAGCCGAGCGACACTACACGCACGCCGAAAGCTTCGTGCGGTACCATTCTATCATGATTGTCCAGCCGCGGCGGACCACCCAAACCGAGCATGCGCGGAACATTCGGCCCGTAGATGTCCGCGTCCATTATACCAACGCGAGCGCCAGCCTTGGCCAGCGCAACTGCCAGGTTTACGGCCACTGTCGATTTGCCGACTCCGCCCTTGCCGCTGGAGACGGCGATCAACTTGCCAAGGTTGGGATAGGCAACCGGCGTTGGCGGCGCAACTGATTTTGGGGTTGGAGCGTGGTCCATTACCGGGAGCGCTCGGCCCCGGGGAGTTTCATCTGTCATGCTCGAAATGTAAAACCCGACGCTCGCACCACGGTGTTGCAGAACACCGGCTCGCTCAGCCCATCACTGCGAATCCGTGCAGACCGCTCGCCGCCCGCGGATAATGGCACCCATTCGATCCGGTTTTGGGACCAACTCGGTATCGAGGTACGCCGTCCCGGCGTGCCCTCGGGTTTGCCTTCCGGGACATCCGTTCGAGTCGTGGGAACAGCCCTTGACACGATATAACTTCGATATATCTTAGTCGTACCGATATATCGGACGATATATCTAACTATCTGATATGAGGCGACCCTAATGTCTGGATTCGACTGCAACACCGGCTGGATGCGCAGAGGAATGTGGAAGGGCAACTGGGGCTTCGACGGTGCCCAGTTCTGGGGGGGCGCCCCGTGGCGTCCACGTGGCGGAGGTTCCCGTGCCGGCCGAGTCTTCGACCAGGGCGACCTCAAGTACGTCATTCTGCAGCTTCTCGTCGAAAAGCCGCGGCACGGCTACGAGATCATCAAGGCGATCGAGGAGCGTTTTGGCGGCGCTTACTCTCCGAGCCCGGGAACTGTCTACCCCACGCTCACGATGCTCGAGGACATGGGCTACGCACGCGTGATGCCCGAAGAAAGCGGCAAGAAGGTGTATGAAATCACCGACGAGGGCCGCAAATACCTCGAAGAGAACCGGTCGGCCGTAGACGACATTTTCTCGAAAATCACTGATTTTGCGCAGAGCATCTTTGGAGAACCCATGATGCAGGTCCACCGAGCCATGAAGGATGTCGGTCGCGCGGTTTATGTCCAGAACGCCAAAAGAACGCCGGACCAGCTGAAGCGCATTTCCGACATCCTGGAACGCGCCGCGACCGAGATCGGCACTGTCGTCTAACCTTCAGACTTGATGTGGCCTTTGCCGGCTACTAACTGGAAAATCGCGCCGGTACTTGATCAGTACCGGCGCGATCTGCATCGTCACTGCCACATGGTCATTCGCGCCAACGCGGAAATCCATTTGCAACCGCGTTAGTCTTTCGACGCTCCTAGATATTGCCTCGCCGCATCTACCACACGGTTCTCGACGTCATGGAGACTTCCCTCGACCAGCGCGCCGGCCGCCTTCACGTGGCCACCACCACCGAACTGGCGTGCAAACTCATTTGCGTCCGCACCGTGCGTAGTCCGAAATGAAATCTTGACACGATTATGGCCGAGGTCGCGGAAGAAAATCGCCATTCGTGTACCGGCAACCGAACGCGCATGCTCTGCGATGCCTTCCAGGTCCTCCGGTCGAACTTTGTGTTTCTCCGGTGCTCCTGCCGCCACGGAAAGCCACGTCAGGCCGTGTTCCGCGTCGACCTGCAACGTACCGAGCGCCTCACGAAGCAGCGTCAGACGTCCCACGGGCATCGAAGCATAGATTCGCTGGTACATCGCTTCAGGATCGACGCCCGCCGCCAGTAGCTGTCCCGCAACTGCGTGGCACCGGGGTGACGTGTTGCTGTACCGGAACCCGCCCGTGTCTGTCACAATCGCAACATAGAGCGAATTGGCAATGTCAGCGGTGATGTCGAATCCAAGCACCTGCGCAACGTCGTATATCAGTTCGCCTGTGGCACATGCAGAAGTATCCGACAGTATTTCTGTACTGGGAGGATCATCGCTCGGAATGTGATGATCAATGACAAGCTTGGGCACGTCCATTGACCGAACGACATCAGCAAGTTTCCCTAGCCGACCGAGATCCGCGATGTCAAGGACGATGATGACGTCGGCACTTCGCATCACGTCCGCGCCACCGTCTGCCAACTCGACCATGCGGATGTCGTCGCCGAGGAGGAAACGAAACATTTCCGGCCATGGCGTCGGGTTCACAATGGTGACGGTCATGCCGCGCTGTGCAAGCATTCGCGCGAGACCGGTCTCCGACCCACAACCGTCGCCATCGGAGTTGATGTGGGTAGATAATACGATCGAGCGTCCCGCGCGCAGTTCGCGCGCGAGACGCTCGATTGCCGTCCGGCGGCCGGCCGGAACGACTAGTAGATCACGCACCCGTCTTTTCGGCCCGCCCGAGTTTCGAGTGACTCTTGCCGTAGAGGAAGTAAATCAGAAGTCCGATACCCATCCAGACCAAAAGGCGAATCCACGTATCAGACGGCAGCGAAAGCATGAGAGCGCCACAGCTGATGATTCCAAGAATAGGCACCAGCGGGACGAGCGGAGTTCGGAATGGGCGCTCGAGATTCGGTTGCCGATAACGCAATACGATTATGCCAGCGCACACAATGACAAACGCGAGCAGCGTACCGATCGAGACGAGTTCACCGAGCAATGCGATCGGGAAGTAACCAGCGACGGCCGCCGCGACGACGCCTGTGAGAATCGTCGTGACGTACGGAGTCTGGAACTTGGGATGCACTTTGCCGAACACCTTCGGCAGCAGTCCATCGCGCGCCATCGAGAAGAAGATGCGCGGCTGGCCCATCAGCATGACGAGCACAACGGACGCCAATCCCGCGATAGCGCCAATATTTACGATTGGGCGCATCCATGCAAGCGCGGGGCCCGCTGCTGCAATCGCGACAAACACCGGATGTGGAACGTCGAGCGTCGTGTAGTTCGCAAGCCCCGTCATTACCAGCGCCATCAGGATATACAGGACCGTGCAGATCCCGAGTGACGCGAGAATTCCGATCGGCATATCGCGCTGGGGATTCTTCGCCTCCTGCGCTGCAGTCGAAACGGCGTCGAAACCGATATACGAGAAGAAGACGACGCCGGCCGCGCGAGCCACACCGCTCCAGCCAAATTCACCAAAGTGTCCCGTGTTCGCGGGTATGAACGGATGCCAGTTGGCCTTGTTCACGTAGAAGAAGCCGAACGCGATGACAAGCAGGACGATCGCGACCTTCAGAATCACGATAAAGTTGTTGAATCGAGCTGACTCCTTGATGCCAACGACCAGGAGTGCTGTCATGCAAAGCGTGAGCGCTATCGCCGGTACGTTGATCACTCCCTGGACCGACGTCAGCCCGGCTGCGCACGTCGCCAGCGTATCGCTCACAATCTGATTCGTGGCCGGCGAGATACACAGATTCGACCTTACAAGATCGTGCGTTCCAACCACTCGAAGCGGTGCCTGAGCGTATTGATATGGAATGTGCAGCCCGAGCTCGTTCATGAATGCTGTGAAGTAACCGCTCCAGCCGACAGCTACCGTGGAGGCTCCGAACAGATACTCAAGTATCAGATCCCATCCGATGATCCATGCGATGAATTCACCCAGCGTCGCGTATCCGTATGTGTACGCGCTGCCAGCGATCGGAATCATCGCCGCGAACTCGGCATAGCACAGCCCCGCGAAAAGGCAGCCGACACCAGCCAGAATGAACGAGTACACCACCGCCGGTCCAGCGTGCTGCGCTGCGGCAGTCCCCGTCAGAACGAATATTCCAGCGCCAATGATGGCGCCAATCCCAAGCGTCGTCAGGTTGAGCGCTCCCAGCACTCTTTCCTCTACGAGTTGCTGCATTCGGGGCCACACACGCGAACAGACGCGGCGGCACCCCGAATCGCGTGTGACGCTACCCAAGGCCCTGCCTACATTGATCCTTTAACTACGCCAAATCGACACCCAGCGTTGCCACGGTTCCGGGTTTGCAGCCTGAAGCCCGGCCCTCACTCCGTCCAGCAGCCACTCAAACCGAGTAGTTGGGTGCCTCTCGCGTTATCACCACATCGTGCGGGTGCGACTCACGCAATCCCGCTGCGGTGATGCGAACAAATTCGGTCTTGGTCCGGAGTTCGTCAATAGTCCCGCACCCGGCGTACCCCATTCCGGCACGCAATCCGCCGACCATCTGAAAGATCACGTCGGCGGCAGGCCCTTTATAAGGGACCCGCCCTTCGATCCCCTCGGGAACGAGTTTCTTGGCCGACATCTCGCCCTCCTGGAAATATCTGTCCGCGCTTCCGTCCTGCATTGCCGCGAGGCTGCCCATCCCCCGGATCATCTTGAAACGGCGACCCTCCATCAAAATCGACTCGCCCGGACTTTCCTCGGTTCCGGCCAGCATGGACCCCATCATGACGCTCGATGCTCCCGCCGCCAGTGCCTTCACGATATCACCGGAGTACTTGATCCCACCGTCAGCAATCACCGGGACATCGCCGGCCCCTGCAACTGCATCCATAACAGCAGTGAATTGTGGAACGCCAATTCCGGTGACAACCCGAGTCGTGCAGATAGAACCCGGCCCGACGCCAACCTTGATCGCGTCAACCCCACGCTCGGCCAGCGCACGCGCACCAGACTGGGTCGCAATGTTACCCGCCACGAGTTGGACATCCGGAAAACGATTACGCACATCAGCAGTCGCTTTCAGCACTCCTTCGGAGTGTCCGTGCGCAGTATCGATGATCAGCACGTCGACACCCGCATCAATGAGTGCGGCGGCACGAGTCGCGTAATTGGTCGCGCCGATTGCCGCAGCGACCCGCAAACGGCCATGCCGATCCTTGTTTGCATTCGGAAATTCGCGCCGCTTGTGAATGTCCTTCACCGTGATCAGCCCGCGAAGATTCCCGTCCCCGTCCACCACCGGCAGCTTCTCGATTCGATGGGCGCCGAGTATCTGCTCGGCCTCGTCCAGCGTAGTTCCTACCGGTGCAGTAACCAGATTCTTCTTCGTCATCGCGTCGCGCAGCGGACGGTCCAGGTTGGACTCGAACTGAAGATCCCGATTGGTAATGATTCCGACCAGCCTTCCACCATCCACAATCGGAACGCCGGAAATCTTGAATCGATTCATCAACGCAGCTGCTTCTCGCAACGACGCTGCTGGTGACAGTGTGATCGGATCCAGAATCATACCGCTCTCCGACCGTTTTACTCGATCCACTTCCGCCGCCTGACGGTCGATCGACATGTTCTTGTGGATAACGCCTATTCCGCCAGCGCGCGCTATCACGATCGCCATCTCGGATTCCGTCACCGTATCCATCGCCGCGGAGACGAGCGGAACATTGAGCGTGATGCCTCGTGTGAAACGCGACGCTGTCACCACATCGCGCGGATGCACTGGAGAATGCGCGGGAAGGAGTAGAATGTCGTCGAAGGTAAGCGCCGGTTCGGAACGGATCCTCGAATAGCCGCTCGGTACCATGTCTTCCTGCTCTATAGACAAAGGCCCGCCGCCGGATCGAACCGGACGGACGGGCCTGTTTTTTTGCGAAGTGTGTGTCGCCATGGACTAATGTATCACACTCTACCGATCGTCCGCAAACGGCGGCGTATCCGACGCGGCAGAAAGAAGGCACTCGCCGCCAGAATGTTCTCCAGGTTGAGGTCATCCAACTCGTTCGGGTCTCCCATCCAGTGTTCCGCCATTATGTCGTGTCCTGCGCTCTTCATCAGGTGCCGGATGGACAGAACAAGCACGAATACGTCGTCCACCTCACCCACCAGCGGTATGAAATCCGGGAAAATATCCTCCGGCAGTAGCACGTAGGCGACGGCGCCAGCAACGAGCAGCTTATCCACAAGCTCCACTCTCGAATCAGTTATCAGACCGTAGAGAAGCCGAAGAAAATTTGGTAATTCGCGAACTGCGCCGACAACGGTCCGTTTCCGGCCTGTCACGGGCTGCGGTTTGCGAGGCGAGCGCGGCGACGGCCGACGCCTTGATCCCGGTGAGCTTGACTCCATGGTTTCCTGCGTCAGTAGATGTAAACCGCCGTCCCTACCGGAACCATCGGGTAGAGCTGCTCCACGTCCTTGTTGAACATTCGCACACAACCGTGACTTACTGACTGGCCGATCGACTTTGGATTATCTGTCCCGTGTATCCCATATCCGTCGCCGAGGTCCAGCCGACGGGTTCCCAGGGTCCCCAGGTAGCGCCGCTGTGCGGTGCCAAACGGCGGCACGATCAGGTTGCCGTTGGCTACCAGTTCCTGTCCTTCCTTCGGCGGCGGGGCCGGCTGACCGTTGGGCTCGATGACATTCGCCCCCTCCACCGAATAACCTGCATAACTCTTTCCGCGCTCAAGATGGACCAGCCCCAGACCGCGCGCTCGAGCCTGCTCCACGTAATGCCAGTCCGGCGGAACCCACGCAGGATTGGAATCCTTCGATTGCACCACCAGGCGGCCGCGCGGCGTCTCGAAGCGCCAGTGCTGGCTGCTCCCACCCGCGACCAGCTCCTTGCCGCTCGCAGTAGCCACCGGTGCCGTGAACAGAACGCTGTCCCCCTGCTTGTACCAGAGGCGATGATCCGCAATGCTGATCACGATGTAAGGCGCGTTCGCCGCGGGTTTTGTACCCTCGAGCACCTTGTCCACGCTGTCGCTCTCAAGACCGGCCTGTGCACGCAACTGATTTAACAGATCGAGATTGTCGCTGAACACCATGCGATTGACGTCGCGATCAAAACGGAGCTCTGCGGTGTCCTGCAACAGTTTGACACTCAGCAATACCGCGATGACGATCCCGAGAACGAGCAGCCATGCGATTGCAACGCCGTGCCGTAGAAATTTCGACATCAGTAGAAGTACACGGACATGCCCGCGCTCACATTAGGAAGAATAGCGCGAAGGTCCGCTGCGGAGACGCGCACGCTCCCGGCAGCGACAGCACTTGAGTCATCGCCCGCGTAGATGCGTGCGTCGCCATTAAGGATGAGCGCGAGCGAATCACCTTCAACGACTTGTTGAACGGTGCGCTGGCCGAGCGGTAGCGTCGCAGCCGACGTATCGCCCTTGACGCTCTTGAAGCCCGGGACCTTGGCTGGCGCAATTGCAACCCGCATGACTCGCAGCAGCGCCCCGTCCCTCTCCAGATACATCACACCACTGTCAACGGCAATGGACAGATGCAGTCGCGGATCAAAATGCGCCTGGTGCTTAGCCAGCGCCAGCGCGAGACGCACCTTATCCTGCTCGGATTGCATCACGAGATCGCTTTTCTTGCGTTCAGCATCGGTCATGCTTCCGCGCAGAGTCGATATATCCTGGCGGTATGCGTGACGGCGGTAGAACAGCCACATATCGCCTACGACGAGCAGGAGAAAAACAACCGCAATGATCTTCACGAACGTTGGATACGCGTCCCGAAAGGCGCTCCACCCTTCACGCCGTCGGTCAGTGCCGCGCGGTATGGAGCGCCTGTCGTTGGGATCTTCCGATTGAGTCATCTACTGCGGCGTATGGTTTGAATGTCGAGGATGGGAATTCCTACGGGATCACTCTTGCCATCGCGCACCCGAGCAGTCACAGTGATCCGTTCCAGTGGCTGTAATGCACGAGCCGTGCCCAGCAGCGAAGGCGGAACAACGAGATATGACAACGCGTTTTCCATATCCGGCCCCTTGGCGAGAATGTAGGGTTCTCCGTCCTCCAGGCCATGGCGTAGCGGATCTGCCATCTGAAGCGCGAGGAACTGCACATTCCACACTACGGTCTTTCCGCGCACTGCCGCTGGATTGCTACGAAGGTCTGCTGCACTCAGCCCTGCGCGAAATGTCGTATCCGCAGGAACAAGCAACGAGTCAGGAACCCACCCCTCGAGCCGTACCCGGGTCCATCCGTGATCACGGGCTATCACAGTCACGGCGGTTGCCTTCTGCACCGCAGCGATAATCGCGGAAGATGGCGCGTCCCGCAACGCAGCAAGCGAGCCAACGATATACTGATCGTCAGTGGCGGCCCCGGAATCCGGGAGCACCCGCGCTGCGGTATGGCTCGTTGCCTTTGCGTGCGCTGTCAGCGGCTTGGTGGCGCTACCCTGTGCGTGGAGGGGTATTGTACACGTGAACACAAGCGCCAGGAAATAGGCGCGACGGTTAACACACACGCGTTTGAATGCTTTTGATCGGCACGCGGACGATTCGGATCCGCAGCCAATGGATGAAAGGTGACGCATGGGGTATGGGCGCGTAGATTAGACGGTTTCGAAGCTACTTCTTTTACACTAAACGAGCGAACATGGCGCAGATCGAACGGCCTGAAAAGCCTGATGGGCCGGTCGCCCTGATCGTACTTGACGGTTGGGGCTATCGTCCCGAGCGCGAGGGGAACGCGATTGCGCTGGCGAGGACACCGACTTGGGATGCTCTCTGGAGGCTTCAATCGCGCTCACTTCTGGAAGCATCCGGCCTACGTGTGGGACTACCCGCCGGCCAGATGGGTAACAGCGAGGTCGGGCATCTCAACCTCGGCGCCGGACGTGTAGTGATGCAGGATCTGGTGCGCATTTCAGCAGCAGTTGCGGATGGCTCGTTTTTTCGTAATCCTGCCCTGCTGACCGCATGCAACGCCGCCAAACGCGGCGGCACGTTGCATGTGATGGGACTGCTTGGCGACGGTGGCGTTCATGCAATTGACGCTCACCTCTACGCTGTGATTGACATGGCGGACCGTCTCGGCGTTCCCAGAGTCGCCTTGCATCTTCTGACAGACGGCCGCGATACCTTGCCGCAATCCGCACTCGGATACCTGCGCAAGTTGCTGGAATACGCCCGCGGGCGGGCACGCGTCGCCAGCATCGGCGGACGGTACTACGGGATGGACCGCGACAAACGCTGGCAGCGAACAGAGCTTTTCTACCGCGCCGCAGTCGACGGCTCCGGTCCCGCCAACACGGATCCGATTGCAGTTATCCAGCAATCTTATGACAACGGTGTCACTGATGAATTCATCCTTCCTGTGGTAATCACGCAGGACGGATCTCCTGTTGGCGCCATGCACGATGGCGACGCGGTGATCTGCTTCAATTACAGATCGGACCGAATGCGCCAGATCGTCCGCGCAATGACCGATCCCGCGTTCGATGACTTCGACGTCTCGCACCGCCCATCGCTTACCGTAACTACTCTCACGCAGTACGACGCAACCTTCGACGTGAATGTTGCCTTCGCGCCATTCTCAATGTCGCGGATCGTTGCCGAGGTTGTATCCGAGGCTGGCAAGACGATGCTCAAAACTGCAGAGACGGAGAAATACCCGCACGTCACGTATTTCTTCAACGGCGGGCGCGAACCGCCATATCCTGGCGAGGATAGACGGCTGGTGCCGAGTCAAAAAGTTGCCACGTACGATCTGGCACCACAAATGAGCGCGAATGGCATCGCCGATATCCTGTGCAAGTCCATTGACAGCAAGGAACACGATTTCACCCTGTGCAATTTCGCGAATGCGGATATGGTCGGGCATACTGGATCGATACCAGCGACCATTACCGCCGTTGAGACTGTCGATCAATGCCTGGACCGGATCGTAAGAAGCGCACGCCGCTCGGGAACAAGGCTCATTATCACCGCCGATCACGGGAACGCCGAAATGATGATAGACCCATCAACCGGCGGCCCGCACACGGCCCACACCAGCAACCCTGTGCCCATCGTCTTTTTCAACCCGGACGGCGACGAGCCAGCGATTCGCGGAGGAGGAGCCCTGTGCGATGTCGGCCCCACCATTCTCGGGATGCTTGGGATCGCGACGCCGCCTGAGATGACGGGCGTTGATCTTTTCCACCTGGCTTGAAATCCCCGGTTAGAATTACGTACATGTCAAAGCTTATTCGCGCTCTCTCGCTGTCTTTCTCGGTCGTCGCTATCGCCGTCGCACCAGTCGTGTCCTCGGGCCAGGTAGTGGTCGGCCACACCCCCGAGAGAAGCCCATTCCGCGATATCGACGCCAACCAGCGGATTACCCTGCTTGGCGGCTATTTCCAGGCTCAGGGAGACGGCCTCCTCACCACTCCCCAGAGCGGTCCGTCGTTCGGGTTGCGGTACGACCTTCCCGTCGCTGGCCCTGCGGATTTCTACGTTCGACTCCAACGGGTGAATTCGAGCCGGGACGCCTTCAACCCTGCACTCGTCGGAAATGCCCGCGCGCTCGGCCAGCAAAGCCTCGCCATGTACTCCGGGGATCTGGGATTCTCGCTTAATCTCACCGGTCGGCGGACCTGGCACGGTTTCATACCCAATGTGAATTTCGGGCTCGGCATTGTCAGCGCTAGCGGTACGACCAAAGACGATCCATACGACTTCGGCACCCAGTTCGCGTTCAATTTCGGGGTCGGACTCCGGTACAATCCGACTAATTCGTACGAGATTCGGTTGGATGCCGACCCTACGTTCTACCAGAATCACTATCCGCCCGAATACTACGCAGGGACTGCGCCGCTCCTGGCGAACACGGCATCCCGGAGCGGTTACCAGCATAGCATGAACTATACAGCCGGACTCTCGATTCCGATCTTCCGCTAGACCGCTGGGCATCGGCCTTGCACGGTATGCCGATTGGAGGCACGCCATGCAACGTGATTTTGAAGACATTTTCGACGTCGACAATCTTGACCCCGACGAACTGAGACACCTCGTCCACGAAACGCTTCGGACCAATCGGTCCATTGATCCGAGCGAAATTGCGGTCCACGTCCAGTCCGGCAAGGTGATCCTCGCTGGACGAGTGGGTACCGACTCCGAAAAACGAATCGCAGAGCGAGTCGTTGGCGATCGCATCGGTCTTACCAATGTGGAAAGCCGATTGGTCGTCGATCCGCTCCATCGAGCAGTGAGCTCGGAAGCCGCCGATGAAAACGTCAGCGAAGAGGAGCAGAACGAAGGACTCCTTCTAGGTGATGCTCCACGCTCCCACACCGATACCGCCGATCACCTCGCCTCGCACGCCGACGGCGATCTATTCGGAACTGTTGACAGGACCGAGGCGATTGAGGACGGGATCCCCTGGATACCACCCGAGAGCCCGACGCCCGAGGGAACCGACGAGCCGGGATTCCCGCCACGAGACGCAGAACTGGATTCGTTTTAATCGCGCACAGGATGCAGATTTCATGACGTATGCCTACCTGCACTCTAACGCGCCGCGTGAGATTCGCCGCGGCGCACCGTTATCGTCGGCCCGAGTGGGACGACGCGCGCAACGTCGCCACCTTTGGGCCATGCGCGTGGCCTAACTTTCACGGACACAGCTACACCTGCAACGTCACTGTGACCGGCGCTGTCGATCCGGTTACCGGATTCGTCGTAAACCTCGGCGCGCTTGACGCTGCACTCGTTCGACAGGTGATCCAGAAATTTGATCACCGAAACATCAATCTCGACATACCGGAATTCGCCGACGGCAAGCTGGTACCTTCCGGAGAAAATCTTTCGCGATATATCCTGGAACGGCTGCAGGCAGACCTTGGTGCGGAAACGCGCGTGTTGAGCGTCACGATTGCTGAGGATGACACGTTGTCCTCCACATACACCGCGGACTGAGACAACAGTGTACAGCCAGACGTGGACAAAGCTCAGATGTAGCGCTCGGTATTATCACCGGCTGGTAGCTGCTGTTCCCGCCATGGCTGTCGCGTGCGCCCCGATGCCATCGACAAGTGTGGGCCCGCAGCGCAACAACCTCGGGTCAATGCGAAGTCACATCGATTCCCTGATCAGCAAGCCCGAATTCCGTACGGCTGAATGGGCCATACTCGCAGTCGATGCGGCATCAAGCGATACACTGTACGCACACAATGCGGCCACGCTGATGGTCCCCGCTTCGAATATGAAAATCATAACGTCGTCCGTTGCGCTTGCACAACTCGGCGGCGACTTTCGATTCTCTACAACGTTCTCTGCACACGGGACGATTTCGAACGGAGTTCTGAATGGAGATCTCGTAGTCACCGGGCGGGGCGATCCGACGATGAGCGATCATGTCCGCGGAAGTGGGCGTGTTGCGATGGACACGCTTGCGGATTCACTGATCGCGCACGGGATCCGGTCCATCACGGGTCACATCTATTCAGGCGCGGACAACTTTCCCGGCGCAAACGTTGGCGAAGGGTGGAATTGGGATGATCTCGGCGAGACGTACGGCGCCGGTGTAGACGAACTGCTGTTCAACGAGGGAATCGGTCGCATCGTCGTACACGTCGCAAACGGAGACAGTCTGGTCAAGTTCGCCCCTGCCGCAGATCCAACGCTGGACTACCTGAACGAACTCGCGTTGGCGCTCAAGTCGCGCGGAGTACGCACCGGCCTTGGCGTCGCGGAATCCGTAGTTCCCAACGACGGCATTGCACTGGACACGCTCTTCGTAGCCTACTCGATCCCGCTCCGCGCCATTCTGCCGTACTTCCTCAAGCCGTCTCAGAACCAGATTGGCGAAGTTCTAATGCGCGCGATCGGTCTTGAACGGACAGGCGTTGGCACCGCTGATAGCGGCATAGCGGTCGCCAGCCGGCAACTCGCCGCCTGGGGAATTCCACGCGATGGCTACGAGTTGCACGACGGAAGCGGAATGGCGCGTGCCGATCTTGTCTCACCCGAAACAATTGTCACGATACTCAGTCGAATGCAGGCCAGCCCGGACTTCGAAGCGTTCTATAACGCGCTTCCCGTAGCAGGTGTTGACGGCACCATCTCGCAACGAATGCGCGGCACTCGCGCTCAGGGCAACGTCCACGCGAAAACCGGATCACTGCAGTGGGTGCGATCCCTTTCTGGGTACGTCACCGACGGTGACGGTAAGCGGGTTGTCTTCAGTATTCTCTCGAACAAGTGGACCACACCGTCAAGCGTCGTGACGGCGACAGCGGATTCAATCGCCGCAACTCTGGCATCGTACCGTAAACAATGAGCGGAGTGATCAGCGGATCTCAGGCCTCGCTTCTGATTCTCGACTCGTTGGAGCACATGCCCGTTGAACGCGTCCCGCTTGCGGCCGCGCAGGATAAGGTTCTTGCAGAAGCGATCACAGCGAGCGTCAGCATTCCGCCGTGGCGAAGCGCCTCGATGGATGGCTACGCCGTGAGGGCAGCAGACATCACGAGAGTACCCTGCACCCTGCGGGTTTCCGGCGACATCTCGGCAGGCAGCGTCAAACCACCGCCGCTCGTCGACGGAACTGCGTTCAGAATCATGACTGGCGCACCAGTTCCGGCGGGGGCAGATACAGTAATTCGGGTAGAGGACACCGACAATGGAACCCATGCGGTCGAGATCCGTGACGCACGTGACGCGCTCAGGAACGTACGCCCACTCGGCGAGGACTTTCGCGCTGGTGACATTCTTCTCTCGGCTGGCGAACGTGTCGGAGCAGCGGCACTTGGTGTCCTCGCCTCCAGCGGTCATGCGACCGTCGCCGTCCACCGCGCTCCGACAGTCTCAATAGTTGCTTCCGGTGATGAACTTGTACGCGTCGACGACTTTGCCGGAGTCATGAGTGCTGAGCGGATTGTGTCCTCGAATAGCTATTCACTTCCAGCGCTTGTACGTGACGCTGGCGGCGTCCCGCGCGATGGTGGCATAACGCGCGATAACCCTGATGCACTGAGAGCAGCCATCGAAAAGGTGATGGCCTGCGATCTGCTGATTACCACCGGCGGTGTATCAGTTGGCGAGCGTGACTTTACACGCCGCGTAATGAGCGACATGGGGACAGATATCAGATTCTGGCGCGCACGTATCAGGCCCGGTGGACCCCTCGTGTTCGGCACGCTGGACGGGCTCCCGTGGATCGGCTTGCCGGGCAATCCAGTTTCCGCCATGGTAACATTCGAGCTTTTCGTGCGCCCGGCGATTCGAAAGATGCTCGGCCAGAGTCTCGTCTTCCCGGTTCCACAAATCGTGACGCTCGACGAGCATGTCAAGCTGGGCGCCGGCCTGACACACTATTTGCGTGTAGTCGTCGAGCAAACCGACGACGGGCTTCACGCTCGGCTCACGGGCAGCCAGAGCTCGGGCGTCCTGACATCCATGATGCGCGCGAACGCCCTCTTGATCGTTCCCGAAGGGAAGCGCGAGTGTCAACCAGGCGAACAATTCCGTGCGCTTATGCTGCGTGGATCGATGCTTCGCTGCGACACCTTTCCCGCGTGACACGATCACTTGTCGGCAGCCGGCTCGTGAAGAGCCTGGAGCGACGTTTCGTCACTGTCAACGACGAAGTTCGCGTCGGAGATCGCGATCTGAATATCATTCGTCCTCGTAGCGCCGACGAACTGATAAACGAGAGCGATTTCGAGCGCGACGAGCGATTGCCTTACTGGGCCGAGCTGTGGCCCTCGTCAACTATTCTCGCCAACTTCGTCGTAAACGACCCGCAGCCCCGCGGTCGTCTTATCGAGCTTGGCGCGGGCATCGGCCTCGTCAGTATCGCTGCAGCGATTGCAGGATACGACGTTACAGCATCCGACTACTACGAAGACGCACTTGCCTTCACGAGAGCCAACTCGTTTCGAAATCTTGGATACGAAATCGCGACCACGCTGATCGATTGGCGCTCAGTCGGCGACGACGTTCCCCAATTCGACGTGGTACTCGCCTCGGATGTGCTGTACGAATCCCGCTATGCACCGCTAGTAGCCGGAGTAATCGACAGGCTCCTCGCGCCGGCAGGGGTCGCATACATCGCGGACCCGGGCCGCGTCGCGGCAATTGCGTTCACCGATGCCTGCGCCGAGCGGCGCCTGTACATAAAGGCTAGGACCAGCCGCCCCTATCAGGCTGGAACAATCCGACAGAGCATCACCGTATACGAGTTATCACGAGTCGGATAACTCGCATACCACCAGATTCAGTGCACTAATTGCTGCGCTATTACTTCTGAAATATCGAGCACCTGCACGCTTGAGTCCTGCGCCTTTACGCCGTCGCCGATCATCGTCATGCAGAACGGGCACGCAACCGCGAGGACGTCCGCTCCAGTCGCAAGCAGTTCTTCTGTCCGTTCCACATTGATGCGCTTGCCAACGGTTTCTTCCATCCACATGCGACCACCGCCAGCGCCGCAGCAGAGTCCCTTGCTCCTGTTACGCGGCGGCTCGACGAGTGTCATCATCGGCAGTGCACGCTTCATTGTCTCACGGGGCGCCTCGTAAATACCGTTGTAACGACCCAGGTAGCAGGAGTCGTGATAGGCAACGGTGAGCGCCTTCCCTTCACCATTCAGTGGAAGACGATTTTCATCCATCAACTTTTCGATGTAGGTCGAATGATGGATTACATCATAATTGCCGCCGAGCTGTGGATACTCGTTTCCTATCTGATGGAAACAGTGTGGGCAATTGGTAACAATCGTCTCGACTCCATACCGGTCCAGCGTCTCGATATTGTCGCGCGCCAGCATCTGGTACAGGTACTCATTGCCCATGCGACGCGCAGGGTCGCCGTTGCACTTTTCCTCCTGCCCTAGTATCGCAAATTTCACATTTGCAGCCTGCAACACACGTGCGAATGCAACCGCGATCTTCTTGGCGCGGTCGTCGAACGAGCCCATGCATCCAACCCAGAACAATACCTCGGGCCGTTCGCCGCGCTCTACCATCTCAGCCATGGTAGGTATGTCCATCCCTTCCGCCCATTTTGCGCGATCGCCGGGATCGAACGCCCACGGCGAACCGTTTTTCTCAAGCGATTCGAATGCGGGCTGTATTTCGGGCGGGAACCTGGACTCCATCAACACCAGACCGCGCCGCAACTCATTGATGATATCGAGTTGATCAATCGACACCGGGCATTCCTCGACACAGGCTCGGCAACTCGTACACGCCCACAGTTCTTCTTCTGTGATGTAGTTGTCGAGCAGCGTATTTCCAAGCGCCGCCGATCCGTTCGAATGCCCGGCGTCGCCCCCCTCACCCGCCGCCAGCGTGTGGTGCTCGAATTCGCCGAAGTCACCGGTCGCAAGAGGTGCAAGTTCCATCAACCGCTGCCGCGTGTTGATCATGATCTTGCGCGGGCTTAGAAGTTTTCCCGTGATGTTGGCGGGACAGACCGCCGTACAGCGCCCGCACTCTGTGCACGAATAACTGTCCAACAGGCTCTTCCAACCCAGATGCGTTACATCCGACGCGCCAAACTGCTCCGCACCCTCGGCTTCGAGATCCATATAGCTCATCGCCCCCTTCACACCTGGCCCGCTCGTATTGGCGAGATAGGTGTTCGGCAACGATGTAAGCACGTGCAGATGCTTGGAGTATGGCAGGTAATTCAGAAAAACGAGAATCAGTAGAGCGTGAAACCACCAGCTGGTCTCGCGTCCCAATTCCAGAGTTCCCGCAGACAGCCCGCCAAACGCATGCGACACCGCCAGCGATACCGGCTGAAATATCGTTCCGCTTTCTGGATGCAAAGCAAAGCCGAAAGCCCCGAGAGTGATGAGGCTCACCATCAAGGCGCCAATCATCGACAGAATCAGGATGGCATCACCGGAGTGTACCTTGTCGCCCTGAAGTCGTCGCGGTTTCACGATAATGCGCCGGTACAGAAGCACGGCGACCGCCGCGAGTACCAGGACAGCGAATAGCTCCTGCGACAGGATGTAGAAGTCGTACAGTGGCGCCGGCAGTATCGCCGCGTATGTGAATCCCGGGAACAGTCCCTGTACAATGATCTCTGCCGTTCCTACTGTCAGGACCACAAATCCCCAGAACACCGAGGCGTGCAATGGCCCTGCCACCGCATCGCGCAGGATCTTCTTTTGTGCCAGTCCGATAAGAAAGAGATTCTTGAGCCGCGTTACCGGATCGTCAGTTCGAATTTCCGGCTGACCGATGGACATCATGTAACGGACCAGGCGCTGAGCGTTGTAGGAAAAGAACGACAACGCCAACACCACAATCAGTATGAATATGCCGTGCCCAACAGTCATAGCGCGCGCTCCCTCAGTGCAGTCGATCCAGCGTGCCTCACCCGCGCGACTTTGCTTCCTTCACCGCCGCGGTAAGTACCGGAACAATCTCAAACAGATCACCTACGATTCCGTAGTCGGCGATCTTGAAAATCGGCGCTTCCTTGTCCTTGTTGATCGCGACGATCGTGCGCGATGTACGCATGCCCGCAAGATGCTGAATTGCTCCCGATATTCCAACCGCGACGTACAATTGAGGGCTGACGAGCCGGCCTGTCTGCCCAATCTGATCACTGTGCGGACGCCAGCCTTCATCGGTTACAACACGCGTCGCACCGACGGCGGCATTTCCAAATGCCGCAGCCAGATCTTCGAGTAGCTTGAAATTCTCGGGTCCTTTCAGCCCACGCCCGCCACTCACAATAACGGGAGCTTCACCCAGATCGAGCTTCGTACCACCGCCGAGTTTGACCTCTTTCACCACGATTCGCGACGCGGACGGATCACCGACTGGCTCAACTTTCTCCACTGTCCCCGCGCGCGGCGCTTCCGCCGGAGTGAACATGTTCGCACGGATTCCAATCAGTGCCGGCTGAGACGCGATCTTAACTGTCGCAATGACTTTCCCGATGTTCACCGGGTGCTCCACTATCACCGCATCGCCGTCTAGCTTGATCGCGGTCACATCGTTGACAAGTCCAACTCCCAGCTTTGCCGCAACCCGCGGCGCCAGGTCGCTGCCAAGTGCGGACGTCGGGAAAATCGCAACCCGATAGTTGCCGCCGCGTATGCGCTCCGCAATTGTCGCGGCCAGCGCTTCAGGATTGTATTTGTCGAGCCCCGCGTGCTCAACGACGATGACCGTATCAGCTCCATATTTCGCAAGCTGCTCTGCGTGTGCACCTATCCCGGCGGCTCCCGCTATGAATGCGTCAACACTGCCACCTGTCTCATCGGCGACGTTGCGCGCCGCCGTTACCGCTTCGAGGCCGATCTTGCGAAGATCGCCGTTTCGCGTCTCCGCGAATGCAAAAACGTTTGCCATTTCTACAGTACCTTGGCTTCTGTCTGCAGCAGTGCCAACAGTTCAGGCACAGCCGCGGCACCTTCGCCGATTATCCGCCCCGCTGGTCGTTCCGGCGGGAGTTCCATCTTCAAGACAGTGACAGTCTGTTCACCGAGTTGTGCTGGCTTGACCTCAAGTGGCTTCTTCTTCGCCGCCATGATCCCCTTGAGTGCGGGGTACCGAGCGGTGTTCAGCCCCTGATCAATCGTCAGTACAGCAGGCAACGGGAACTCGACAAATTCCTGTCCACCTTCTATCTCCCGCTTGGCCGAACCACTACCGCCAGCAAGCTCGAGCTTCGATATAGCTGTTACGACTGGCAAGCCGAGTAGCTCACCTACCATCGCACCGACTACACCGTTCGACGAGTCCGCCGATTGCTTGCCAAAAAGAATCAAATCGAAGCCACCGTCCTTGAGCTCGGCGGCAAGCGCACGAGCGATCGCAAGACCATCGAACGGTATTCGATCGGCCTTGAGCTCAACACCGCGATCTGCCCCCATCGCAAGAGCTTTCCGTATCGTCTCCTGAACAGAATCGGGGCCAAGCGAAATAATTACGACCTCCGTCGCTGAATCCTTGTCCTTGATCTGCAGCGCCGCTTCCACGGCCCAGGAATCAAAGTCGTTCATATCGAACTTCAGACCAGCCTCGTCCACCGCATTGCCGATAGGGGCGATCTTGAACCGGACATCCATATCCGGGACACGTTTGATGCACACGGCGATTTTCACCGCGGATTATCTCCTGAACGTTTTAGTGTAAGGGAATCTCTTACTACGCCAACTGAAGCTACACGTAATGTAACGGGCGCGATGCCGCGAACACCCGGGCGACTATTCAAACGCGGCAAGCCCGGTCACAGCCTGACCAACGATGAGAGTATGAATGTCATGCGTCCCCTCGTACGTGTACACACTCTCGAGGTTGGCCATATGGCGCATGGCGCCGTACTCCGCCAGGATGCCATTTCCTCCCAGCAACCGGCGTGCTTCACGCGCAATATCACAAGCCACGTTCACATTGTTCCGCTTGGCAAGTGATACCTGCTGCGGTGTCAGCTTTCCAGCATCCTTGAGTCTGCCGAGATGCATCACCAGAAGCCTGCCCTTGGCAATCTCAGTCACCATCTCAGCCAATCTCGCCTGCTGTAACTGGAATCCCGCTATCGGTCGGCCAAACATCACACGGTTGGAGCCATACGATAGCGCTTCTTCGTAGCAATACATCGCAGCACCCATCGCTCCCCACGCAATTCCATACCGCGCTTGCGTGAGGCACATGAGCGGACTCTTCAACCCACCCGATTTCGGCAAGATTGCGTCAGCCGGTATGTGCACGTCCTGAAATGAAAGCTCCGACGTGTCAGATGCACGTAATGAAAGTTTGCCCTTCTGATTCTTCGCGGAAAACCCTGGCGTGTTCGTCGGCACAACAAAGCCGCGGACCGAATGGCCGTCGTCGTCACCGTCCTCGGTCTTGGCCCAGACAATTGCCACCTGCGCTGTGGAACCATTCGTAATCCACATCTTGGCGCCGTTGATGATCCAGGAGCCGTCGCTTTGTAGCCGCGCGCGCGTAATCATGCCGGCCGGATTGGAACCGTAGTCCGGTTCTGTCAACCCAAAGCAACCGATGATCTCCGCCTTCGCCATGGCTGGCAAAAGCCGCGATTTCTGCTCATCAGACCCAAACGCGAACACTGGATACATCACCAGCGCGCCCTGAACCGAGGCGAATGACCTGACCCCGGAGTCGCCACGCTCCAGCTCCTGCATGATCAGACCGTATGCGACGTTGTTCAGGCCGGCGCAGCCGTACTCCTCGGGCAAATTCGCACCCAGCACGCCGAGTTCAGCCATTCCGGAAATTATCTCACGCGGAAAATGGCCGTCGACGTAAGCGTCGCCGATGATCGGGAGAACCTGGTCGTTGACGAAAGCGCGGACAGAATCCCGCACCGCACGTTCATCCTCCGACAGGAGGGAGTCTATATCACAGAGATCGAGTGGGTTCGTTGCCATCTCGAAAGATACCGCGATCGCGCCCCCTGTCCCACCCATGGAATTCGGTCATTCCGCGGCGGGCCGTACTCAGGAAATGCCCCGTTTCAGGGCTGGATCCGACTCGAAAGCCTCGCCGCCAGTCGCGGCTGCGCCGCTGGATTCGCCGGTCGCGTTGCCCGAGCGCTAATCCCAACAGCCCGCGCCTTGGCTCGAAATGCCTGCCCGTGGTCTAGCGCCATGCCGTGCTGATCCTGCCACTGATGCACCATCTCGTGGACAAGCGTATGAAGCACGTCGTCCCACGGGTCCCGCTCCAGGTGCCTCAGTGAGAGCGCGATCTCGGCGCCCTGGCCTTCTCCCTCTGCCATATAGTGGCCAAGCCGATGCTTCATTCGTCGCGAAATCCGCATCCGAATCTCGCCGAGCTCGCCCGAGAATAGCGCGGAATTGTACTCCGCGTGTGCCAGCTGAAGGCGCGCAATTACCTCGACGTCACTGGCACGGGTGCGCCGAGGTGGTCCCGGCTTCTGACTGCCATGAGATGTGCGTCGCGGCGGCGCGGCGGGGGCCGGCTCAGTATGCGACGGCACCACGTCGAACATGTCGCACTGCGTCCAGAGCTGACGCAGGCGCTCAAATCGAAGATTCTCCCTCAGCGTTCGAAACAACGCTGCGGCCCCGAGACGAACTCCCCTTCCCCATCCCAGATGAATGTTGCGACAGTGATGCTTTGAGGCTCTACCGTTATCACATTGTACGACGATGGACGTCCACCACGTGATCGGTTCGACACCGTGCCAGCGGTCGAAACGATGACATCCCGGCGCGGATGTTCGATGAAGTTCACAGCTTCCTGGTGATCGTGCCCGCACAGCACCAGCTCCACTCCCATCTCCGCAAACGTGTTGAGAATACGCGAAGTGTGCTTAAGGCCAAAACGTTGCGACAGTTCGCCCGCAACTGGATTGTGATGCATCACAATCACCTTGACATCACCAGCCGGCGCAGCCGCAAATTTCTGCCTAGCCACGTCAATCTGACTCGGCGTTAGATCCCCAATTATCGAAATGTCCCGGGGATTGAGTGTCAGTGTCCGAGCTGTCACCCCGTGGGCTGTGTTGACACCAACAAAATACGCCCCGGGTACCCGCATCGTCGGTTCGAGATCTTCGGATATGTAGGCCCTGTAATTCTCATATACCTTCCGCTCGTCCCCAATGCCAACCGGCGCAAACCACCACGCGACATCGTGATTGCCTGGAACGGTGATTACAGGACAGAACTTTCTGGCATCGCGAAGGAAGGCGGCCGCACGCTGAAACTCGCCAGCACGCGCACGTTGCGAAAAATCGCCCGACGCTGCAACAGCATCGAACGATCGGTTTGCGATCGATGCTTCGATCGCGTCGATCTGCTCCAGCACAGCTGGTCGGCCGAAGTGTAGATCGGAAACGTGGAGAATCCTGGTCACGCAGCTTCAACCAATTGCGCTACGGTACCGGCGACGCGATCAGGTCCGCCAGGTGCGACGCAATGTCGGCTGCAATCGCTGGCGAAAATTTCGTCTGATCCGAGCCGGCCAGATCGCCTGACCATTGCACCTGCGATCGCCGAGCATCGATGATCACCAAATGCAACATGGCATGCCCGACGCCGTGCGATCCAACCATCCGCATTTCCACTGGAAAGAGCACGTACCGTGCATCGGTAAGCGCCACTAGTGTGCGCAATTGAGACGCAAGCGGCTCGTGCAGTTCCCAGCCCGTCTCCTTCTGGCCCCAGCGAATCTCGTTCGCCGCAAGCGAATGCGGATCCGGCGCATAACCGGGGTTGCGCTCCACTGATCTGACAATGTCAGGAGAGAGCGTCCAGCGACCCTTGAGGCCACGTTGCTTCAATGCGAACGCAATCTCGTCGTCGACCGTATTGAGGTATGCGCGGGACGAAGGCGCTCCCTGAGACCAACCGAGTGAGTCGGCAAATGTCAGATACTGCACAGGCAGTACGAGCATCTGCTCGGACGCCAACCGTTCCAGCGGACGTACCTGAGCTGGCGGAGCCGTTTGCGCCACCTGCGCAGTCAGCCGCGAGACAGGAAGCCCGGTAAGCATAAGCGCCGCGACCGAAATAAGAGCGAACTTCATTGCACAAAAGCTAATATCTAACCAATTTCAGCGCCGAGTACGTGACTGCTGACATGGGATTCAGCCATCATTGCTACGTCGACCCCGCCAGTGCTCGAAGCCGTATGTCGAACACTGGCGCCACCACCAACCCGATCGTCCATCGATGCGCAACACGACCGCCTTTCTGACCACGCTGGCCCTCGCTATGCCGGCCCCGCTGCTGGCACAGTCCGCAGCCGCCCCGTTTGACTTCTCCATCAAGAACATCATGCGTGGCCCCGAATTGTACGGTTCGGCGCCCGCAAACGTGCGCTGGTCCGCAGACAGTCGATGGATTTACTTCTCCTGGATAGAGCCCGGTAGCAGCTGGAACACGCCACCAGCCGAATATCGCGTTCGCGCCGCGGCCGGTGCCAAGCCAGAAAAGCTGACTCCTGCACAGGTCGATTCCGCCGCCCCCTATACCACTGAGGCTATAGCCTCAAGCGACGGGAAGCAGGGCGCCGAAGATGTCGGCGGCGATATCTACCTGATTGACTTCAAGACAACCGCTCTCCGCAGGCTCACGCAGACCGACGCGAGAGAATCCAACGCGGTTCTGAGCAACGACAGCAAGCTGTTGTACTTCGTCCGCGACGGCAACGCATTCTCGATGAATCTCGCGTCCGGACTGATCACCCAGCTCACGGATCTTCGCCCGGGTTCAAAGCCGGCCGATTCCACTGGGCACAAGTCGGCCCAGAAAACACGACTCGAGGAACAGCAACGCGCCCTCTTTGAATCCGTCCGCGAACAACTTGAGGCTGATAGCGCGAACAAGGCGCAGCGGACTGTCATGAGCGCATTGCGTGGGCCATCCCCGCTCTATGTTGGCCGAGATCGCGCGATTCAGTCAATAAGCATATCGCCCAGCGGCCGGGGAGCACTCGTGACACTCCGTACGCCCTCCAAAGCCACGCCGGTCGAGATCCCCTACTGGGTCACCGCCAGCGGCTACACCGAACCGCAAAAAGGGCGGTCTGTCGTGGGCGATGACCAACCACGCGTGGAAATGCTGTACGTGTCATTTCCAACTATGACCGTTAAAAAACTGCACCTCTTCTCCAACGACTCACTCGCCAGCTACGTGGTCGTCAATGGATGGAACACAAGCGGCACCAACGCACTGCTCTCGGCGTTCAGTCCGGACAACAAGCAGCGCATGACCTACAGCTTGTCGTCCGAAGACGGCACGCTTCACAACATCGAGACCCTCTCGGACACCGCGTGGGTCGGCGGCCCCTGCGCAAGGTGCGGCGGATGGTACGACGGCGGCAAGCGTGTCTGGTATGTCTCCGAGGCGACCGGCTATGCGCACCTCTACACAGCGGCGGCGCAAGGTGGCGACGTCCATCAACTCACCAACGGTAAATGGGAAGTCCTCGACGTATCCCTCTCGCCCGACGGCCGCACCTTCGATCTCACCACGAACGATCCGTCACCTTTTGACGAGCATCTCTTCTCTCTCCCGGTCACAGGTGGCACTCTCACTCGCTTGACGACGACGCCGGGTCGACACACTGCAACGATATCGCCAGATCGCAAACTCGTCGCCGACCTGTACTCGTACGTCAATCGTCCGCCGGATCTGTATGTCATGCAGAACAAGGCAGGCGCCGCGGAATCGCAACTCACAGTCTCACCTAGCCCAGAGTTCCTCAAGCAGAAGTGGATCGCACCAAAGATTGTAATGGTCACCGCGTCCGATGGAGTACAGGTGCCCGCCCACATCTATCGCCCTGAAGACATGGGCGCGAAATCGAACGGTGCAGCGGTAATCTTCGTGCACGGCGCAGGATATCTGCACAACGTCGGCAACTTCTGGTCCGAGTATCCACGTGAATACATGTTCAATCAGCTGCTCGCGAAAAACGGCTACACCGTCATGGACGCAGATTACCGTGCCTCCTCAGGTTACGGCCGCGACTGGCGCACAGCGATCTATCGCCACATGGGCGGACGCGACTTGCAGGACGAAGTCGATGTTTCCAAATACCTGACCGCAACGTACGGTATCCCGGCCAGTCGCATCGGAATGTACGGCGGAAGTTACGGCGGCTTCATGACGTTGATGGCGCTCTTCACAGCACCAGACTATTTCGGCGCGGGCGCAGCACTCCGCAGCGTGACCGACTGGGCACACTACAATCACGGCTATACTGCTGCAATCCTCAATCTTCCACAGGACGATACTCTCGCGTACCATCAGTCGTCGCCGATCTATTACGCGCAGGGACTCCGCGCACCGCTCCTGATGGCTCACGGAATGGTCGATACCAACGTCAATTACGAGGACATCGTTCGACTTACCGAACGTCTCATCGAACTTGGCAAGACCAACTGGGAACTGGCTTCGTATCCGGTCGAGAGTCACGGCTTCCTGCGCCCCGATTCGTGGACAGACGAATACACGCGCATCTTCAGTCTCTTCCAGCGGACGATCGGCAATCCGACTTACCGCGCCCCCTTAACTGGCTCGGTAGCGCACTAGCATTCTGTTGACCGCAGCGGTGTCACGCTTCCAAACGTGCACCGCTGCGGACATCGACGAACAGCATTCCCAGCGAAGCCAGCAGTGCGATTGCCGCACCGAACATGAACGCCCTCGGCGCACCGGCGCTGTCCCAGATTGCGCCGAAGATCAGCGAAGCTGGCAACGCGCCGATGCCAATCGCGAGATTGTACCACCCCAGCGCGGTCCCTTTTCGCTGCGACGGAACCAGATCCACCACCAAAGCCTTCTCCGTTCCCTCCGTCATTCCGTAGAACACACCGTACACTGCGAATAGCGCCCACGCCTGCCACGCTGAGTGCGCCAACCCAAATGCGAGATAGACGGCCGCGTAGACAACCCAGCCCCCAATTATCAACGGCTTCCGACCGATTCGGTCCGACAGACCGCCGCCGTAAGTGCCCGTCATCGCCTTGATGAAATTCAACAGCGCCCACAAAACGGGCGCCAGCGCTATTGCGACGCCGAGTTGGTGGGCGCGAAGCAACAAGAATGCATCAGTCGAATTGCCAAGTGTGAATGTGAATACGACAACGAGGTAGCCCCAGAAACGACTCGATAAATCAGTCCCGAGCATCGGTGGGCGATTTCCGGCCGACGTTGCGTGCGGAATGTCTCTCACGAATATCCACAGCACCAGAACGGCGAGCGCACCCGGTATCGCCGTGAGCCAGAAAACAGTGCGCAATGGGGTGTGCCACTCATACAGTACTCCGAACGCGATCAGCGGCCCCACAACCGCACCGGCATTATCCGCTGCAGCATGAAAGCCGAATGCACGCCCGCGGATCGACGGGTCCACCGATTCGGCAATCAGCGCGTCACGCGGCGTCGACCGAATTCCCTTGCCGATGCGATCCGTTACCCGAATTCCGAGCACCTGGCCTGCAGTGTGCGTCGCCGCAGTGAACGGTCGCACGACAGAGGCAATCACATAACCAGCAAGGACGAGCCCCTTTCGCGACTCCACCCGATCCGACCACCATCCGCTCGCAAGCTTTAGAAGCGCGGCAACCGACTCCGCGGCTCCCTCTATTACACCGATGAAACTGGCACTCGCCCCGAGCACGGAAGCAAGAAATACCGGTAGCAACGGATACATCATTTCCGACGCGACATCGGTAAAAAAACTCACCGCGCCGAGTGAGATTACATTCCTGCCGAGTCGCTTCCTACTCTGCGTCATATACGGTGTCGTTCACCTGATGAAGAAAGGGAAGCGCTCGCTTCCCTTCAGTCCTTCCTGCATCTCGCCCGCAGACTGACGGGTGATCGTCAACCCTGTGCGCCTCGCAGTTTCGCACGCACCTCGGAATGATCGCCAATCGTGATCTCACCAGTGACTCCGGAAACCACCGTGTGATGTCCGACCAAAGAGCGAGTCAGCGTCGATCCCGTGATGTTTGTAAACGTTTCTATTATGCAATCCGAGAGCGTGGAACCGTCGATGGTGCTTCCCTCGCCGATGGAAACGTTCGGACCGACTATCGAGTTGCGAATCGTCACTCCGTCCTCGACGTACACGGGGTCGACTATCGTTGAGTTCTCAACCGACTTGGGCGCTCTCGCACGACCACGCTCAAGCATCGCTCGGTTCGTCGTGATGAACGTGTCAATCTTGCCGGCGTCATACCAACCCGCCACATCGACAACACGGATCTTCGCACCATGGTCGATCATGTACTGGAATGCGTCGGTCAAATACCACTCACCCTTGTTGGGCGTCTGCTTGAGCACAGCCGCGATTCCCTCGTATAGCAATTTCCAGTTCTTGATATAGTAGAGACCGATATTGGCGCGCTTCGAGATGGGTGTCGACGGCTTCTCCACGATCCTCGTCATGAATCCGTCGGCATCAGTGACCACCACTCCAAATCGCTGATAATCCTCGACTTCCTTGGTCCAGATTATCCCATCTGCATCCGACGACGATATGATCGAGAGATCCGCATCGAAAATCGTGTCGACAAATATGATGAGCACCGGCTGATCGACGTACTCTCGCGCCAGCGCAACTGCGCCAGCCGTGCCGTCCTGAACCTTCTGCTCTACAAAGACCGATGGAATGTCCGTACACGCGCGCGCAAATTCCTCGACCTTCTCCTTCAGGTGCCCAGTGATGTAGATGATCTGCTGCACATCCGGCAGTTCCTTCACATCGTCGAGGACATACTCCATCACCGGTTTTCCAGCCACCCGCAGCATCGGCTTGGGCGTGACATACGTGTGCGGCCTTAACCGCGTTCCCTTGCCTGCAAGCGGGATTATCACTTTCATCAAGCCAATCTCCATCGGGGCGGGCTGAATTCCTGCTGGCAGACCCCCGTGCCTGCCTCAACAGCAGCGCCTTCCGATCCCGGCAACGTCAATCGCTCCGAGTAGCGCTAAGGCGCGCTGGTCCCCTCTCGTCCATAGCGATCTTTCAATCTTACCACATCATCAAGGTGCGGCGTTGACGCTTCCAGCACGTCACAGTCCGTAACCGCCTCCATCTGATGTACCATGCCAGGTTCGTTCCTGAAGGACTCGCCTGCCTCCAGCGAAATCTCCTTCAGTTCACTGTCGCCTACCTTGCCCACGCGATAGATCATCTCGCCGCTCAGGAGATAAATCGTCTCGTCCTTCTTCTCATGATACTGCACTGAAAGTGCCTGGCCAGCCTTTATATGCAAAATCTTGCCCACGTAGAGCGGCGTGTGAGCCCAGATCACTTCGTGGCCCCACGGCTTCTCGACGAACCGAACTTTCTCCTTGCCGCTCATCGCACTCTACGCGGTCATCCGCATACGTGCCGCTAGCTTGCCGAGGCGGCGCCTCACGGATCCGTCCATTACCGTATTACCGATCTTCACAATCACGCCGCCCATTATCGCTGGGTCCACGGTTACCTGTGGCATGACAGTTTTGCCGAGTATCCGTGTCAGCTCAGTGCCGATACCGACTGTTTCGGCATCAGTGGTTGGGCGCGCGACCGTTACTTCGGCATGCACCCGGCCCTCGTCGGCGTCAAGTAGTGCTTCATACTCGGTGGCAATCTCCGGAATCATCATCTGCCGACGATTGCGCACCATCGTCTTCAAAAAGAGTAGAAATACGCGCGGAACTCGATCGCCAAACGCCTTTACCAGGATCTCGTTCTTGCGCTCATACGAAACTCTGGGGGACTCAAGGAACAGCCGAACTGTAGGGTCCTGGGCGATTGCGTTCGCGACGCCACGAATCATCACAGCAAACCCTTCACGGTTGTCCGCCTTGGTCGCGAGCGCCAACAGTGCCTCTGCATAGTTGCGCGACACCGGGTTCGAGCGGTCCTGCATCAGACCCCCGCCTTGGGCGCAAGCGTGGAACTCGGCACCGATGCCAGGAAGCTCTGCACCAGCTGCCGGTTCGACTGATCGTCGAGATTCTTGCCGATTACGCGCGACGCACCCGCAATCGCAAGATCTATCGCTTCCAAGCGAAGATCTGCAATCGCCCGATCTCGCTCCGCTCCAATCTCGCGCCTCGCACGCTCCAGCAACTCGCCAGTCTCACCATGCGCATGCTCAATCATCTTCCCGCGCACCTGCTCGGCCGCGGCACGAGCTTCGGCAATAATCTTCTGCGCCTCGTCCCGCGCTGCAGCAATCTGCTCACGCTGGTCCTGCAACAACCGATTGGCATCGTCTCTGTCGCGCTGAGCCGCTTCAATCGCGTCTGCCAGCGCCTTCTCGCGCTCTTCCACAGCCTTTGTAATCGGCTTGAACGCGTACTTGGAGAGAACCAGCAACAGGAAGATGAATATGACGAGCGTCCAGACCATCACGCCACCGTTTGGTGACAGAAGTCCGGCCGGCGGAGCCTCGCCCGCATGCTGAGCGGTTTCCTGCAAAAGGAAGAAATGCATGAGTAACACTATTCAGTGGAGTTCCGGATGACGGCCGATTGTCGTGCTGTCACCCGGACACTCTCGCAATTTAAAGTCAGCTTCGAATCAGATTAGAACGAGAACTTCTGCTGGATCACGAACGAAACAACGATCGCGAACAGCGCGACACCTTCAACAAGTGCCGCAAAGATAAGAGCCGCAGTCTGAATCTGACCCGCGCGCTCCGGCTGACGTGCCATTCCATCCATGGCCTGTCCGCCGACCCTGCCGATGCCAATGCCAGCCCCGATAACGGCGAGCCCCGCTCCGATACCAGCACCCATCATTCCCCACGCGCCGGCGTATTCCTTGGTCGCGCCAACCGCTGCCTGAAGCAAAGGAAACATCATTCGATCGAACTCCTGATGAAGCGTATGACCGGATTCTCAACGCGCTCCGGCTTGGCGCCACCCGTCAACGGGAATGCTTCCCAACGGGCTTTCCCGGGCCTGAACCCGGTATAAACAACCGCACCTGAAAACTCAAAGCTCACCACCAACTCCGCCGCCTGCCGCAGAACTCCTGGCCGCCGTCGATCCGCTGCTGCGAAGGCGCTAGTGAGTCGCCGTGCGAATCTGCCCGATGAAAACCGCCGAAAGCAGAGCAAAGATGAACGCCTGCAACAGCGACACAAAAATCTCCAGAAGCGAGATCGCAACCGCCATGGCCAGTGGCGCGGGCGCCACGATATAGCTCTGGAATGTGAATATCAAGCCGATCAATGCCAGCAGCACCACGTGTCCGGCCGTCATGTTCGCGAACAGTCGAATCGCCAGCGCGAAAGGCTTTGTAATCTTTCCGACAATCTCAACCGGGGTCATGATGAACGTCATGAATGACTTTACGGCCACGGGAACATCGTGCGGCCAGTACACGAGCGTATTGATGTAACCAGCGCCCTGCTCTCTCATTCCAGCAATCTCGACTACCACGAAGGTGATAAGCGCGAGCGTAGCCGTAACGCCAATGTTGCCGGTCGCCGTAGAACCATACGGGATCAATCCGCAAAGATTGGCGAAAAGGATGAAGAAGAACAGAGTCAGAATGAAGGGCACAAACTTGTCGCCCTTGGGCCCGACATTTGGGATCACCACCTCATTGCGAAGAAACAGGACGAAAGCCTCCATCCCGTTCCCGAAACCCGAAGGCGCGCGCCGACCACCAAACGTCGTCCTGGCGTGCGCCCGGGCGGCCATCAGCATCGTTACGAGACAGAGAATTGCAGCAATCCCGAGCCACACAACGTGCTTGGTCGGCGACATGTCGATCGCCAGTGGACCAAGGTGAATCGGCGCCCATCTGGGCAACGCCATCTCGCACACGAATCCCGTATGCAGGCACGGATAGTCGATCGCGTGCGCATCCGAGATGTGCGGTGTGATGATGTCAATTGCAGGACCGGCTTGAAGCATCTATCTCGTCAGCAAAAAGGGTTCGAAAAGCGTCGTAACGAACAGAATTACCACCAGCGATATCAGCGCGGGTCCAAGAGGAAGCCCCAGCGCTGGTATGATCGCGAAACCGTACACCAGCACCGCGAAGAGCCTTATCAAGGCGCCCATACCCCAGCCAATCATCAGCCGCTCCTTCCCGAACGACCGCCCCACTACCAGCGTCAGCACCTGAACCACAACCGCGACCCCAACCGAGGTCCAGATCGCTCGACCCATTTCGACGCTCAACGCTTGCTCAAGACTTCGGAGCGTCGTGCTTTTCCTGCGATGCCATGAGCTTCCGGTACATGCTGTAAAAGGAAGCCCCAGCCCCCAGAAATGCCCCGACGATCAGGAACAGGGGCCCCGTGCCCAGCCGTCCGTCCAGCCACTGACCGGCGAAGACGAACAGGACAATCGAAACCGCGAACTGAAGTCCGATTCCGGCGAAATCCGACGCCGATGGCGTACTCCCTTTATCCCCCACGCTCCAGAAATTTAACGCGCTTGTGAAAAAAAGTTCAAGCGCCGGGCGGACTCACCCGTCGCGACGGATGTTTAACATTGCTGCCACCCATTCGCCGATTTGTGATCCGAGCGTAACTGCCGATACTCCAAGCAGTTATCCGTAACCTTGCGCTTGCTCCATCGTCATCCAGTTGATAACTTTGGCTTTCGCGACGACCCTTCCCCAACCGCTCTCCAGCGTCGCTCCTCGTATGGAAAACCGCCTCATCATTTCAACGCTCTGCGCCGCAGCTCTCGTTTATGCCTGCGGACCTTGGGTGCACACGCAAACAGCCGATTCAGATCCAGTTAATCGGTCAAACCAGTCGTTTCGAGCGTCAACAACTCGAAAAGCTCCCGCAACCGTAGCAACCGAACTCGATCTCGCACGTAACGGGTCGCGCGTTGATTTCGCACTACGTGTTACGAACAACACAAAGAAAACCGTCGAGTTGCGTTTCCCCAACGCGCGCACGCACGACATCGCCGTACTCGACTCAACTGGCAAAACAGTCTGGCGCGCGAGTGCTGGACGTCTCTTCACGCAAACCATGCAGGCGCTCACTGTTCGCTCACGTGATACCCTCACAATGCAGGACAGCTGGGACTCGGACGGCGCGCACGGCGCGTATACAGCTGTTGCGTTACTCGCAACCGCCACGGATCCCGTTGAACGACGCGTAACGTTCACACTACCGTGACCGGCCGGCGCGCAATGCTACAGCGCGCCGCAGCAGTCTCGATCGCCCTCTATACACTCTCGACCCTCGGCCTGCAGGGATGCGCCAGCAACGCGATTATCTCCGGCTCCCAGGGCGTAACGACGCGCGAAAGCATGATCGTAGCAGGAATACAACGCACTTACCTGCTTCACATCCCCGCGCACTACGATACGATACGAAAAGCGCCACTCGTCATCGTGCTGCACGGCCACGGTGAAAGCGCAGAAAACTTCGAGAAATACACCGGCATGAGCGACAAGGCTGACATCGAAGGTTTCTTTGCAGTCTATCCGCAAGCACTCGGCGATCCCAGTGACTGGCACACGGCAATTGATGGCCCAAGCAAACGCGACGACATTGCATTCGTCCGCAACATCATCAACCTGATCGAACGAAAGTATCGCATCGATCCGCGTCGAATTTTTGCTGCCGGACACTCTAATGGCGGCATCATGACGTACCGCCTCGCATCCGCTCTTTCCGACAAGATTGCTGCAATCGGTGTTACGGCAGGCTCGATCGGAATGATTGACGAACACGGCGACACAATTCGCTATGCACCGCCCGTACATCCAGTTTCGGTCATTCATTTTCACGGACTCGCAGACGGCGATGTTCCGTACCACGGCGGCGCAGAGTCCGACGGTCCGGACAACATCGTCTCCGTAAAAAACACCATTTCCTTCTGGCTGACGGCCGATCACTGTCCGACCGCGCCGACATCCAGGACTGTCTCAGACGATCGGAATGTCATCGTCGACAACTACGCCCCGTGCGCCGATGGCACAACCGTGACGCTCTACACGATCATAGACGGCACCCACCGCTGGCCCGGAGACGACATCCCCTGGTACACGTTCCCGGGCCGAGATGACTCCGACATCGTCGCCACGGACGTGATGTGGGATTTCTTCGCAGCACACCCGCGCGTGCACTGAGAACGGCTCTCCGCCGCCGCGTCCCATCCTCCCTTGGTGCCCAACGCGCAACAGAGCGTCCTTGCCCCGCCGAGCTGACCTCCTCGCCCGACCTTTGCATGTGTGGCTCGCATGACCAGAGACCAACGCAACCACCTCGAGGCCCGCCTCCTTCAGGAGCGCGAGCGAATTTCCAGACTCCTCAGCCGTTACTCCGATAAGAATGAGGACCAGGATGAGCAGGACCAGGCAGGCGACGTCACCAAAATGCCCCTCCACATGGCCGACCAGGGTACGGACACCATGCAGCAAGAGCTCGACGCGGTGATGGCTGACCGGGAAACCGCAACCCTCGCCGAGATCGACGCCGCACTTGAGCGACTCTACCACAACCCTGAAAAGTTCGGCGTCTGCGAACGGACGGGCGGCGAAATCCCGTTCGCACGCCTCGACATGGTACCATGGGCGAGGACCTGCTAACCGGCAGCCACCGGAAGCCCATCATCGGTTCCGATATCAGCTATCAGCGTGCGGGCTTGGCGCCATCCACCGAGATATTTCTAACGGTTCTAAATCCCACCGCTGTAGACTACACCGTTAAATAATCATCGGTACGATATCGAACGATGGTCCGACGACGTAGTTTTCGGGCTCCTACAGCCCGGAAACCTCTGCTTGATCGAGTTCCACGCCCTTGGTCAGTGCCTGATTCGCACGGGGATCACGTCGATCACCCCTCGCGCGGACATGTGCTTCGCGCTCGCCTCCTACCTGACACGCGAGCGTGGAACGCGCGTGTCCCGCCGGACCGTCGAGAATTTCTTCTGGCCCACCATGCGCTCGGCGGACGCCGCGCACTCGCTCAGCGAATTGATTCACAAGCTCCGAGGAAAAGGCGTCATGATCCAGCGCGACGACGCCTCCTGCATCTGGTTGCCACGCGACGCCGCAACCATGGACATCGACTCGCTCTCGCAGGAGCCGCCTGGAGCAATCGCGGAACGTGACCTGTCAATCCTCCCCGGATACTCCCCTCGCTCCTCTCCAGCATTCAAGGATTGGGTCGATGACTGGCGTGATCAACTTCGCCTTCGCGTGCTGCAGGAAGTTGTCGGAGCCACATCCAAAGCTGCTGCAGAACAGGACTGGAACTCAGCGTTTGCACTTGCAAATCAGGCGCTGAAGTTCGACTCGGCGAACGAGACGGCCCTGAGAATCCGTGCGCGCGCAGCGGACAATCTCTCCCGCGAATCCTATACCTTGCCTGGCCGCGAGATCCGCATCGCTTCCGCGCCAGCGGTTGCTCAGCAGCTTCGCGAGGCCTCAACGACTGCCGGATGGCGAACCCGCGCTTCGATGTCTGCGGCGCAGCAGGACACTGCGCTCGTTGGCCGCGAGCTCCCGGCGCAGCGGCTCCGAAACGACGCAAAAAAGGCGCTGGGGGGTGATGTATGTGCTGCCTATATATCGGCACCAGCAGGACTTGGAAAGAGTCGGCTGGTCCGCGAAATCGCAAGCTGGATGAGCGAGCACGGAGCGGCCGTTTGCGTGGCTCCGTGCGACCGTCAGGACAGTCATCGCCCGTTGTCGGTATTCATTCAGGCCGTGCCGATCTTGCAGTCGCTGCCCGGCGCCGCTGGCTGCGCCCCGAGCACAATCGAATGTCTCACACGTATCACGCATTTTACGTCTGAGTCGATGGACGTAGGCTCCCGTGATAGTGCAGCACAGTTGACCGCATCGATCCGGGCCTCGGTAATCGATCTTGTTGACGCAGTGGCCGACGAACAACCGCTGCTGCTGGTTATTGAAGACATCCACTGGATCGATCCAGCCTCCTGGTCCCTGCTGCGTACGATTGTCGACAAGGCAGAGCGTTCGATATTCCTTCTCTGCACGTCGCGGCTGGGCTGGCAATTCACTGCCTGGGGTGCTCCGGACGGCTTCAGGCTTGAAGAACTGCCGGCGCTTGACCGTGACGCGTCTCGAGCCCATGTGTGCAACTACCTCGCGAGACTCGATCGCAAATCGGACGACGGATACCTCGCATGGTGTATCGATACCGCAAATGGCAACCCGTACTTCATAGAAGAACTCATCAACTACTGGGTGACAACGGGCGAACAGTATTCCGCACCACCATCACTTGTTGCACTGGTAGAGGCTCGGCTTGCGTACATCCGTCCGGACGCTCTCCGCGTGATTCAGGCGGCTGCGATACT
>CAJDVC010000009.1_pt1 | contig 61456 bp, 53 predicted proteins | sample 7391211 | NCBI WGS metagenome assembly CAJDVC01 (sample SAMEA7055683, study PRJEB34461) | soil metagenome | biome: terrestrial ecosystem; feature: Peninsula; material: soil | place: Antarctica | collected 2016 | reverse complement strand
TCAGGATCCATCGCCCGCTGCACCTTGCCTGCCGTTTTCTGGACTTTCCCCTTCAACTCGTCAACGCGGCCCTCAGCGTGCATACGTGAGTTATCAAGCGCATCACCAACGTCACCCTTCACCTTGCCCGCCATTTCCTTTACCGTGCCTTTGACCTGATTCTTTGTGCCCTTCTTATTTAGGTCTCCCATTGTATTTCTCCTCTCTATTTGTGATGCCCACGAATAGAGCAAGCGTCATGCCGGGGTGCACCCTCAAGGCAGGGTATAATCCGTACACACTTCTGGCATTGCGCTGCAGCGTCAATAGCTTTCGTATGGACCCGTACACATCATCGCGAACACACCTTGATCAATACAACCGCGCCAATTTTTAGCGCTCGCAGATTTTCGAGACTCTGCGTTGCCATCGCCACTGCTGCAGTATTTGCACTGCCGCTTACCGGGTGCGGCGACGCGCCTGCTGCATTCGGTCCAACACCTGCTCAGGCGCGAGCCAATGCAGACGGACTGTTCGGAGCGTTCGTTAAACGGTTCACCAATGTTTACCGTGCACCTCGCTACGAACGCGCACGCCAGCAGTTGTTGCGTTATGCGCTGACGCCATCAGAAGTGTACGCCGACACTTCCATCTGGACTGTGTACGGCCCGGATAACAATCGTACGCTCTTTGGCGACGCCACATTCGCCAACGGACGCTACACCTTCACGAACACGGTCACCAATGATCCTGTCTCGGAACTCGGTGAAGGTCGGCACATCATGCGGCTGCGTCAACTCGGCAACGATGACTATAGCTGGTTTACGGGTGTCGATTTTGCCGCAGGAACAATCACCGCAAACGATTTCGCAAACGTCATTAGCCGCTGGATCGCCGCTTCCGAGGGACGCAACGAAGCAACGCTCCGCGCCGGATACCGCACAACCTTCCCACGCACGACCGCGGTACTCGGCAAGCTGTATTCGCTGGATTCACTGAGATCCACGGCGGACGCAAATGGTACCAACAAACTCTACGCCGTCATCCACATCACACCGGACGGGATCCGCAACGATTACCCAGCCTACGCGGCATTCATGACGAAATACGTCGACAAGGTGAAGCTTAAATTTTCACTCGTCGATTCGCGTAATGTCCGATGGCTCGATGTCAGTTCACGCGACGGATTCATCACGCTCAGCATGCGCTCACGCGACGGCCATTTCGTCCCATTTGAAGGACCGCCGCGCCCGATGCCGGATACGCTTGTGGTCAAGCTGGACTTCACCGCCAAGATAAAGCTCTTCACTATCGGGGTCGAGCATCTCACGGGTGAGTGGATCAATCTTCATTCGCCTCACGAGCGTGGGTGGGCGCTCACCTTCACGCGCGAGCCCGGCTGGGTTCTCCCACCTGTCGTTGGCTATTTGATCAAATCTCCACTGCGTCGACCCTTCGAAGGGTCCGGCACTCAGTTTCGTTTTACGGTACGCGACCAACCCGGCTCACAGACACTCATGAGCCGCCGCAGCAACACAACGGTCCGCGAGAGTGCAATCCTCCGATTCCTCGGAAAGCTTGGGGGAGGAGCGATGGGAGATTTTGTAGCGGGCGCCGAGCAGGATGAGAACAAATTCAACGTCGCTCTGTTCAGTGCGATGCAGGCGGATATCGCTGCAGCAAACCGTTAGCCGTCAGCGATTCAACTACTCGTCCAGCGCCTCGGCATCATCAAATGGTATGACCAACTCCATACCGTCGCGCGCAACTACCGCCCCGGGGAATACCTCACGAGCCTCCGCCGCCAATTCCTGAACATCGCGCGAATACCGGGAAGAGATGTGAGTAAGCACCAGCCGTTTCACCCCCGCGCGATCGGCGACAGTCGCCGCCTCGCGAGCGGTTGAATGACCAGTCTCAACGGCAAGAGGAGCCTCTTCGTCCGCGAAGGTCGCTTCGTGAATCAGAATGTCGGCGCCAGCGGCGATCTCGATGGTCGTTTCCGATGGTCTCGCGTCGCCGGTGAAAACAAGCTTGCGGCCCGAACGCGTGGGACCGACCAGCTCGGAGGGATGCACGACTCGGCCATCAGGCAGAGTAATGGCCTGACCCTTATGGATCTGCCCCCAGAGTGGTCCCTCGGGAATACCCATCTCACGGGCCAGGTCTGGCCTGAAACGACCCAACCTTGGCAACTCAACAATTGCCAGCCCCATTGCGGAGGCGCCGCCATGGTCAACCGCGAACGGAACAATGCTATATCCCTGCCGAACGAGGGATTGCCCAGGCGTCATCTCCACATAGTTGATCGGGAAGTGCTGTTTGTCGCTTCCGAGAGTGACAGCCTGCCTCAGGAGTCGCTCGGACTTTGGCGGGCCGAAGAGAGTCATCGGCTCCGTCCGACCCTGGAGCGCCATGGTCCGCACCAGCCCGGTAACACCCAGGATGTGGTCCGCATGCATGTGGGTGAAGAAAATCTCCCCGACATTGAACGAGACCCCATACCGCATCATCTGGCGTTGAGTCCCCTCACCGCAATCGAACAGAAAGGTCTCGCCTCCACGCCTGATCGCCAGCGAGGTGACGTTGCGCTCAACGGTCGGTCGAGAAGCAGATGTTCCTAGAAAACGTACGCTCAGATCCATGGGCCCAATATATCGAAGTTGACTTTGGAGCCATTCCGGCCTATATTCGTTGGAGTAGCCCGATTCACGGTCGCGGGGCTGTAGCTCAGTTGGTAGAGCGCTGCAATCGCACTGCAGAGGTCAGGGGTTCGATTCCCCTCAGCTCCACTTGTTGTTACCGACGGCCAGCTTGGTCGTCTTGATATAAATAGAAGTTGCATTGCCCGCCGCCGATCGGTAGGACGTAGAGTTCCAATGACGGCGCGCGTGGCAGATTTCAACCCCGGGATGCTCCTGGGGTATTTTTTTTGCCCTGGCGCCCGCCGTAATCCCAGGGCCGCCCCGTAACTGACTTGGCCCGGGGGCGGGACCTCTTCTACGCTGGTGGGAAGGCTGGCGCGCCCCAGCCAATTGGCGCTGAACGCTTGAACAGATCTGCAATCACAGCGTCGCTCAACGCAGCACGAATTTTGGTGACATCCAGGTGACCGACCACATCCGCTGACTCGGGACCACGCCACTGGAGACGAGCGTATCGATCCTTCCTGGATGTTCCGGGGTCCGGATGATGAAAGACGACATTGGCGCTGCTGGAACCCGGAAGCTGCACTTCAACACCCCAGCGAGTCCCGTCGGCCGTCTGGAACGGCTTCATATTTTTGATACTGCTCATGGTCTCTCCCTGAAGAGTTGCTGTACATCAAACGCGACACCGAGGTAGTTGATCTCGGCGACGTAGCTCTCTATGTCCACGGCAAGCGCGCGCACGTCCGCTTCCAGCGCCAGCGCCGCTTCGGTGGGCGCACCGGCAGTACTGTTGGCGGACTCGAGCTCGAATTCTCTCACCTTCTCGCACCAGACCGCGAAATCACGCCTCAGGTCCGCAACGATACCCCGCACCATCGGGTACGCCGGATTCTTCGGGTCAAGCAACGGTCCCCAATCCATTCGCCGAATCTAATCTGCGGAGTTGTGCGGTTGTAGTAAGCCCACCGTCACGTCCCGCTGTATCGCTGGTCGAGCTGCAGTGCTACGTTGATGTGCCAGCTGTATCTGCACGATCAGATATGAGCCGAGCACGATCGCCAGCGCAATGCCCTGCGCTATAAGCGTCTCTACGGTTGGGAAGACTGCGAACCAGAGTCCCATCCACGGCCGAATTATCCCTTCGAGCGATGGAATCGGCGTAGTCCCGATCCAGTGGGCCAGCTGCATCTCCTGAGCCTGCTCGCCGACCATTACCAGAAGCACGACGCCGAGCAGCACGCCGGTGAGAATGAGCATGCGCTTGTACGGCAATTTGCGATGCGCAACAAACGTCAACGCCGCCACGATTACCGAGAATATCAGGCCGAGCACGACACCGTGGAACACCGGTCCGCCACCAAGCTTCAGTCGATAGTTCTGGAGAAACAGCACAACTTCAAAGCCTTCACGATACAACGACGTGAAGCCAAGTAAAGCGAGTCCCCACGCTACACGTGCGTGTGACTGGCCTTGTGTGGCGCTCTTCATGAGCTTCTTCTTTTTCCGGGTATGCAGCGAGATCCAACCGGACCAGTAGAACTTGTGAAAAAACCAGTTCATCACGATGAGAAGAACGACTATGGCGAGCAACCCGGTTGCAGCCTGGAGATCGAGCGCCGGAACGCTCTCGGAAATGTTATCTAGAATCCCGACAACGATTCGCCATGTGATCAGTGTCGCGACGAAAGCAACCGCAGCGCCGAGCCCTATCGGGCGCCGGTAAGACTTGCTGTTACCAACCATGCTCGCTGTTATCGCTGACAGGACCAGAATGCACTCTAGCCCTTCTCTGAAGACGAGTACGGCAATATCGATAGACCCGGCCGTCGAACCATGACTCGCCATGGGATCGGGGTTGCCTGCCGCTGTGACGCCCTGCCAGATGAGCAATGCGACAATCGCAAGCGCGCCGGCGATCCAGGCAATTCGGGAAGCGATGTGTGGGCCGGTGTCGACCGCGTTAAGGGGCTTGGGTTCGGATAAGTCAGTCATCTGTCAAATGGTGCTCGATTACGTAGCGTGTCTGGCCGGCGACCGATGAGATCCCGAGCTTGCGCGCAATGCTTTCCCGATGCGTCTCGACTGTGCGGTGGCTGATCCCGAGCGCTGCCGCGATTTCCTTGTTGGTTCCACCTGCGGCAACACGAACAAGAACCTGTCGCTCGCGTTTTGTGATCGGGGATTCCTGCTGTGCAATCGCCGCCACGCGCGGCCGACTTAATTCCGGGCTGAAAAAACTATCTCCGTTCATCACTGCGCGTACGGCGGCACGGAGATCGGTAGCCGCACTGTCCTTCAATAAATATCCATTGGTACCTGCACGCACGCTCTCGGCGATGTATTCAGCATCATCGTGCATGCTCAAAATCAGGATGCGTGTGCCCTGGAGATCACGACGCAGATCCGACAGAACGCTGAGCCCCGAACCACCGGGCATGGAAACGTCCAGAATTATCAAGTCGGGCTTGTACTGTCGAGCAAGCTGGAGGGCGGACGGCCCATCCGATGCTTCTGCGACAACCGATACGCCCGGCATGGATTCCAGGATGTGCCGTATCCCCGCGCGAACGACAGCGTGATCGTCTGCTACGAGAACGGAAATCATCTCGATCGTCGCGGTCACGCGGGAACGCCCGCGTCCAGCGGGAGTGTCACTTCCAGCAACGCACCGCGTCCGTCATTATTGCGGAGCTGTACGGAGCCGCCGAGCGATGCGAAGCGTTCGCGCATTCCGATGAGTCCCATCCCCGATCGTCCCAGGCCATCTTCGCTGCTCGGAAGCCCACAACCGTCATCGATCACAGTCAATGTCACGCTGCCACTGTCGGCGTGCAACGATATATCCACTACTGAGGCGTCAGCATGACGACCGATGTTGGAGAGCGCTTCCTGAAGTGCACGGTAAAAGGCGAGATCGGCTCCATCGTCAAGGAGGGGCAGGTTCTGGGCGGGAAGCAGCGCCAGCCGTACCTGTGTGCCGGAACGTTGTGCAAATGCTGTCGCCACTGATCGAAGAGCTGGAACGAGACCGAGGTCGTCGAGTAGTGTCGGACGAAGATCGTGCATCACTGCACGAATGCTTCGTATGCCGGCGTCTGTTAGCGCGAGTGCGTCATCAACGCGTACCGTATGGGGTTCCGGAACCACGTCGCGCAGGATTGCCAGCTCCATTTTGACTGCGGAAAGCAATTGCGCAGTCTCATCGTGAAGTTCGCGCGCCAGTCGCCGGCGCTCTTCCTCCTGTTGCAGCACCATCCGCGTCGAAAGGCGCTCGAGGTCTGCAGTCCGCTGTTCCAACGCGGTATACAACCGGGAGTTTTCAAGCGTACCACCCATCTGACGCCCAAGTGCCGTCAGGAATTGCGCGTCGAGTGCGGCGAATGGAACGTGATCTTCCGCAACGATCACCAGAGCGCTACCCGTACCATTTTCGCCGCTTTCCACCGGAAGCACAGCGGCAAAGGGGAATGCCGGACTGTAACCATCCGCATCTGAAGCCGCGCTCCACTCGGGAGCGATAAACGCTCCCTCTGTGCCCGTGGCAACGCGGGACAGCAATTCCGCCTGGGACTGTAGCGGACTCGTGCCGGTCCAACTCTCGCATGCGCCAACGCCACGTTCGAAGTAGCCATCATGTCTTGCATCGAGCCGGAAAACGGCTGCGCCGCTCACCGCTGGTGCCGAGACAATTCTCTGCAGCACCGTGGCGACGACGCGCTCACGCGACGATGACGCGGCCGACATGAGATCTGACGAAAGTGTGCCAAGTGTGCCCACACCGCGTCGGAGATCATCGGTCACAAGCAGCAGGATTCCGGCGCCGACGGTGACCGTGAGAAGCACGTCGACGTAATAACCCCACGGAAGCCACGCTCCATATGCGCGAAGAACGGGGTAATCGAGATGATGAAATCCCCAGATGAAAAAAGCCGCGGCGAGTACGCTTGCCCCAGTTGATCGCGTGGCGCGCGCGTAGCGCATGAACACGACACCCGTCCAGAGAGTGGCGCACGACAGAAAGAGAACCATCGGCACCGACGCAATTGTATAAGCACCTAAATGGTAAACCGCGAAGTACGACCAAACGGGTGGAAAGAGAATGGCGAGGAGATGCCACTTGCGGCGGCGCAATCGTCCGGAGAAAACCATGGCGGTGGCGAGGACAGCAATAGCTGTCCATCCAGTGAATACCTGGTGCCAGTACAGCAGCACGGTTTCGCGAGTGAAGATGAACGCGCCGATCGCAGCCAGGCGAAGGACGTAAAGTCCCCAAGCCAGCGACCACCAGGCAAATACCGGCTTGCGATACTGCCGGTACTGCCATGCACAGACCACCATGAGTCCGAGCGTGACCGCAATTTGCAGCAGCACTGCGGCCAATTCGGCGGCGGCGGCGGCAAATGCGGGGCTGGCGTCTGGCGACCAAGTCTGGAACATCGACCTCAACTGAAGAAAAACGCTATCCGAATAATTCTCTCGGTATTATATCGCCGGGTCGCGCTGCGGCAAAGTCACAAATATGCTTTCTCGATTGGTTGCGGTCATAACAGGGGATCCATGCAAGCGGAGCGGATTGGTGGCACCTTGCAGGGGAAGCCGCGCCGTCCGCAAGTTTCGGCCGGCTTCCGGCGCGGGCTGTCCGGACGAGCTTTGACTCGCAACTCCAGAGGATTCATGCGATCCCCAGTACTTGTCGCTGTTGCCCTGGCCATGATGTCTTCAGCCGCCGCGCCCGCGCAGAGTAGTCCGCGCCCATCGAGCTCCGCTGTATCGGCAGACAGCATCGCCGACACGACAAACACAGGCTCACCGGTCGTGTTTGACACCGACACGCTTTTTCGACTCTATGGCAATCTAGGTCCGTTTTCGGCGGCGGAACGGGCGGCGGCGGTCTCCGACCGGCTGCGCCAGGTGCAGCGGTCCATTCTGGCGGGTGACTCTATTGGGATCACCAGCTACGGTAGCTACAGCGAGCTGACAGTTCGCGACGCTGTGCTCATGACTGTTCTCGATGCGGATGCCGCTCCCACGAAGATGGAACGCTCCACGCTGGCGCGAAATTTCTCAGCACGGATCCACGCGGTCGTATTAGCAGCTGCGGATCGCCGGAGTACCCGCGCTCTGGTGATCGACGCTGCGTACGCACTTGCAGCGACGATTGTTCTTTTCCTGGCTCTCCGGTTGCTTGCATTCGGCTTCCCCAAGCTGCACGCACGCATTGCCGCGCACGATCAGATTCGGTTGGCGTCCATCCGTATCCAGGATTTTGAACTGCTCTCGGCGGGCCGACTCGCGGCCTTGCTGTCCGGTGCCGCGAAGCTCCTGCGCGTGTTTCTGACGCTGCTGCTGCTTTACATCTACGTTCCACTCGTCCTCAGCTTCTTTCCGTGGACGGCCCCGTTGTCGCGCCGCATAGTTGGCTATGCCCTGCTCCCATTCGCCGCGGCATGGACGGGGTTAATTCAGTACCTGCCGAGCCTGTTCTATCTGATCGCTGGCATCGTGATCGTACGCTATCTCCTTGCGTTCGTTCACACGCTGTTCGGCGCAATAGGATCAGGCGCCATCACGCTCAGCGGGTTCTACCCGGACTGGGCTGAGCCTACGTACAAGATTCTCCGCGTAGTGATACTGGCACTCGCAGCGACCGTTCTTTATCCGTATCTCCCTGGTGCAAGCACCGACGCATTCAAGGGCGTATCCATATTTGTCGGGGTGCTATTCTCGCTTGGCTCGTCATCGGCCATTGGCAACATGGTAGCCGGAGTGGTGCTCACCTATACGCGTGCATTTCAGATCGGGGATATTGTTCAGATTGCGGACACGGTTGGTCAGGTTATGGAAAAAACGATGCTTGTCACACGGCTTCACACGATCAAGAATGTCGCGGTGACCATACCAAATGGCGCGGTGTTGAGCAGCCACGTCGTCAATTTCAGTACTCTCGCAACTACCAGTGGGCTCATCCTGCACACAACGGTGACGATCGGATACGACGCACCATGGCGAAAGGTTCACGAACTGCTGATTGAAGCGGCCAGGCGTACAGAACAAATCCTCTCGGACCCGGCACCGTTTGTGCTTCAGACTAGCCTCGATGACTTCTACGTCAGTTACGAATTGAATGCAACAACAAATCGTGCCGACCTCATGGCAGTGACATCGTCACAGCTCCATCTGAATATCCAGGAGACCTTCAACGAGGGCGGCGTCGAAATCATGTCGCCGCATTATGCAGCGCTCAGAGATGGTAACTACACCTCGATCCCCGAAGGTTACCGACCCTCGAACTACGAGGCACCGTCGTTCCGACTCAGTACGCTTGCTGCAAACGATACGCCGCCCGCTACGGATCCCGGCGTGAAGAAATGACCGAAGCGCTCAAATGGTGGCTCCTCGATGCGACGTTTGGGCGTATCATCAAGTGAGCCGCTATAAATGAGCGCCGAGGGGTCGTTCATAATCCTGTTCGCGATCGCCACTGGCGTCGCGATGATGGTGCGGACGCTCCGGGTTCCTTATACCGTCGCTCTGGTGCTTGTCGGGCTCTCGCTGGGCTGGCTGCAGCTTGTCGAGGTTCCCCACCTCACCAAGGATTTGCTTTTCGCGGTATTCCTGCCAGGCCTGTTATTCCAGGCTGCGTTCAATCTCGACGCGCGGGAATTCGGGCGGAACTGGCTGGGGATCAGCTCCCTGGCAGTGCCTGGCGTCATCGTAGGCATCGCGCTTACCGGCGTGATCGCCACGAGTGTGATTCAGGGGCTGGGACTGGATTCAGCATTTTCGTGGCAATATGGACTGGTGTTCGGTGCGCTCGTCGCAGCGACCGACCCGATCGCGGTCGTCAGCCTTTTTCGTGATCTGAATGCACCGGCTCGGCTACGTGTAATGGTCGAAGGTGAAAGCCTGCTCAACGACGGAACGTCAATCGTTGTACTGAGTCTCATTCTTGCCTACGTCGGCGGCGTTGCCACGTCACCCGGGGCGCTCTCCGTGCGTTTTATCACGATCGTTGGAGGAGGCGTCATCGTCGGCGGAGCGATCGGATTTGGCGCGTCAAGAGTCATCGCGCGCGTTGACGATGCGATGATCGAAATCACTCTGACTACGATTGCAGCGTACGGCTCTTTCGTTCTGGGCGAGCAACTGCATTACTCCGGCGTCATCGCAACTGTCACTGCGGGAATGATATGCGGCAATTATGGACGACGAATCGGCATGTCGCCGTCCACACAGTTGGCCGTAGTAAGCTTCTGGGAATACATCGCGTTCGCGCTCAATTCAGTGATATTCCTGCTGATCGGCTTCGAAGTGAGCCCGCTTGCGCTGCTCGCGTCATGGGCCGTTATTGCCATCGCGTTTATCGCCGTTGTCGCTGGTCGCACGGGTGTCATTCTGGGCATGACACTACTCCTGCGGCGAACTCGCGAACGGATACCGCTGGCGTGGGGCGCTGCGCTGACGTGGGGAGGTTTGCGCGGTGCGCTCTCGATGGTGCTGGCCCTTGCACTGCCGTTCGACTTCCCCGAGCGTCGCCTCCTGATTACGATGACCTTTGGCGTCGCTATCGTCTCGATCCTCGTGCAGGGAGTCAGCATGCCGTACGTGCTCAGACGACTGGGGCTCGTACGGGCCGACGATGATCGGCTCGCGTACGACATCGCGCGAGGCAATCTCCAGATCGCGGCTGCCGGCGTAGCCGAAGTCGATCGCCTGCGCAGTGCACACGCCGCTGCGCCCGACCTGCTCGACGAACTTGGTCAGCGGTACGCCGAAAGACGCGATCGTGCTCGTTCGGAATTGCTGACTCTTCACGCAGCAAGTCAACAGGTCAGCGACCAGGCCGAAGCCGATACCATCGAGCATCTCCTCATGATCGAAAAGTCGGAGCTGAATGATCGCCTGCGACTGGGAGTTCTGCAGCGCGATGCATACGCCAAGCTGGCTGCGGATGTCGACGCAAGGCTGATACGCCTCCAGGAGCGACATTTCCAGAATCCCGCTGACCTTATTGCGATCAGCGAACGTGAAGCTGCTTCCGGAACCAAACCGCAAAATCCGACAGACGGACCTGACCCAGATCAGGCACATGCACCGGGCACTCGAGGTAACGACAAGTCGTCAGCGTAACAAGTCACGCTTAGCTGAACACAACTACGGAGTGCTACTTGCGTTCGCGCTCCGCCAGTTGACGTTCGCGCATCACGGCCGCGATTTTGTGTAGTCGATGATCTTCCTCTGTCTCCAGCAGCAGCGGAGGAACTGGTGCCGGTTTCCCGTCATCTCCAAGGTGCACGAACGTCAGCCAGCACGCATTAGTATGGCGACGATTGCCATTCCGCAGGTCCTCGGCAAATACATCAGCAACAACGGACATGGATGTTCGGCCCACATGCGCAACATGCGAACGAATTTCGACGAGCTCGCCGACCAGTATCGGCTCCTTGAAGAGGATCCGTTCGACGGACAGAGTCGTCGCCTGACCACTGCAATGCTTCATGGCCGACAGTGCGGCGCACTTGTCCACCATGCTCATCACGACTCCACCAAATATCGACGGCGCCTTGAGGCCGTTCGCCTGGCTCGGCATCATCAGATCAGCGAGAATGGCATTCGACTCGCGCGGTGTTTTCCCCTTCATTCTCATTCCTCCTTGCGAAGCGCATCCGTTGACAGCGCGCTTTGACTCATGCGTGACGGGCTCGATGATTGACGATGGACCGGCTGGCGGGACGCACATACCGCACGTACTTGACCGTCTCGTCATAGGAGGAGGCCGCGTTGAACGCCTTCATGAGCGCGCGACGCGAGGCGGCACTCACCGGAGGCTCATCCAGCCAGTACACGCGTGGATGGGCGCCCACTCTGAATAACTCCCACGTGTGATGCGCCGGATCACGAAGAGAGAGAATTACGTTACTGTCGCCCTGACCGCGCGCGTCGAGCGAGTAACCTTTGCGGTTCCACGTTCGCGGCACCTTGCGTACAAGATTGGAGTCCTCCGTCGCGGAGTCGCGCGCCATCGCTTCCTGTGTTGCTGCTGCGCCGGTTCGCAAGTCCACAGCAGTGCGAATGGTATCGTGCTGGCCGCCCGCAGCCATTTCGTACTCAACCCGGTGCTCGAGTAGCGCATACGGCCCGCGCACTTCGAGAATGTCGGTCTCACCCGAAGCTGTAATATCAGGATTCGTTGGCGTGTCGTCGTTCGGGCCAAGTGGCGCCGCGTCTGGATACCTGCGCGCGTGTTGTGCCGCGATCGTTACTATCGCGGTGTCATCATAGACCAGCGTCGAATCGTCGGTCTGTAGATCACGCACATAGACGCGCTCGCCAGTAAAGATCGCGTCGTCGTATGACCGATCGAGATCAACGATGAACACTTCGTGGAAGTGGCCATCGAAGTGCGCGAGGGTCATTGGCACGGCCTTGACGCGGATCCCCTGCGAGCCGCTCCGGACCCAGAAGGCAGAGTCTGCCGTCGTGACCAGAAACTCCGCATCAGGCGGGCCGGAACCCCTTCCTGAGCACGCGAGGACCCCTACGATCAGGGCCGTGGCAGCCCCCGCAAGTGCGGCGCGCGCGACTCCGCCTGCGTGCTGGCTTGATAAAATGCGATTACGCCGTGGCATCGCGCTGAATATAGTCCGGACACCCGCCACGCTCTAAATTTCACCGGTCGTTCACTCTCTGCCACCTTCCTGTGCATCGTCTTCGCATTTTCGCCTTCCTCCTGATCCCGCTTCTTGCCTGCGAATCAGCTTTACCCAAGCCGACTCAGGCACCGCCAGCTTCGGCTTCGGCTGGCACCGCCGATTTGGCCAAGGGTAGGGCTGAAGCACCCGCTCTTCGGCCTGATTCGTCGCGGGTAGTCTCCCCGACTGGATCGGCTGAAGTCATCGCGTTGCAGAAGGAGCCACGGCCGATCCGTGCTCTATATGTGAATCGCTTCACGGCTCAGAGCACCGCCAGAATGCGGCATCTGATAGCGATTGCGGATTCTACAGAGATCAATGGCTTTGTAATCGATATCAAAGATGAGTTCGGGCTCAACTGGCATTCTTCGGACCCGCTTCTTCAGCGCAACGAAGGGAAGATGAACAAGGTGGCGAACCTGCCTGCGCTGGTGGATACGCTCCGCGCTCACGGGATACTTCCAATCGCGCGAATGGTGATCTTCAAGGATTCAGTGGCTGCCCGGATGAACCCGGAGCATGTGATCCGGAAATCCGATGGCACTCCGTGGCGCGACAAGAAGGGCGTGACCTGGGTCAATCCGTACTCGCGTGCGATCTGGGATTACAATCTCCGCGTCGCTGACGAAGCGGTGAAGATGGGCTTCGCCGAGATCCAGTTTGACTATGTGCGCTTCCCCGAGCCATACAAATCACTGCCAGCCCAGGTTTTTCCCGAGGCGGCGGGACGAACCAAGCCAGACGTGCTGCGTGATTTTCTCAAGGAGGCGCGTGCGAGGTACAACCAGCACGGCGTCCGCATGACGGCAGACATCTTTGGCCTGGTCACCACGGTGCGCGGCGCACTCGAAGTCGGGCAGGATTGGGAAAAGATTTCGCCAGTGATCGACGTGGTGCTTCCCATGGTGTATCCGTCGCTGTATCCTCGTGGCTCGTTCGGCATCCCGATTCCGAATGCCGAACCGCACAAGACAATCTTCATTGCGATTACCAGCGCCCGCGAGCGTGACGCCAAGCTGGGGATCACGACCCCCGAGCACGTACGCCCGTGGCTCCAGGCCTTCACGCTCGGCGCACCCCACTACGGAGCAACGCAGCTCGAAGCAGAAAAGCAGGCTGTGTACGATGCTGGATACGACGGTTGGGTGCTTTGGAATCCAGGATCAAAGTATGACGAATTCCTGCCAGCTCTCGAGAAACGGTTTATCTCTCGGAAGAAGTCACCACCGCTACCATTGCCCGCGGGCACGCAAAAGGACTAAGTTCTCGGTGGCATGATAACGATCGTAACTATCGCCGGCATGCGCGGCGAGCATTGCAAGCGCGCAGTATTTACCGCGCTGACGCCAGTCGCTGGGATCCGTTCGGCGGACGTCTCATTGGGACGAGTGACGATTGACCACGATGGCACCGTAACAGAAGCCGAATTGTGCGAAGCCATATCCGTAACCGGGTACGTGATCGCGGATGTGGTGCATGAACGCCGACTATTGCCGATCGTGGGCAATCAAGTTGAGGCAAATCCGATCTAGCGTTCGTTCGGCAGGCGTTTTTACTCCACGAACAGATCGTCCAGCGCTGTGTCACCCTGCCCTGATCGCAGAAAGAAATACATCCCCACAATCGCGATAATCGCGAACGAGAACCACTGTATAGCGTAGCTCTTGTGCGGTCCCTCGTCGAGCGGCGGCGGCGGTACCCGCGGTGGAATTTTCCCGTGCGATGCCGGATCGCCGTCAAGGACTATAACAAACGGGTACACCGGATACGGCAAGCGCGCGTGAAGTGCATTCAGGTCCAGCCAGCGGAAGGTGTCCGGTCGACCAGGTAGAATCGGAGAACCGGAGAATACCCTGAAGAGTGGCCGCGCATAGCCAGTCCCGTCCAGGGAGTCCGCCTCACGCCAGTGTGACAGGTCTGCAGTCAGCCCGTCCGGTGCGTAAACCCAGCCACGGTTAACCAGAACTACCGTGTCACTCCCAGGAATCAGCAAAGGTGTGATGATGTTGATACCAGGTGAGCCGTCGCGAGTACGGTCCGCAATCTTGACCTGCCGGGAATAATCGTAGCGTCCCTCCAGAATTACCCTGCGATAATGGAGGGCCGCGGTATCGTGAGTGAGTTGTCGCACCGGAATCGCTGGCTGAGCGAGACGAGCCACCACTTCGGCGTTCTGCGCCCGTCGCTGAGCAAGTCGGCGGAGCTGCCAGAAGCCGAGCGAGGTAGTCAGGGAGACGAAGCCAATCGAAAATACGACCAGCACATAATCGCGCGTACGTCGAGCCATGCGTCGAAACTAGCGGGGGAACCCGCACTTCGCCGATGTGTCACCCCGCCGAAGGGCGAGGTCCATCCATGGTCGCGGCCGTCAGCCAGACCGCTACCGCCTGTCCAATTGCTTGCAGCGGCGCGAGCGGCCTTGTCTTTCCGCGCTAGAACAGTCTCATCTGTTCGCCGAGCATTTCGGGATCCACGTCGTCAAGCCCGAGTAGCTGTTGGACCTCGCGAGCCGACCGCGGGGCGTGGCCAGCGAAATAGTTACTCATGTAGCCATAGAGATCAGTCACCGTGGCGGGCAGTTTCTCGATTGCTGCAACCCAGCGCGCAAGCTCCTTCGAGCGGTCAACCTGAATTCGTGAGTGATCCACCAGGTTCCGGTTCGGGCCCATCCAGCGGACGTAGTGGAAAGCTGCGGTTGGACGCGCCATGAGTTCTATCATCCACCGGCGCGGTATCCATTGACCGTCCACGAGGGCGACAGCAATTCCATAATCGCGGAGAAAAGCCAGCACTCCCGGGGTCATCCAGCCTCTAGCACGAAATTCTACCGCAACGCGCACATCACGTGGAAGGCGTGGGATGAAATCGACGAGCGCAGGCAACTCCTCCGGGCCGAAGTCCGGGCCGAGTTGGACCAGCACCGGGCCGAGTTTCTCGCGCAGCTCTCGTGCACGTTCAAAAAAGACGTCAGTCGTTCCGTCAACGTCGCGCAGCCGCGTCTCGTGCGTGACAACCTGCGGAAATTTGAGCGCGAAAATGAAATTGTCCGGCGTACGCTCGTACCATCCACGGACCGTCGCCGCAGCGGGGACGGCGTAGAATGTCGAGTCTACTTCGACCGTACTAAAGGCGCGCGCGTAGACAGCGAGGAAATCCGCTGGCCGCGTTCCATCAGGATAAAACACTCCGGCCCAATCCGAATAGTTCCATCCCTGAGTCCCCACCTGAAGTGCAGCGCTCATTCATTGAATCGGTACGACAAAGGCATCGGTGTCAAGGTAATTGGCACCCCCCTTGCGCTTCCTGAAGTCATCGGAAGCCTTGCACGCCAGGAGTTCATTGGCATTCCCCCCGGAGGGTTTTATGGATGACATGCACGACGAAAGACGTGATAATCCAGACACGGAGCATTCGAGACTCACCGGCGATCAAGTCGGCGAGGCCGTAACCGGCGTTTCTGGAGCGATTGTGGGCGCCGCCATAGGTTCTCTCGGCGGTCCCATCGGGACCGTCGTCGGAGGCATCGCCGGCGCCGTAGGCGGGTGGTGGGCTGGACGCGCGGTCGTGGACGCCGCCGAGGAATACACGCTGGACGATGAAGCGGTGTACAGGAACCATTATGACAACTCACCGGTGCGTCTCGCAGATCGTAAGTTCGACGCCGCCCGGCCGGCTTTCCGACTGGGTCACATTGCCGCGCGGAATCCCGATTACCGTGGACGCTCCTTTGTAGATGTCGAACCGGATCTTCGAAAAGGCTGGGATTCCAGCACCAGCAAGCTATACGGAGACTGGGCGAGGGTTCGCGGTTACGTCAACGATGCGTACGATCGAAAAATGAACATGATCGAACGCGAACAACTTCGCGAGAAAGCAAGTAACGCTGCGGATGAGGACACGAGGCGCCTCAACACCAATGCGGACCTGAACCTGTATTGAGTAATTCGTGGTGACACAATTGGTCGAGGGTGCAACCATTCTCAACCAATTGTGCTAACCACCAAACGTGCGATCAGTCGTCGATATCGCCACCAACGTCTGCCCAGTCCCTGAAGCCCCCCTTCAGAGACGCTACGCTCCTGTAACCCATCTGTCGCATCGTATCGGCGGCGAGAGCAGAGCGCGATCCGCGAGCACAATAGACGATGATCTTGCTGTCTCGTGGCAGGATCGCTTCAATCTTTCCTTCCAGCTGACCGCGTGGAACGTGCACTGCGTTTGGTACGTGGCCCAGGTTCCATTCCGCAGGTTCGCGAACATCGAGGAATATGGTGTCGCCTGTTTTCTGCTCGACGATGGCTTGGGCCGCGTCAATCTCCGTTATTCGAGTCTTTGCTTCCTCGATCAGATCACTTCCGCTCTTCGTCATTGCGCCTCTACGCTGAGGGTAACTGAATCGGCATCGAGCGTCGCGCTCGCGCCGAGTGGAATGGTCCATTGATCGTCTACGTGGCCCATCGGGATCCCGGCAATGCACGGAATGCCTATGGCGTCCGCGAACTCGCGTAGCACATGGTCGAGCGTGCGCGATTCACGCGTATCGCCGGGCGACTCGTCACTATCACAAGACGTGCAGTATCCGAACGCGATTCCCTCCAGCGCCGCAAGTTCTCCCGCCAGTGCCAATTGTGTAAGCATCCGATCGATCCTGTAGAGTCCTTCATTCGTGTCCTCGATGACGAGAATCGCGCCGTCGAGATCCGGAAAATAAGACGTACCGACCAGGGAAGATATCAGCGACAGATTCCCACCGGCCAGCCTTCCGCGCGCCCGACCACCGCGAATGACACGGGCATCCGATGCTACACCGCATGAATCCTGCCCATGCAGAAGCGCTTTCTCAAAGGAATCGCGCGCAAATGGCGATAGCGCAGTCCGCGCGTTTGGCGAGTGATAGGACACAATCTCACAGGCTCGGCCAATTGCCGCATGCAGTACCGAGATATCCGAATAGCCCATGACTGGCTTGGGATGCCGCCGCGCCGCGTCATAGTCGAGATGTTCGACGATTCGCATCGCGCCGTAACCTCCACGCAGACACCATATCGCGTCGATCGTATCGTCCCTGAGTGCAGCATTGAAATCCGCGATCCGTTGTGAATCAGGCGCGGCAAAATAGCTGTATCGCTGGAGTACATGGTCGCCGACAACGGCGTCCCAGCCCAGCGACTTCGCATTCGCTAGTGCCGTATCAACATCCATAGCGCTCTGCAGTGGTCCTGATGGAGCAACAAGCGCAACCCGAGCGCCGGGTCCTGTAGTTCGAACGGTCTGATATTCTCTGATTGGCACGGATACACTCTGGATAACTGGTCGGACAACCCATGATAGGACTGTAATCTGGCACATGCGTTGCCGCTTTTCACGTCTGATTAAAGGAACGAGCAGAGGCGCGGGGCCAGACTCGTGCCGCGAATTGACATGCCCCCGCGCCAGACTCGCGGCAAGCTGTATCCCACTCCCCTATCTTTCACACGTGCCGAACCTGCTCACTCCTGTCGAAGTAGCGCTCATCGCTACGATCCCCTGGATCATCACCCCTGTGATCGCCACGCTACGCATGACCCGCTCGACCTTTCTGGACGATGAATCGGCCGAGCCACCAATAGAGCCACCACGCGTTTCCGTCATAGTGCCTGCGCGAAATGAATCAAGGAACATCGCAGGTTGCCTGCGATCAATCCTCGGATCTGAATATCCGGAATTCGAAGTCGTAATCGTCAACGATCATTCCAGCGACGACACCGCACAAATCGCACGCAGCGTTGCAACCAAGGACCAACGCCTCATAGTCCTGGAGAACCCGGAGCTGCCGCTCGGATGGTTCGGAAAGCAGTGGGCATGCCAGACTGGAGCCAACGCCGCAACCGGCGACATCCTCATCTTCATGGATGCTGATGCGCGCGCCTCGTCCGATCTCGTTGCTCGATCGGTGAACGGAATGCTCCGCACGGACGCAGACTTTTATTCGGTTCTCGGCCGGCAGGAGATGGTGACGTTCTGGGAGCGATTGCTTCAGATGCAGATATTTACCGTGCTCCTGACGCGCTTCGGTGGAACGGAGATCGTGAATCGGGCAAGATCAGCGTCGGCCAAGATTGCAAATGGTCAGTATCTGATGGTTCGCCGATCCGTGTATGATGAATTTGGCGGTCACGGCCTCGTGCGCGGATACGTTGCAGAAGATCTCATGCTCGCCCAGCGTTACTTCGAACTTGGCAAGAAGACTGTGCTTGTGTCCGGAATGAGCCAACTTTCGACGCGCATGTACACTTCACTGCGCGAGTTGGTTGGCGGATGGCGCAAAAATCTCTTTGCTGGCGGCCGCCACTCCATGCCGCTAGGAGCAAAGGCAGCAGTGCTCGCGCCGCTGCTCCTGCCGCTCCCGTTTCTCATGCAGCTTGTGCCGGTGACGCTGCTGGTCGTAGCAATCGTTTTCAATCTGCACGCTTTGTTGATATGGAGCTCCCTATCAACAGGTTTTACGCTGCTCTCGTGGCTCGTGTACTATCGAATGGCCCAAGTGCCGGCTGGCTACGCGCTGCTTTACCCCGTTGGCGCCGCCGTCGCGCTGTACATCGCATTGTCCGCCATCATTCGCGGCAGCAGCGTTGAATGGAAAGGCCGCGAGTACGAGAGCGCAAATCCCGTCAGCGTGTAAGTATAGCTCGATCCGAAACCGTCGGGCTGCTAAGGATTGGTCAACGGACGATTGAGTTCGGTCCGCCAGTATATCGGTTTGGGGCTGGACTCGGGCCCTACGAGGTAGCACTCCCACAGATCGGGAGCAGCAGTGTATCTCGCGGTCGCTATCCACTTCCCAAACCAGGCCCACGCATCGCTAAGGCCGTCGTAGGCTCCGTAATAGATCGTGCGCGCTACAGTCGCGGCCGGAAACTGACTCTGAGTTACGCGTCCAACCGGGGCAAAAGGCGCGGACACTGGGACGCCTACCTCAAAATCAAATGTATCTGGTGACATCCGGAAGTGATGCGTGAACACCGGGCCGGCCGGCCCGACACCCCGGGCACTGACAGCCTCCATGATTTCCGTGATCGCTGGCCCCATCACCGCCTGCATCTCCGCGCGAGGAATCATGAAGCGAATCACAGCGGAGAGTTGCGAGTCGAGCTGCAGGATCTGGGGAGTATCGACCATCGAATTGCCCTCACAATTGCGTTCGGCGTCAACTATCAAGATCAGTCACTGACGCCGTTCACGTAACCCCGCCCACGCAGTCTAAAATTCAAGTGTCCTTATCAGAAATAGGGTCGTGGCATGGACACCAGCGCTGACTCCGCCAAATCAGACATGAAGCCGCCACGCCATTCAACTCAAACGGATTGCATCAGATCACTTCTTCTCAATGACTATCAACTTCGCATCATCCTTCGCGATCGCGTGTATCCATTTCAGCAAGACGGGTAGTTGATCGGGCGCATAGACGCCTGGAGCACCCGTCAGGGTTCGCGTCACTACCAGATCGCGTCCCACCTGAGCGTACTGACTGTCATAATTTCCAAACACGCTCGCCGCGGTAACGCTCGGCGGAAGGTCGACGTGCCAACCCTCTGGCAGCGCTACGCGAAAAATCATTCTTGACTGACCATATCCAAAAAGCTTCACCGCATCAATCGGAAAACGCCGCGGACCTGCAGTTTCGATCTGCTGAGCAAGTGTCGCGAACGCACTCATCGAGCCCAACGGGTTGGTGAGAATTGCATTGTTGCCGGCCATCGAGGCCGCGTGACCGTTCTTGATGAGAAGTGACAGCTTCGGCATCGCCGCCAGGTCCTTCCCTTTGAAACCCGCAAGACTGTCGCCTTGTGCACCATCAAATACACCGGCCGCTATCGAGTTTGCTGCCTGCGCGCGTTGAGCGGAGTCGAGCGGGTTCTCGAACGCGTTGCGCAATGCGTACTGATTTGCGCCAGCCGCAGTCGCGGAATACGTGCCGTTGAACATACCATCCGTGGACAGCGCTCCGACGATACGTCGCTCGGCAACATTCCCACTAAGAGGCGCCTTCGGAAATGTTATCTCCTCGACAGCGCCGTCTGGATGCACCACCATGCCGAATTCCCCCTGGTACTCGAACGGCAACTCGCCCAGAGGAGTAAGTGAAGCCGTGAGATCGGCGTATTCGTAGTCCGCGTCATGTGGCCGCTTGAACGCGGCAATTACATGGTCAAGTTGATCGATCGATGGCATCTCACGCCTGACGCCTCCTGTTGAGCTGAGCAAAACGGGAAACGCGGTAATGCCAAACTTCTTCAACGCAACGACAAACAGCGTCGCCTTGTCCTTGCAATCGCCAAATCCGGTTCGAACTACCTCGTCGGGTGATCGCGGTTGATACCCGCCCAGCCCGAGCGCGATGGCGACGTAACGGATATCCTGAGCAACCCACCGGTGCACTGCGCGAATCGAATCGTCGAGAGTTCGAGCGTCTTTCACCGCCACTCCGATCGCGGAATCAACAGCGGGAGTTGAGACGTATCGCGACGATGCATTGCCAGCGTACCATCTTCCAATAGCCGCCCAGGTTGTTGGCGAGGATATCAGCACAGACATGTAAACGCCATTCGAATCCGATGCGAACACTTCCGGTTTGATCTTCGCTATGTCGCGCGTCGCCCAGACGAACGTGTGCCGACCATTCGCCGTCTTCTCGGTGCGCGCAAAGTCAAGGTTCACTTCGCGGATATGTGGTTTCAAACCCGCCGGGAGATCAACAACGTACCGCGACCGCAGAACCCGAGTTCCAGAGCTCACATTCCAGGACTCAAAAAAGTCGCCAGGGAGAAATGGTTTCAGCTCTTCTATGGTGTAGCTGTAGTCCACGATCGTCCCAGGAGCCACCCCGGTGAGCGAAACGCGAACGACTTTCTGATCCGAGTACGTCGGATCGCCAAATTGAGCGGGGACGTCCGATTCCTGGACATGTGATGGCGCAGCACTGATGACAGTACCATCCAGCTTCACTACGTGTATCCAGTTTAGCGTAAAATGCTGGTGCTTTGGCGCGTAGGAAAACTGCTCCTCGCTGTACCCTTCGACCGCCTCGGGCCGAAGTATCTGGATGATCTGGCGGTAAGTGGTTGACCCACGACCATCCGCCTCGATACGCAGCACGCCATCATCGAGCAGCAATGCCTGCCGCTCTTCGGGAAAGTCGGCCGGCTTGATCGCCAATCGATAGATGGTATCGGGATTGACCGTCGGATCCCCTGCGCTGGTTATGTGGGGCGCCTGGGCCATGCCAGTCGACGATGACAACATGACAGCGAGTGCGAACAGCATTTGACAATTACGCAAGGCTTTCTCCAAAGCATCGTGCGCGCATATGAATCGCTAGCGCACGAGAAACTGGTGGATTGGAATTCGCGTGAAGAACGTACGACACGCCCGGCGCAAGAGCTAGATCCGGGCTTGACTTTCGCGCAATAAGCGAGCGCAACTCGCGGCCAATGGCCGCGGTTCACCAACGGCCACGCAAACGCCGACCGATCGGCCCCATAGACAAATGACCGTACCCGTGTAATGCCGATCAGTCTGGCTCTCGCGGCAATACATACCGTGTTCCTGTGCACTCTATCAACCATGCCAGAGACGTCATCGAGGGCACCGGCAGCGAGGCCGGAATCCACAGACTCCTGGAGCTTCTCGGTTTCGCCGAACCACCTCTCGCGCTGGACGCGGTGAAGCAGCGCAGCCTCGGCCTCCCCGACTCGCTCCACGCTGTCCGCGTTGCAACGTCCCCAGGATCGCTTCGCGCGCTGAGTGTCGAGGTCGCAGAGGACACAAGCGTTCAGAGATGCGTTGAGTCGGTCGCCAGGCAACTCTCGATTTGTGCTCCGCAATCACTCTGGCTGATAGTCGCCATTCAACCCGTGCGCGGCACGCTGACTATCGCCGCCTGGCGCACCGACGGTCCGACCTTGCGCATTTCCGCGATGGTGACAGAACGTGCGGCTGTTCTGGACAGCGACGCCGAGACCCTGTGCTCACTGGTGGCCGCGGCTGCGCTATCAGGTGATGTGATGCGCTATCTGCGTTGGCTCGACGTACTCGGCCGCGACGCCGTAACACGTCGATTCTTCCTTGCGCTGACCGCCGCGACTGAAATGATGGCGCAATCGCTTTCCGAGAGTGTGCCGGTTAACGACCGCAGAGAGATGGCTTTGCTGACTACCAGCAGGCTCATCTTTCTGTCCTTTCTGGAAACCAAAGGTTGGCTGAACGGTGATTTTGGATTTCTCGCAAATGGGTTCGTCGAATGCGCTGCGACCGGCGGGGGCTATCAGCGACGTGTTCTCGACCCGCTGTTCTTCGGCACTCTCAATACACGCGTGGCTGAACGAGCGGCACGTGCGCGCGCATTCGGGCGCGTGCCATTTCTCAATGGCGGATTGTTTACTCGCACTTCGGTTGAACGTGTTCATCGACAGTCGCGGTTCACAGATGAGGCAATCGGCGCGTTGTTCGGTGACGTAATGGTGCGCTACCGATTCACTGCTCGCGAGGATACCGCAAGTTGGTCGCAGACTGCGATCGACCCTGAAATGCTCGGCAAAGTATTTGAATCGCTGATGGATTCCGGAGATCGGAAACGCGGTGGAGTTTTCTACACGCCGCAGACACTCGTCGACCGCCTGACACTACTGACCATTTCCAGCGCGCTGTGTAAACGCGGCTTGTCCCGCGATGAAGTTACGCACCTGTTGACTGGCGACCCTGCCGCGCATGAGCGTGATCCCACCACACTCGATCTCGTCAGCAATCTCCGCCTGCTCGATCCTGCGTGCGGTTCCGGAGCATTCCTGGTTCACGCGCTGGAGCGAATCACACGACTTCGCATGTCGCTCGGCGACGACCGTCCACTGAGCGATGTTCGTCGTTCGGTTCTCACTCACTCCATTTTCGGAGTCGACGCCAGTGCGACAGCTGTCTGGTTGTGTGAGCTACGACTCTGGCTATCGGTTGTGATAGATAGCGGCGAATCCGACCCGATGCGCATCTTGCCACTTCCGAACCTCGACAGGCAGATTCGCGTGGGCGATTCGCTTTCCGGCGAGGCATTCGGGGCGACCGACCATATCGGGAAATTATCCCGGCGCATGGCGGCAATTCATCATCGATACGCCCGTGCAACTGGACGCCGGAAAATCGCTCTTGGCAAACGAATGGACTTCATTGAACGCGAACGCGGAATGGCGGCGCTGGATAGTGCGATTACACGAGCTTCTGCTGAACGTAAGGAAATTCTCAACTCCGTCCGCGCCAAGGACTTGTTCAATAACCGGCGCGCAGCAAACGTTGTATCACGATCCAGATTGCTGAAATTACGGGCTGACTTGCGCGCGCTTCGACAGCAGCGTGCGGCAATCGTACGTGGTGGAGTGCCGGCGTTCACGTATCCTACTCACTTCGCGAACGTCGCCCAGGCGGGTGGGTTCGATATCATCATCGGAAACCCGCCGTGGGTGCGAATCCACAATATCCCGACACACGCGCGCGCCAGTTACCGCGAACGCTTCTCCACGTACCGCGCCAGTGCGTGGCTCGAAGGAGCACGAAGTGCAAGAGCTGGGAGCGGTTTCGCCGGTCAGGTTGATCTTGCGGCACTTTTCCTGGAGCGATCAGTGGAACTACTTGCCGCGCGCGGCACCGTAGGGCTTCTGTTGCCAGTCAAGCTCTGGCGTTCTCTTGCCGGCGGCGGCGCACGCAGGCTTGTCCTGGAGCGGACGGAGGTCCACGCAATTGAGGACCACTCGGAGGGACCTGACATGTTTCAGGCCGCCGTATATCCCTCCATGCTTGTCGCTGGCTGCGTTGACACCGATATCAAGCGGTCCGCGGCAGTTTCCGTTTCGGTTATGCGGCATGTAACCATGCAGAAGTGGACCGGTAAAGTTCGCGATCTTGCACTCGACGCTACGCCTGGTAGCCCGTGGCTCCTCATCCCACCGATCGCGCGACGAGCATTCGATCGGATCGGCGCAGCTGGCTTGCCGTTGTTCGAGAGTATCCTTGGGAGACCACACCTCGGGGTTAAAACGGGTTGCAACGAAGCGTTTCTTGTCTGTGCGGGGGAGAGCGATGAGGGGCTCACCTCAGTGTACAATGACGCGCGTTACGGCAAGATTGAAACGAACTTGCTCCGTCCAGTGCTGCGTGGAGAAACGCTCGAACGGTGGAGCGTCGCTGATAATCCCGACCGAATTGTATGGACGCATGACAGCGATGGAGCACCACTGCGAAGCCTGCCACCATATGCGGAGAGCTGGCTCGCCCACTCGCGACGCAAGCTCGAACGCCGTAGCGACTCACATTCCGCGCGGTGGTGGTCTCTCTTCCGTGTGGACACCGCACATTGCAGCACCCCACGCGTCGTCTGGGGTGACTTCGGGCGGATGCCCTGCGCGGCGGTGCTCGACCCAGCTAGCCCGATTGTTCCGCTCAACACTTGCTACAGTTTGCGGTGTGAGCGCATTGACGACGCGCTGGCGCTCTGCGCCCTGCTCAACTCGGATGTGGCAGCCGCATGGCTGGCCGCTCTAGCAGAGCCGGCACGGGGTGGATACCATCGATACCTGGGATGGACGCTCGCGAGATTGCCGGTGCCAATCGACTGGCCACGCGCGCGGATGTTACTCGCGCCAATCGCGGCCCGGGCCCGGGAAGGGAATATTCCGTCTGCCGCCGAACTCCGGGACGCCGTGCTATGTGCGTACAAATTGAGCATGCCGGACGTCTACCCGCTCCTGTCGTGGACTGATGCTCGCCAGGACGATTGAGACGACGCGCGCACACGCCGCGGTGACCGTTCCGGCCGCTGCTGTTATGGCAACGATCGCGCGCGCGATGCTCGGAGATAAAGCAAACGGGCGACGGATCGGCGACGTTACGCTTCACCCGCACCAGATTTCCGCACTTGGACGGGTCCATGAGACGCTGGACAGATACCACGGCGCGCTGCTCTGCGATGAGGTGGGGCTCGGGAAAACGTATGTAGCGCTTGCTGTTTCCGCCAATTACGAAGCCGTCACGATTGTTGCTCCAGCGTCGCTCCGCGAGATGTGGCGCACTGCGCTCCAAGTGACTGGCATCACCGCTGAAATCATCTCGATGGAATCGCTGGGGCGCGGCGGCGCCGCAGAGCGCAGACGAACACTGCTCATTGTCGATGAAGCTCATCACTTCCGGAATGCGTGCACACGACGATATGCGGCTCTCGCAAGGCTGTGCACGCTTACTCCCGTTCTGCTCCTGACCGCCACGCCGCTCCACAATTCCCGAGACGATATTGCCGCGTTGGCTGCACTTTTTCTCGGCTCGGGCGCATACCGAATGACCGATGCTGACCTGGCACGCCTGACCATCCGCCGCATTGCGGAGAACGGATCCGGGATTCAGACCATTCCGGTGCTCGAACACTCGCCGCCTCGCGTCGTTATCGCGCAGGCCGCGATTCTCGACTCGATACTCTCCATTCCGCCGCCGGTACCACCGAGGGACGGAAGCGTGGCAACCCAGCTCGTGATTCACGGACTCGTGCGCCAGTGGGTATCCAGCGGAGCGGCCCTGACGGCTGCCCTCAAACGTAGAATCGCTCGATCGCAAAGCCTGTTGGAGTCGCTCGTCGCAGGTCGCTATCCGACAGCGGACGAGTTGGCCGCGTGGGTCTATATGGGCGATGCTGTACAGCTCGCATTCGGCGATCTCCTCGTCCCGAACAACGTCCCACCGTCTTCGCTGGCATCGTCGCTGCGTGAGCACGTCGACGCGTTGACGAAGTTGCTGGTTCGTGCACGCAATATTGACGATGCGGCCTTGATTGCCTACATACGAGAAATCAGAGACGCCCATCCTGACGAGAGAATTGTCGCATTCTCATGCTATGCGGAAACTGCCGAATCGTTGTACCGGGCATTGCGTCGCGACGGTCATGTCGCTCTGCTCACTGCCCGTGGGGCGCTGATTGCGACCGGTCCAGTGAGTCGCGCCGAGGTGCTCGCACAATTTGATCCGGAATCGCCTGCGTCGCGCAACATGCAAGGACACAACTCGATCAGGCTGCTCATCGCAACGGACCTGTTGAGTGAAGGAGTGAACCTGCAATGTGCGTCGGTGGTGATCCACCTCGATCTACCATGGACTGCGGCGCGCATCGAACAGCGCGTCGGGAGACTCGTGCGGCTTGGCTCACCTCACTCACGCGTCGTGTCGTACACGGTGTCTCCCCCGCAACGGGCAGAGCAGTGTCTGCACGAGTTGGAGATAATCGCGCAGAAGGCTGGCATCTCGGAACAACTTCTCGGCACGCCGGTCCGGCCCCGTGAAGACAGCCGAACTGGGAGTCGCGCGATCGGCGAAAACGAGGCGATGCGCAGGCTGCTCGATAGCTGGCGCGACACAGCGACGCAATTTGACGCTTCATCTTCGACGCCACACGTCGCGTATCTTGCCGGATCCAGATCCGGTGCGCTCGGAGCGTGGCTCGTTGACGGCTCGCCGATCTTGCTGTCGCTGGACCGCGCAGGTGTCATGACAGACGATTCATCCAGCGTTTTAAGCGCCGCAGAGCGCGTAACTCAAGCGCGATCAGTCGCTGCGACAGAGAGTCCGCGAGAACTTTCATCAATACTCGAGTCCGCGAGAGCGTGGAACGATCGGCGGCGCGCATGGACAGCGGTGGTTGGAAACAATGGCCGTCAACCGGACAAGGTACGCCATGACATCAGACATTCACTGGCCCGCGTCGCCGACGCGACCGTCAACAACTCCACCTTCGCGCGCCGATTCCAGTCTGCTTCTGTGGCGGGCCGTCTCCGTGATGCAGCCTCGAGCCCGGTCCCACTTGCAGTGGAATGGTCACTTGAAAGCCTTTCCGAGTGTGCCGACGAAGCGTCCGTAAATTCCATCCTCGATCTCGTCGAAACGTCCAGACCCATTGCAGACCGTGTTCGCGAGGTCGGATTCCGATGTATTGCGGTGATCGTATTTGTTCCGGAGACAGAGTCGACGGCGTGACCGGTTAACATTCGTCACATGTCAGAACCAGAACCAGTAAGTTCGGAAACTCCGCGCAGCCGGCCGATCGCCGTGCTCTTCGATCTCGACGGAACCCTCATCGACTCCATCGGCCTGCTCCTCGAAAGTGTGCATCACGCGTTCGAAGGATTCGGTGGCCGAGCGCCCACCGAACAGGAATGGGTCGCCGGGATCGGAACCCCGCTCGCAACGCAGCTCAAGGCGTACTGTGACTCGGATGAACAGCTCGCGGCGGTCACCCTGCGGTACCGTACATTCCAGCGCGCAGCCCACGACCGGCTCACAACGGCGTTCCCCGGTACGCTCGAAGTGCTCGGCTCCCTGGCAGCCTCGGGCCACCCGATGGCAATCGTGACGAGCAAATCCAATGAAATGATGCATCGCGCACTCGATCTCACCGGAATCGCACCCTACATGACCTCGACGATTGGCTGCGACTCGTGCTCTCTGCACAAACCCGATCCATTCCCAGTTCGGATGGCACTTCAGGAACTGGACTACCAGGAAAGCGAGGCGGTCTTCCTGGGCGATTCTCCGCACGACATCAACGCTGGAAACTCCGCCGGCGTCGTCTCGATTGCTGCCCTTTGGGGCCCATTTTCGCGCGACCAGCTCCAATCCGCCAATCCCGCCCATTTTCTGGACGATATTTCCGATCTGCCAACCATGGTAGACCGAATCCAGAACCGCGCTGCGGTGTAATATTGTCAGCAACTTCCCACTTCAATTGGAGCCTTTGATGGGTTTCTCACTTCCCGTCACTTCCGGCCTAGTCCGGACCGGCGAGGAGCGCGCGCAGCTCGTCCGCCGCACCTATTCGTTGGTTTTCATAAGCATCCTGGTCACGATCGTCGGCGCTACCTACGCTCTGTCGAACGCTACCATCATGCAGGCCGTCACGGCCCACCCGTGGCTCACGATGATCGCGGTGTTCATTCCGCTGATCGCGGCACAGGGTGCGCGGACTCAATTTCCGCTTAACGTGGCGATGGTGCTGCTCTTCGCCTTCGCTATGGGCGTAATGCTGGGTCCGGTAATCGCCATCTATGGCGGCTGGAACTCCGGGCTGATAACGCAGGCCGCCACGATCACGGTTGGCGCGTTTGGAATCCTGACACTTTACGCCTTCGTCAGCCGCCGCGACTTCTCCGCATGGGGCAGCTTTTTCGTGGTCGGTCTGTGGGTGCTGATAGCGACATCGTTCCTCAACATGTTCTTCGGCAACGCAACGTCCAGCCTCTGGCTCGCAGGAGGAACAGTCCTGATATTCAGCGGACTGCTCGTCTTCGATACCTGGCGACTGCGGAACGTTTACGGCCCGGAAGACTACGTCGTAGCGGCCGTCGCGATCTATCTCGATCTGCTCAACATGTTCCTCGCGATCCTCCGCATACTTGGCGGCGGTCGCCGAAGCTGACCAGTACGGGCGACGCATGCGCCGCCCCGACATCAAAAAAGAGCGGCGCGTCCATTACGACGCGCCGCTCTTTTTTTTCGTGCGGTTCAGCCGACGACAACTATCGCGTTGCCGCGAACTCGATTTCGTTGGCCATGTTCAGATCCTTCTGCGTGATGCCGCCCGCGTCGTGAGTCGTCAACATGCAGGTGATCTTGGTGTATCGAATGTCGATATCGGGATGGTGCTGCGCGGTCTCGGCGGCCTCCGCGACCCGCGTCACGAAGGCGATGCCATCAGGAAACGTCTCAAACTGAAAAGTCTTGGATAGCACATCCCCCTTCCGGCCCCAGCCCGGAAGCGACCCCAGCCCTCTCTGTACCGCAATGTCCGACAACCGTTCAGGACGCTCAGTATTCTTCATTTTTTCCGCCCTCAAACATTTGAGTGGGTTGATTGTGCCTACCGCGCTCATTCTCTTTCCGACCGCGACCGCTTTCGGGCAGCGCCCCGCAGAAACCACTGCGCTACACCGCCCCCTCGCAGATTCGACGAATCATACTACACCCGACCACTATTGGCGTAATCTCGCCTCAGGTTTCGCCGCGAGCATCCTCGCGCATGAAGCTGGCCACGTCGGCATGTCCTATGCCCTCGGCGCCCGCCCGACTTTCGGCTTCGAAGACGGGAAGCCCACCGTTTTCTCAGGAATCGACCCCAACCGGGACCCGCACAAACAGTTCCTGTTCTCGAGTGCCGGACTGAACGTTCAGGCAATTCTGGACGAAGCGATACTCGATATCCCGCATCATCGTGGCTCCGCGTTCGAGCGCGGGGTCTTGGCTGGCGGTATCGCTACGGCGTACTTCTACGCCACGATCGGACGCAATGCGCGAAACAGCGACATTACTTTCATGGCGCGCACCTCATCGCTCAGCCGCACCGAGGCGTCGTTGATCTACGCGGGGATCGCCACGATTCAAACCGTCCGGATCGCGCGCGACGGCCACTACGCCAACTTTTTCATACGTCCGTCCACACGCGGTGGCGTCAACCTTGGCGTGGCGGTGCTCCCTTCGAGGTAGCCGCCGAGTCAGCCGATGTCGAGTCGTGCGACGCAACAGTAACAGAATCGGCCGACCAGACTGCGCCGTCGGCGGTCCGGACAACTCGATGCAGACCGATCTCCTTCACCAAAGTTTCTGTGGAGATAAAATCCGGACTTTGCTCGTCGTAAGCTACCACGTAACCGTGGTCCTTTCGCAGCTGGTTCCCGAACGGAATAACATCTTCAGGATTTATCAGTTCCGGCAGTTCTCGGGCGATTCGGTTCGCGTGAAAATACAGAGCAGGCGGCCAGTTGGAATACAACCTGTGACCCGTCGCGTGGTCGCGCACCCACCCCGTAAGTGGTGAATCTCGCCAGTCGCTATTTGCAAAATCGCTGCCATCAGTCGCCGCGTAAACCGCATCGTTCACAGTCACAGTTGCAGACGCTCCGAACCACACCAATATCATGAGAGCAAGCGCTGCACGGATGGGAGAGTGGTACGCGCGCCACCAATAGCCGATCGCAGTCACGGCAGAGATTTCGAGCAATACGATCAGCGGCGCCAGAATCCTCCAGTCGAGAGGAATCGTCCCCCCGACCAACGCGCGCGACAGAAGGATGACCAGTAGGTAAGAAGCGCCAAGCACAGTCGCCGCAGTAATCAGAGTGTTGACTCCACTCACCCGCATGCGACGCAGTCGCTTGCCCGACGTATCTCGCGCCGCGCTCACAATAAACACGACGATCACAATCCCGACGAGCAGTGCAATCCACTGCTGCGCAATCCCATCCGGAAGGAGAGGCGCCAGCCATTCGGCCAAGGTGTCCCGCGCTTGCCCTAGAGTCGTCGCCCAACCGCCGTACAGCTTCAACTTGGGTGTAGCGTGTCGATCCGGCACGATCGCTGTACGTGCGATCCACCATGTAAGGACGATCACCGGGACGATGGCAACCGTAACGCAGCGACGAAGCCGACTTCGGAAGTCATGCCGGGAATCCAGCAATGTCCACATAACCGCGGCCAGCGGCGCGGCCGCGCCCGCATAACGCACCATTACCGCCGCAGCGGACAGCACACCTAGCAACATCAACCGATCACGCGCATGAATCATCGCGATCAGAAGAATCAGCAGCAGCGCTATAAACAACGGTTCGCTCAACACCGATATCTGCGTGTCGAACAACGCCTGCGTCGCGAAAACGACCAGCACTCCTGCGACGCCAGCGGTATAGCCGATTGGAACGGCGATCAGCAGCGCGATGGCCGCCGCCGTCGCTGCGGCCGCAAGTACGTTGATCCAGCGCGCCGACTGTATCGGCGACGCGCCAAACAGGACGGGCAACGCTATCGCCACCGGATAACCTGGCGGCCAGAGTGACAATGCCGACGTCGAGTCGGCTCTGTCCCACTTCGCGGTTGGGACGCGCATCTGGCCGTGCTGGACGAGTGACTCTCCCGCACCAACGTACGCCATCGAATCCGGGTCCAGACCGGGACCCGGCGCAGTCGTAGAAACAAAGACAAGAGCCGCGGCAAACACCGCGGCCCCCAGCACTGTGAATGTTTTCAGTTCAGTCGGCTAGTCAGTATTCGGCATCAGCGCGACGCTTCTGCGTCGCGATGCGATTGGGGATACTAGGCGCAGCACAAGCCATTGTCGAGGTGTGGCGCCCGTAGAAAGCGTCGCGCGCTCACTCTCACGTGACACTCAACCAGCATCAGAACGATGCCGGAGGCTAGCGGAGCACCATCCTGGCGACAACGACACCGATGGCGAGGAGCGCCACGGCGCCGGCAATCAACACCGCGGGATTCATCGCAATCGAACGCTTGTACCACGGATGATGACCGCGATATTTGTCGTCCGGAAGCGAGTCCATGATCCTCTTGTGGACATAAAGCGGTGTCGTTCGGCTCCGCAGGGTCTCGGCTTCATCGTGGATCTTGGTCCAAAGATCGACCGCGTCGTTTCCACCCTGGCTGGCACGAACTACAGCGACACCAACGTCGCCATCGAGCCACTGGTGCAAAACGGATACGGCGCCGGTGTTCGGAAGTGGGACTTCCCGATCCGGAAGGTGGCGCGCCGGCGCGTCCCCCATACCGTTGTTCGTGGACCGTGGCAGTTCGAAGTCGAGCGACGGATCCGAATGATCCTCTGGCGTACTCAGGTCGTCGTACATCACGCGTATTTCCCCTCTAGCAAGTGCTGGAGTGCCTCCCGCGCCCTGTGGACACGCATTTTGAGGGCTCCAACCGTTGTATTCAACAGCTCCGCCATCTCCTCATACGACCGCCCTTCCACGTGCTTCATAACGAAAGCTTCGCGTAACGCGGGCGCAAGAGCGGCGAGCGCCACTTCGAGATCTGACCGCAATTCGTTGCGATCCAGTTCCTCTTCGGGCGTCGAATATGAGGACGGTTGATCGTCCTCTTCGTAACTAATGTGGGACCGGCGGATGTTCTTTAGCCAGTCCTTGCAAGCGTTCGCCACGATGCGGAACACCCAGGCGTCGAATCGCCCACGAACCTCGCCAAGGTGGGCGTAAGCCTTTATGAACGACTGCTGGAGAATGTCCTCGGCTACGTCCGGACTTCCAGTCATACCCAGGGCGTGCCGGTACAGGGGGTCGCTGTACCGCACGATAAGAAGCTCGAACGCGTCTCGCGACCCGTTCAGTACCCTTTGGATAACCTCCTGATCGAGGTCAGCTTGGTCGACCGGGCCGGTCTCAGACGTCACAGATGTTACCTGCGGTTGCGTGGTGGCACCGAATGCGCCCATTCCGGCCATAATATCCACTAAAGGCGGCAGCTACGCCACCCCGTAGTGCCAATGGGTTGCGAAAGTGTTGAAAAATCATATACTTAGCGCGGCTTCTACCCTTCTTCCCAAACAGCCCCAAATAGCCGCCATGGCCGATAAGTCAGCAACGCCTGAGGTCACGCCAGAAACTCCGGCGACCCCGGTGGCTCCTCCAACGGTTCCTCCTCCCCCCAAGCGAAGCCCCGGACACCGTGGCGCCGATGTGAAGGATACTGTGGCGGAGATGACCGCCAAGGCACACGAAATCAGCCTCGAGGCGGGCAGTAAGATGGCCGCCGCGATGAAAGATGTGGTAAACGCAGCCGCCGGCCTGACGGGTTTCGTCCTGGAAAGCGCCCGCGACCTGGTTCAGTACATGGTCCGTCGTGGCCAGATGACCCAGGAGGAGGCTGACAAGCTCATCCGGCAGGCCGAAGATGCCCAGGTCGGACGACCGGCCCCGCCGCCTAGAGCACCTGAGCCGGAACCAGCGCCCAAGGCCGTCGCCGCCGCGCCGGCAGCCCACGTCCCGCCACCGGCGGTTCCCGTGGTACATGCCGCGCCGGAGGCGCCGCAGGCACCGAAGCCCGCTCCCCCAGCCGTTCCGAAAACGGCTCACACCGCCAAGACCGACACAGATCCCAAGGCAGCGAACAAACCCGCATCTCCAAACGCAGTACCGGTGAAGCCAGCCGTCGCCAAGCCAGTAGCAGCCAAGCCGGAAGCCAAGGCCGCTGACAAGAAGCCGGCCGCGAAAACTGCCGACAAGAGCGATCGCGCCGTCGCTAAGAAGCCAGTTGCTAAGACCGCCGCCAAGAAAGCGACCGCCAAGCATAAATGACCTCGGCCGAGCTTACGGCAAAGCTCGTAAGAATCGATTCCAGAAATCCCACGTTGGTGCCTGATGCTCCCGGTGAGCATCAGGCTGCTTTTTTTATGGCCGATCTGCTCTCGAGTTGGGGATTCGGCGTGTCGAAGCAGGAAGTCGTCGAGGGTCGGTTCAACGTCATCGCGCGCGCCGGTCCGGCTGCCTCGGGAACGAAGTCACTGTTGCTGAACGGCCATCTCGACATCGTCGGCGTAGATGGTATGACCCATCCGCCCTTCGATCCTACGATCGCCGACGGTCGATTGTACGGCCGGGGCTCCGCAGACATGAAAAGCGGTATCGCGGCAATGTGCGTCGCCGCTCGGGATGCGGTAGCGCGCGGCATCGACGGTGAGATAATCATCGCGCTCGTAATTGACGAAGAGTATGAGAGCCTCGGCACTCGCGCGCTCATCGCGTCAGGAATTAGCGCCGACGCCGCTGTCATCACAGAACCAACACGGCTCGCCCTGTGCCCCGCGCACCGCGGTTTTGTCTGGCTCCGTGTGGATTTCCACGGCCATGCCGCGCACGGTAGCCGGTATGATATCGGCGTTGACGCCATTACAAATGCTGCCCTCGTCATCGCCGAGCTGGACCGCTTCCAGACCGAATCATTGCACCAACGCACTCATCCCCTCCTCGGCCGCGGTTCACTGCACATGTCGCTCATTTCCGGAGGTGCAGGTCTTTCTACCTACCCCGATCTCTGTACTCTGGAGCTCGAACGGCGGACCCTCCCCGGCGAGACCGAGCAAACATTCCTGACGGAGGTAGGCGCCGCGATAGCCAAAGTTCGCGAGACCCACGCAGATCTCGAAGCTGGCGTGTCACTGGTGACCTCCCAGCGCGCGAGCGACGTCGCGACCGACGAGCCAGTCATGCGCGCGATGGCGGATGCATTACTACAAGAGCAATTGCCACTTCGCATCGAAGGGCTCAGCGCTTGGACCGACGCCGCGCTACTGAACGAAGCCGGTATCCCTGCAATATGTTTTGGCCCCGGCGACATAGCGCTAGCCCACTCGGCAACAGAATTTGTCCCGCTCGAAGAGATCGACACGGCTTCTCGCGTGCTCAGTCGTTTTGCTCACTCTTGGTGTAACAGCAAGCGCTGAAAAGCAAAGCCCGATTCTGCTCCACGAAAGCGCGACCGGCGATTAGAATCGTTAGATGCAACTCTCGACCAGACAATACAACTTGCTGGAGCGCGCAATCGCGGATGGGCGCCGGATCGTGGTATATCGGCGCGGATCGGAGTTCGTGGTCCGTCCGGAATCGCTCGGCCTCCGCGCCGGGCGCGAGGCGATCGAAACGGTGCAGCCCGCTACGGGAGATCGGATGACTATATACCTCGACGACCTTGAGGGTTTCGAGGTTGTGGATGCCTGATGTACCCGCAGAAATCGTCGCCGTCTACGCCGACGAATCGTGCCTGGGCAATGGCCGCGACGGCGACAATCCGGGAGGCGCTGGAGGCCTCATAGAGTGGCAAAATCCTGCAAGTGGAAAGATCACTCGTTGGGACTACTGGATCAGCGAACGATCCACCACAAACAACCGGATGGCGCTACGCTCAGTGATAGAAGCTTTTCGGGGTATCTCTGCCAAGCGCAAGAGTTTTGCGGTAGTCTTCACTACGGATTCGCGCTACATCGTAGATGGCATGACAAGTTGGGTCCACGGCTGGGCGAAACAGGGCTGGAAGCGAAAGGGCGGGCCTATTGAAAACCTGGAGCTCTGGAAGGAAGCCCTTCGGGCGCTCGGCACTCACCACTGCGAGTGGCGCTGGGTCCGTGGTCACAATGGCCAGCCGCAGAACGAATACGCCAACGACCTTGCTACAAGAGCCGCAGCATCTCAGCAAGACTCCGGCGGTCTGATCCCCGAAGCAATCAGTTGCACCATTTCCAAGTCACGAAACATTCAGAGGAAAGCACCGAGAATGGACGATCTAGATCGCCTTCACCGCCGGCTGGTGCACAATGTTCGCGCTACGCGTCCGGAATATCTGAAGATCCCGTTCAGCGTACGCGAACTCTACGAACAAATCATCCCATATCGGCACAACCGCCGAGAGTTGGCGATCGAGACAAACGACGATTACGAGACTGCAATCGCGCGGCTTCTTTCAGGTGAACGAGGTTACGTGGTCGCCGACGCGGCAATGCAGGATTCGCTGCGACGCGAACTTGCCTCGCCGACCGGTGACCCCGGCGTCTTCAAGGATTTCGCAGACGCCACGATCACACTGACGGCAGCAGCGGAATCAGCGCAGACACCCGTTCCGACAGTTGCAGCCTCTGGGATGAATACGCCGGTGCTGCTCGACGAACATGACAACGGCACGGATAACGTCTCCGCCAGTCAGGGCGCCGTCGCTGCCTTTGACGCGATGTCACCCGCGACCGTAGCGCCGGCAGCTGCTACCAGTCCGATTCCGACGCTGCTGGAATCTCTATCCGCTACTGACGCACCAACTGATTGCCGCTTTTGCGGCGGCACTCTTCCCGAGGGCCGCGAAACCAACTACTGCCCGCACTGCGGAGAGAATCTGCGAACGCGCCGCTGTCCAGCATGCGGATCGGAGATGGATACTTCGTGGAAATTCTGCGTGACGTGCGGGAGAGCCGCGACCTGACACTGTTCGCGTCACCTAGCGTATTATGTCTGACCGTGGCGTCTCAGTGATCAGGCGTGCACCTCGCTGAAAAGTGAAATAGGCGTACGCCCACTGCAGTAGCACGCTGAGCCGGTTTCGAAATCCGATGAGATAAGTGATGTGGATGCCGAGCCAGATCATCCAGGCGACTCGCCCCGCAAGCTGGATCTTGCCACCAAACAGGTTCGCTATCGCCTTACCCCGTCCGATTGTCGCGAGATCACCCTTGTTGAAGTAGTTGAAGTCCGTCCGCGGACGACGTTCCATGCTTGCAACAATGTTTCGTGCCGTGATGCGTCCTTCCTGCATCGCAACCTGGGCAACTCCCGGCAATGGCCGACCATCGTTCTGAAGCGCGTGGGCAAGATCACCTATGACAAAAATGTTCGGATGCCCCGGGATCGACAGGTCGCGTCCAACAATCACCTGGCCTGTCTTTGTCAGCGGAACACCGAGCGACTTCGATATTGGTGACGCTACGTTGCCAGCTGCCCAGAATATCGTGCGTGTCCTGATGAGGTGATCACCGACATATACCTTCCCGGGCTCGATTTTCGTGACCGCCGAGCTCGTCCGCACATCAACTTTCAGCTTTGTCAGATCCTGCGACGCGCGCATCGCGAGTGATTCGGGAAACGCCGGTAAAATCCTCGGACCAGCCTCGAGAAGAATCACGGTCGTATCGGTTGTATCAACTCGCCGGAAATCCTTCCGCATTCCATGCGCGATCTCCTGCATCACTCCTGCAAGTTCGCATCCGGTCGGACCGGCCCCAACGATAACGAAAGTCAACCACTCGTCGCGTTCTTCCGGAGTCGCCGCACGTTCTGCTTCCTCAAATGCGAGTAGAAACCGACGACGCATCTCAAGAGCGTCTTCGATTCCCTTCAACCCAGGCGCGAGCGATTCCCACTCCGGATGACCAAAATATGAATGCCGAGTTCCGCTGGCGACCACGAGGTAATCGAATGGAACGTCAAAGTCGGGGCGTCGTCCCGATGGGTCGGTGCACTTCACAATCTGCGCAGCAACATCTACTTCGTCAGCCTCGGCCAGCACTACTACAGTGTTGCTGTTATTCCGAAGGATGTGCCTGATCGCCCCCGCGATGTCGCTCGGCGCCAGCGAAGCAGTCGCGACCTGATATAGCAGTGGCTGGAATAAGTGGTAGTTGGTACGGTCGATCACGGTAACGTTCGCCTTCACTCGACCCAGTTTCTTCGCGACCATCAACCCACCAAAACCACTCCCGATCACCACTACACGGGGCAGTTCATTTCTTGCCGGTTCAGTCACCAGAACAAACCCTCACTTCATACGAGATTCCGCGACCCGTGCTGCCAGGGCCATGATGAGCACCAGTCCGATGAGTAACGCGCTGTACGCTGATGCAGTGCCGAACGCGTACGATCGAAGTTGCGCGAGTATCTCAATCGATATCGGACGATTCCCGTGCGTATACAGCACTATACTTGCCACGAATTCACCTACTGCCGTTACACATGCCAGCAATGCACCAGCTACAATACCTGGTCTCGCAGACGGTAGAACCACACGCCGTACCGCCATCCACCATGATGCGCCAAGCCCGCGAGCAGCTGGCTCCAGAGACGGATCCATTTGCCGGAGCGAACCTTCCACGGCCTGTGACACCAGTGGGATGTTGCGCACGAAGTACGCCAGGGGCAGAATCCAGAAGGTTCCGACAAGGAGAATCTTGCCAACAGCCAGGTCATTCGTGTTGAATGTAGCGAGAAGCCCGAGCGCGACTGCTGTCCCTGGAATCGCCCACGGAAGCGCAACCAGAACCTCAAGCAATTTGCGCCCGCTGAACTTGCGCGTGACGATGAGATACGCCGCTGCAACACAAAAGACGAGATCCGCAGCCGTCGCAAGTACAGACATTACTATGCTGTTCCGAATCGGAGTCCACAGCTGATTGGTCGTGAACAGGCCGGCGTAGTTGTGCGTCGTGTATTCCGGCGGGAGCATCTGAGTCGTCCACGCACCGTCCTTGGCGAACGACACGAGAATAATCATCAGATGGGGCAGAACAAGTACGAGAACGATCAGTCCCGCGGCACATGCAAGGCCGATCCGCACCGAGCGAGAATGCACCGGTGTCCTGCTCGCACCACCTTTCCCGGGCGTGACATATGCTCGCTTTCCTTCAAGCCAGCGGAACAACATCAATCCCGCCACGGCGCTGATCGCGAGTACAGTCGTCTCCACGTATGCCAACCCAATCGCATCGTTGAGCTTCGAGTTCAGGATCTGCGTGGACAGGACGCGAATTCCACCACCGAACACATACGGCGCAGAAAATGAACCCAGCGCGCTCATGAATACGAGCAGCGCGGAACCCGCAATCGCTGGCGTAAGCAAGGGAAGTGTCACCCGCGTCAATCGCCGAATCGTCCCCGCTCCAAGCCCAATCGCAGCCTCGTCGAGCGAAGATTCGTAGCGCTCGAGTCCAGCTGACACAAACAGATATACGTACACATACATCGTGTACGCATGGATGAAGATGATCGCGCCGATGCCGCTGAGATGCCACGGCACTTCCTTGAGTCCCAGCACGATCTGCGTAACACGTGTAATGACCCCTGTGTCACCGTACAGGAACAGAAATGATATCACACCTACCAGTGGCGGTAGCGCCGCAGGAAGAAGCGCCGCCGCGCGCAACAGCGTGCGTCCCGGAAAATCAAATCGCGTGAGGAGAAATGCCAGCGGTACTCCGATCGCCAGCGAAGCAACCACTGAGGCAACAGCGATGATAATGCTGTTCTTCAGTGCCTCAACATCCGACGGAGACTCAGCGAATTCCTTCCAATGGCCAAAGCTGCCGGCAATGACCGAGATATTGGGATAGATGACGGTCCAAGCTAGTATCAGAAGCAACGGAAGCGCCGCGAGTGTTGCGATACGCTCGGCGCGGCTTCGCCCACCGAACCAGCGGGCGATCGTCACGGAACCATCGGAACCGGCCGCGTGATGCGCACGCCGACTGTGTTGCCAATTTCGATGCGGGCTCGTGACGCTACGTCGATGACAATCTCATGATCGAGCCGCAGACGATACATAAAATCTGCTCCTGCGAACCGCCGAGTATCCACGACTGCGTGCCACTCGCCATTCGTTCCTTTTCCTTCGTCATGCGGAACGATTTCAACGGCCTCCGGGCGCAATACGATCACTCCCGTCCCTCCATCAGACAATCCGGCGAACGAGCTTAACGCGACTTGATGCGTGGTGCCATCAATCGTCACATCTGCTGCGTTACCATGTCGTCGCGCGTGAACCAGTGTCGCATGACCGATGAACTTGGCCACCTGGCGAGATGCCGGCCGATCGTAGAGATCTTCTGGCGAGCCAACCTGCAGCACTCGGCCCAGTGACAGAAGGACAATGCGGTCAGCTATCGCAAACGCATCATCCTGATCGTGGGTTACAAAAAGCGCGGGCGCCTTGGTAGCCTTGAGCGTCGCACGCAGTTCATCGCGTGTGCTCGCACGAAGCGTGGGATCAAGGTTGGAGAGTGGTTCGTCCAGAAGAAGAAGCCGCGGCTCGATCACAACCGCGCGGGCAAGTGCCACGCGCTGCTGCTCCCCGCCGGATAGCTGTTGCACCATGCGCTCGCCCTTGCCGTCGAGCCCGACACGCTCCAGTGCAGACGCAGCACGCTGACGCCGTTCCGCACGGCGGACGCCCCGTGCCTCCAAACCGAAAGCGACGTTTTCAATCACCGACATGTGCGGGAATAGAGCATAGTGCTGAAACACCATCCCGAATCCGCGCTTTGCCGGTCCGAGTCGCGTAAAATCCTGACCGCCGAACAACACGCGGCCGCCATCTGGCTGCTCGTAGCCAGCTACGATTCGCAACGTTGTCGTCTTTCCCGACCCGGACGCCCCCACGAGGGCAACCAACTCATCCGGTCGTACCTCGAACGAGACCTGATCGACCGCCCGTTGGCCATTGAACGAACGCGCAATTGCGTCGACAACCAACCCGTCGTTGCCCTCACTCATCCGTGATTCCTTATGTGTGAATCCCAATACCTCATCCACTCGTTCAGATGCTTCGCCAGCAGATCCTGATCCACCGGCATCGGCTTGATCTGCTTCATCGCTGTCTGTATCCAGGCTGGGAGAGAATCCTGAGGAATATCGGTACGTGCCGGAATGCGCAGAAACTGACGGGACGCCTCAAGTTGCGCATGTTCGGACGTCACAAATTCGTAATACAACTCCGCCTCACGCGGATGCTTGGTGCCGCGGACGATCGCGATCGCATCCACGAGCAGCGGCGTACCGCTCTTGGGAATGACATAGTCGATCGGTATTCCAACACGGTCCCGCATCGTCGCCACGTCCGGCATGTCCCACAATGTGATCAACCCTTCCCGACTCTTCAGTTTCTGGTACAGTATCGTGGGATTGAGTACATACTCCTTGGTATTTGCATCAAGCCTTAGGAGCCAGTTGTAAGCGCGCTGCGGTGATCCCGTCTCCGTAATGCTCTTGGCGATCATCGCGCCGAATATCGCACGCATCGTCCCCGATGCAATCGGATCGCGAATTATCACCTTGCCGCGCCACTTGGGGTCCACTACGTCTTCCCAGTCCTGTGGCGCGCTATCGCGCGGTATGGCGTCACCGTTATACGCGATTACTTCTGGCGTGAGATACGTGCCATACCAGAGATCCTTCGGATCATGCGCTTCGGCGGGTACGGCGTTCGCCCAGGTCGGGCGATACGGTTGCAACAGATTCGCCTGCGCTGCACGAGCGAACGATTCGCTTGGCGCGCCAAACCAGACATCCGCCTGCGGGTTCACAGCTTCGCCACGAATACGATCCAGAACTTCCTGTGATCCCATATCCACCCACTGCACGTCTATCGTCGGATTTTTTTTCTCAAACTCCGTTTCGTAGAACTTGAGTAGATCGATGCCGTGCGGAGAGTAGACAGTGAGTACGGTCCGGTTGTCATGCACGCACGACCCAAGCATCACCGCCATCACAGCACAGGCGATGCCCACCCAGGCGCGGCGAAGCTTCATCTCAATAGGTTCGCGAATATCCGAGCGCCACCGGGGACCGCGGCTGGAAGCTGACGGAATAGCGCGAGAGTGACGTACGTGTACCGACCCTTCCCGACTGTCGCGGTCAGTATTCCAGCGGTGTTCGCCGATTCGCCCGGATCATTCATGCTCAACATCGCCGAGTAATGCGGATCAAAAGTGGTCGGCATGTACGTGGCACGCTCCTGCACCCAGCCAGCAAAGTCGGCATTCGTGATCCGATTCGGAGAATCGAGGAATGCGTTTCGTGGCTCGAGTATCGTGACTTGCGCGTTCTCGTCCGTCACGCGCGCGGCTGGACGAGCCAGCGTGATCGCGTATGGCATCAATCCCGGCCTCTGCATCTCGTTCTGGCCGTACTGAACAACCAGATTTCCTCCAGCTCGCACGTAATTCATCAGGTACGAGTTGTTGTTGACAAGCAGCTGGTTGGCCTGGTAGGCCCTCGGACCGATAACGATCGTGCTGTATGAGGCTAGATCCGTCGTCGGTAACGAAGCGGGATCGATATCGTGAATGACGAGACCCAGATCCCGCAGTGCGTTCGCGACATTATCGCCGACACCTTGGATATACCCGATCGTCGCGTGCGCTGGTACCACAACATCCACAGCCTGAATCGGGACGTCAGCCGCGCGATACATCCGCTCCGGTGTGATATGCGGATACTCGATCGGGATGAACCCTACGCTATCTCTCTCTGCCCCATCGATTGCCACCGCACGTACATGATGCACGCCGGGAGCAAGTCGACCGGTCACGCGAAATGTGATGGTCCGCGTCGCGCCAGCCTCGAGAGCCACGTTGCGATTCGCAGAATCGGTTTTGAGTCCCGACGGGAGCGATACGGAAAGTAAAATGTTGTGGGTTGTTGGCCATGACGAAAGCAACGTAACCTGGAATGTTCGATCCAGCGGGGCGCCGGCTCGCGCGAGTTCAACATCTCGTGCAAACGTGACGGAAATGCCCGGCGCCGTCGCCAGCGGCCGTTCCACTTCTCCCAGGACCGGGTCCGCGTAACGGTAAACTGCAGGCGTTCTGATGGCGATCGGCTCATGTCCGGGCAACTTCACCTCGACCGGCAGCCAGCCCGACCTTTCCCGCGCGTCGTCAGAGATTGAATCCGACGCGAATGCGAAAAGATCGCCAATTCTTGGACGCACCAGCCAGTACGGCTGAGTTATCCTGTCACCGTGCACGTAAATAGTGTGGAGCGAACTGCTGTCCACAACACCGCGAATGTACACCGCTACGTGAACCGGTACACTGTCGCCCAATGCAACGCGAGCACGATCGGCGATAGCTTCGACATCAACTCCTGCATCCGCTTGTGCAATCCGGCTCCGATCGGCCTGCGTCACACGCAGCGTTGTGTCGATTCCGTCAAACATGGAGCGCTCGGATGCCGCTGGAGTCGCCGCGTTCACTCGTGTCTCTTCACGGCGAAGATAATCCATCACCACGCCTTTCCGCGCCGTGCTCCCAAACCCTTGCGACTTGTGCTGACTGCGGCTCTCAGCGGCGATCTCCGCGTATGTCAACCCAAGTATGGGATCGTACTCGCCAACATTCATTGATATGGTGGCATCCGCGCTCGAAAACCGCGCACCACGGTAGAATTTGAGCACACTCCACGGCGCGCCGAATTTCCGCGTGGGAAATCGTACCGTATCAGCTGCGGCATCGTACACCTCACGCGCCAGGATTCCCGCAACCTGATGCTGCCCGTGCCCATCGCGCGGCGTTCCGGAAAACACGGAAACGATGATCTGCGGCTGGAAGCCGCGCACAACCTTGACCATGTCGCCAAGTACTGAATCGCGCGGCCAGTGGGAAAAGCTCTCCGCAGCAGTCTTCGAGAATCCAAAGTCATATGCACGCGTGAAGTACTGATGCGCTCCGTCAATGCGACGAGCCGCAAGTAGTTCCTGCGTGCGAATCACCCCAAGTGCTTCGCCAAGCTCGTTGCCGATAAGATTCTGCCCGCCATCGCCACGCGTCAGCGACAGATATGCAGTCTCAGCTCGGTGTCCGCGCGCAAGCCACGCGATGAGTTGCGTATCCTCATCGTCCGGGTGCGCACCAATTACGAGGACTCTGGTATGAACACCTGCCGCAGCTTTCGCCTCAGCGGAGGCGACAATGCCGCGCTCCTGAGCTTTCAGGGAGAGCGGCATCAATGCTATCGTCGCAGCGGCAGCCGCAGCCGACAGCAACATGTGCCGGCACGTACGTGCAACCGTCACCACCGTCAACGTGCCGCTGCGCGAGTGCGACCGCCCTGTGCCGGTTGAGGTAATGTCAGAACGTCGGTGACGATGCGTTCCTGCTCAGCCTTGTGAGGCTCCGAGTAGCCCTCGGCAGGACTCGCGCGCTCTGCGCGACCGATGTATCGAATGGAGATTGCATTACCCGTTGAGACACGCAGTCGCGGCCATACAAATGTCCACGCACCCATGTTCTTCGGTTCTTCCTGTGCCCAGACGACGTCTTCAATTGCTGGGTATGAGTCCACCACGGCCGCAATTTCTTCGTGCGGCCATGGGTACAGTTCTTCAACACGGACCAGCGCCACACCCTCAGCGCCACTTCGCTTACGCTTCTCGAGAAGATCGTAATAGATCTTGCCGGTGCAGAACACGATTCGCTTGACGCTCTCTCGCTGCTGCATCATCGCGATATCGTCGATGACAGCGCGAAACGACCCGCCTGCGATCTCGCTCAGCTTCGAAGCAGCTTCCGGCAGGCGGAGCAGGCTCTTGGGCTGCATCAGAATCAAAGGCCTGCGCTCGGTACTGTGCGCTTGACGGCGGAGAATGTGGAAGTACTGAGCCGGTGTAGAAGGGTATGCAACGCGCATATTACCCTCGGCACAAAGCTGTAGATATCGCTCCAACCGCGCACTCGAGTGCTCTGGCCCACCGCCCTCATATCCATGCGGCAACATCACCGTTAGCGACGATTCCTGCCCCCACTTTGCCCGCCCTGACGAAATGAATTGATCGACGATAATCTGAGCAACGTTGGCAAAATCACCGTACTGCGCTTCCCACATCACAAGCGTATCGTCAACCGATACACTGTAGCCGTACTCGAACCCAAGAACTGCAGTCTCCGACAACGGAGAATTGAATACTTCGAGGTGCCCCTTCGCGGAATCGATGTGCTGCAGGGGCGTATACGTCTCGCCGGTATCGGCGTCGTGCAGTACGTCCTGGCGATGCGAGAACGTTCCACGCTCTACGTCCTGCCCCGTAAGACGGACCGACTTCCCTTCGAGCAGTAGCGATCCCAGAGCAAGCGCCTCCGCATGGCCCCAATCAATACCGCCAGCATCTCCCATGGCGTCGCGGCGGCGCTGTAGTGTCCGTGCAACTCTGCTGTTGGCCTTGAATCCATCAGGCCACGCCAACAGCGACTCGTTGAGCGATTGCAATATCGCCACGCTGACAGCGGTCGGCTGAACCGACCCCGTATCGCTTGGCACTGGCGCAGGCGTAGTCGCACCAACACTCCTCGGGCCAGCCTGAATCTGCTCCAGATTCGCCATGATCTCCTTCTCTACAGCCTGCATCTCGTCAGAAGTAATCACGCCTTCAGCAACCAATCGCTCGCCCCAGACTTCGCGCGGTGTCTTGTGCGCGCGAATCTTCGCGTAGAGCATCGGCTGCGTAAATGCCGGCTCGTCCGTCTCATTGTGACCATGCCGACGGTAACTCACCAGATCGACCACTACATCCTTCGCAAACGTCGCACGATACGCCATAGCAAAGCGCACAGCCTGAATACACGCGAGCGCGTCATCACCGTTCACGTGCACCACAGGAATGTCGTACCCCTTGGCCGGATCGCTCGCATATCGCGTCGAGCGCCCCTGGTCGGGATCTGCCGTATACCCGATCTGATTGTTCACGATGATATGGATTGTCCCGCCGGTCCGGAATCCCTCCAGCAGCGAAAGATTCATCGTCTCGGTAACTATCCCCTCGCCCGTAAACGCCGCGTCACCATGAACGCAAACCGGAATCACGGCAGTCTCGTCCTGCGTTCCCTTGGCTGTTCGTTGCTTGGCCCGCGCCACGCCCTCGAGGACCGCGTTCACAAATTCGAGATGGCTCGGATTCGGAACCAGAGTCAGTGCAATCTGACGACCGCCAATCTCCCGTGCCCCATCGGCTCCCTGGTGGTACTTCACATCACCGCTTGTATCCACCGCGCCATCTGGGTGCTTTCCGTCAAACTCGTCGAAGATTGTCGCGTACGACTTGCCAAGTACATGCGTAAGCACGTTGATGCGCCCGCGATGGGCCATTGCCATCGCAACTTCGCGAGATCCGCCGAGAGCAGCGATGCCGATGATCTCGTCAAGCATGACGACGAGCGCATCACTACCCTCGATTGAGAAACGCTTGTACCCCTGATACGCACGCCCGAGAAAGCGCTCAAGTGCATCGACTTCGGTGAGGCGCTTGAGAATCTGCTTCTTCTCCGCCGCACTCAGATCCTGATGATAGGTCCCACTTTCAATTGCCTCGCGTACCCATTTCCTCTCGTCGAAGGACCCAAGATGCTCAAACTCGAACCCCATCGTCGACGAGTAAAGCGAACGGAGCCTGGCGGTCGCATCAGCCGCCGTAGCGTCGCTGGTTCCGAGCGCGCTTCCCGGAATCGATTTGAGCTGGGCCTCCGTAATACCATGGCTCTCGGGCGTCAGCTCTGCCGCCCCGGTCGGCTTGCTTCCTAGCGGATCAATACTGACAGCAAGATGGCCGTAGGCGCGGATCGCATCGAGGAGTGCGGCTGCCCCCGCCGCTGCGCGAAGCATTTCGACCGAGATTCCGCCCGCCGCCGCTCCGCCCGCTCCGCCCGCTCCGCCCGCTCCGCCCGCTCCGCCCGCTCCGCCCGCTCCGCCCGCTCCGCCCAGCTGCTCCGCAAACCGGAAAAACTGACGCCAGGATTCATCTACCGCGGATGGATCACGCCGGTAGGTATCGTAGATCGCGACGATGTAGCCGTCGTTGAAAACGCTTGTAATGGCTTCCGTACTCATAGGCTCAATTTAACCGATTCCGATCCCGCTTTCTGCGCACGGAAAATCAGCCCCGCACGTCTGCTCGAAGCGACTCGGCCGTCATAGCGGAGAAACTGTCCTCGCCGGGCCGAAAACGCGGGCGCGTGGACGCCGCACGCAGGAGTTTCTGCGCTGCCGATGACGAAAGGACTGGGAGATAGAGAAATCCCGCAATTCCGTTACAGTCAAGAGGCGCCAGTTCGTCCGAGCGCCGAGAAAGACTCACTGCGACAATGGGCGTGTTGCGGAGCACTGCGTCGCACTCCCACTCATCCAGCGGATGGGAAGTGAGCAGCTCATACTCGCAGACGACAACGTCCGGCGCTTGCGCTCGAGTCGCGTCGACTGCCCCCTGCACCCCGACTACGCCGATGGTGGTCACATCGGCATGCTCGAAGAACCGAGCCAGATGACTCGCGATATACTCGTGACGCGCGACGCAGACGACGAACAGGGGTCTCAATATGGCAGCCTCACTAGGCGATTCATGGAATGATGCCGTACTACCGGGTGCGCCGAAAGTGTCAGCGATATCGGTTGAAGCCAGAATTTCCTGTCTCCGGGCGAAAAAAGGGCGGCCACGAGGCCGCCCTTCGGTCGATCCTAACCGGAGTGGTCACCGGCTACTAGGGCCGATTTGGTACCTTCTTCTTGTCGACGTTGTTCCCGATCACAGCCCCCAAGATTCCACCCGCGGCCGCACCGATTACTCCACCTTTGACCTTGTTCTTGCTTGTGACCGCTCCAATTATCGCGCCGGCGCCGGCACCGATCGCGGCATCACGGTTTGTGTTCTTTTCAACGTGAGTTCCGGCGGAACGGCTTGCGCCACTGCTCGCCGCGCTACTCTCGTAAACGTGGTGTACGACTGTCCTGTTCGTCGTACCGGATGTCCTCGCGGCTGCGGTATTGGCATGCGCACGCTCAAGGGCAGAAATGCTGTCCGTCGCCGCCGTCTGATTCGCCTGGGACGCAAGGGACAGGTCACTGTTCAAAGCATCGTTGGCCTGCTTGTCGCCGCCCCCTGAGCATCCGAACGCGAGAACGGCTAGCGACAGCGCTGCAAAACGAGAAAGGACCTTCATTTTACTACTCCAATTTTTACGAGGGACTACGTAGTGCCAATGGCTCTGCTAAGGCAGAGAATGTGCCATTGCCGCCTCCAAACGCTCGCTGCGGCGGCGCCAGCTTTTACGGTTTAACTGCTGCCTTCAGCTTACACCGGTCCCCGCATCAGAGTTCGAACCCGCCACAGGGTTGCTTGTGAGGAACCTGACAGGGATTCCACCATTGAGCGATTCGAACACCCGTTCTAATGGTAAGCCCAACTGACGCTCGAGCTCCGGCGCCGCCGTCAAGATCCCCAGCTTCCAATCCACCATCTGCGACCGCATAATCGACCCAAGCGATGCATAAAGGTTTCGAACATCCGTTCCAATCCGAATTCCATACGGGGGGTTCGTCATCAGCCAACCACTGCCCTTGCGCCTGATGTCGACGGCCTCGGAAAGCGAACGCTGCGCCACCTCCACGTCACCGCTAACCCCCGCCCGCTCGATGTTCGATGCTGCGGCAGCAACCGCGCCGGCGTCGCGGTCGCTGCCACTGATCGGCGAGGCGGCCTTTTCCAGCGACTCTGACTGGGCCTGGTCGCGAAGCCCCCTCCACGTCGACTGATCGAATCCGGGCCACCGTTCGAATCGGAATTCCCGCTGAGAACCCGGGGCTATTCGGCGTGCGATCAGGGCAGCCTCTATCAGAATTGTGCCGGACCCGCAAAGCGGGTCGAACAGTGGCTCCTCCGCCCGCCAGCCGGCGGCGAGCAGCATCGCAGCCGCGAGCGTTTCCCGCATGGGGGCCTTGGCGGTGGCTTGGCGATATCCTCGCTTGTGCAGCAACGCTCCCGAGCTGTCCGCACTCAACGTCACGCTGTCGTGATCGATCCGAACGACAAAAAGTTGCTCGCCTCCAAATCCCTCGTGATCTTCCAATGCCTCGGGATCACGGGTCGGGGTGCAGCCCGTTGCCGCGGCGACGCTTTGTGCGAGCCGCTGTGCGACCGCACCACTGTGGTATAGAGCCGATTTGTGACAGCTGACACGAAACCTGACTTGATCGCGCGCCCGAACAAATCGACCCCACGGAAGGTGTTTGGCGCGCCGCTCAAATTCAGAGAAGGAGTCGGCGTGGAACGTTGCGACACGTACCATTACCCTCGAGGCCGTGCGCAGCCATAGATTCGCACGATACAGGTCGCGCGCCGTGCCACGCCACTCGACACCCCCGCGTGACAGTTTGGTCTGCCCGAAACCGAGTAGCGCCAACTCCGACGCCGTAACCTTTTCCAGGCCTGGCGCGGTCGTTGAATAGAGTTCGAGCAATGATTCAGTCATATATTTTCGTGTCGTGACGTTAAGCATCCCTGCCCGCAAGTGACAGTGCCAATCAAAGTTTATCCGCGCCATCACTACGTTCTCGCCTTCACGACGGCTCTGGGCGTGGCCTACCTGACTCTCGCGATTTTTCGGCACACGGCGCCAATTAAACGGCTTCGGCGGCTTGGGGGAGACTGGACGGCGGCCGTGATCCCACGCCTTCTCGCTGTAATAACCTTCGTTGCCGGAGCTTTGCTCCTGTTCTCGGGCGCGACACCAGCAGTAGCGGCACGAATACGATCGCTCGACGCCTGGATCCCGCTACCAATCATAGAAGTGTCGCATTTTGCAGCAAGCCTCGCCGGTGTGATGCTGCTGATTCTCGCACGCGGTGTAGAGCGACGTCTCGATGCGGCGTATCATCTGACCATTGGGCTGCTCGTCGCAACAATTTTCCTGTCGCTGCTTCGCGCGCTCGACATCGAACAGGCCCTTGTTCTCGCGCTCATGCTCGCGGTCTTCATCCCAAGCCGGAAATATTTCTACAGAAAAAGCTCTCTTGTAGAAGAGCGATTCTCAGCACCCTGGATCGCAGCCATCCTGCTTGTCACACTCGGCTCGATCGGCCTTGGACTCGTCTCCTACGCTAACCTGCACATTTCGACCGAGACGCTTTCACGCTTTGCCACCCACGCGCAGGCCGCAAGATTCCTGCGCGCAAGCGCCGGTGTACTCGGCGTACTAATCGTCTTTGCCGTCCTTACGCTGGTTCGTACCGCGCGGATGCCGTTACCCCGGCCCACCCAGGCTGATCTGCAGCTTGCACGCGAAATTGCCGGTGCTTACCCACACGCCGCGGCCCAACTTGCGTTCCTCGGCGACAAGTCGATCCTGTTCAACGCTTCGAAAACAGGGTTCATCATGTATGGCGTGCACGGTAAAAGCTGGGTTTCCCTTGGAGACCCCGTTGCATCGCCGCATGACGCCGCAGAGCTGATCCAGAGCTTCATACAACTCGTCGATCAGCATGGCGGGTGGGCGGTCTTTTACAAGGTGGCTCCGCATCTGCTCTACGTGTACCTCGACTACGGACTGGATGTCGTCAAACTGGGAGAAGAGGCGAGAGTATCGCTGGTGGATTTCTCACTCGACGGCTCGGCACGCAAGAATCTCCGCCGAGTTTGGCGCAAGATGGTCGATGACGGATATTCGTTCGAAATGGTTCAACCCTCGCAGATTCCGGGAATCCTTCCTGAGCTTCGCGCAGTCTCCGACGAATGGCTTCAACAGAAAAAGACACGCGAAAAAGCATTTTCTCTCGGCGCATTCAGCGATGCCTATGTTCTGCGACATCCGATAGGAGTTGCGCGAAAGGATGGCCGTATCGTTGCATTCTCAAACGCATGGCTCTCCGGAAACAAGATCGAGATCGAAGCGGATCTGATGCGCTATAGGGCCGATGCGCCTCCGGGAATCATGCGATATGTGCTTATTGAGATGATGCTGTGGGCGGAACAACAGGGATTCAGCTGGTTCAATCTCGGCATGGCCTCTCTGAGCGGGCTGAGCGTACATCGCGGCGCTCCGTTCTGGAATCAGCTCGCGGTCACGATGCGCGGATACGGCGAGCGCTTCTACAACTTCCAGGGCATTCGGGAATTCAAGCAGTGGTTCCACCCCGTTTGGGAACCGCTCTTTCTTGTAAGCCACGGCGGAGCGAAGCGACCGGTGATCCTCGCAAATATTGCAGCACTGATTTCTGGAGATCTCCACGGAGTGGTCAGGAAGTGAAAAATGCGTAAGCCCCGAGTCGCCATTGCGATAGTAGTCTTGGCAACGCTGATAAGACTCACTCTCGCCGCCGTGATACCGCTCTTTCCCGATGAGACGTATTACTGGGACTGGAGCCGCCACCTTGCCGCGGGCTACTTCGACCATCCGCCCGGACTGCCGCTGCTCATCCGCGCCGGCACAACCCTGTTCGGGGCAACCGCTTTCGGAGTGCGCATCGGTGCCGTTCTCGCTGGTGTCGTGGCGTCGCTGGCAATGGTCGTGACGTCATGGCGACTCGCCGACACCAGTGACGTCAGCGCGGTAAGCGACGGCGATGGATTACGTTCGATTCTCGACGATCCCGGCGTACGCGCGGCTTTATTGCTCGCCGTTATTCCCGCTGCACTCGTGGGTTTCGTCATTGCTACCCCCGACGCACCACTGCTTGCTGCAATTGCACTGACGGTCGCCGCACTCGAGCGCGCAATCGCATTCCCACCACGTTCGCGAGAGACGTTTGGCTGGTGGTGCGCCGCTGGATTAGCGCTTGGCGTCGCCTTCTGCTCCAAGTACACCTCTGTGCTTATTCCATTTGGGGTGTTTGTCGCGCTTCTCTCGAGGCGAGATCTGCGTGTGCGGCTTGCAGAGCCCGGTCCGTATGCTGCAACGATTATCGCACTCTTGGTCCTCGCACCAAACCTTGTCTGGAATTCACACAACGGCTGGATCTCATTCACCTTCCAGCTTCATCATGGCCTGGGGCAGACGCACGGTTCGATTTTGGGGCGTGAGCTCGCAGTAATTGGCGGACAGCTTGGCTTGATCTCCCCCATCATTGCGGTGATGGCAGCCATCGCAGTGGCTCGTGCGATTCGCCAGGTGTCGGATGCAAGGCGTTTCATGCTGGCCGTGATCGCAACTACCGTTTTCGTTTTTTTCCTCGTCAGTGCGATCCGGCGCCCGGTAGAACCCAACTGGCCCATTCCAGCGCTCGTCGCCGCGCTCCCTTTGCTCGCAACTGTTCCACTTCGCGGCCGCAGCCGCGCCTGGTTTACGGGTGGCAGCGTGTTCGGCGCAGTCTGTATTCTACTCGTAGCAACCCAGGCTATTGCTCGCATACTTCCCGTAGCTCCGCGTCGCGATCCGATATCAAAGGCGTATGGTTGGTCGGATCTTGCACAGGCAGTTCAATCCGCTCAAACAAAAGCGCACGGTTGCAGCGTGACGTGGATTGCGGCAGACAGATATCAGGACGCATCCGAGCTGGCGTTCAATCTCCCTGATAACCCGCGAGTATTCGCACTCAATCTGGGCGGCCGAGCCAATCAGTACGATCTCTGGCCCCGCATCTACTCAGTTTCACAACCGACTGACTGTGCATTGATCGTCGTCGATACGGGCGACCCTGGCGAGCGTGTGGTCAGACGGCTGGGCGCCGCACAAGCGACTCTTTTGGGTCCCGCATTGCTGGCTTGGCGTGGCGCTCCGGTCGGTCGACGCGCGATCTGGCTCGTGCGAGGAATCCCTCCGGAGCCAGTCCCTCAGGTCGAGCTGTCACCCGCTCAGACAGCTGCACTTTCGGCGGCCGCAGTAGCGCTTCAATCGCATCGCCAGATGCTCGATTCATTAGTCTCGATCTATGTTCGCGGACCGGGGCCAGACCTGGTTACAACAACTGCCGGAACCAACGTCACCACCGCCGATCAGAAAGCCACCATCGACAAGCGACTCGGCTCACTTCACGCTCTGCTTCGCAGCTCCGGTTTCACAGGCGTATATCGCGACGCGCGGTATCACGAGTGCACCTTCGTCAGGGCGTCCGAGCGCGATAGCACCGACTACGGGTACGTCTTCGCTCCCGACGGCTGCCGCTTGGCCGGCAGCGAAGGCGACGGCATCTTGCGCCTGGAGCACGCACAGGATTCGTGGTACGCATACGCGTCACCCGAGCGCCGGCCCGATTGACGAGCCGGAGTCGCGCTTGATCTGTTCGCGCCGAGCCCGGAAAAACGGAATGGTTCGTGCCTATGAGGGGTTCAGAATGTCAAAGAATTCGAAATCGGCGGGGATCTCCAGATCCGCCGCTCGGTCCGTGCTATCCAGTAGATTCGGCCACCCGGATTTCCGTCCCGGACAGTGGGAACCTGTCAATTCCATCCTCTCCGGACGCGACACCCTCGTAGTCATGCCCACCGGGAGTGGCAAGTCCGTCATTTACCAACTTGCTGCACTGATGACTCCAGGACTCACAGTTGTGGTGAGCCCCTTGATAGCGCTGATGAAGGATCAGCATGACAAACTCGGCGCGATCGGCGTTGATTCCGTAGCCATTCATTCGCATCTGTCGTCAGCCGAAGCAAGAGAGACGCACCGACAACTTGCCGCGGGCGAAGGCGAGATCCTCTACGTGACACCGGAACGGTTCAGAGACCGGGACTTTTTTGAGCAGCTGCTGCAGCGGGATGTGTCGCTTTTTGTTGTCGACGAAGCGCATTGCGTGTCGCAGTGGGGTCACGATTTCCGGCCAGACTACCTGACGCTTGGTTCCATAGCGCAACGTGTTGGCAGGCCGCCGATCCTTGCGCTCACAGCGACAGCGACCCAGACAGTCCGCGACGACATCATTCGTCAACTTGGCATGCGTGATCCGTTCATTACCGTCACTGGATTTGCCCGGCCGAATCTCCGCTTCGATGTCGTGCGAACCGTCAACGATAACCTGAAAGATCACATCGTTGAGAACATGCTCCGCGAGACGCCAGGTTCGGGCGTCATCTACGCGGCGACTGTCAAGGAGGCTACCCGGCTTCATACGCAGCTCCGTGAGAAGTTCGACGGCGAACTGGACATAGGGCTGTATCATGGCAAGATGCCAGCTGCCGATCGCCGCGATACGCAGGATCGCTTCATGGGCGGCTCGCTCAAGGCGATCGTTGCCACAAATGCATTCGGACTCGGAGTTGACAAGCAGGATATGCGGTTCGTAATCCACTATCACTTCCCAGGTTCGATAGAGTCGTATTACCAGGAGGCCGGACGCGCTGGCCGTGATGGAGCGCCCGCAACTTGCACACTGCTCTATCGAGTCGAAGACAAACGCATTCAATCGTACTTCCTCGGTGGTAAGTACCCCGAGGTATCCGAAGCCGCGCGCGTTGCCATCGCACTTGAGAAGTACGACGCCGATGCGCTCGCACCGCTTGCCGATCTCGCAGACGTCACCGGCATCGCCAAGCGTAAGGTCAAGATCGTGCTCGCCTTACTCAAGAAGCACGGATTGGCGCGAGAGCACCGAGGTAACAAGTGGCAGCGATTGCGCGACAATCTCACCTCGGTCGACCTCACCGCAGATCTCACCGACTATGAAGACCGCCGTTCCAGGGACCAGGCGCAACTCAACACAGTAATCCAGTTCTGTCAGACCACCGGCTGCCGCACGCGATTCATTCTTGAGCACTTCGGCGAGGAGATCGACGCTGGATGGACGTGCGGAAATTGCGATGCCTGCGATCAGCTCTCCGCATGGGAGCGGCTTCGTACGGCCTGAGGGATCGTCTGCAGGCGTCCACCCACACGAAAATTTTCGTAGGTTTATGGCCATGCCGATTTCGCCGCTCGCGAAACAGTTATTCCAACGCACTCGCTGGTTGTTTCTGGCATTCCTTGGTGCGTGGCTGATTCCGCTGTTTGTCGACTTCCCGACAAAATACGAAGCCCGATTCGACCGCGCCTTCCAATTTGTCGCGATCGTCGCGCTATTCCTGCAGTTGGGAATCTGGACGAGTGTTCTCGTCACACACTGGTCGCGTTCCTACATTAAACGACATGGGCACGAGCGCAGTGATGCAACCACGATCCAGGCGATCTCTCTAGTCATCAAAGTCGCACTCTGGATAATTCTTGCCGTACTGACACTCGAACAGGGTTTCCATCAGAACGTAACCGCGCTCGTTGCCGGTCTTGGCGTTGGTGGAATTGCGATCGCCTTTGCCCTGCAGAACGTACTCAGTGACTTGTTTGCCGCCATGTCCATCGTCACCGACAAACCGTTCGTGATAGGCGACTCCATCACAGTAGACAGCTTTTCCGGCAAGGTTGAATACATCGGCCTCAAGTCGACTCGCGTCCGCTCGGATACCGGTGAACAGATAATCTTTGGAAACAGCGATCTCCTGAAGGGCCGCATCCGTAATTACGGCCGAATGGATGAGCGTCTCGCAATACTCACAACTAGTGTTGCGGGCAGTACTCCTCCAGACAGACTTGTCCGTATTCCCATCATGATTCGAGAGATCGTCGAAAATCTTCCAAATACCCGCTTCGTTCGCTCATCCCTCACGGCAATCGGAGCAACGACCATTGATTTCACGACTCGCTACTATCTCACCGATCCGGCCTACCAGGTCTATGTCGACGCACAACAAACCGTCATGCTTGAGATCATGCGAAGATTGAAAGTCGACGGCACGACGCTGGGCGTCGAGGTGGAAGGCGCAATGAAGGAGAGGCTCGCCGGTTTACGCGACCCGATGCCGGTCAAATGATTCTTCCGACTATTCGCGTGATTGTGCGTTGGCCGCTGCACGCTTCAGCCGCACAATCATCGCGTTGAGACCGACCTCCCGCGCATTCAGTCCCATACCGGTCATCAGTGTCTGGACAAAATCTGCAGGTATGCCGAGCGTGACTTCCGGCGGCTGATCGTTGACCGCCGCAAACACAATCGCGAGCACCGCAGCAACCGTCGGCGATTGACGCACATTCACGTCCGCATAAAAATGCATCAGACCGTCGCCAATCTCCGGGAATATATCAACGCGCGTCTGACACTCCGGAACCGTAAATTGACTCCGATCCACATCACGGTAACGCTCCGGAACTGGTTCCAGCTTCCGCGAATACTGAACGAGTGCTTGCATCCTCTCGTTCCGATCCATCGCTGAAAATCGCCGGAGCACCCGCGCGATCGACTCGGGTATCTGTTCTGAAGACCTGCTCACAGCCGCATCCCGACTACTTGCTCTCCCCGATGCCGCTCTTCGACACGAGCTGCGCCGCGAGGACAGTTTGAATCACGCTCGTGATATTATTCGTCGCACCGTCTGCCGCACTCGTACCATCGCTCGAAATATTTATTATCCGTGCCTGCGCGAGCGCGCCCGCGATCGTCGGCGCAATCTGTGGCAGCAGCTCGATCTGCCGATACCGAAAATAGCTCTCTCCACCCGCCTGGATCGCCGCGTTAACCTTCGCAATGCTTTCGGCGTTCGCCGTAGCAACGCGAGTGATGCGAATGGCCTCCGCGTCCGCCGCCGCTTCAGCTTCAATTTTTACTCGCTCGGCGTCAGCGCGCGCCTGAGCAATCTGCGTCGCCTCGAGCTCTGACGTGCGCTGGACCGCGAGCGCATCCTGCTTGAGCGCCTCGGCCTGCGCAATCAACGCTGCATTGGATGCCTTCGTCTGTTCGAGTTCGCGCTGCTTGTCGGAAATCACGCGCTCGGCTTCCAGCTGCGCCTCCTTCGCGCGACGCGCCTGCTGAGCGGATACAATGTCGGCGTTGGCCTGCGCCTCCGCGGCGGACTGGCGGCGCCTTGCGTCTGCAACCTCCGACTGAACAACCTTGATGTTCAGGGAATTGAAGCCGAGACCAAGGTCCGTAAGTTCGCGCGAGCACGCCTTGCGGATGATTACGGCCAAAGGATCGTCATCATCATCCGTCGGAGGTACCTCCGTTAAAGCCATCGGAGACGATACCGGACCGGTCAACGCAATTCCCCCTGACTCGGCGGCAGCTTGCGCTGGCAATGCGCGCGGTGCGGTCTTGGCCGAGAATAGCTGGTCATGCGTGAGCAGGTTGATCGCCCGTCGTCCAGAGCTTGACAGTAGATCGGTGATCGTGCTCATCTGATCCGGCTCCGGCTTCGCGAAGAACCTGTTCGCAGCCGTCTTGATCATCGCGTCCGTCTCCCCGACAGAGACAATCGCGCTTGCGAGCACTCGTACCTTGATAGGCTGTGGATGCCCGTTCTCGTCCACATCGGCCGTCTGGTCGGTGATATCGAGATCTACGTTGATCACCTTGCTCGACAGCGTCGTTCCAGTTGTCAGAAGCGGGATCTCCTTTGATTTCCCCGGTCCGCGGTAAATCACCGTCCCGCCACCCGTCCAACTTACAAGCCTGATCGTTCCCGCCTCGACATTTCGCAGGAACGACGCGACGATCGTAGGAATCAGAATCAGGACGACAAATACGACGCCGACGATCAGCAGAATGGATTCCATGAGTTATTGATTGGTTGATGGAATTGCAGGCATGTTACGCTTTGCGTTCGTGCCCAACATACGACACCGTGCAGCGACTTCGAGCCGCGTCTACATCCTCAACGCGCAATACATCTCCGGCACGTACCCTCACACCCAGCGCACGGTCATCCGACCGCAGTGTGCCCAGGCACTGGACTATCTGACCGTCAACTTCGACCGAGATCAATCCCTGACCATTGTCGTCGAACCCGCTCGCCGCGCGTGCCTCGCTCATCAGGCTGGCTTCGAGCGTCACCGCAGGGTTGGATGCAAACCGGAACAGAAATCGCCAGAGCGGCTCGACCAGCAGACGCTCGAAGACAAGAGCGCCAAGTACAGCGGCGCCAACGAGCAAGATTCCACCCAGAAACGGCCGTGCAACCACTCCTGTGAGACCAAAGCCTACCAGTAAGCTGAAGAGGGCTCGCGGCGAGGCCAGCGACAGCAAAGTTGACCTGATGCCGCCTGCACCTGTGTGCTGGGAGGCAGACATTTTGCCAGCAACATGCAGTTCGCCGGTGTGGCCCGCGTGCGAGCTACCGTCGCCGTGGTGCCCGGGCGCATGGCCAGCGGAGGCGTGTCCTCCGTCGTGCGATCCCGAATGCGCAAGACCCGTCGCAGCCATCGCAACCAGGCCCGCGCCGCCTAGCGCAAGAGCGAATGTGTAGGGGTCCATGAGATCGTAGTCCAATATACGCATCGCGAGCGGCGAGTAGCGGTAAAGCATGTTCTATCGCTACAAGCCGCCACACGCGTATTTCGCTACTTCTTTGCCGTAGCCCCGCTCACAATCGACGAAATTTGCGCCTCAAGTGAGCCCTTGGTCGAGCACACTACCGGTGCGCTTCCAAAAGCCATTGCTGATGCGGTCGCCTGGACGAGAGTCGCGATTTCCGTCGTGGTATCCGCTGTTGCGGTGAGCCGCGACACCACGCTCATATTGATCGAGTAAGTATCCGCGTTGTCTCCGCCGCCGCCGCTCCCGCATTCCAGCAGCGACGAGAGGCGCTGATTCCCGAGACTGTGGCTTCGTCTCATCCCGACATTCCCGAGTTCGTGAACTTCTGCCTGCACTGTCGTCAGCGGAATCCCAAGATCGGCATACGCCTTGGAGAGGCGTGCCCACGCCTCTCCAATCGGGACCCGCACCGTGGATCGTTGCGCAACCTGGAATTCCGGAGGAGTGTTCATCCGATCACCGCCCTGCGCGTTGCTGACTTGGACGGATGGACCGGAAGACACCCCTCCGCCGACCGAAGCACCGGACGCACACCCGACCAGGCAAAAAATCCCGGCAATTCGCCAGGAACGTGGAGTACTAAGCACTGATCGAGTCACGGCACTCCTCCGAAGCAAGATGGCCAGAGAATGTAGCGCTGTACGCTTGCAGCCGTAACTGGTATGGCACTCCTGCTAGCCTCCAACCAAGGCAGTCACACAGCGACGACCGGGAGCAGCGCTCTATGCCAGGCGGAAGCCGCGCTGGTTTCGAAGTGGGCTCGCCAGTCACCGACGGTTTGTACGCTCAGGTCAAACACACGACTGCCAGCCTCGATCGTCCCGTCCCGTGCCAGCTCCGAGAAACCGGCTCGATCGGTGGCCCGAACCGACCCATCCACTCCCCTGAAGTAAACGCGTGAATTGCCAAGGAGCGCAGTGCCCAGGCGTGTCTCCAGTCCTTGCAACACGCGGAACAACGCGTCCAACGAGCAACCAGATGCATTCTCAGCACGTTGGTCGACAGCAATGGCGAGAAAACGGCCGTCACGCCACTCGCGCGCGACCGTGAGCGGCGAGCCGTGCGCTCGCCAGTCTTCAAGGTACTCGTCAACGCTCTTCAGCAGCGTCGAGGCGTCGGTGGACGACAGTTCTTCGGCGCTCCCGAAGATCCACACGCGCGCGTCTTCCGGTAAGGAAGAAAAAGCAACAAGGGGCATGTCGCAATATAATCGCGCACACGCCCCTTCTACGCCGCCCGCAGTACCGCTGGAGCGTGCTAGAACCCGCTGGCCGCAGCCTGTTGCATCGCCGCATGGTTCGCCGCGCTCGCGTCCGCACTGGAAGCCCCGGAACGGCTGCGAATCGCGTCTTCGAACGCTGCAAGTTCGATCACCATCGCCGCGCGAAGATGCTCTATGTCCTCGGTCGCGCCCTCTCCCTTCCATATCTTGTCGATCTGCTGCACTGTGCGAATTGCGCCAACGTTGAGCGCAGCTCCGCGTGCACGAGTAACGATCGAGTTGAGAAGCGGCGCGTCCGTTGAGCCAACCTGCGCCTGAGCAAGAGCGTCGTCAAGTTCGTGCAGCACCTGATGCGCAATCGCCAGCATCGGCTGGATCGTGCGCGAGTAGAAACGGAGACGCTTGCTCATCTCGCGCCATGATTCCCAGCGAACAGGCGAACGTTCCATCGCACGATTGATCCGACCAGCGAACGGCTGGATGGCTATTGGCTTCTTGACGAAGTCGATTGCGCCGTATCCGAGCGCGGTCTCGACGGTTTCAATGTCTGCCTGAGCGGTGCAGCACAACACAGGGATGTCGCGGAGATGCGGCATGCTGTGTTTTTCCTTGAGCAGGTCCAGACCATTCATGTCAGGCAGCATCATATCTGCTATGACCATGTCGATCGGCTGCGTTCGAAGCTGGTGCAGTGCCTCGGCACCAGTGTGCGCTTCGCAGTAGGCGTAACGCATCCGCTTTAACAGGGCGGAGATGATGTGGCACGTGACGAGGTCGTCTTCGATGATCTGGATCATAAAGCAATTATCGGCCGCAAAATCCGGGACTGTAGACGGTGAAATAGCCCTTTCCGCCGCCTCGGTACGCTTGCGATCAGCCCGCTACGGCATGCGCCGGAAAGGCGGAGTCGAGTGCTTCCCGGACGCGTGCAAACTCGGCCTCCATGTCTTCTACAAGCGCTCTCGCACCACTCAGATCGTGCTTTTGCCCTGCGCCCTGCAAAGCCGCGCCAATTGCCGCCATCCCCGTAGCACCCATGTTGCCGCTGCTTCCCTTCAGAGCATGCCCCGTGCGCTCGATCGCCGGCAAATCGGCTCCCTCTACTGCAACATGCAGTGTCACAAGTCGGGAAGAAGTGTCCGAAACGAATGTTCCTATCAGGCGGTTTACAAACTCTTCTCCTCCCTCCGCCATGGCTGCCAGATTGTCCAGGACCGTCAGATCTACCGAAGTAGAAACCCGACTCTGCTCGGGAGCATCCGTTGTAAACTGTGCAGCTAGTGCTGCGACCAGGGCCGGATCAGCCGCGAAAGAGGTCGCCGGATTCGACTGCTCGGGCGCGTGGCGCCGTTCCACCCTTTCAGCCTGCCTATTCCCGCTGGAGGTGAAGACGTAATCACTGGCGTCGAGCGCCGCAGGCTTGGCGCCAGGTTTGACGTCATCAGGGATCCAGCACTCCATTGCCGTTTCCAGTTCTTCCAATGCGATCGGCTTCGGGATGAATCCGTCCATGCCAGCGTCAAGGCATCGGGCACGATCTTCACGCATCGCGTTCGCAGTCATGGCGATTATCGGAGTGTGTCGACCGCCAGATATCTCCCGCTCACGGATTGTGCGGGTAGCCATGTAGCCGTCCATCTCCGGCATCTGACAGTCCATCAAGACAAGGTCATACGGAAGTTGCGCTAGCATATCGACAGCTTCCTTCCCGTTCGACGCGATGTCGCACCGATAACCAAGTTTGTTCAACATGTGCGAGGCAACGCGTTGGTTGACCGGATTGTCCTCCGCAACGAGCACTCGCGCCCTTGCCTTGTCGTCGGCGTGGACCGCCCGCTTCGTCGTCGCGCGATGTGGACGCGGTGCAAGCTCCGGCCGAAGGACCCCACTCAAGGCGGCGAGCAGCTTCGTCGGACGAATCGGAAGCGAAAACGTCGCGTCGACGCCAGCCGCGACGGCGGTGTTTGCAGCCGGCTTCTGCCGCGGTTGCGACAGGGCTACGACGTTCCGAACTGCACTTCCGAACTCCTGTCGAAAATCGCGCACGATACGAAGCGGATCCGGACCGAGAGTCGCCAGATCGATGATCACAAGATCGTAAATGGCGCCCGTCGCAGCCAGACGCTGCAACAACACGCGCGCCTCAGCCATATTGCGCGCACCGTCCGATATGGTGCCCCAATCTTTCGTGTAACGTCGCAGCACGATTCGCGTGAGCTTGCCGCCTACGATTACAAGGACACGAGAACCAGCGATACTTGCCGCGCTGGATGACTGTATGATACGCGGAGCATGCTGCGCGAGAATCGAAAATTCGAAAATGCTCCCTTCGCCTGGGACACTCGTAACATTCAACGCCCCGCCTAACAGTCCGACGAGCTGTTTCGATATCGCAAGACCCAATCCGGTGCCGCCGTACTTGCGTGTCGTGGAGCTGTCTGCCTGTTGAAACGGTTGAAACAGGCGACTGCGGCTTTCCGCTGTCAGTCCGATCCCCGTATCACTTACGTCAAAACGCAGCACGACCCCGTCATCGCTCTCCGATACAACCGACACGTGGACATACACGCGACCTTTGTGCGTGAACTTCAGAGCATTGCCAACCAGATTTAACAGAATCTGGCGCAGGCGTCCCTGATCTGTACGTACCGTATTGGGAACGTCATCGTCGACATAGAAACCAAGTTCCAGCGTCTTCTGGATCGCCTGCTCCGCTAAAAG